>Ga0247719_1000337_pt1 | contig 30566 bp, 32 predicted proteins | sample 41E_DmetaG_FD_189046 | JGI IMG/M metagenome (GOLD analysis project Ga0247719, IMG submission 189046) | Soil microbial communities from hillslope of Landscape Evolution Observatory, University of Arizona, Oracle, AZ, United States - 4-1-E_D | ecosystem: Engineered > Artificial ecosystem >...
GGATGGCGCGCGACCGCACCGCAGGGGCGCGCGCCATCCTGCTCGTCGCCGCCATTCCGACGGCGGCGACGTGGACACTCGAAGCAGCGGGACTGATGCCGTTCTCCAACGCCGCGCGCGCGGCGGCGGGCGTGCCGCTGGGGCTCGCGGCGGGATGGGTGTTCGTCGGGATGCTGCGCTATGATGCTGCGCGGGATGCCCACGAAATCCACGACGGCCGGCACGCGCGCCGTGCCTGAGCCCGGCGCGCTCGTGCTGCTGTGCGTCGGCGCGTGGCTTCTGCCCGGCGCCGGGCACCTGTGGCTCGGACGGCGGCAGAAGGGGATCGTCTTTCTCGCCGTCATTCCGCTGATGTTCCTGATCGGTCTCTGGCTTCGCGGAGCGATCTTCCCGTTTCAGTTCGCCGAGCCGCTCGCCGGCCTCGCCGCGATCGCCGAGTTCGGCGCCGGCGCGCCGTGGATCCTCGCGCGCGCCGCGGGCGCCGGTGAAGGCCTCGTCACCGCGGCCACGTGGGAGTACGGCAACACGTTCATGATCGTCGCCGGACTCCTGAACTTCCTGGTGATCCTCGACGCCTTCGACATCGCGATGGGACGGAAGTGACCGATCACTTCCTGCTGCTGGTGGTCTTCGCCCTCTGCGTGTCGACCGTGTTCTCCGTGCTGCTCCGCGACGATCCGCGCCAGCAGCTGCGCCTCGGCGGCCTGATGTTCGGGGCGTTCGTCGGCGTGGCCCTGCTGCTCGGATGGCTGATGTATCCGCTGCCGATCTGAGCACCCGGCGTCCCTTCCCGACACGACCGGCGCCCGCCGGCAGGGGTATACTCGCAGGGTTCCCTTGCCTATGACTCCAGAGACCGCTCAACCCTACGACACTCTCCTGGTCGACCGCGACGGTGCGGTCGAAACGATCACCATCAACCGGCCGAAGGTGCTCAACGCGCTCAACGGGCAGACGCTCGACGAGCTGCGGCGCGCCGTGCTCGCCGCGCGGCACGACGAGGGGGTGCGCTGCATCATCCTCACCGGAGCCGGCGAGAAGTCGTTCATCGCCGGGGCCGACATCAACGAGCTCGCCGTGCAGACGCCGGTCAGCGGACGCGAGCACGCGCGCGCCGGTCAGCACGTGCTCGACCTGATCGAGAACCTGGGGAAGCCGGTGATCGCCGCCATCAACGGCTTCGCGCTCGGCGGCGGGTGCGAGCTCGCCATGGCCTGCACGATCCGTCTCGCCGCCGACACCGCGCGGCTCGGGCAGCCCGAGATCAACCTCGGACTGATTCCCGGCTACGCCGGCACGCAGCGGCTCGCGCGGTTGGTCGGGCGCGGACGCGCGCTGGAACTGCTGCTGACTGGCGAGCACATCACCGCGGCCGAGGCGCACCGGCTCGGTTTGGTGAACCGCGTCGTGCCGGCGGCGGAGCTGATGGGCGAGGCCCGCAAGCTGGCCGCGACGCTCGCCGCGAAGGCGCCGATCGCGGTCCGGTACATCATCGACGCGGTCAACCGCGGGCTGGACATGGCGCTTCCCGACGCGCAGATCTTCGAAACGACGCTGTTCGGGCTGGTGGCGAGCACCGAGGACATGCGAGAGGGCACCCGCGCGTTCCTCGAGAAGCGCAAAGCCGAGTTCAAGGGGAAGTAGGCGGTGCGTTCTGCAGACGGCGCCGCGGCGGCGCTGCCGCCCGCCGGCGGCTTCCGCTTCGCCGTCGTCGTCTCGCGCTTCAACGACCGGATCACGTCGTCGCTGCGCGACGCCGCGCGCGCGGCGCTGCGCGAAGCCGGGGCGGCCGACGGCGACGTCGAGGAGTTCGCCGTGCCCGGCGCGTTCGAGCTGCCGCAGGCTGCCCGCTGCGCGGCGGAGTCGGGACGGTTCGATGCCGTCATCTGCCTCGGCTGCGTCATCCGGGGCGCCACGCCGCACTTCGAATACATCTCGGGCGCCGCGGCGCAGGGGGTCATGGATGCCGCCGGCGACACCGGCGTGCCGATGGCCTTCGGCGTGCTGACGACCGATACCGAGGCGCAGGCCGACGAGCGCGCCGGCGCGGGGCCCGACAACAAGGGGCGCGAAGCGGCCGCGGCCGCCATCGAGATGGCGGCGCTGTTCCGGCGGCTGGGACGACCGGCCGCGCGCGCGGGCGGGCGCCCGTTTGGATTCAGCGGAGGCGGCGAGGCATGAGTCCGACCGACGCACCGGGGCGGCGCCGGGCGCGCGAAGCCGCGCTCCAGATGCTGTACCAGTGCGAGGTCGGGCGGGCCGGCGCCTTCGAATCGATCACCACGTACTGGCCGGCGCGTGACGCCGCCGGCGAGGTGCCCGAGGATCTGCGCGAGTTCGCGAACCGGATCGTCCGCGGCACCACCGACCGCCGCGAGGAGATCGACGGGCTGCTCGCCGCGCACGCGCAGAACTGGCGCGTCGAGCGCATGGCCGTCATCGACCGGCTGGTGCTGCGGATCGCCGTCTACGAGATGCTCGCGGAGGCCCGGACGCCCTCCAAGGTGATCATCAACGAGGCGATCGAGCTCGCGCGCAGCTTCAGCGGCGACGAATCGGTCGGCTTCGTCAACGGCGTCCTGGATGCCGTGCGAAAGGAACTGCGCCGGGCGTGAGCGGATCAGGTTCAAACTTCAAGCTCCCAACTCCCGGCTCCCGACTCCAGAACGGATGGATGGTGGACGTCGCGACGCTCGAGGTTTGGAGTTTGCAGTTTGGAGTTTGAGGTGACAGAGACCAGAGAATCCGATCTGCTCCGCCAGCGGCGGGAGAACTTCGAGGCACTGATCCGCCTCGGTGTCGATCCCTATCCGACGAGGTTCGAGCGGACCGACACGATCGACGAGCTCGTTCGCGCGCACGGGCCGAAGTCGGGCGAGGAGCTCGACGCCGCGGCGGTCGCAACGCGGACGTCGGGCCGCATCCTCGCGATCCGCGCCTTCGGCAAGGCCAACTTCCTCGTGATCTCCGACGGCCGGGCGCGGATCCAGGCGTACGTGCGGCAGGACTCGCTGCCGGAGCGCGACTTCGCCATCTACAAGCTGCTGGACTTCGGGGATTTCGTCGGCGTCGAGGGCCAGCTCTTCCGCACGAAGACGAACGAGCTGACGATCAAGGCCTCGCGCCTGCACTTCCTCGCCAAGTGCTTCATCCCGCTGCCCGAGAAGTGGCACGGGCTGCACGACATCGAGACGCGGTACCGGCAGCGGTATCTGGACCTGATCGTGAACCCCGAGTCGCGCCGCGTCTTCGAGGTCCGGAGCCGGGTGCTCGCCTCGATCCGCGCGTTTCTCAACGCGCGCGGTTACCTCGAAGTCGAAACGCCGATGATGCAGCCGATCGCCGGCGGAGCGCTCGCCCGGCCGTTCGTCACGCACCACAACGCACTCGACATGCAGCTCTACATGCGCATCGCGCCGGAGCTGTACCTGAAGCGTCTCACCGTCGGCGGCATCGAGCGCGTCTACGAGATCAACCGCAACTTCCGAAACGAGGGGATCTCGACCCAGCACAACCCCGAGTTCACGATGCTCGAGTTCTACCAGGCCTACAGCGACTACCGCGAGCTGATGGTCATGACCGAGGAGATGCTGTCGACCGTCGCCCGCGAGGCCATCGGCACCGAGCAGATCCGGTTCGGCGAGCGTGACATCTCGCTGGCCCCGCCGTACCGGCGGCTGTCGCTGCGGGAGGGGGCGCGCGTGAAAGCGTCGGAGAGGCTCGGCACGGAGGTGACGGAGGCGGACCTGCGGCAGCCGGCCACGGCCGCCGCACTCGCCCGGCGTCTCGGCATCGAGCTGCAGAGCGGCTGGGGCGCCGGCCGGATCACCACCGAGATCTTCGAGCGGCTGAACGAGGAAGAGCTCGTGCAGCCGACGTTCGTCTACGATTTTCCGACCGAGGTGTCGCCCCTCTCGAAGCAGAAGGCGGACGATCCCGACACGGTGGAGCGGTTCGAGCTCTACATCGGCGGTTTCGAAGTGGCCAATGCGTTCAGCGAGCTGAACGATCCGGCGGAGCAGCGCCGCCGTTTCGAGGCGCAGCTGCGCGACAAGGCGGCCGGCGACCTCGAGGCGCACGCGATGGACGAGGACTACATCCGCGCGCTCGAATACGGGCTGCCGCCCACGGCGGGCGAGGGGGTCGGCATCGACCGCCTGGTGATGCTCCTCACCAACAGCCCGTCGATCCGCGACGTGATCCTCTTCCCGCTCATGAGGCCGCGGTGAGGGAGCTCCCGTTCGAGCTGTTCGTGGCCATCCGCTACCTGCTCGCGCGGCGCAAGCAGGCGTTCATCTCGCTCATTTCGTTCATTTCGACGCTCGGCGTGATGGTCGGCGTGATGGCACTGCTCATCGCCCTCGCGCTGATGACCGGCCTCCAGACGGAGCTGCGCGACCGCATCGTCGGGTCGTCGGCGCACATCTTCGTCCACAAGGTGGGTGGGGCAGGCATCGAGGACGTCGAGGCGGACATCGAGAAGCTGAAGCAGGTGCCGCGCGTGCAGGCCGCGGCGCCGGTGATCCTCGGACAGGGGATGATCACCGCCGGCGAGCAGAACGGGTTCATCAACATCAAGGGGATCCTGCCGGAGCGAGAAGCGGACGTCACCGAGATCGAGAAGGCGATGGTGAGCGGCAGCCTCGCGGCGCTCGCGCCGCGCGAAGGACAGGCGCCGGGCATCGTGATCGGCCGCGAGCTCTCGGCGAAGCTCGGCGCGTTCGTCGGCGACGACGTGTTCGTGCTGACGGCGGAGTCGGGGACGCTGACGCCCCTCGGCCTGATGCCGGCGCGGCGCGCCTACCGGGTCGTCGGCCTCTTCAACCTCGGACTCTACGAGTACGACCACGCGTACGCCTTCGTCCACCTCGACACCGCGAGGCGTCTGCTCGGCCGGGCGGGCCCCGATTTCATCGAGGTGCGGATCGACGACATGTTCGCCGCCGAGTCGGTCGCGGCGAGGATCCCCGAGCAGCTCGGGTCCGAATACATGCCGCAGGCGTGGTCGGACCTCAATCAGTCGCTGTTCTCGGCCCTTGCCCTCGAGAAGATGGCGATCTCGATCACGATCGGCCTGATCGTGATGGTCGCTGCGCTCAACATCGTGGCGTCGCTCGTGCTGCTGGTGATGGAGAAGAGCCGCGACATCGCCATCCTGAAGACGATGGGGAGCTCGGCGGGCAGCATTCGGCGGATCTTCATGCTCCAGGGGCTGGTGATCGGCCTCATCGGCACGACCGCCGGGGCCGCCGCCGGCACCGCGATCATCTACTTCGCCGACCGGTACAAGCTGATCACCGTACCGCTCGACGTGTACCAGATCTCTCACGTGCCATTCAGACTGGAGGCGCTGGACTTCGTCATCGTCGTCACCTCGGCGATCGTGATCTGCTTCCTCGCCACGATCTATCCGTCGCGGCAGGCGGCGAAGCTCGACCCGGCGCAGGCCCTTCGCTACCAGTGACCGGGTTCACAAGCACCATGCACGACCTGACGGCGGCGCACGACGCTCACGGCGGCACCACGGAAACGACCTCGTGGTCGAGTTCCGCTGTCCTGTCCTCTGGCCGTCGTGTCGTGACCATGCCCGGAGGCCGTAGCTCGTGATGCCGTTGCTCCAGGCGACCGGCGTCGAAAAGAGCTACGAGGCTGGCACGACGCGGCTGCCGGTCCTGAAGGGGCTCGACCTGGCTCTCGAGAAGGGCGAGATGGTCGCCGTGGTCGGCGCCTCGGGCGTGGGGAAGAGCACGCTGCTGCACGTGCTCGGGGGGCTCGACGCGGCGGACAGCGGCACGATCCGGATCGGCGACACGACGCTGACGGGCTTACGCGACGCCGACGTGGTGGCGTTCCGCAATCGCCACGTGGGCTTCGTGTTCCAGTTCCACCACCTGCTGCCGGAGTTCACGGCGCTCGAGAACGCCGAGATGCCGATGCGGATCGCGCGGCGGCCGATCGCCGAGGGGCGGGCACGCGCGCAGGAACTGCTTCGTCGCGTCGGACTGGGCGACCGGCTCGACCACCGGCCGGGCATGCTGTCGGGAGGCGAGCAGCAGCGCGTGGCGATCGCCCGTGCGCTCGTCATGGACCCGGTCCTGCTGCTGGCCGACGAACCAACCGGCGACCTCGACGAGCACACGGCCGACACGCTCCACGCGCTCCTGAGGGAAATGCACCGGGAGCGCGGGCTGACGTCGCTGATCGCGACGCACAACCCGCGGCTCGCCGCCGCGTGCGACCGCGTTCTGAGGCTGGCGGACGGCCGGCTGACGCCGGCCTAGCCGAGCCCTCGAGGGCGCTACTTCCCGACGGTGAACGGCACCGTGGCGAGCACGGTGTCCCATGCGAGCGCGATCTTGCCGGAGTCCTTCGTCACGTCCGCGAAGGCCCACGTGAGCTGATCGAGCGACATGTTCAGCTTGCCGAGCGTCATCGGCGCCCGAACGAGGTCCTTGTCCGGGGTGTAGTTGTACGAGCCCCACAGCGCATCTTTGTTGTTGGGGTCGTACTTCTCCTGCGCCGCCCATGACGACACGATGAGGTTCCATTCCGTCGGCGACTTCAGTTCGACGAACAGGCTGTACTCACCTGCCGGGATCGTCTTGCCCGCGATCACGAGCGGGACCTCGGTCTTCAGCCGGGTGGTCTGGTTCGCGCCTGCGCGCCAGACCGGCGCCCCGGCGTTCAGCGTCTTGCCGTAGTCGGCGCCGCTGCCGAACAGGTCGCGTCCGCGCTTGATCGGCCGGCTGTAGGTGATCTCGATCCACTTGCCGTCCTGGTAGCGTTCACGTCCCTGCGCATCCTTCACGTACTCGCCGCCCACCTGGGTCTGCGCCGACCCGAGCGGGCTCGCCGGACGTCCCTGCTGCTGGGCTGCGCCCGTTGCGGCGGCGACGGCCACCACCACGGCACTGAGCAACACCTTCTTCATGTGAATCATCCCTCCTGAGCGGTTCAGTATGCCTCAAGGGAGGCTTCCGCGGCATCGGGCGGGCTTGGTCAACTGCCCTGCGGCGCTCCTGCTGTATGGAGCCCGTGCCTGGCGAGGCGCCGTCGAGACGAGGAGGCAGCCGGCGGCGTCTAAATCCTCGAAAGCGGGGGACTTAAGGCCGGGGCGGCCGTGTATAATTGCCGCAGAAGTCCCCTCCTACACACACAGGTAACACCGGATGTTCGAACGTTACACAGAACGGGCGCGGCGGGTACTCTTCTTCGCCCGGTACGAGGCCAGCCAGCTCGGGAGCATCTCGATCGAAACCGAGCACCTGCTGCTCGGTTTGATCCGAGAAGGCAAGGGCCTCACGAGCCGCATCTTCGCGCGGTCCCACCTGTCGCTCGAGAGCATCCGCAAGGAGATCGAGGGACGCACCGTCTTCCGCGAGAAGGTCTCGACCTCGGTCGAGATCCCCTTCAGCGCCGAAACGAAGCGGGTCCTGCAGTTCGCTGCGGAAGAGGCGGACCGCCTGCTGCACAACTACATCGGCACCGAACATCTGCTGCTCGGCATCCTGCGCGAGGAGCGCTCGGTGGCGGCGACGATCCTCATGGAGAAGGGGATGCGCCTCAACACCGTGCGCGAGGACATCGTCGCGCTGCTCAACGAGAAGACGACGCTGACGCGCGTGAAGGAGACGCCGCTGCTCGCGGAGTTCTCGCGCGACCTCACCGACGCGGCGATGAAGAACCAGCTCGACCCGCTGGTCGGCCGCCACATGGAGATCGAGCGCGTCCAGCAGGTGCTCTGCCGGCGCACCAAGAACAACGCCGTGCTCATCGGCGAGCCCGGCGTCGGCAAGACCGCCATCGTCGAGGGGCTGGCGCAGAAGATCGTCTACGGCGACGTGCCGCATTTCCTCGCCGACAAGCGCCTGCTGGCGCTCGACATCTCGCTGATCGTCGCCGGCACCAAGTACCGCGGCCAGTTCGAAGAGCGCCTCAAGGCGATCATGAAGGAGCTGACCGAGAACCCGAACATCATCGTGTTCATCGACGAGCTCCACACGCTCGTCGGCGCCGGCTCCGCCGAGGGCTCGCTCGACGCGGCCAACATCCTCAAGCCGGCGCTCTCGCGCGGCGAGATCCGCTGCATTGGCGCGACGACCCCGGCCGAGTACCGGAAGTACATCGAGAAGGACCGCTCGCTCGAGCGCCGGTTCCAGGCGATCAAGGTGGATCCGCCGACCGAGAAGGAAACGATTGAAGTCCTCATGGGCGTGAAGGACAAGTACGAGTCCTTCCACCACGTCGAGTACACGCGCGACGCCATCGAGGCGGCGGTCTACCAGTCGAACCGGTACATCACCGACCGCTTCCTGCCCGACAAGGCGATCGACCTCGTCGACGAAGCGGGTGCGCGGGCGAAGCTGCGCGAGGCGGGCTTCAGCGAGGAGTTCGGCGAGATCAACCGCCGGATCCGGGTGTCGGTCGAGCAGATGGAGAGCGCCGTCTCCGAGAAGAACTTCGAGAAGGCGCAGTTCTACCGCGAGCAGGAAGTGCAGGCGCGCGAGAACCTCCAGATCGTCCGCGAGAAGTTCGACGTCAAGACGCACACCCGGCGCGTCCAGGTGGGCAAGGGGGACATCGACGAGGTCGTCTCCAAGTGGACTGGCGTGCCGCTCACGTCGATCAACCAGGACGAAGGGGACAAGCTGCTGCGGATGGAGGAGGAGCTCCACCGCCGCGTGGTCTCGCAGGAACAGGCGATCTCGGCGCTCTCGCGGGCGATCCGCCGCTCGCGCGCGGGCCTGAAGAACCCCAATCGTCCCGTCGGCAGCTTCGTGTTCCTGGGGCCGACCGGCGTCGGCAAGACGGAGCTGGCCCGCGCCCTGGCCAACTTCCTGTTCGGCAGCGACCACGCGCTGATCCGGTTCGACATGTCCGAGTACATGGAGAAGCACTCGGTGTCGAAGCTGATCGGCTCGCCTCCCGGCTACGTCGGGCACGAAGAGGGCGGTCAGCTCACCGAGAAGGTGAAGCGCACGCCGTACTCGGTCGTCCTGCTCGACGAGATCGAGAAGGCGCACCCGGACCTCTTCAACATCCTGCTGCAGGTGTTCGAAGACGGCCAGTTGACCGACGGCCTCGGCAACCGGGTGAACTTCAAGAACACGATCATCATCATGACGTCGAACATCGGCGCCCGCTTCATCCAGAAGAAGGCGGGGCTCGGCTTCCAGGCCGCCGATACGGGCGCCATTGCGCGCAGCGTCAACGACATGGTGCTCGGGGAGGTCCGCAAGACCTTCAATCCCGAATTCATCAACCGCATCGACGAGATCATCGTCTTCGAGGCGCTCTCCGACGAGGATCTGCGGACGATCACGCGGCTGCTGGTGCAGCAGCTGAACGACAACCTCGTCGACCGGAAGATCCGGCTCGACATCGCCCCAGAAGCGATCGACTGGATCATCGAGCAGACGTGCAAGGACCGCTCGTACGGGGCGCGGCCGCTCCGGCGGGCGATCCAGCGGTACATCGAGGACCCGTTGTCCGAAGAGCTCATCCGTGGGCGGCTGAAGGAAGGGGACATCGAGGTGTACCTCGACGGCAACACGCTTTCGTACCGTCCCGCCGGCGTGACGGCCGACGGCCACACGCTGGCCTGAGCGGGTGCCGCGAGCGGTGTGACGGCCTCCGTCGCACCGCCCGGCGGCCGCATCGCCACGGCCGGGGAGTGGTCTCCGCCGTCTAAAATCCAGTAAACTCGTGGATCGGCTCGGCTTCGGTGCCCGCGCGTGCGGGCGCTCCCGGGCCGGGCGAAGTCCGATTTCCCCTATGCCTTTTGCTCTTGCTCTGCTCGTGGCGTTCGTTGCCACCACCGGCGTGGCACGCGCCGACTCCGCTCCGACAGCACCGGCGGGCGTTCCCGCCGCCGCGGCCGCCCTCGTCGAATCGCCGCTCCAGGAGATCGGGCTCCTGCAGTTGCCGGCGACGATCTGCGGACTGCCTGTTCCGGCGCCGAGCCAGGCGCCGCCGGCCGGGTCTCCCCCGCTGACGTACCTGATGCTCCTGTGCTTCGAAAAGCAGGGGGGGCAGCCCGTCATCGAGGCGCAGACCTATCTCTATTACATCGAGCTGAAGAACCACGTCAGCATCCCCTCGCAGAACCGCTGGGTGCCCTATACGGAGCAGACCGAGCAGATCGTGCTCGGCGACTTCAAGCGGCTGTGGGCGACGAACTTCCTCGACGACCTCTCGATGGAGGTCCGCGACGTCGCGCTCGGCAACGGCGTGACCGGCAAGGTGCTCATCTACAACATGGAAGAGCGCCAGCGGATCCGCATCGTCGACTACGTCGGGTCCGACAAGGTGGACCAGAGCAAGATCGAAGAGGAGCTGAAGAAGCGCGGCATCAACCTGCGCATCGACTCGTTCATCGATCCTGGCGTCGTGCGCCGCGTCTCGGGGATCGTTCGCGAGATGTACGCCGAGAAGGGGTACCAGTTCGCCGAGGTGAAGCCGACGATTCGCGAGGTCGCGGGCGGACCGAAGCTGGTGCACCTGACCTTCAACATCAGCGAAGGGCCGAAGGTCCGGATCCGCGATGTCGAGTTCGTCGGCAACAAGGCGGTGAGCGATCGCAGGCTCGAAGCCCAGATGAAGGAGAACAAGTCGAAGAGCTGGCTCTCGTTCATCACCGGCGGCGGCACCTTCAAGGAAGACAAGTTCGAGGACGACGCCGACAAGATCATCGAGTACTACCGCGACCGCGGCTACATCACGGCCGCCGTCGGGCAGCCCGACATGAAGATCCTCGAGGACGAGAACGACGGGCGTACCCGCTGGGTGCAGCTCGTGATCCCGATCAGCGAGGGGAACCGCTACAGGATCGGCAAGTTCGATTTCGCCGGCAACACCATCGTGCCCGCCGAGTCGCTGCGGACGCTGTTCAAGCTCGACGAAGGCGATACCTACAGCGAGAAGAAGATCCGCAAGGGGCTCGAGAAGGCTCGTGAGGTGTACGGCGCGGGCGGCTACTACGAGTTCACCGCGTACCCGGATCTCTCGCCGCGCGACCGTCCCGCGGCTCCCGACGACGAGACCGGCCCGCCGGCGCCGGTCAGCGGCAAGCCGGGGCCGCCGATCGTCGACGTGACGATGCGCGTGCAGGAGGGGAAGCAGTACTTCGTCCACCGCATCACCTTCGAGGGGAACACGACGACCCGCGACAACGTCATCCGGCGCGAGCTGCGGCTGGTCGAGGGCGGGGTGTTCAACACCGAGGGGCTGAAGTACTCGATCCGCCGCCTGAATCAGCTCGGCTACTTCAAGCCGCTCGAGGGGGACGCGATCTCGGTCGACAAGACGTCGGGCGCCGAGAACCAGGTCGACGTCCGCCTGAAGTTCGAGGAGCAGAACCGCAACCAGCTCACCTTCGGCGCCGGCGTGTCGCAGTTCGAAGGGTTCTTCGGCACGCTCTCGTTCCAGACGTCGAACTTCCTCGGCCGCGGCGAGACGTTCACGATCACGGCGCAGCAGGGGAGCCGCGCGAAGAACTACCAGCTCGCCTTCACGGAGCCGTTCCTGTTCGACCGGCCGATGACGGTCGGCGTCGACCTGTTCAACCGCGAGTTCGAGTACATCGGCCTCTACACCCAGGCATCGGCGGGGGGCAACCTCGTCTACGGCTTCCAGGTGCAGGACTTCGGCCGCATGTTCATCAACTACAGCCTCGAGCAGATCAAGGTGAAGGACCTGAACCCGGCCTTCAACGATCCCCGGGTGACGCAGGGGAACCCGCTGCTGCAGGAATCGCTGCTGCTGGGGGCCGGCGGACGCCGCACGGTGAGCAAGATCGGCCCGACCTACGTCTACAACACGATCGATCACCCGATCTTCCCGACGACCGGCAAGCGCCTGACGGCGCAGCTCGATTTCGCCGGCATCGGCGGGAACACGAAGTTCGTCAACCCCCGCATCGAGGGGATCGCGTACTTCCAGCACACGCGGCGCACGTCGTTCGGCGTGCGCGCCCAAGGGGAATACATCACCCCGTACGGCAGCACGCTGGCGCTGCCGATCTTCGAAAAGCTGTTCATGGGCGGGGAGTACAGCATCCGCGGCTTCGACCTGCGGACCGTCGGCCCGCGGGATCCGGTCTCGGGGATCGTGATCGGCGGCAACAAGAGCCTGCTGTTCAACGCCGAGTACCTGATCAACATCGCGGGGCCGGTGCGGCTCGTGCTGTTCGCCGACGCCGGCCAGGTGCGCGACGCCGGCGAGAACTTCATGTGGAAGGAGCCGGTCTACGAGTACTTCTACCCGGAGCCGCCCGGCGTGACGCTCACCGACCCGTTCGCCCCGCTCGGCATCAACCTGCGGCCCGAGAATGCGGTGGATCCCGTGATCCAGCGCCGGAAGATCGGCGAGCTCAGCGCCTTCAAGTCGTCGATCGGGGCCGAGATCCGGTTCTTCATGCCGGTGCTGAACGTGCCGTTCCGGCTGATCTTCGCGATGAACCCGAGCCGCGGCGGCGTGCTGAGCAACCAGTTGATCCCGGAGAGCAAGTGGAAGTTCCGCTTCGCCGTGGGATCCACCTTCTAGGGCCACGGGCCACGGCCACGGGCCACGGTGAACACGGTGCAACACGGGCCACGGTGAACACGGTGCAACACGGGCCACGGTAAACACGGTGCAACACGGGCCGCGGTGCACCACGGGCCACGGTGAAACACGGGCCACGGTAAACACGTGCAACACGGGCCGAGGTGCAACACGGGCCACGGTAAACACGGTGCAACACTGGCGAGGTGCAGCACGGGCCGCGGGTGCAACACGGTGCAACACGGATTTTTTTGACGACGGACGGACTCACGAGAGAAAGGGACTGATTACATGAAGGCAGTGAAGATGACTTTGATGATCGCGGCGCTGACGGCCGCGCTGGCGGTCGGCCCCGCGTTTGCGCAGGCGACTCCCCCGCAGAATCCTCCGGCGCAGCCGCCCGCGGCGAACCAGCCGGCCGCGCAGCCCCAGGCCGAGGCGCCCAAGCCGTTCCCCGAGGGGGCGAAGGTCGGCTTCATCGATCTCCAGGTCATCGCCTCGAACTCGGCCGAAGGCAAGGCTGCGACCTCGCAGATCCAGGCCCTGCAGAAGAAGAAGACCGACGAGATCAACGAGAAGACGAAGCAGGCGCAGGCGATCCAGTCGAAGCTGCAGCAGGGGGGCACCGTGCTGAGCGAGCAGGCGCGCGCGCAGAACGAGCGGGAGCTCCAGAAGCTCCAGCGCGAGCTTCAGGCCATGCAGGAAGACGCCCAGGAAGAGCTGCAGGAGATGACGCAGAAGCTCCAGGACGAATTCCAGAACCGGCTGAACCCCATCATCGAGCAGGTCGCGAGCGAGAAGGGGCTGCACGTCGTGTTCAGCGTCCGTGACTCGGGCATCGTCTGGGCCTACGGCGGAATCGACATCTCGGGCGAGGTGATCAAGCGGTTCGACGCCGCAGCCAAGACCGCGCCGAAGAAGTAGTGGCGATCAACATCCCGGAGGCGCTCGAGCGCCTCTGCTACCGGTTTCCGTCACCGCTGGTGGACGCGGTGACGGAGCATGAGCCGGGCCGGCGGATGGTGGCGGTCAAGAACGTCACCGTGAACGAGGAGTTCTTCCAGGGCCACTTCCCCGGAACCCCGCTGATGCCCGGCGTCCTCATGATCGAGACCCTCGCGCAGGTGGCCACCATCCTGCTGATGCACGGCAGCGAGGGGGCCTCGGGGGACCGCGTGTTCCTGCGCGGGGTCGACAACGCCAAGTTCCGCCGGTCGGTCGTGCCGGGCGACCGCCTCCGCATCGAAGTCACCCTCGCCAGCCGCCGGGCGCGGATCGCGCGCGCCAACGCCGCCGCCTACATCGACGACACCGTGGTGGCCGAAGCCGAGCTCGTCATGGGGCTCGTCGGCGGGGCGCAGGCGGGGCTCGAGCGGCCGCTCGTCGATCCGACGGCGGTCGTGCATCCGGCGGCGCGGATCGGCGCCGGCACCCGTGTCGGGCCGCACGTCGTCATCGGGGAGCACGTGACGATCGGCCGCAACTGCCGGATCGGCGCGTCCACCGTGATCGACGGGTTCACCACCATCGGCGACGACAACGAGATCTTCCCGATGACCTCCATCGGGCTCATCCCGCAGGACCTGAAGTTCGGCGGTGAGCCCACGCGCCTCGTCATCGGCCACCGGAACGTGATCCGCGAGTTCGTCACGATCCATCGCGGCACGGCGGGCGGCGGCGGCGTCACCACCATCGGCGACCGCAACCTCTTCATGGCCTACACGCACATCGCGCACGACTGCCACGTGGGCAACGAGACGATCTTCGCCAACGGCGCGACGCTGGCGGGGCACGTGGCGGTGGAGGACTACGCGACCGTCGGGGCGTTCTCGGGCGTGCACCAGTTCTGCCGCGTCGGCAAGCACGCCTTCATCGGCGGCTACTCGGTGGTCACGAAGGACGCGCTGCCGTTCGCCAAGACGGTGGGAAACCGCGCGCGGATCTACGGCCTGAACACGATCGGTCTCGTCCGCCGCAAGTTCCCGCCCGAGAACATCGAGCGGCTGCGCCGCGCGTACCGTTACCTGCTCCACTCGAACACGAGCCGCGCGCTCGCGCAGATCGAGCAGGATCCGACGCTCAGTTGTCCCGAAGTGGATTACGTCGTGAACTTCATCCGGTCGTCGGAGCGGGGGGTCGGTCTGCGCCGACCGAGCCGCCGCGTCGACGATGACGACGACGAGTGAGAACCAGGTCCGCCGCGTGACCTTCGCCGGTAGACGCTCGCTGCCGGCCGTGCGGCGGCCGCGTCAGCCCCCGTCTCAGGGGTGGTTGACCGTCACCTTGTAGGTGAGACGCGCGGTGAGCCGGCCGGTGTCGTGGATGCGGACGCAGAGGGTGCCGACGCCGCTCGAGTTGCCGATCAGGGCCTGCCCCTGGATCGCATCGTCCTTGGTGATCACGAGCTGACAGTTCGTGCCGTTCCAGGTGCCGAGCGCGAATCCGACCGCCACCGCCGGGTCGGGCAGGATCTCGGTCAGGGATGCCGTCACGGTTCCGTTCGCCGACACGTCGAACGTGTGCGTCGCGGCGCCGTTCACGTTGATGCTCCCCTCGAAGGTGCTGGTCTTCATCTCCGGGGTCGGCGCGGGCCCGGTCGGGTTGTCGATCGTGTTGTCGCAGCCGGCCGCGAGCAGGGCACCGGCCAGGAGCAGGGCGCCCGCGTTGAACGTTCTCACCATTCCTGATCTCATCCTTCTTCTGTCCGCGGGTCCGCCCGGGGCTGTTCCCGTCGCTCTCTATGACTCACGGCAGGCGGATTTGGCCGCCGGCCGCTTCTGATACACTCGAACGGTCCCACCTGTGTCCCGCATTGGCATCATTGCCGGCAACGGCAGATTCCCGTTTCTCGCGCTCCAGGGGGCGCGGAGCCTCGGTCACGACGTGACGGTCGTGGCGGTCAAGGAGGAGGCGTTCCCGGAACTGGAGCAGGCGGCCCGCGAGGCGAATGCCGGGTATCACCCGGTTTCGCTCGGACACCTCGGCAAGTGTATCAAGATTCTGCAGCAGCACGGCGTCTCACAGGCCGTCATGGCCGGACAGGTGAAGCACGTCAAGATCTTCTCGGGCATCCTCCCCGACCTGACGCTGCTGTCGGTGCTGACGCGCCTGAAGGCGCGCAACACCGACGCGCTCATCTCGGCCGTCGCCGACGTGATGCGTGAGCACGGCATCGAGCTGCTCGATTCGACGGTGTTCCTCGAGCCGCTCCTCGCGCGCGAGGGGGTGCTGACGCGGCGGGCGCCGTCCGACGACGAGCGCGCCGACATCGAGTTCGGATACGGGATGGCGGACGCGATCGCCGCCCTCGACATCGGGCAGACGATCGCCGTGAAAGACAAGGCTGTCGTCGCGGTCGAGGCGATGGAGGGGACGGACCAGGTGATCGAGCGCGCCGGGCAGCTCGCCGGTGCCGGCGTGCGGATCGTGAAGGTCGCGAAGCCGAACCAGGACATGCGATTCGACGTGCCGGTGATCGGGATGACGACGATCGAGACCCTCCGTCGCGCGGGGGCGACCGCCCTGTCGGTGGACGCCGGTCGGACGCTCGTGCTGGACGGCGAGCGCGTGTTCGGCGCGGCCGACGAGGCGGGGATCGCGATCGTGGGCCGTCCCAGGAGCGAACAGCGTGGCTGACCCCCGCCGCCTCCGCACCGCCGTGATCGGCGTGGGGCACCTCGGGCGGCATCACGCGCGCATCCTCGCGGCGCTCGCCGGCTCGGACCTCGTCGCCGTCGTCGACACGCAGCCGCAGCGGGCGGCGGACGTTGCGGCCTCGGCAGGCACGCGTCCGCTGACGGATTACCGCGAGCTGCTGGGCGAGGTGGAGGCCGTCAGCATCGCGGCGCCGACGGAGCTGCACCACGAGATCGCGATGCCCTTCCTCGAGCGCGGCGTGGGCGTGCTCGTGGAGAAGCCGATGGCGCGCACCCTCGACGAGGCGGATGCGCTCGTCGCCGCGGCGCGCGCGTCCGGGGCGACGCTCGCCGTGGGGCAGACGGAACGCTACAACCCCGCGGTCGCCGCGGTATCGCCGCTCGTGACGGCGCCGCGGTTCATCGAGGTTCATCGCCTCGGCGTCTTCCCCGACCGCAGCCTCGACATCGACGTCGTGTTCGACCTGATGATCCACGACCTCGACATCATCGCGTCCATGGTGCGGTCCGAGGTCGCGTCGATCGAGGCGGTGGGCGTGCCGGTGCTGACGCCGAAGTTCGACATCGCGAATGCCCGGCTGCGGTTCGCCTCGGGGTGCATTGCGAATCTCACCGCGAGCCGCATCAGCCGCGACCGCGTTCGCAAGATCCGGTTCTTCCAGCCCGACTCCTACATCTCGATCGACTACGCCGCGCAGGAGGTCGAGGGGTGGCGGCTCGTGCGGAGCGAGGACGACCGTCCGAAGATCGAGGGGGGGCAGCTCCCGGTGCAGAAGGACGAGCCGCTGCGCCTCGAGCTCGCGGATTTTCTGGCCGCCGTCCGCGACAGGCGCGCGCCGCTCGTCGATGGCGCGGCCGGGCGCGCCGCGCTGGAGCTCGCGACGCGCATTGCTGAGAAGATGGAAAGCGTGTGACGGCGGCGGCGCGACGGGGTGAGCAGGGAAAGGGAGACATGACACCGCAGGAGATTCTCGACACGCCGGATCTCATTGCCGCCGGTGTGGCCGGCGACAACGTGCGGCGCCGGAAACACGGCGGGCGCACGACGTTCGTCCGGGTGTTCGAGGTGCACGTGGAGGCGCCGCCGGCCACGCTGCCGCCGCGGACCGACGCCGGCGAGTTCAGGATCGTCGGACGCCCCTCCTCGGCGGAGGCGGCGGTGCACGCCGTACGTGCGGCCGCCGCGCTCGCCGGCGGGCGGCCGGTGACCGGCTTCACGCTGCACGAGCTCGAGGGGCTCGGGCAGCTCTCTGACGTGCTGACGCCGCTGCGGGAGGCGGGGCTCTCGGCTGTCGCCCAGCTCGCCGTGGACGCCGTGGCCGATCCGTTCGCGGCTGTCGCCGCTGTTCTCGATGCCGGCCTGCGGCTCAACACGATTGCCGTGCAGGAGCTCGCCGACGAGCCCGCCGCCCGCCTCGAGACGTGCCGGCTGGTGCAGCGGCTTCAGGAGGCCGGCGCGGCGTGCCAGGCGTTCGCGCCGCTGCCGCGAACGCTCTCGACCACGAAGCCGACCACCGGCTACGACGACGTGAAACAGATCGCGCTCGCGCGGGTGGTGGTCGACAACGTGCCGTCGATTCAGGTCGACTGGGCGCTGTACGGACCCAAGATGGCGCAGGTCGCGCTCACCGTCGGCGCCGACGACGTGGACAACGTGTCGGCGGTGGACCCGGGGATCCTCGGGACGCGCAGGAGCCCGCTCGAGGAGATCCGCACGAACATCCGGGCCGCCTCGCTCGAAGCCGTCGAACGGGATGGCCTTTTCAACGCGCGGACGCAGGCCTGAGCGCACGCCGGACCGATCATGGCACCGATACGGCTGGGAGCCGTCGATTACCTGAACGCGCGGCCGCTCGTGCACGGCCTCGATCGCCGGCCGGATCTGTTCTCGCTGCGCTTCGATCCGCCGTCGCGATGCGCGGCGCTGCTGCACGAGCACGCGGTCGACCTGGGGATGATCCCGTCGATCGAATACCACCGCGGGCCGACGGAATACCGCATCGTCCCCGGCATGGCGATCGTGTCGAGGGGGCCGGTGGCGTCGGTGGCGCTCTTCACGAAGGTCCCCGTGGAGCGGGTCCGCACGATCGCCGCCGACACCAGTTCCCGCACGTCGAACGCGCTGCTGCGCATCCTGTGCGTCGAGCGGTTCGGGATCGCCCCCGACCTCCGGCCGATGCCACCCGACGCGGCCGCCATGCTCGCGGCGGCCGATGCCGCCCTGATCATCGGCGACCCCGCGCTGTACCTGGATCCGGCGGCGCACGGGGTGGAGAAGATCGATCTCGGCGCCGAGTGGACGGCACTGACCGGCCGGCCGTTCGTCTGGGCCTTCTGGGCCGGCAGGCCGGGCGCCGCCGGCCGTGATGCCGTTGCCGAGCTGACGGCGGCGCGTGACGCCGGCGTGGCGGCGGCCGACGCCATCGCCGAGGCCTACTGCGGACCGGCGCGGGCCGAGCAGGGGCGGGAGTACCTGAGACACAATATCTGCTACGCCATGGGGAGCGAGGAGGTGGCGGGGCTGCGGCAGTACTACGCGCTGGCGGCCCGGCATCAGCTCATCCCCGAGGCGCGGGAACCGCAGTTCTACGAGTCGTGATGCACGCCATCGAACAGATCGCCGCGAAGGTGCGCCAGGGAGGCCGCGTCGGGCCCGAGGAGGCGCTCGCGCTCTACACGCAGGCGCCGACTGCGCTGCTGGGCCAGCTTGCCGACGAGATCCGCGCCCGCAAGCACCCCGAGCGGCTCGTCACGTACATCATCGATCGCAACGTCAACTACACGAACGTGTGCGTCGCCCGCTGCAACTTCTGCGCGTTCTACCGGCCGGTGGGATCGCAGGAGGGCTACGTGCTCGGCTTCGACGAGATCTTCCGCAAGATCGACGAGACGATCGCGCTCGGCGGCGGCCAGCTCCTGCTCCAGGGGGGACACAACCCCGACCTGCCGCTCGAGTGGTACGAGGATCTCTTCCGCGCGGTGAAGGCGCGGTACCCGGAGTTCCGGCTGCACGCGTTGTCGCCGCCCGAAGTCATCCACCTCACGCGGATGTCGCGGCTGACGATCGCCCGGGTGATCGAGCGGCTCGTCGCGGCGGGGCTCGACAGCGTACCGGGCGGCGGCGCCGAGATCCTCGTGGACCGGGTCCGCAAGATCCTCAACTGCTACAACAAGGCGACCGCCGACGAGTGGCTCGACGTCATGCGCCATGCGCACCGGGCGGGGCTCCGCACGACCGCCACGATGATGTACGGCCACGTCGAGCGGACCGAGGAGCGGCTTGCGCACATGTTCCGGCTGCGCGACCTGCAGGACGAGACGGGCGGGTTCACCGCCTTCATCACGTGGAGCTACCAGCCGGAGCACACGGAGCTCGGCGGGTTCGAGGCGACCGGCGTCGAGTACCTGCGCACGCTCGCGATCGCCCGCATCGTCCTCGACAACTTCGACAACCTGCAGGCCTCGTGGGTGACGCAGGGGGGGAAGGTGGGCCAGCTCAGTCTCGCGTACGGCGCGAACGACATGGGCAGCGTCATGATCGAGGAGAACGTCGTCCGCGCCGCCGGCGCGTCGTACTGCATGGACGAGATCGAGATCGTCCGCAACATCGAGAACGCCGGCTTCATCGCCAGGCGGCGCAACATGCACTACGAGATCCTCGGCGACCCGGTCTTCCGCGAACGCGAGGTGCCGCGGATGCTCGAGCTCGCCGTCGCGCGACACGACGGCGACACGGCGCGGCCGCCGGAGATCGCGAACTATGCCGCGCGGAGCGCCGCCGAGAAGCGGCTGCGCGAGGCGGAACGCGCGCGCTGATCCCGTACGACAGCGACAGATGAAGACCCTCTATCGCGCGCGATGGGTGCTGCCCGTCGCGCGGCCGCCGATCGAACACGGGTGGGTGCTGGTCGAAGACGCCCGCGTCGCCGCCGTCGGCAGCGACGCGGACGGCGTGCCAGAGGCCGCCGCGGCCGAAACGGTGGACGGCGTCATCCTGCCCGGTCTCGTCAATGCCCACACGCATCTCGAGCTCTCGTGGATGCGTGACCAGGTGCCTCCGGCGCCGGCCATGCCGCAGTGGGTCGAGCGGCTGATGGCGCTTCGGCGAACCGTCGGCCACGAGCCCGAGGAGCCGATCCGCGAGGCCGTGCTCGAGGTGCGCGCCTCTGGCACCGCTCTCGTGGGCGACATCACCAACACGTTCGCGGCGTACGAGCCGCTCGCCGACAGCGAGCTGTCGGCGGCGATCTTCCGTGAGCTCCTCGGCTTCGCGGTCGATGACCCGGAGGTGCCGATCCGGGCGGCGCAGGAACAGATGCAGGCGCTCACGCCGATGGCGTGGCTGCGGCCGTCGATCGTGCCGCACGCCCCCTACTCGGTGTCCCCGGCGCTCCTGCGCGCGATCGGCGAGGCCGCAGGGGACGCGCCGCTGAGCATCCACCTGGCGGAGTCGGCCGAGGAAGTCGAGTTTCTCGAGCGCGGCGAAGGCGCGTGGCGCGACCTGCTGACGCGCCTCGGCGTCTGGAGCGAGAGCTGGCGCGCGCCGGGCGTCCGGCCCGTCGACTACATCGCCTCCCTGGGCCTGCTGACGCCGCGTCTGATCGCGGTTCACTGCGTCCAGTTGACCGACGAGGAGCTGCGCCGCCTCGCGGCGGCGGGGGCGACGGTCGTCACCTGTCCGCGGAGCAACCGCTGGACGGGCGCGGGACTCCCGCCGGTCGGCCGCTTCTACGCGTCGGGCGTCCGGGTCGCGATCGGCACCGACAGCCTCGCCAGCGTCGAGGATCTCAACCTGTTTGCCGAGCTCGCGCTGATACGCGAGCTCGCGCCCGACGTGCCGGCGTGCGCGCTCATCGAGAGCGCCACGCGGCACGGCGCCGACGCGCTCGGATTCGGCGGCGAGCTCGGCACGATCGAGCGCGGCAAGCGCGCCGAACTGATCGCCGTCACCCTGCCGGCGCACGTCGACGATGTGGAAGAATACCTGGTGGCGGGCGTCGCCCCGCGCAACGTCCGCTGGCTCGGGGTGCTGTGAGCTCGTGTGGGAGTGTCGATTGCGGAAGGATGAATGCTGAGCGTTGACCGGGTGCTGACGTACGGGTCGTTCGTGCGCTTCAGCCATTCGGTGTTCGCCCTGCCGTTTGCGCTGACCGGCGCGCTGCTGGCGTTTCACCGGATCGGCGACTGGTCGTCGTCGAACGTCGGCTGGCGCGTGCTGTGGATCGTCGTAGCGATGATCGGCGCGCGGAGCGCCGCGATGGGCTTCAACCGGCTGGTGGACGCCCGGTGGGACGCCTTGAATCCCCGCACGGCCGGGCGGGAGATTCCGCGCGGCGCCATGTCGACCGCCGAGGCCGGCGTGTTCGTCGTCATTGCCTCCGCGGTGTTCATGTTCGCGGCCTGGCAGTTGAGCCCCCTGTGCCTCGCGCTCTCTCCCGTGGCACTCGCGATCGTCTTCTGGTACTCGCTGGCGAAGCGGTTCACGAGCTACACACAGCTGTTTCTCGGCCTCGCCATGGCGGTGGCGCCGGTCGGCGGCTGGCTGGCGGCCGGCGGCCGGGAAGGGCTCGAGCCGTGGCTGCTGGGACTCGCCATCGGCTCGTGGGTCGGCGGCTTCGACGTGCTGTACGCCTGCCAGGACCTGGAGTTCGACCGGCAGCACGGCCTGCGGTCCATCCCGGTGCGGTTCGGCGTCGCCCGCTCGCTGCTGATCTCGCGCGCCATGCACGTGATCACCGTCGCGTGCCTGGCGGCGCTCGCGTGGGTCGCTGACCTCGGCCCGCTCTACCTCGCCGGCGTCGCCGGCGTCGCCCTGCTGCTGATCTACGAACAGTCGCTGGTGAAGGCGCACGACCTGTCGCAGGTGAAGCGCGCGTTCGATCTGAACGGCTACGTCGGCATCCTCTACCTGGCGGCCACGGCGGCGGCCATCTTCGCGCGATGAGGCGCAGCATCGCCCTCGCGATCACCGGAGCGAGCGGCGCGCTCTACGCCACCCGCACCATGGCGGCGCTCCTCGAGCGCGGCTGCCACCTCGAGCTGGTGATCTCCGACTACGGACGACGGCTGCTTCGCGACGAGCTCGGCGAGGGGGCGGCCGTCGACAGGCTCACCGAGTTTCTCGTCGCGAAATACGGCGAGGGCGTGCGCACGGGCACCTACACGCTCTACAGCAACAAGGACCTCGGCGCGAAGATCGCCAGCGGCAGCCAGGGCTGCGAGGCGATGATCGTCGTCCCCTGCTCGATGAAGACGCTGGCCGGAATCGCCCACGGGCTTTCGCGCAATCTCGTCGAGCGCGCGGCGGATGTCATGCTCAAGGAGCGGCGGACGCTCGTCATCGTGCCCCGCGAGACCCCGATGAGCCTGCCGCAGCTGCGCAACATGACGCTGTGCGCCGAGGCGGGCGCGATGATCATGCCGGCGATGCCCGCGTTCTACCAGATGCCGAAGACGCTCGACGATCTCGCCGACTTCATGGCGGGCAAGATTCTCGCGGCGCTCGGCTTCTCCCACGACCTCTATCCCTCGTGGGAGGGGTGATCGGTGCCGACGCTCGACAAGGACCCCGCGCGCATCTCGGGGATGTTCGACTCGATCGCGCCGCGCTACGACCTGTTGAACCGGGTGCTCAGCGCCGGGCTCGACCAGCGCTGGCGGCGCCGCGCGGTCCGTGAACTGCGGCTGAAGCCCGGTGCGCGGGTGCTCGATCTCTGCGCCGGCACGGCCGACCTCGGCCTGATGACCACCGCCGAGCATGCCGACGCGTCGGTCGTGGGCGTCGATTTCTCGGGCGCGATGCTGCGCCTCGGGCTGAAGAAGGTGCGCAGCGCCGGCGGACGCATCGGCCTCGTCCAGGGAGATGCCGTGCACATCCCGCTGCCCGACGGCTGCTGCGATGCCGCCACCATCGGGTTCGGGATCCGCAACGTCGCGGAGCCGGGGAAGGCGCTGGCCGAGCTCGCCCGCGTCCTGCGCCCCGGCGGCCGCCTCGCGATCCTCGAGTTCGGCGAGCCGAGGATCCCCGGCATCCGGACGCTCTACGCCTGGTATTTCAAATACCTGTTGCCGCTCGTCGGACGCTTCGTCTCGCGCCACCGGAGCGCCTACTCGTACCTGCCGGCATCCGTCCGCACCTTTCCGCCGCCTGCCGAGTTCGCCCGCACCATCGAACGTCACGGATTCGTGGACGTGCGGGCCGTCCCTCTGACCGCCGGCATCGTCTATCTCTACGTCGCCGCGCGCGCCTGAGGCTCCAGGAGGCAGCCGCCCCCGCCCTCGGCCTGACAGTGGTGGCGCCGCCGCCGCAACGGCCGCGTCCGGTGAGGTGAGCGCTGGGAAATCCGCGCGGCGGCTGTATACTTATAAGTCCTTCATGTACTTCGACTTCTGGGACAATCGGCCCGACACGCCGAGGCTGAGCAGCCCGATGACCCCTCGTGAAAAGGGGCTCGTGACGGTCGTCGTCCATCTGCTGCTCGTGATCCTCATCCTGGTCTGGCCGGAGATCCCGTGGGTGAAGGAAGCAGAGGCGCGCCGCCAGCAGGAGCTCGAAGCCGCCGAGCAGCGCCGTCTCGAGTTGCAGAAGCAGCAGGAAGAGGCCCGGTTCGTCTTCATGCAGCCGCGCGTCGAGATGCGGGCGACGCCGCCGCCGCGGGCGGAACTCTCGGATCTCGACCGGCGGGCGAACTCCGTCGAGCGTCCGGTGGAGGCCCGCAATCCGCTGCCGTTCGCCCGGGGGAACACTCCCGAACGGATCGACAGCGAGCCGGTCAACGGGCCACGCGCGCAGCCGGAGCCTGCGCCGGCGCCGGCCCCCGGCGCGAACGGCGAGTCCGCCGGCGACACGCCGGCGCTGCGCGACTCGACCAACGGTCTCATGGCGCGCGCCGTCGAGACGCCGAAGCCCGCGGCCGCTGGACCCTCCACCGGCATCCTGGCCGACGCCATTCGCAACGTGCAGAAGTACGCCGGGCAGGAGGCCTTCCATAATCCGCAGGGGGGCGCGCCGAACGAGAACTACCCGTCGATCCAGTTCGACGCGAAGGGGGTGGAGTTCGGCCCGTGGCTGCGCCGCTTCGTCGCCCAGATCCGCCGCAACTGGTTCATCCCCTACGCCGCGATGACGATGAAGGGGCACGTGGTGGTGACGTTCTACGTGCACAAGGACGGCCGCATCACCGACCTCACCGTCGTGAAGCCGTCGTCCATCGAGGCGTTCACCAACTCCGCGCACAACGCCCTTGCGGCGTCGAACCCGACGGTGCCGCTGCCGCCGGAGTATCCCGACGACCGCGCGTTCTTCACCGTCACGTTCTACTTCAACGAAACCCCTCCGCGATAGATGCCGACGCGGTCGCAGCAGGTCGGGCTCCTCATCCTGCTGGCGCTGCTGGCGGCGCTCGCGGTGTACCGCGTCTTCTAGTGGACCCGTTGTCGGGCGTGGACGGCGGCGCGGCGCGCGATACGCGTCCGCTGCTCGTCGCCATCGTCGGGCCGACGGCGACCGGCAAGAGCGCGCTGGGGATCGCGCTGGCGAAGCGCTTCGGCGGCGAAGTCGTCGCCTGCGACTCGACCGCCGTGTACCGCGGGTTCGACATCGGCACCGACAAGGTGCCCCTCCACGAACAGCAGGGCGTGCCGCACCACATGGTGGACGTCGCCGACCCCACCGAGGAGTATTCCGCCGCGCGCTACGCGCGTGAGGCGGCCGCGGTCATTCGCGACATCACCGCGCGCGGGAGGCTGCCGATCCTCGTCGGGGGGACTGGTCTCTACTACCGCGCGCTCACGCGCGGGTTCTTCCCGGGGCCCAGCCGCGACGTGGCGCTGCGCGCCAGGCTCGACCGCGTGGCCGCGCGAAAGGGGCCGGAGCGGCTGCACCGGATGCTGGCGCGCGTGGACCCCGACTCGGCACGCCGCATCCAGCCGCGGGACCAGAAGCGGCTCGTGCGCGCTCTCGAGGTCTACCTTCTCACCGGTCGTCCGCTGACGGCGCACTTCGCCGAGACCGCCTCGCCGCTCGAGGAGTACCGCATCGTGTCGTTCGCACTGCAGATCCCGCCCGACGCAACGGCCGAGCGGGTGGCGCGGCGCGTCGACGCGCAGTTCGCGCAGGGGATCCTCGACGAAGTGCGGCGCCTGCTCGCCGCGGGCGTGCCGCCGACGGCGCACCCGTTCACCGGCCTCGTGTACCGTCAGGTGCTCGAACACTTCGCCGGCGTGCGCGACGAGGCGGCGACGCGCGAGCTGATCGTGCGCGAGAACCGCAAATACTCGCGCCGTCAGTTGATTTGGTTCAGGAAAGAGCCTAACCTACAGTGGATTCACGCCGCAGGCGAACGTCCCGGCACGATCGAGATCGTGGCCGGGCGGCTGGCGGCGCTGGAGATTCGCCCCGATGTCTCAAGCCCGTGAGTCGCACCGCTCCTCGTCTCAGCCGAACATCCAGGATGTCTTCCTGAACTTCGCACGCCGCGAGAAGCTGCCGGTCCGCATCACCCTGATGGACGGCAGCGACCTCGAGGGGCGGGTGAAGAACTTCGATCGCTTCGCCGTCATCGTCGAGCACACGGGCGCCGATCACATGATCTTCAAGCACGCGATCGCCAGCATCCGGTCGCCGCGGCCGATCAGCAATTACTTCTCCTCGCACGAAGGTTGATTGTTCCCAGCTAGGCCTGACCGCGTCATCCTGATCGTCCTCGACAGCGTCGGCGCCGGCGAGCTTCCCGATGCCGCCGCGTACGGCGACGAGGGGAGCAACACCCTGGGCAACATGGCGCGTGAAGTGCCGCTTCGCGTCCCCACCCTCCGCCGTCTCGGCCTCGACCGCATCGTCGACATCGGGGGACGCACGGGCACGGAACCGCTCGGCGCCTTCGGCAGAATGGCCGAGAAGTCCGCCGGCAAGGATTCGGTCACCGGTCACTGGGAGATCGCGGGGCTCGTGCTCGACCGCCCGTTCCCGACGTTCCCCACCGGCTTTCCGCCGGAGGTGATCGGTGAGTTCGAACGGCGGATCGGCCGCGGCACGCTCGCCAACACCGTCGCGTCGGGCACCGCGATCATCGAGCAACTCGGCGACGAGCACGTCCGTACGGGGAAGCCGATCGTCTACACCTCCGCCGACAGCGTCTTCCAGATCGCGGCGCACGAGGAGGTCGTGCCGCTCGGCGAGCTCTACCGCTGGTGCGAGATCGCGTACGAGATCGTCGCCACCGGCATGGGTGTCGGCCGCGTCATCGCGCGGCCGTTCGTCGGCACGCCGGGGGCCTACCGCCGGACGGCGAACCGCCGCGACTTTTCGCTGACGCCGTTCGCGCCGACGATGCTCGACGTGCTGAAGGAGGCGGGGCACCCGGTGGTGGCGATCGGCAAGATCGAGGACCTGTTCGCCGGGCGCGGTATGACGGAGGCGGTGCATACCGCGAGCGACCAGGAGGGGATGGATGCGGTCGAGCGCACGATGGAGACGACGGCGTCGGGGCTCATCTTCGCGAACCTCGTCGACTTCGACACGCAGTACGGCCACCGCAACCAGGTCCGCGGCTATGCCGAGAACCTCGAACGCTTCGATGCACGGCTCGCCGCCCTGCTGCCGCGGCTGCGCCCGACGGATGTCCTCGTCGTCACGGCGGACCACGGAAACGATCCGACGACGCCGAGCACCGACCACTCGCGTGAGTACGTGCCGCTGATGGTTGCCGGCGCGGCGGTGAAGCCGGGTGTGGACCTGGGCACGCGCGAGACGTTCGCGGACCTCGGGCAGACCGTCGTGGACCTGTTCGGCGCACCGAAGCTCCCGAGCGGCACCAGTTTTCTGCGGCAGATTCTCCGGGACCTATGACGATCCGTGCACAGCTCGAGCAGCGCGAACGGGAGATCCTCGCGCCGGCGGCCGCCAAGAGCGGCGATACGAAGGGGCGGCTGCGCCCGGAGGAGGAGGACCCGATCCGGCCCGCCTTCCAGCGCGACCGCGACCGCATCATCCACTGCAAGGCCTTTCGTCGCCTGAAGCACAAGACGCAGGTGTTCTTCGCGCCCACCGGCGACCATTACCGCACGCGTCTCACGCACACGCTCGAGGTGTCGCAGATCGCGCGCAGCATCGCCAAGGTCCTTCAACTGAACGAGGAGCTGACCGAGGCGATCGCCCTCGGCCACGATCTCGGCCACACGCCGTTCGGCCACGCCGGGGAGCGCGTGCTGAACGAGCTGATCCCCGGCGGGTTCAACCACTACGAGCAGAGCCTCCGCATCGTCGACGTGCTCGAGCACGACGGCCGCGGGCTGAACCTGACGTGGGAGGTGCGCGACGGCATCGCGCGCCACTCGAAGGGGAAGAGCGGGATGCCGGTCGGCGCCGACCCGGCGCACCGCGCCAGCACGATCGAAGGGCAGGTCGCGCGCGTGGCCGACATCATCGCCTACGTCAACCACGACATCGACGATGCCGTGCGGGCGGGGCTGCTCAGGGACGAGGATCTGCCGAAGGAACGGGTCACCGTGCTCGGACGCTCGTCGTCGGAGCGCATCGGCCGCATGGTGACCGACGTCGTGCACCAGACGATCAGCGGCGGCATGACGGAGATCCGCATGAGCCAGGAGATCCTCGACGCCACCGTCGGCCTCCGCGGCTTCCTGTTCGAGGCGGTCTACGAGAACGAGGTGGCGACCGCCGAGTTCACGAAGGCGGGGGGCATCCTCGGCGGCCTCTGGGAGAAGGTGCGCCAGCGGCCGGAAGGTTTCCTCGACCCGAGGACCATCGAGCAGGAGGGGCTCGACGTCGCCGCGAAGGATTTCCTGGCGGGGATGACGGATCGCTACGCCGTGAATCTCTACGAGCAGTTGTTCATTCCGAAGCCCTGGGTGTCGATCCGCCAGGGCTGACGTGTCGCCAGCGCGCTCTTGTGGTGCTATGGTCCGACCTTCGTCATGGTGCACTCTGCCCGGTACGCGCTCGGGACGGTCCTGGGACTCGCCGGGCTGACGCTGACTCTTTCATCTTGCGGGGGCGACCCTGCGCCGACGCAGCCGGCGCCGCCGTCGCTCCAGGGGTGTACATCGAGGGAGACGCGGTGCTCAGGCCGGGTCAATCCCGTTCGTTCCGGGCGTTCACGATCGGGGAGGGCGGGGTCCGCGATGTGAGCGGGTCGGTGCAGTGGTCGACGAGCGATCCTTCAGTGGTCCGGGCGTCAGGCAGTGTGATCGAGCCGATCAGATCGGGAAGCGCGACGGTGCGGGCACAGACGCGCAGTCTGTCCGCAGAGGCTTTGGTCCTCGTGGTCGCACCTGCCGCGGGCGCGGTCGTGGACTTCAGTGGCCGGTGGGGAGGAACGTTCGTCATCGCAGAGTGTGTGAGGAGCCTCGGCGCCGCGTCGAATCCCTGTCGATTCCTACAGGGCAGCACGATGCCGTGGGAGCTGACGCTCGAGCAGCAGGGGGGAACTGTCAGCGGCACGATGGTTCTCTACACCGGACGCGCGAATGGGCGCGTCGTCGGCTTCGTAACTGACGATGGGGAACTGCTGCTCGCCGGCACCTTGCGCCTTGGCGACGAGCCGTACTCCGCCCAATTGCGCCATTGGCGACTCAATCGTGCAGGCGATGCCCTGAATGGGAGGGGCGGCTGGATATGGCGCAAGTCACCGTCTTTGGGCCGCAGATCCAACATGAGACGCACCGCCGGATTCAGGGAGCGCGGCGGGAATAGCTGAAGCACGCCGCAGCCGCAGTGCGGCAAAAACGCCGAGGGGTATCCCAAGAGGATACCGTGCGGGCGAGGCTGCTGCGGGACTCCACGGGCTATTGAGGAGGAGGCGCTCGGCGTGGCGGCGAAGGATTTCCTGGCGGGGATGACGGATCGCTACGCCGTCAATCTCGACGAGCAGTTGTCATTCCGAAGCCCCTGGGTGTCGGTCCGCCAGGACTGACGTCAGCGTCAGACTTCAGCTTCGGCTCCGCTCTGGAGCGTTCAGGATTCAGGCTCGAATTCGTACAGGGCGATTCCCATCGCGACAGCCGCAGAAGCCTGGCGCACGTCGTACGTCGCGAGCCGGGTCTCGGCCTGACGCTCTCGCAGGAACTCGATGCTCGCCAGGTGAACGGCATCGAGCGTACGAACCGGCTTCGGAAACGGTTCCAAGGCGCGCGCGAGAACCGGCGAGACCATCTCCAGCAGCGCCACGCGCCCGACGAGGGCCCTGGCGGCTTCACCATGGGTTGCGGCGATCCGGCGCGCATGGATGCGGGTCCAGACTTCGTACTCCAGAAGGCGGCTCGACACCAGTGTGTCCCGCCAGAAAGCCTCGGGGGGATGCCGATCCTCGGCGAGGAGCTCGGCGAGCACGACCGACGTATCGACGTAGATCACCGGTCGCCGCGGTCCTCGTCGAGATCGCGCAGGATCTCTGCCAGGCGCATGAGGGGCTTTCGCGGCGGCAGCGCGCTCGAGGCGACGATCGGCGGCCGCAACCAGCCTGTCCGCACCACATCGGCCAGAAGGGCGTCGCTGGCGTCAGGGGCGCGGCCCCCCTGCGGCGGCCCCAGCTCGGCGACGACGCGATCGCGGTCGGTCACGAGGATCGTCTCGCCGCCCGCCGCGACACGTACGTATTCGCTCAGCCGGTTCTTGAGTGTCTTGATGCCCACGGCGCGCATGACCCATGGTAGCCACCGGTAGATACCTCGGTCAAACCCGGGGCAGCCATTCCGCCAGGTGATCGCGGCCCCAACCTGCACCGGGTGGGTTTGCGCGGCAGACCGATTTGTGGCACTCTGCGGCCGATGGCACACGTGTGCAACTCGCCCCGGGGCGAGTTCAGCCCAGCTAGATGACTGAACCTGATCTGCGGCGGATCGCGTTCGTGACGCGGCGCTTTCACGCGCTCCAGGGCCTGTACCTCGCAACGCTTGGCGCGGGGCTCATCGCCGGCACGCTGCTCTGGAGCGTGATGCCCGCGGAGGAGCGGAACGTGGTGATCCAAGTGATGCTCTTCGGCCAGTTCGTCATGATGGGCGCCTCGCTCCAGATCGACGGCTACTACCGCCGCATGTTCGGACGTGTGCCTGCCCGCGGCCTCCGCGGGGGCATGGCGGCGATGCTGCCGATCGTGCTCCTGCTCGGCATGCTCGCGGATATTGTCCGCTCCTTCCAGGGGACCGTTGCGCCGAGCACGACGGCGGTCGGCCTCACCGTGTTCGCGACCTTGGTGCTGGCCACCGACTGGCGGCAACGGCCGTACTACCTCCTCGGCCTCGCCGGCGGCTGTGTCGCGGCGTTTCTCTCGACCCAGCCCATCGCCTTCGGCGGCCCGCCCGACGGCACGGCGGGCGCTCCGCTCGTCGCCGCGCTCTCGGTGGTGG
>Ga0247719_1000339_pt1 | contig 30484 bp, 32 predicted proteins | sample 41E_DmetaG_FD_189046 | JGI IMG/M metagenome (GOLD analysis project Ga0247719, IMG submission 189046) | Soil microbial communities from hillslope of Landscape Evolution Observatory, University of Arizona, Oracle, AZ, United States - 4-1-E_D | ecosystem: Engineered > Artificial ecosystem >...
GATCGTCGGTGGTCAAGCAACGGGTTAGCACCGAACCACACGGCGCGGCGGCGGTCGACGGCGAGGAAGCTTCCCACATCCAGATCTCCGTCAGCGTCGTCGTCCCGGAACAGAAGGCCGAGCGGCTTGGTGAGCGAGCGAAGGCCGCTGGGGAGCGGCGAGTACGACGCCACTGGACTGACAGGTTCTTCCGAGCCGGTCGCGTTGTCTGCCTGAGCGTCAAGCCGCTGGACCGCTGGCCCTCCACGTTTCCACGCGTGAAGTCGGGCTCTGCGAGGCAACGCGTACAGACGCTGGAGGGCGATTTGAGAGCCACAGAGCTACAACTGGATGGACGCTATAGAGCCGGTGGGCGGCGAAAGTGTCCCAGTGAGCGCGGGACTACGGGAGCCAGCTCCGATGCTCGATAACTGCGAACGACGCGCCGCCAAGGTGGGCATCGACGATCCGGCGATGGGTGAAGTCGGAAAGTGGTCGAGGCAGGTTGTCCAAGGGCCAGAAGCCCACGTCTCCGATCTCAGGTGGCATCGCTATTGGCGCGAGCCCTTCGGCCCACCCAAAGCGGAAGACGACATGCAGGAACGATCCGAAGTCGTGGGTCGGCTCGAAATAGACACCGGTCAGCTGTTCGGCGAGAAGATCGAGCCCAGTCTCCTCACGTAGTTCGCGGCGAGCCGTGGCCGCTGGGTCTTCGCCAGGCAGGCTGACACCGCCGGGGAGCTCCCAGTTCAAGCGTCCGTAAGTGTGGCGGACGAGCAGGACTTGGTCGCCATCGAACAGCGCGCATGCTGCGCCGAGTGCGCAGCGGCCTATCTCGCTGTTTGCCACGGCGAGAGGATAGCTGCCTAGTCGAGCAGGGCGGCGCGCGATGAGTCGGCCCATTCGCAACCAGCGCGACAAGTTTGGGCCCATCCTGCGCCACTGGCTCGATGAGGTCGCGCGATCGGCGCTCCGGGCGTCCACATACGACAGCTACGACGACATCCTGAGACTCCACCACCTCATCCGTGGCCTTGGCAGCCTCGGTCCGATGCCATGGAGCCCGTGCACAAGGACCGCGCGCGAGGTGGACGCAGGACGGCTCCAACGACCCTGTGAACGCTATTCCGAGAGACTCGTAATCCTGGTGTCCTGGGTTCGAATACAGCCGGCCCTCCGGCACGATCAGCGCGGCTGGCGCTCTTCGTCGTCCTCGCCCGCGAGCAGCTCGGACATGCTCGAGCCCGTCGAGCCCTCGACGCTCGGATCCGGCGTTGACGGCCCGCCAGATCCGCCGCTGCCGCTGCGGTTAGGCCGCACCTCGTCAGCCTGCGCCGGCTGCGATGTCGAGCGCATGCCGGTCGTGACCGAGGCATCAACCTGGGAGTCGGCCGAATCTGCCGGCGCTCCCTCTGCCGGCAGCCCTTCGTCTGCCGACCGCGGCGTGCCGGCGCCGGTCAGGTCGTGATGCTCAGGCGAGCGCGGGTTCTCAGATGGGCGGCTGCCTTCGGTCATCGATCGATCCTCCAATTCAGCGCGGCCGGTAGTGAACGATCAGCGTCTGCTGCGTTTCCCGCCTGTCGCCCAGCCGTAGCGTGATCAGGTTCTCTCCACTCGCGAGCTCCACCTCCAGCGACCAGCGGCCCTGGGCGTCAGCGGTGGCGTGCTGGTCGAACCAGAAGCTGATGTCGCGCGTGATCGTGGCACCGGGCGGCGCCAGTCCGCGTACCACGACCAGCCGCTCGGCTACCACGGACCGATCAACCGGCTCGAGGATGAGCAGGCCATCGAGCGGCGGCGACGCCGTCGGTGAGGGAGAAGGTGAAGGAGAAGGCGTCGGGGAGGGAGAAGCCGTGGGCGTGGGCGATGGCGTGGGCGTGGGCGATGGCGTGGGCGTGGGCTTGGGCGTGGGCGTCGGGCTCGCGGTCGGACTGGGTGAGGGCGAAGGTGACGCTGGCGGCGAAGCCTCAGCTGACGGGCCTACCTGGACGGGCGTCGCCGATGGCGCAGGCCCGGGCCGGGCGGCCAGCGCGCCGTTCAGCACGGCCAGCACCGCCAGGCTGACGAAGCCCACGATCAGCAGCGCCAGCAGGCCGCTGCGCGGCGGCGGCGTTCCCTCGCCGCGAATCTGGCCGCGTGTCACGACGCCCGTGCGACGGCGTTGGCCGTCCGGCCGGCGGCGGTAGGTTCCAGTGGCCATGGCGTCGGGAGCATAACCGGCCGCTCGGCAGGAGCCCCCGACTGGCGCTAATCTGCGGCCGATGCCAGGCCGACGCCGCCAGCCCTACGGCTCATGGGAATCACCGATCAGCGTCGAGCTCGTGGTCGCGGGCTCGCTGTCCGTGCGCGAGCCACGCCTCGACGGCGACGACGCGTACTGGATCGAGGGCCGGCCGCAGGAGAAGGGGCGGCAGGTGATCGTGCGCTGGCGGGAAGGCACGGGCGCGACCGACCTCATCCCGGCCGGCTTCAATGCCCGGACGATGGTCCATGAGTACGGCGGCGGCGCCTATACCGTGGCTGGCGGCGTCGTCTACTTCAGCAACCTGGCCGACGGTCGGGTGTACCGCCAGGCGCCGGGCACGGAGCCCGTGCCGATGACCGCCGCCGGGGCGCAGCGCTACGCGGACCTTGTGGTGGATGCACCGAATGGCCGGCTGCTGTGCGTGCGCGAAGACCACGCGGCCGTCGAGGCCGGCGCCCACGGCGAGGACGGTCACGCGTCCGAGCCGCGCAATGAGCTGGTCGCGCTGCCGCTCGACGGCGGTGCGCCGGTCGTGCTCGCCACCGGCCGCGACTTCTACTCCACGCCTCGGCCCAGCCAGGACGGCCGCCGGCTGTGCTGGCTGGAATGGAGCCACCCCAACATGCCGTGGGATGGCACCGAGCTTTGGCTGGCCGGCGTTGGCCAGGACGGCAGCCTGAGCAACCATCGGCTGGTTGCCGGCGGACCGGACGAGTCAGTCGCCCAGCCCGAGTGGGCGCCCGACGGCGCCCTGCTGTACGTGTCAGATCGGACGGGCTGGTGGAATATCTACCGGCGAGCGGACACGGCCGCCGGCGCCGCCGCGGACGACGCGCCGCTGGCCGCCATGGAGGCCGAATTCGCCGGCCCGCAGTGGGTCTTCGGCATGACCTGGTACGGCGTGACCGAGGATGGCCAGGTCATCGCGGCGGCTCGGCGCGGCGGACGCGATGAGCTGTGGCGAATCCCCGCGCTCGGCGATGGCCGCCCCGAGCAAGTCGAGGTTCCCGAGACAGAGATCGGCGACCTGCGTGTGCTCGGCAGCCGGGTGCTGTACATCGGCGGCTCACCAACGAGCGCCAGCTCAGTCGTGCTGCTCGACCTGGCCAGCGGTAGCCGTGAGGTCCTGCGCCGCTCAGCGGAGATCGAGGTCGACGCGGCGTACATCTCCGCCGCCGAGCCGATCAGCTTCCCTACCACCGGCGGGAGGACGGCGCACGCGCTGTACTACCGACCCACGAATCCTGACTTCGAAGGCCCACCAGCCGAGCGGCCGCCGCTGGTCGTGATGAGCCACGGCGGTCCGACCTCGCAGGCTTGGGGCGGGCTCGATCTTGAGAAGCAGCTTTTCACGAGCCGCGGCTTCGCGGTCGTGGACGTGGACTACGGCGGCAGCAGCGGCTACGGCCGAGAGTACATGCGCCGGCTCGACGGCCAATGGGGCATCGTCGATGTCGAGGACTGCATCAACGCCGCGCGCCATCTCGCCCAGCGGGGCGATGTGGACGGCCGCCGAATGACGATCACCGGTGGCAGCGCCGGCGGATTCACCACGCTGGCGGCGCTGGTCTTCCACCAAGTGTTCGCCTGCGGCGCCAGCCACTACGGCGTCGGTGACCTCGAGGCGCTGGCTCGCGACACGCACAAGTTCGAGTCGCGTTACCTCGACCGGCTGGTCGGTCCGTACCCGGCAGCGGCCGAGGTCTATCGCCAGCGCTCGCCGATCCACTCGTGCCACCAGCTGGCCGTGCCGCTGATCGTGCTCCAGGGGGCTGACGACATGGTCGTGCCAAAGGCCCAGGCCGAGGCTCTCGTGGCAGTCCTGCGCGAGCGGCAGATCCCCCATGCCTATCTGCTCTTCGAGGGTGAAGGCCACGGCTTCCGCCAGGCGGTGAACATCCGCCGCGCGCTCGAGGCCGAGCTGTCCTTCTATGCGCAGGTCTTCGGCTTCAGGCTCGCCGATCCGCTGGAGCCGGTCCGCGTCGAGAACCTCGCCTAGCGGGCCAGGCGGCCAAGTTAGTACCTGCCTGTTACCCCGCGCTGACCGCCCCGATATGCGTAGACAAGCCCCTTCGACCGACGATCGAGCCTGAGAGTGCGACCGTCCCGCGCGCAGGAGGCAGCTGGAGCGTAGAACGAATGGAGGTCCCTGCAAGGGAGTCGATGACGAGGATCCTGGCAGCCCGCTTCCCCGACTGGGAGCACGCATCGCAGGCCCTCGAGTCGATCCAGGACGAGATTGACAACGGCGTGCAGGTCGAGATCGCGCCGCTCGCCGGCGGTGGTACTACCGCAGCCGACACGCTGCTGGCGGGCCACTTCGCTGAAGAGCAGAAGCCACATGTCGAGACGATCGTGCGCGAAGCGGGCGGCGTGATCGTGGCCGACGTGGATGAGCGCTGGACTCGGCCGCGCCATGGCGCCAGCGACAGCCCGAACCCGACGCGAGGCTTCACCTACTGAGTCCACGCGGCGCTCGTGGTACAACGGGTACATGCCAGCGGCGAAGCCGAATGTGATCATCGTGGGCGGGTTCATGACGATGCCGCCCAACTACTGGCCCATGCGTCGTCGGCTGTTGCGCCGTGGCGCCAGGCGAGTTGACATCGCGCCGCTCTGGCCGCCTGACTGGGCGATCGCGGGCGGGCTCGGATTCGGGCCATTGATGCGCCGGACGGGCAAGGCCATCGCCGCCAGCTACCGTGCCGCCGGCATGCGGCCGGTCATCGTCATCGCCCACTCCGCCGGTGGCATCGCCGGGCGCCTGGCCATGTCGCCCCAGCCATACAACGGTCGGCTGGCGGCCGTCGCCGAGGCAGTGGGCTGCCTGGTCACGCTGGGCACGCCCCATGGCCTGGCGCAGCTGCCCAACCGCTACCGCCACGCGGGCCATGAGGCGGCCGACTTCCTCGACCGGACCACGCCCGGCGCCTGGTTCGCTCCGCGCACGTCGTACCTGACGGTCGGTTCCTCGTACCGTGGCGCGGCCTTCCCGGGCCTGGCCGGTCGCCTCGTCGGCGAGGTCTTCGGGATGATCGTCGGCAGCGATGCCTCAGACCCGGCTGGCGACGGGATCGTGCCGAGCGCTGCCGTCCACCTGCCCGGCGCCGAACAGCTGACCTTCGAGGACGCGCGCCACGGTCACATTGGATCGGGCTGGTACGGCGCTGATGAGATGATCGATCGCTGGTGGCCGACGGCGATCAGGCTGTGGGAGCAGGCGCTGGCCGCGCGCGAGGCGCGTCGGGCGCCCGAGGCGCATCCGGCGCGCGAGCTGGAGCCGGCTTTGACGGGATTCGCGGGTACCGACTAGTATTGGTAGTCGCGGGGTGGAGCAGCGGCAGCTCGTCGGGCTCATAACCCGAAGGTCGGAGGTTCGAATCCTTCCCCCGCAACCAATCCGATTACCGTCCGAAGCGACCCCGTGGACCCGCCTCCCGGGGTCGTTTCATTTCCCGCCGCAGGTGGCCAGGTAAATGCCGACCTAGAGGATCCGCTCGAGGTACTGCTCCATCACGGTCGGCGGTGGCGGCCCGAAGCTGACCGCGCGCACTATCCCCTCGCGGTCCACGAAGAGCGTGAACGGCAGCAGCTGCGCGCCGTAGGCATTCCAGGCCTGCTCCTCGCGATCGTCGACCATTGGCCAGGTGGCGTTGTGGTCGGCCGCGAAACGCCGAGCGCTGTCGAGTGAATCGCGGTGGACGACGCCGACGATCTCCAGGCCGTCCGCCGCATGGCGCAGGCGTGCGTCGCGCAGGATTGGGAACTCCTCCCGGCAGGGGATGCACCACGACGCCCAGAAGTTGACGATCACGGGCCGGCCACGCAGCTCCGAGAGGCGGAGCGTGCCGCCGTCGAGGCGCGGCAGCTCGAAGTCAGGCGCGGGCTGGCCGTGCAGGCCGGAACCCGGAATCTCGACCAGTGGCGGCCGGTTGAGCAGCGTCAGCGCGGCCAGGCCCGCGACGGCGATCACGATCGGCCCGAGCAACAGGATGGGCAGCAGCCGGGAGAGAGGCCTCAGGGCGCTGGCGACTCCGCGCCGGGGCTGCCGTTGGGCGTCGCGCCGTCCTCCGGCCGTGCCAGCACGGTCCCGTTCATGTTCGGATGGACGCGGCATAGGAAGTAGTAGTCGCCCTCCTCGAGCGCCGGCACCTGGTACTCGACGGTCGCGTCGCCGTTGAAGATCTCGCCCTCGAAGTAGATGACGTCGCGTGCGGCGCTTTCCGTGATGTCGACGTTGTGCGGCACGCCCACGTCGCCGTTGTGGAATACGAGCACGAAATCGCGGCCGGAAGGGACCACCAGCTCGCGGCGGTCGAAGGAGACTGCGTTGAAGGCGGCGATCTCCGGTCGCTGCGGCACGGCCAGCGGCGTCTCGCCCGGCTCTCCTGGCGCCAGGGAGCCCAGCCAGGCCAGCCCGAGCGGCAGCAGCGTCAAGCCGATGGCCAGGGCGATGACCATGGCGAAGATGGGCACCATCCGGCGCGGCCAGGCCTGCTGCGGGTCGCGCGTGTCGGGGACCGCGTGGCCCACGCGTTCTGTCGAGCGCCACTCCTTCGAGGCCTCGCGCAGCCATCCGCCGGCCGCGACCACGGCCAGCAGCAGCCCGGCGACGACCAGCAAGGGGCTGAGGATCAGCCCGAAGAGGATGACCGCGATGGCGATTGGCGCGAAGAACGGCCATGGGCTCGGGCCGGGCATGTGCACGCCCGGCGGCGGCTCGATCTCCCACGGCGCGCGTTCCAACGCCGCCGCCTGGCCCGCGGGCAGGGCCGCGAAGGCCGCGCTGCCGCCGCCTAGCCGGCGCGGGCTGCCGTGGGCAGCCGCCCAGGCGGCGCCGTCGTGGCCGACCTCGGCCGTGCGCCACTCGCCCATCGCGTCCCATAGCCAGCCCAGGACGGCGATCGTGCTCACCGTCAGGCCGATCCCGAGCAACAGCAGGTTCATGTCGAGGATCAGCGCGAACAGAATCACGGTCACGCCGATTGGCGCCACGAACGGCCACTTCGAGGGGCCTGGCATGTGCACTCCCGGCGGCGGCGAGCCGGTCGCCAGCCGGCGCGGCACGCGCGAGCGGGTGCGCGCCCCCGCGCGGCGCCACATCAGCGCCATGCCGGCCAGGAAGAGCAGCACGAGGCCCACGAAGAGCAGCGGGATGAGCGCTATCAGGTCCGCCCAGTCAGGCATCAGGATCTGGGCCAGGAAGTCCCAGAGCTGTTCGAACAGGTCAGGCGTCTCGTGTTCCATGGCTCAAGCGCCCGTCGGCTACATCCCCCTCGAGCCGCGCAGCAGGACGGCGAAAGTGAACGCCATCGCCAGGCCGAGCACGATCAGCATCGTCGCGCCTGCCCGGTCGAGCCACAGGCCGTCGCCCTGCAGCAGCAGATAGAGCACGCCGACGGCGACGAAGCCGGCGCCGAGGATGATCGCGTTACGCCATATGAACATTCGTCTCGCTCGCTCAGTGCAGGAAGTAGAGCGTGAAGAAGAGCACGATCCAGACCACGTCGACGAAGTGCCAGTACGCGCTTACTGCCTCGACGGCGATGTGGTGGCGCGCCGAGAACTGGCCGGCCACGCCGCGGCCGAAGATGACCGCCAGGCCGACCACGCCGCCGAAGACGTGCGCGCCGTGGAAGCCTGTGAGCGTGTAGAACAGCGTGCCGTAGATGCCGCTGTTGATGCCGAAGCTCTCGTGGGTGACGAGCTCGTAGTAGTCGTAGGCCTGCATGCCGAGGAAGATCACGCCCAGCAGCAGGGTCACCCCGACTGCGCGGTTGAGGCCGCGCCGGTCGCCCTTGCGGATACGCCACACGCCCCACTGCATGGTGAACGAGCTGAGCACCAGGATGATCGTCGCGCCAATGACCAGCGTGTTGGGCTGGATGATGTGCTCCATCCCGGCTGGCGGCCACTGCGGCGCCGCGGCACGGGCGTTGAAGTAGGCCGCGAACAGGCCGGCGAAGAACATCACCTCGCTGCCAATGAAGAGCAGCATGCCCAGCAGGGCGGTGTTCATGCCCTGCTCGGCGTGGCCGGGATGGCCGTTCGTGGCGTGGGTGGCCTCCATCGGGCTGGTCTCGACGTGCGGCACGCGCACGACCTCGCTGCCGGCGCTCACCTGCGCTCCTCCGGCGGCGGCGGTGCGTCCTCGGCCTCCGGCCGCTCCTCGCGCGGCACGGCATCAGGCGCTGCCTCGGAGACCTGCGGCGCGGCCTCGGACCGGACCTCGCCGGCCTCGTCGCGGTGGCCCTCGATGGGCTCGCCGAGTACCTCTTCGGGCGCGTCGGCGCGGGTCTCGCCGTGCGTCTCGCCGGCGGCAGCGGGAACGGCTACCGCGTGCGGCTCCACCGCACCGTGCTTGAGGTCGAAGAGCGGCCGCTCGGAGCGGATCGGCGGCAGGGCGTCGAAGTTGTACGGCGGCGGCGGGCTCGACGTCGCCCACTCGAGCGTGTTGGCATCCCACGGGTCGTCCTCGGCCGTGCGCGGGCCGCGCATGGTGATGAACACGTTCCACATGAACGGCAGCATGCTGATGCCGATCATGAACGCGCCAATGGTCGACAGGAAGTTGAGCTCCATCCAGCCCGGGTTCTCCGCGTAGTCGATGACCCGCCGGATCATGCCGTCCAGCCCGAGCAGGTGCTGCGGGAAGAACGCGACGTTGGTGCCCACGAACAGCAGCACCCATTGGATCTTGCCCAGCCGCTCATTGAGCATCCGGCCGGTGATCTTGGGAAACCAGTAGTACAGCGCGGCGAAGATGCCGAAGACGGCGCCGGCGACGAGCACGTAGTGGATGTGCGAGACGACCCAGTACGTGTCGTGGACGTGGAAGTCAAAGGGCACCACCGCCAGGAACGCTCCGTCGAGGCCGCCGATCAGGAACAGCGCGATGAAGCCGATGGCGTAGAGCATCGGCGTCGTCAGGCGGATCTGGCCGCCCCACATCGTGGCTAGCCAGTTGAAGAACTTGATCCCGGTGGGCACCGCGATCAGGAACGTGAAGAAGCTGAAGAACGGCAGGTAGACCGCGCCCGTGGCAAACATGTGGTGCGCCCAGACAGAGAAGCCGAGCGCCCCGATAGAGGCCGTGGCGAAGACGAACGCCTTGTAGCCGAACAGCGGCTTGCGGCTGAACACCGGCAGGATCTCGCTGACCACGCCGAACGCGGGCAGGATCAGGATGTACACCTCGGGGTGGCCGAAGAACCAGAAGATGTGCTGCCACAGCACCGGGTTGCCCCCTAGCGCCGGGTCGAAGAAGCCGCCGCCATAGTTGCGGTCGATGAACAGCATCACGAAGCCGGCGGTCAGCACCGGCACGGCGAACAGCAGCAGCACGCTGGTCACGAGCGTGTTCCAGACGAAGAGCGGCATGCGCATCAGCGTCAGCCCTGGTGCGCGCATCTTGAAGATCGTGGCGATGAAGTTGATCGCGCCGAGAATCGAGCTCGTGCCGAGCAGCACCAGCGAGCCGATCCACAGGTCGATGCCAATGCCCTCGCGCGCCGACAGGGGCGCGTAGCCCGTCCAGCCGGCGTTGGCGGCGCCACCCATCAGGTAGCCCGAGAACAGCATCAGCGCGGCGACCGGGATCATCCAGTACGACAGCGCGTTGATGCGCGGGAAGGCCATGTCCGCCGCGCCCACCTGCAGCGGCACGATGTAGTTGGCCAGGCCGGTCCACATCGGCATGACGAAGAAGAAGATCATCACCGTCCCGTGCAGGGTGAAGATCTGGTTGTAGGTCTCGAACTCCAGGAACTGGACGCCGGGCACCGCCAGCTCTGCCCGGATGAGCAGCGCATAGACGCCGCCGACCAGGAAGAACAGGAAGGCCGAGGCCATGTACATCACGCCGATCTTCTTGTGGTCGGTCGTGGTCAGCCACTCGTAGAGCCGCGAGCGCTGGTACGTGCCTGCCCGCGGCGTGAGGGTGGTCGTTGCCATCTGCGCGCTACTCTCCCACGCTCAGCGTGCCGACCATGTTCGGGTGCAGGCTGCAATAGAACTCGTACGTGCCGGCCGCCAGCGGTGGCGGCTGGTAGGTCACCGTCTCGCCGCCCTGGGCATCGGGGTCGCCGTCCCAGTCGGAGCCGTCAGGGTTGCCGCCACGAATCGCGAAGTCGTGCGGCACGGCCGGATCCGCGTTGATCAGCTCGACGACCCATGGAGTGTCAGCGGGCACGGACAGCTCCGTCGGCTCGAAGCCGTCGACGACGCTGAGCGAAGTCACCTGGACGGTCGCGGCATCCGGTGGCGGAGTTGGCCCGGGGGTGGGCTGCGCCGCCCGTTGCTCGACCACCCAGGCCTCGTAGTCGGCCCGGCTCATCGCCTCGACCGTGAAGTGCATGTCAGCGTGGAGCAGGCCGCAGAACTCGGCGCATTGGCCGGAGTAGACGCCGGGCTCCTCGACCACGATGTCGAACTGGTTCACGCGGCCCGGAACGACATCCTGCTTGTAGCGGAACATCGGCACGTAGAAGGAGTGGATCACGTCCTGCGCGTGCAGCCGGATGCGTACCCGCTCGTTGACCGGGATGGCCATCACCGGCCCCTGTGTGCCGGCGCCGGTGAATGACAGCCCCTCGTCCTCGTACCGGAACGTCCACTGCCACTGGAAGCCGACCACGTCGACGACCACGCCCTGCGGCTCGGGATCGAGCTCCTCGACGAAGGCAAGCGTGTCGATCGTGGCCACGAACAGGGCGGTCACGATCGCCGCCGGGATGAGCGTCCACAGGATCTCGAGGCCGTTGTGGCCGTGCGTCTGGGTGGGCAGCCCGCCGTCTGCCGGCCGTCGCCGGTAGCGCAGCACGATCCACAGCAACAGGCCCTCGACGAGCAGGAAGACGCCGACGGCGATCAGGAAGACGTAGAAGTAGAGCGAGTCGATGGCCTTGCCCTCGGCGCTCGTCGCGGGCGGGGCGAAGAAGCCGGGCCAGGCGCCCTGGCCGTCAGGCGCGGCCGCGCAGCCGCCAATGACGAAGACGACGGCCGCGAGCAGGCCGAGGAAGGCCAGGGCTCGGATCGTCCGTGATGCTCTCGATACCTTGTCCGGCGGAGAGATCGGGCCGACTTCGGGCAAGAAGGTCCCTCTGCTGGTCAACTCGCAGGGCCGATGCTGGGGCGTCCACATAATACGGTGTGCAGCCGCCCATCGCCGATCGCCCCTCGTCTGCTGCTCGGCCCGCCTGGCTCGTCAGGCTGGCGATCGGCTCGCTCGCCTCTGCGATCATCGCGCTGAGCCTGCCCGCCGTCGCTCTGGCCCATGGCTACGTGCCTGATCCCGGATCGCTCGCCGGCGCGCTGCTGCAGTGGCGGTTCGACTGGTACGAGGTGCTGCCCCTGGTCGTGGCGGCGGTGCTGTTCCGGATGGCTGAGCGGCGCGTGGCGCGCGATCACCCGGCCAATCCCCATCCGCGCTGGCGGACGTGGTGCTGGTATGGCGGCCTGGCGGTGCTCTACGTGGCCCTCCAGTCGCCGATCGGGACGTATGACACCACCTTCTTCTCGGTGCACATGGTCCAGCACCTGCTGATGGCGATGGTCGCCGCGCCGCTGCTGGCGCTGGCCGCACCGATAACGCTGCTGCTGCGCGTCTCGTCGCCGCGTGTCCGGCAGCGCGTCGTGCTGCCTGTGCTCCATTCGTGGCCGCTGCGCATCATCTCGTTCCCGGTCGTGACCTGGATCCTCTTCGCCGGGGTCATGTGGGCCACGCACTTCAGCTCGCTCTACGACGCGGCGCTCGACAGCGAGCTCGCCCACCTGGCCGAGCACGCCCTGTACCTGGGCACTGCGCTGCTCTTCTGGTGGCCGGCGGTCGGCGCCGATCCCTCGCCCTGGCGGATGCCGCACGCGCTGCGCATCGGCTACCTGTTCCTGGGCATGCCGCAGAGCTCGTTCCTCGGCCTGGCCATCCTGTCCGCACCTCACGTCCTGTACCCGCATTACGAGACGGTGGTGCGTGATTGGGGGCCGTCGCCACTGGCTGATCAGCAGCTGGCCGGCGGGATCATGTGGGCCGGTGGTGACCTGGCGTTCCTGATCGCCCTCGTGCTGGCGGTGTGGGTCTGGATGCGCGCCGAGGAGGTTGAGGGCCGCCGGGTCGACGCCCGCCTCGACCGGGAGCGCGAGCAGGCCGCCCGCCGGGTGCCATAGGCCGCGGCCTACAGCGGCAGGTAGACGAAGACGTCCAGCACGACGAGGCCGAAGAGCGCGGCTAGGTATGTGATCGAGTAGCGGTACAGCCGCACGGCGCGGCGGTCAGTGCCCTCACGCCACATGGCGAAGGCCTGGATCAGGAACAGGCCGCCGAGCAGCACCGCGCCGGCCAGGAAGACCAGGCCCATCTGCGCGGCGGCAAAGAAGACCAGCGTCAGCGCGACCATCATCACGCTGTAAAGCGCGATCTGGCGGGTCGTCTCCTCGACGCCGCGCACGACCGGCAGCATTGGCACCGCAGCCGCCTCGTAGTCGCGCCGCAGGCGCAGCGAAAGCGCCCAGAAGTGGGGCGGCGTCCAGTAGAAGACGATGGCGAAGAGCAGCAAGGCAGGCACGGTGATGTCGCCCGTCACCGCCGCCCAGCCGATCACCGGCGGCAGCGCGCCGGCGGCACCGCCGAGCACGATGTTCTGCGGGGTCGAGCGCTTCAGCAGCAGCGTGTAGACGATGACGTAGAAAGCCATCGCGACGAGCGTCAGGAAGGCGGCCACGAGGTTTGTGAAGGCGACCATCAGCCCAAAGGCGACGACCGCCAGGCCAAGGCCGAAGACGAGCGCGCTCTCTGGCTGGACCGAGTGCGCCGGCAGCGGACGCCGGCGCGTGCGGCTCATCAGCTCATCGATGTCGCGGTCGAAATAGCAGTTGATGGCGTTCGCCGCGCCGGCTGCCAGCGTCCCGCCCACGAGCACCCAGAAGACGAGGTCGAGCGGCGGGATGCCGCGCGCGGCGAGAACCATCGCCGGCAACGTCGTGACGAGCAGCAGCTCGATGATCCGCGGCTTGGTCAGTGCCACGTACGCTCCGACACGATCGCGCAGGCTCGACGGTGGCGCGGGCTCCTCGCTCTGGCGCGCGGCCGGCCCAGTCTCCGAGGCGGCGGCGCGTGCCTCGTGCCAGCCGACGAATACCGCCGATGCCAGGAGCCCCCAGATCGCTGCCCCAAGGGCGAGGTGCAGTGCCACGGCCCACGGCGCGAGCTGCGTCCAGATCTGGGCGGCACCGACGATGACCTGCATGCCGTAGATCGCTGCGGCACCGCCGACCAGTGCCAGCAGCGCCTGCCCACCGGGCGCGCCACGGCGAGCTGCGCGCCACGTAGCCCATGCTGCGACCACGACGATCAGCCCAACCACGGCCGCCACGAAGCGGTGCAGGAAGTGGCTCATCTCCATGCCGGCAAAGGTCGGGTCGCCTGACCAGCCGGGCAGCAGCTGACCATTGAAGAGCGGCCAGTCGCGGAATATGAGCCCAGCGCCGGTGGCCGTGACGTGAGCGCCGAAGAGCATCAGCGCGTAGACCGAGGCGGCGGTGAAGGCGAGCAGCACCGTCAGTCGCTGGCTGCCGCCACCGGTCGGCAGCCGCCGCTCCTCGTAATGGGCGCGGACCGTGATGAATGCCAGCAGCGCGAGCAGCACCATCGCCGCCGCCAGGTGGGCCGTGACCCACTCGCCGGCGTTATTCGTCTCGACCGTGATCTTGCCCAGCCACGCCTGGAAGCCGGTCAACGCGACCGCGCCGACCGACGCGCCAACGATCGCCTTCGAGTGGCGTATTCGCAACAGGGCGTAGAGCGCCACGGCGACGACGAGCAAGCCAACGATCGCGGCCACGCTCCGGTGCAGCCACTCGATCCAGGCCGCGGTATCGCCCAGCGGCGGGACCCAGGCGCCGTAGCAGGTGGGCCAGTCCGGGCAGCCCATGCCCGAGCCCGTGCCGCGCACGATGGCGCCGATGACGACCAGCACGTAGGTCGTCGTCACGGCAAGCAGGGCAAGACGGGTGAAGCGGCTCATCGGGCTGGAATCGATTGTAGCCACCGACCCAGCTGACCCTGCTGAACCAGAAGGTAAGCGATTGGCGCTAAGGTGAGAAGCGATGCGCTCGATGCTCGTCCGTGGCCTCGTCCTGACGCCTTTGTTCCTGGCCATCGCTTGCGGGCAGGCCGTGCCCGCGCCGACGGAGTCGCCCGTGCCGACGATCGGGCCGGGCGGCCATCCCGGCTGGCCCCCGCTCGCCGATGGCGGGGAGCTGCTGCCCATCCCGGTCACATCTGAGCTGGTCGTGGGCAGCAACCGCTTCCTGCTCAACCTCGTCGATGCAGATAACAACCCGCTGGCTGCACCCGACCGGGCGGTGACCCTGAACTTCTACGCGCTCGAGGTGGACCCGGCCACGCCGGCGCAGACGGTCGAGGCGACGTACCTGCCGACGATCCCGCAGCTGCCCGGCCTCTACCGCGCACAGGTCGACTTCGACCGCGCGGGCACGTGGGGGATCGAGGCCGAGGCCACCGAGGCGGATGGCCGGGTGCGTACCGGCCGGATGGTCTTCAGCGTCCGGCAGGAGGGCTCGACGCCGCTCGTCGGCAGCGAGGCCCGGTCTTCGCAGACGCCGACCGGCGAGTCCGCCGAGCAGATCGCGCTGATCTCGACCGACGACGACCCAAACGCCGCCTTCTACCGCCTTTCCGTGGATCAGGCGCTGCAGCAGGACCAGCCGTTCCTGCTCGTCTTCGCCACGCCCGCCTTCTGCCGTACCGCGACCTGCGGGCCGGCGCTCGACATCGTCAAGGAGGTCGCGCCCGCATTCCACGACGTGGCGGTGATCCACGTCGAGCCGTACGAGCTCGAGCAGGTGGACGGCCATCTCCAGCCGGTGCTGCGCGAGGGCCAGCTGGTTCTGGTGCCAGCGGTGGTCGAGTGGGGGCTGCTGACCGAGCCGATGATCTTTGCCGTCGACGCTGACGGCATCGTCAGGACGAAGCTGGAGGGCGTAGCCTCGGCGGATGAGATCCGCTCGGCGATGGAGGGCATCGCCCCCTAGGCGGTGCCGCTCGAGCCGGGCGCCTCAAGGGGTGTTCCGGCGGCGCAGGCCGGGCAAGCCTCCGCGCCGGGCTCGTAAGTTGGCAGCGACAGCGTCCACAGCGCCTCGACCGGGTAGTGCCGGCCGCTCAGCGGCGACTCGACCTCGTGCAGCGCGCCCGAGCGGTCGACCAGCACGACCGCCAGCGCCAGCTCGCCGTCCGCGGCCTCCACCGGCGGCAGCATCTCGACCAGCGACGCACCGGTGGTGACCACGTCGTCGACGAGCAGCACGCGCTCGCCGGGCTCGATCCGGAAGCCACGCCGGAACTCGCGCCTGGTCGTGCCGTCCTCGGCGCGGACCTGCTCGGCGAATATGCCGCGTACGCCAAGCTGTCGCGCGACCTCGTAGGCCAGGATCACGCCGCCGGTCGTGGGCCCCACGACGACATCGATCGGTTGGCCGCCTGAGGCGCGCGCGCGGCGGGCGATCATCGAGCACAGCTCGGTCACGGCCGCCGGCCACTGCATCACCTGGAACTTCTCGATGTAGCGATCGGCGTGGCGGCCGCTCTTGAGCTTGAAGTGGCCCTCACGGTAAGCGCCGGCCCCGGCGAACAGTTGCTCGACGCGGGCGGCGTCCGGGGACATGCTGCTCACGGTCGGTACTCGACGCCCTTGGTGGAGGGCCGGTCGCGCCTCTCGGGCAGTGCCCGGCCGATCAGCTGGCGATGCGACGCCAGGCCGTGTCGGGCGCAGTACGCCGCAAGCTCGTCGACCAGCCGCACCGGCAGGACTGGGTCGGCGAAGACGGCCGTGCCTACCTGGACGGCCACGGCTCCGGCCATCAGGAAGTCGAGCACGTCGTCGAGCGCGCCGATCCCGCCGATGGCGACGATCGGCAGCTTGACCGCCTGCGCCACCTCGTAGACGACGCGCAGAGCGACTGGCTTGAGCGCCGGCCCGGACAGCCCGCCATAGGTATTGCCCAGCAACGGCTTCTCGCGCGCTCGGTCGATGGCCATCCCTGACAGGGTGTTGACCGCCGACAGCGCGTCTGCGCCGGCATCCTCGATCGCGCGCGCGATGGCGCGCACGTCGGGCGCCGCGGGCGAGAGCTTGACCATCAGCGGCAGCTCCGTCGCGGCGCGGACGGCAGCCGTGACGGCACCGGCGCCCTCAGCATCAAGCGCAAACTGCAGGCCGCCCTTGCCGACGTTCGGGCACGAGATGTTGAGCTCGATGCCGGCGATCCCGGGCTGGCCGTCGAGCCGCCGCGCGACCTCGACGTAGTCCTCGACCGACTCGCCCGCGACGTTGACGATGACCGGCACCTTCCAGCCAGCCCAGCGCGGCGCGTACTTCTCGAGCACGCCTTTCACGCCCGGGTTCTGGAGGCCGATCGAGTTGAGCATGCCGGCCGGCGTCTCGGTCACGCGCGGCGGCGGATTGCCCACGCGCGGCCGAAGGGTCGTGCCCTTGCAGCAGATCGCGCCCAGGCGCTGCACGTCGACGACATCGCCGTACTCGACGCCGTAGCCAAAGGTGCCCGAGGCGACCATGATCGGGTTGTCGATGACCAGCCCGCGGCCGAGGTCGACGGACAGGTCGACCGCAGTCGCGGTCGCGGCCGACGCCTCGCTCACGACCAGCCCTCCCAGTCGATCTCGTCGGCGGCGAAGACCGGGCCTTCCCGGCACACGCGCTGCGGACCGTCGGCGCCCATGACCACGCAGCCCAGGCAGGCGCCCACGGCACAGCCCATGTTCTGCTCCATCGACACCTGCAGCCAGGCCTTGCGGCGGGCGCTGGCCGTGCCCCGTGGCGCCGAGCGGCCGCGGCCACGGGCGCCCAGCTGGGCGACGCCCAGGCGCTGGTGGCGCGTCGCGGCCAGGCGGGCCATGGCCGCAAGCATCGGCTCGGGGCCACAGGCGAAGCACTGGTCGGCCCAGGCTTCGTACTGGGCCACCAGCTCCGTCACTCGGCCGTGGTGGCCGAAGCTGCCGTCGTCAGTCGCGACCGAGTACTCGACCTCGGCCGGCAGCAGCGACGAGGGGTAGACCTCGCGCGCGGTGGCGGCGCCGAAGAGCACGACCACGCGCCGATTCTGGGCGACGGCCTCATCAGCCAGCGAGCGCACGCCGGCCATGCCCAGGCCGCCTGCCACGAGCAGCAGGTGCCGGCTCTTGGGGTCCAACTCGAAGCCGCGCCCGAGCGGGCCGAGCATCTCGACCTTCTCCGGCGGGCGCATGCGGGCCAGCCACTCAGTGCCCTTGCCGGTCACCCGGAAGTGGATCGTCGCCTCGCCCGTGTGCCGGTCATAGGTGTTGACGCTGAACGGCCGGCGCAGCACCAGCCCGGAGTAGTCAGGCGTGCGGACGTGGACGAACTGGCCGGGCTGGACCGCGCCGGCGAGCCACGGCGCAGAGTAGGACTGCAGCCATTGGCCGGGAAGGAACTCGCGGCTCTGGATCAGCTCCGCGTCGAGCAGCTTCACGCGGCTCAGGCGGGCTCGCCGCCCTCGTTGTCTTCCTCAGCCGCGATCGCCGGGAAGTGTTCGGCCAGCGCCTCGGCAAAGTCGCCGAAGATGTCCGTTGGGTCGTAGAATTCGACGAGCTCATCCGGCGAGGTGAGCGCGCGCCACTCGTCGGCGGTCTCGCCCTCGTCGTCAGGCTGGGGCACGACCTCGGCCTCGAACGAGCCGTTGGCACGGAACCACAGCCGCTCGTCTTCGTCATCGAGGACCATCAGGTCGCCGAGCGTTGGCGCCAGGTCGGCCGCGGCCACCTCGAACTGCTCGACGAGCCGAGCCTCGGCGTGCTGGCTGCGCTCCTGGAAGGTCAGCGCCAGGTCGTACAGCCGGCGGGCTGCATCCTGCGCGTCGGCCGGCTCGCCGTCAGCCGGCTGGCGGGCGGCCCAGTCGTCGGCAGCGCCCGCGTAGCCGCCGGCCAGCTCCTCCACCGGGGCCAGGCTGATGGCGTCGACCAGGTCCTCGGAGGCGGCAATCTCGCCGGGCACGGCGGCCTCGTCGCGGGCGGCTTCGGCGAATGCGGCGTACACCTCGGCCGGGTTGTACAGCTCGACCAGCTCAGCGGCGCTCTCGATGACCTCAGTCTCCGAGTACCACTCGCCGGTAGCCTCGTCCTGGTAGCGGGTCCGCGAGCGGAACGTGCCGTCCGGCGCGACTGACAGGTAATCGGGGTCGTCGTCGATCAGGACCATGCCGCCGATGTCCTTCAGCCGCTGGCGGTTGGCCTCGATGAACCGCTTGAGCTGCTCGGCAGCATCCGCCAGGAAGCTGCTCCGCTCGATGCCGGCGTCGGCCGCGATCTCGCCCAGCGCTCCGGCTCGCTCGTCCATGTCGCCCTCCTTGGGTAGGTCGTCTGCCTGGTTGGTGCGACGGGTGGCGTCGCGGCGGAAGCTCATGGGTGGTACTCCAGGTCGGGCCCCATCCGCTCGCGCAGGAACATCGCGTGGTGGCGCTCGAACATCCACTCGCCCGCCCGGTGGCCGACCGCCCGGGCGCGCTCGTCGGCCTCCAACCGATCGATCGTCCCGTAGTCGGGCAGCTCGAGCAGGATCACGTTGTCGAAATCCCAGCCATAGGCCACGTTGTACCAGCCGAGGAAGCGAATGCCGAACTCCTCCTCGTAGCGCCTGACCTGGCGTGGGAAGACCTTGCGCATGAAGAACTTGAAGAACGGATCGCGCCCACGCCGGACCGAGAAAAACGTGGCTAGGACTGGCACGGCTTTGTCTCTCCCAGCGGTGCTGGTCCGGGCCCGCAGCCCGCGGGCCAACATTGTCGCACGCTCGCGCGATGGCGCCAGGCCGGCCGGACGGGCAGTGCATCCCAAGGCGAGACCGGTGTGCGCCGGCGCCTCGTTTGCGTCTGGCGCACATCGCGTCGGCCCAACGGTGGCGCAACGGCCCGACTGGCCCGCTCGGCCTGGACCTTTGCGTCCGGCGCACATCGCGTCGGCCCAGCGGTGACGCAACGCCCGGACTGGCCCGCTCGGCCGTGGACTTATGCGTCTGGCGCACAACTTCTCTCCCGGCCCCATGAAAAGAACCCATCGAGATGGGGCCGGCGGACGGGACGTGCATTTGCCTCAAAGCGGGCGTGCAGCATCTGCGCACTGGCGGACAAGGCCGTGGGTGGACCATACGCGGCATGTCTGCACGCGAGACTCGGCTGCAGCGTGGACGCCGGCGGGGCCGAATGCTCACCGCTCGAGCGCTCGATGATCTGCGCGCCGCGCGCCAGAGCGCGGGTGTCGGATTGCCCGCCATGGCGCGCGAGATGGACTGCTCGGCCTCACAACTCTGGCGCACGCTCGCCGGCGAGGTTGGCGGGGTGACCGTCATTCGCCTCGCCGAGATGGCTTCGGTCCTCGGGCTGGAGCTGTCACTCGGCCTGCATCTGATCGGCGACCCTATCCGCGATCGTGGCCAGCAGGCGCTGGCCGGCCGGTTCAGGCAGCTGCTCGGGACCGGTTGGCAGGTGACGGCGGAAGTGCTGCTTCCCGGCGCCGGCGAGCTGCGCGCCTGGGACCTCCAGTGACAGCGCCGCCAACCGGCAGCTCGTCTGGCAGGTACGCGAGGCTCTGGGCGCGGGCTACGGCACGCCGCCGCGGGCCATTATCGGCGCCCTACGTGCCGGGGTCGCGCTGCCGGGGCCCGGTGTCATCCTCGTCTGACGGGGGGCCTGTCTCGCTCGTCTCGTCTTCGATCATGCCCACCGTTCGGCGCGCATTGCCGCGCAGCGGCTGGCGACGCGACCGGCGATCGGCGGCCACCAGCCGCAACAGGAAGATCGTGGTCTGGCCAACGAAGAGCAGCACGATCAGGGTCGTGATCAGCAGCACGCCGCTGATCCATGGCTCGACCGCCATGGCCACCGACAGCGGGGTGGCCACCAGCAGCACGACCAGCAGCACGACCTGGAACCAGAAGCAGCCAAGGCCCGGCCCGCGGTCGGGGTCGAGAGGCTGGCCCTTGTAGTCGGGCATGGAGGCGTCGCTCATGCGCAGCTGATGTTAGGCCCCGCAGCCCGGTCCGTTCGGCACTGGGGCGGGCAATCCGGGCTGGTGCAGAATTGGCTGTGCAGCGAGGAGACCGCCATGCCCACCGCGATCATCCACCTCCGCCGGGCCCGCCCCGCGGACGCGCGAGCGATTGCGCAGGTCCATGTCCAGACGTGGCGGGACGCGTACGCCGACCTCTTGCCCGCCGAGTTCCTTGCCGGCCTCGACGTCCAGCAGCGGGAGGGCCACTGGCGGGCCGAGCTGATGGTCAGGTCCAGTGAGCGGGCGCCCTGGCTGGCTCACGCTGATGATCAGGTCGTGGGCTTCGCGTCAGTCGGGCCCAGCCGCGACCGCGGCGCAGCGGCGTCGACTGGCGAGCTGTACGCGATCTACGTCCTGCCCGACTTCTGGGATCGCGGGGTGGGAACCGATCTTCTGCGTCGGGCCGAGCACGACCTCGTGGCCCACGGCTACGCCGATGCCACGCTGTGGGTGCTGGCCGGGAACGAGCGAGCGCGCCGCTTCTATGAGCGCGCGGGCTGGCATCTCGACGGCGAGCGCCTGGACCGCATAGGCGACATCGAAGTCGAGGAGGTGCGCTACCGCCGAACGCTCGAGCCCCCTCGATTGGGCTAGCCGCCGCTCAGCCGGGCCAAGGCCGCCATCCGCACCGGCACACCGTTGCGCACCTGCTCGTTGACCAGTGAGCGCGGGCCGCGCGCGACATCGGCGCTGACCTCCACGCCCTCGTTGATCGGGCCGGGGTGCATGAACAGCGCCTCAGGCGCGGCCCTGGCCAGGCGCGCCGCGGTCAGCTGGTAGCGGGCAACATACTCGTCGAGCGACAGGTCGGCGCCGCGCATCCGCTCCTTCTGGACGCGCAGCGCCATCACCGCGTCTGCACCGCGCAGCGCAGCCGAGAGGTCGTCAGTCAGCTCCAGCCGGCTGCCGGTGGGCAGGCCGGCGGCGACCGACTCCCAGCCGCGTAGCCACCCTGCCGGCCCGCAGGCCCACAGCTCGGCGCCGTCAGCGGTCAGCGTCCAGGCATTGGAGCGCGCCACGCGCGAGTGGCGCAGGTCGCCGACGATGGCCACCTTGCGCCCACGCAGGTCGGCGCCGCCGAGCGTCGAGCGCAGCGTGAACAGGTCGAGCAGCGCCTGCGTTGGGTGGGCGTGCCAGCCATCGCCGGCGTTGACGACGCTGCCCGCGAACTGCCGCGCGGCTACCCACGGCGAGCCTGCGCGGTGATGGCGCATGACCAGCACGTGCGTGCCCAGCGCGGCCAGGGTCCGGGCCGTGTCAGCCAGGCTCTCGCCCTTGACCAGCGAGCTGCCGCTCGGGTCGAGGACGAATGTCTCCCCGCCGAGCGCCCGTGCGGCCATCTCGAACGACAGCCGGGTGCGCGTCGAGGGCTCGGCGAAGAGCAGCGCCACGCGCCTCCCGGCCAGGGAGCTGCCGGGCTTGCCGGCTTCGTATGCTCGGCGATAGCGCGCCGCATCGCGCAGGATGGCGTCGATCTCAGCGGCGCCCAGCTCGTCGACGTCGAGCAGGTGCCTCATCAGCCGGCGGCCGGCTCCGACTCGGGCCGCTGTATGACTACCTGGTCCTGGCCGTCAGTCTCGCGAAGGTGGACGCTGACCAGCTCCTCGCGCGAGGTGGGCACGTTCTTACCCACATGGTCGGCGCGGATGGGCAGCTCGCGATGGCCGCGGTCAACGAGCACGGCCAGCCGCACGGCCGCAGGCCGGCCGATATCGACCAGCGCGTCCATCGCCGCGCGCACCGTCCGCCCGGTGTAGAGCACGTCATCGACGATCACGACCGTTGACGCCTCTAGCGTGAACGGCAGGTCCGTGCCCTTGAGCTGAGGCACGCTCTCCGAAGACGGCGAGACGTCATCGCGATGGAAGGAGATGTCCAGCCCGCCGACCGGCAGGCGTACACCCTCGTTCTGCTCGATCAGCTCCGCCAGCCGCTCAGCCAGCGGCACGCCGCGTCGCTTGATGCCGACGAGAGCGAGGCCGTGCGTGCCGCCATGCTTCTCCACGATCTCGTGGCTGATCCGCACGAGCGCACGGCGCACGTCGTCGGCGGTCATGATCTGGCGGCTCAAGGCGTCCTCCTGCCGGGCTCACCGGGCCGGTCCGTGGAAGTCTCGATCTGGGCGCGGGGCCAGCATAGCGCCGATCAGAAGGGCGCGATCTCTCCCTCGACGTCGGGCGCCTGCAGTCGCACCACGCCGAAGCCGTCCGGTCCCCAGGTACTGACGCGCAGCTCCCCGTCAGGGTTCTCATCGGCTGGCGCGACCCAGGCGAGCCGGTCGCTTTGGAGCATGAACGAGCGGCGGGCGAGCGTCGGCCCGAGCAGCGGCTGGTCGACGGCCAGGCTGCCCGTCTCGGCGTCCAGGGTCAGCACCGTCAGGTGGCCCCAGGAGGAGCCCGGCACATCGGCCACCCATAGGGCGACCAGGCTGCCGTCAGGTGACCAGCGCGCGTCCCAGTCGCGAACCGGCTTGAGGCTCGGGTCGCGGCCGGGCTCGATCGGAGCCAGCTGGGCGCCTGACCCCGGATCCGCCGTCGCGGCAGCTGCTGGACTTGTGCTGGGCTCGGGCTCGGACGACCCGTCGCCGGGGATCGGCTCAGCCGGCGGGAGCGTCAGCAGCACCGTCGGCATGGCGCCGTCCGAAGCGAGTGGCTCATCGGTCGGCTCGTCGCTGGCCACCGGCTCGCTCTCAGCCGGCGTCGGCTTGGCAGCGGGCTGGTCGGTCGGAGCGGGGCGGCCAGGCTCACCTTCTGCCGGCATAGGCGGATCGGCGTACGGATCCAGAGCCGCCCAATCGACGAGGTAGAGCGCGCCACTGTCAGGCGCTGCCACGCCTCCGCGCCATGCCAGCGCGCCGTGCCAGGCGACTGCGTGGCTTCCAGCAAGGTTGACCCGCGGCAGCCAGAGGGAAGCGCCGGCGATCTCGCGCTGCTCGCCGGACCGCGGGTCGATGACGACAGTTGTCGGGTGGGGCACCGCGTCAGCCGGGTCGCCGAGCATGCGGCTGACCACGATCCGACTGCCTGCCCACGAGGCGAAGTAGGTCGTGCCGTCATTGGTCAGCCGGCTGGCCACCTCGTCACCCGGCCGCCAGACATATAGGTCTGGGCCGGCGCTGCCATCGGCGGGCATCGCGCTGAAGGCCAGCGTGAGGCCGTCGCTCGACCAGGCCGCCGGCGCGCCTGCGCCGAGGGCATCCTCGAGGATGGCCAGGACGACCAGCCCCGGCGCCGTCGTGGGGTCGAGGGAAGGCAGCGCAGCGATGGGTGAGCCCTGCGGCAGGACGGGCTCGCCGGAGGGCACAACGGGCGGCGTGAGCGGCGGCTGGGGCGTGCGAGCCGGTGCCTCCTCCGGCTCAGGCATGAGCACGATAGCGAAAAGGCTGTCGCGCTCCTGATCGCGGCCCGTGATCGCCAGCTGACGGCCGCTCGGGCTGAGCGCCAGGCTGCTCGGCTCGATCATCGTCGCGAGGGCCAGTGAAGACGGCGCGCGCGCCTCGTTGACGCAGTCGGCGGCACTGACCGGGCAGACGTGGTCGACGCTGGTGCGGTAGATGCTCATGCCCTGCGGGCCCGTGCTGAAGAAGGCCAGCGCGTGACCGGGCACGGCGAACGGCGTGGGCAGCTGGCGCGTCGGGGCGGGCTGGTCGGCGAGGGGCCACTGGCTCATGAGGAGCAGCGTGGCCGCGCCGAAGATGGCGAGCGAGGCCGCGATCGAGGCGCCGCTGCCGCCGCGGCCGATGGCGCGCCCCGGCCGGTAGCTGGCCATCTCGGCATCGAGCGCGATCGATGTCCGTGCCCACAGATCGCGCGGCACCGGCGGCGCAGGCAGCTGGCGCAGCGCCCGGCGCTGCTCGCGGTACTCGCGCTCGACGGCGCGACAGGCCTCGCAGCGTGACAGGTGGACGGTCAGCTGCCACGAGTCGTCGAGGTGCAGCGGCAGGTCCAGCTGCTCGGCCAGCAGCTGGCGGAAGCGTGCGTGCGGATCGGGCCGCCGGAAGCGGCTCACCGGTCGTCCGCTCCGGGTCGATCATCAGTCGGCAATGAGGCCGTCGCGCCGTCGGCTGCACGGCGGCCGTCGAATACGGCCGTTCGCGCGCGCTCGACGGCCAGCGCCTGGCGCAGCGATTCGCGCGCCCGCGTGAGCAGCGCCCGGGCGGCAACGTGCGACACGCCCAGGGCGTCAGCCAGCTCCAGACCAGTCAGCTCGTGCACCTCTGCCATCAGCAGCGCCTGCCGCTGGCGAGCGGGCATCTGCGCCAGCGCGCGCTCCATCTCGGCCGACAGGCGCCCGTGGAGGGCCATCTCCTCGGCTGAGGCGCCGCTGCCGCGACTCTCGCCGCTCCACGGGACGAAGCGCACGATCTTGCGCCGGCGCAACTCGTCGAGCGCTGTCCGCCCGGCGATCTGGTACAGCCAGGCGCGCGCCCGGCCGCGATCGGCCAGCGTGTCGAAAGCGCGGAAGGCCTTGACGAAGGTTTCCTGTGCCAGGTCGGCGGCCAGCTCGTGGTCACGCAGCATGCGGCTCAGGTAGGCGTAGATCTCAGCGTGGTGGGCGGCGTACAGCTGCTCGATGACCACGCGGGCCGCGGCGCGGTCAGTCACGACCACCCCCAGGGACGCGGCGCGGGTTGACAGCACGATCGCTCCTGTCGTTGCGTTGATCGTCCCGGCCCTGGGGTGCCGGGGCGCCGAAGACCGGCGCTCCTCGGGTCGTGTGACGGTTTCCTGCCTCTGACTGTGACGTTCCGCACAGCTCGACAACCGCCTCCTCCGGGCTGACCGGGTTGACCGGCAGCCCGGTCCCGAGCTCGAGGCCGGCCATCTCGCGCAGCCGCGGATGGATCTCCCAGTGCCAGTGGTAGGTCTCGTCCACGCGCTGGCGCAGTGGCGCCGTGTGCAGGATCAGGTTGAGCGGCGGGCCGTCGAGCACGTCCAGCCGCGCCAGTACGCGCTGCAGCGTCTCGGCGGCGCTGGACAGCTGGGCATCAGTGGCCGTGCCGAAATCGGCGGCGTGGTGGCGTGGCACGACCCACAGCTCGAAGGGCGAGCGCGACGCGTAGGGCGCGAAACAGACGCTGGCCGCGTCCTCGTGTACCAGCCTCGAGCCAGTTGCCGGCTCGTCGCGCACCAGCCGGCAGAAAGGGCAGCCGCCCTCGCGGATGACATAGCGCGCCGCTCCGCCCAGCTCCTCGCCGATGCGATGGGGGATGTGCGGCAGATCGTAGAAGTCGAAGCACAGGTGATCCGTCAGCGCGCCGGCCTGGCGGCCCCAGTTGTGGACCACCGCCAGGTACTCGGTCTGGCCGGCCTCTCGGGCCAGGTTGATCTGCTCGCGCGCCTGAACGAGAAGCTCGAAGGCGATCTGCGGCGTCGTTCTGGCAAGCGGCTCGTGATGGCCAGCCGGGGCAAGGATCGTCTGGTAGGAGCCGGCGTCACCGAGCATGCCCAGCTCAGGGTCGCGCTCCGCCGCGCCGGCTTCGCGTGCCTCACGCTCGGTCCCGGCGACGACGAAGGCATCCGGCTTGAGCATCCGAACGGCGGCGCCCCCACCGCCGCCCGGGCCGGCAGCAGCCGCGGCAGCGGCGCAGTTCGGGCACTCGCCCACCTCCTGTCCGAGTGGCTTTGCCGCTCGACGGAAGCGAGACAGGTTGAACTCGCGCTCGACGACCACGGCCACCCACCAGCCGGTGATCTCGTCGCGGCGCAGCTCGAACAGCCCGCGCGACACGGCCGCTGCCTACGCCGGCACGGGGACGCGCCCGAGCGTGCGCTCGAGCGCCTGAGCGAAGTGGTTGGCTGCGATCTCCACGCTGTGCGTCGTGGGCAGCGCCCGCTCGCCGCTCCAGCCCGCTTCGCGTGCGATCGAGGTGACGGCCACGCCGGGCATGCCGCACGGATCGATCAGGTCGTAGTGGGCGAGGGCGGTCGTGACGTTCAGCGCGATCCCGTGATACGACACGCCGCGCTCGATGCGCAGGCCAAGGGCGCCGAGCTTGCGTGGCCGACCCCCCTGTGCGTCCGCCCAGCAGCCGGGGTAGCCCTCGCGCCGATCGGCCTCGACGCCGAAGGCGGCGCAGGTGTCGGCCATCGCCTGCTCGAGCGCGCGCACGAAGGGTCGCAGCAACAGGTCGCGATCGGCCAGGCGGATGATCGGATAGGCGACGAGCTGGCCTGGCCCGTGGTACGTCACCTCGCCGCCACGCTCGACGCGCACGAGGTCGATGCCGCGCCGCGCGAGCTCGGCGACAGAGGCGCGGACGTGGCTCTCGTCCGCCTGGCGGCCGAGCGTCAGCACTGCCGGGTGCTCGAGCAGCAGCAGCGTGTCCGTCGCTTCGCCGTTCGCGCGTGCAGCGACCAGCTCGTGCTGCAACCGCCACGCAGCGTGGTACTCGATCCGCCCCAGCCAGCGCACGTGCAGGCTCATGCGCCGGACGATAGCAGCCTCAGTGGCGGCGACCTCAGCGGACGAGGCTGCGTACCAGCCGCGCGTCCTCGGCCAGGCCGCCGGGCAGCAGACGGACGCCTTCGAGCGCGCTGGCGGCGTGGCCGCCCAGAACGCAGCTGACGGCCGGCATCTGGTTGCTGACCGCGTCGACCAGGCGGCGCGCCGGTGCGACATCGTCAGGCGTCACGACGCCGATCACGGCAACCGATGCGCCGGTCTGCCGGAGGCTGCGCAGCCAGCTGTCCTGCGGCACGTCAGCACCGAGATAGAGCGTGTCGAGGCCCAGTCGCCGGAGGGCCACGGCGAAGGCCAGCGCGCCCAGGTCGTGGCGAGCCCCGGGCGGCAGGCCGACGATGACCTGCGGCGCGTCGCCTGACCGGCGGGCGGCCTCGTACACGATCGCCAGCCGGCGTTGAACGGCGTTGGCGAAGGCGTGCTCGGCGGCGACGCTGATCCGGCCCGCCTGCCAGCCTCTGCCCACCTCGCGCAAGGCAGGGAAGATGACCTCGTCCATCGCCGACTCGTAGGACACGCGCGCGAACACCTCGTCAAGGCCAGCTGATACGTCGGCCGGATCCAGCGCGGCGGCGGCGGCCACGAGCTTCTCGACCATGCCCGCCAGACTCGAGTGCCCAGAAGGCGCGATCCCGTCGGTGTCGGCGTCCGCGATGACGGTCGTCTGAGTGGCACGCAGCACTTCAGCCGCGGCCTCGCGAGGACGCCAGCCGGCGCCCAAAAGGCCACGCATGCGCCGCAGGCGATCGATGGCGTCATCGTCGTAGAGCCTGTAGCCGGCGGCGGTGCGTTCCGGGCTGACAACCGCGTAGCGCCTCTCCCAGGCGCGCAGGGTGGGAACGCTGACTCCGCTGCGGGCGGCGGCTTCTTTGATGTTGTACATGGCTTGTCGAAGTATATGGCCAAGCTCTGTACGATCTCAAGACCCGTCCGGGAAAAGAGAAGAGGCCGGCTCCCCTTCAGCCGACCTCCTCATGGACGGGGCATTTTCGCGTCAGGGACATGGTGCCCTGCCGGTCGTCTCCGGGGCGAGCGTGTTTATACCTAATCAGCTACCCGAACGGCTGCACGTAATGAGTTTGTAAGGTCAGCCGGTCCGGTCATGCCGGCCGGTGACGGTACTGCTGGACGGCCTCGACGCGGTTGCGCGCCCCGAGCTTGCGCAGGATCTTGCCGACGTGGCCCTCGACGGTGCGCGACGAGAGGACCAGCGCCTGGCCGATCTCGCGCGCGGTCATGCCCTCCGACATCAGCCGCAGTATCTCGAGCTCGCGCGCGGTCAGCACCTCGGCGACCAGCTTCGGCCGCGCGGCCGCCGGCGCGCCGCCCAACCGGTCGATCAGCCGCTGCGCCATCCGCCGCGGCATTGCCAGGTCGCCATCGAGTGCCCCGCGGACGGCCCTCGAAAGCGCGTCCGAGCTCATGTCCTTGGTGAGGAAGCCAGATGCGCCGAGCCTGACCGCCTCGGCCACGTCGTCGTCATCGGACGAGATGGTGAGCATCACGATCCGCGCCTCTGGTGTGCGCCGGCGCAGCTCGACGATCGCGTCGAGGCCGCTGGCCGCGGGCAGATCGATGTCCAGCAGGATGAGATCGGGCCTCGCCTGGGCGGCGCCCTCGATGGCCGCCTCGGCGCTGCTCGCCTCAGCGACGATCTCGATTCCGGTGCCCTCGAGCGCTCGGCGGACAGCCTCACGCACGAGCGCGTGGTCGTCGACGATCATCACTCGTGCCCCGCCCGAGCGGCTGGTCGGCATCTCGATTGCCCCCGCGATTTCAGCGTCGGCAGCAGTGCCTGCGACGCGCGCGCCCGGCACAGGGCCGGAAAGGGGGGTCGCGCTTGGGCCGTCGCCGGCCTGCCGAGTTTGGATCGAGCGATAGATATTGGCAAGCCGCCCGCGCACGGACATGGGCTGACACCTCCAGTTCAGCAGAGCGGATACTCCGCCTGCTCGCGCCAGAGTGCGAGCGGACTTATACGCGAACTGATACGCGATCGGGCTAGGTACCCGCGCCCGGCCGCCCGTCGCCGCTGGGCAGCGGCACCTGTGCCTCGATCGTCGTCCCGCCAGACGGGGCGCTCTCCACGCGCAGGCTGCCACCGACCGCCATGGCGCGCTCGCGCATGCTCTCGAGCCCGAAGCCCGCATGGTCGGCGTCCGCCTCAAAACCGATTCCGTTGTCACGGACGATCAGCTGGGCGTGATCGCCGGTGGCAGCCAGCTCGATGCTCACGAGCGTGGCATCAGCGTGCCTGCGGACGTTGTTGAGCGCCTCCTGAGCGATGCGCAGCAGCTCGGCCGCGCTGCGCGGCGGCAGGGTCGGCAGCTCGGCCAGCTGGACGGTGGTATCGAGCCCGGTCTGCTCCTCGAAGCGCCGGGCGTGACGTGCGAGCAGCTCTGCCAGCGAGGCGTGGGCACTGGATGCCTCGCGCAGGGCGGCGACGGTCTGGCGCGCTTCGTCGAGGCCGGCGTCGAGCAGCCGGTCGAGGTCCTCGCGGGCCCGATCGATCTCGGCGGCGCGGGCGCCGCCGGTCAGCCGCTCGGTAGCGAGCTTGGCCAGCCAGAGATGCTGTGCCAGGCCATCGTGGACCTCGCGCGCCAGCCGCGCACGCTCGGCCAGCGAGGCGTTGGCGAGCTCGACCTCGCGCAGCTCGTGGAGCCGCCTGTTTGCCGTGCGCAGCTCGCGCAGGGTCGTGCCTGCCTCGGCCTGGATGCCGACCAGCACGAACCCATAGAAGCAGATGCGCAGCACATCGCTTGACGTGACCAGGCCGCTGTAGATCCCGGGGAAGAGCGCGAAGTGGACCTGCGCGAAGGCCGCCAGCACGAGACCGGCCGAGAGATACATGCCAGCCGGGGCGAGATCCCGCCTTGCGGCCAGCGCGTAGGCCCAGGCGGCAGTCCCTAAGAGGAGGATGGCAACGGCCTGCAGGCCCAGCTCGAGCAGCGTGATGCCGGGCAGCGGGCTGGCAAAGCTGTCTGGCACGACGAGCCTGGCCAGCGCCTCTGCCCCGAGCAGCGGCGGCAGCATTGGCTCGAGGGCATAAAGGGCCGCCGGCACGACGATCGCGGCCGCCACGCTTGCCAGCAGGACTGGTGCCGCCCGCCGGTGCGCTGAGGGCGGGCGAAGGCTCAACCAGGCACTGCGCAGCAGCAGGCCGCCGGCCAGCAGTCGCAGGAAGGACCAGGCGTAGACCGGCGCCTGGCGCGGCTCGCTCAGGCTGAGCCCGAGCTCGCGCTCGGCGATGCCCAGGTCGGCCAGCGTCTGGACCAGCGCGGTCAAGGCGAAGATAACGAACGCCGCAGCTCGGTAGACCGCCGCTCGATCGACCATATGGCGCTGGCGCAGCCACGACAGCCAGGCGGCGAGCGCAGCCACCAGCGCCGCCAGGCCGTTGATCAGCAGGTCTATCTCCGGCGCCAGGGCGGCGAAGCGCAGCTCCGGTGTGATCGCCGTCAGCAGCGTCAGGGCGACGAGCACGACGACCAGTGCGACGAGCCCCGCCTCGCCGCGGCTCGCCCGGCGGCGGGAGGCGGCGGGCGGCGTACCAGGCTCGCTCATCGGACCCGATCATAGGTGCGGGGTGCTCTCAAAACGAGGCTGTAGAATCCGCTCACTGAGCGGGAGTAACTCAGCTGGCAGAGTGTCTGCTTCCCAAGCAGAATGTCGCGGGTTCGAATCCCGTCTCCCGCTCCACT
>Ga0247719_1000340_pt1 | contig 30342 bp, 23 predicted proteins | sample 41E_DmetaG_FD_189046 | JGI IMG/M metagenome (GOLD analysis project Ga0247719, IMG submission 189046) | Soil microbial communities from hillslope of Landscape Evolution Observatory, University of Arizona, Oracle, AZ, United States - 4-1-E_D | ecosystem: Engineered > Artificial ecosystem >...
CCGAGCATCGCGGCGGAGCGCAGCTCGCCGTCCGGGAAGCGGAACCTGGGCGGCCCGGAGCTCTGCGCAGCCTCCCGATCGTCCATGCGCGCGCACTCTAGCGAAGCAGCAGGCTCGGCGCCGGACCCGCCTACGCCTACACTTGAGCCGGGGCCGGTAGCTCAGCGGCAGAGCAGGGGACTTTTAATCCTCGTGTCCTGGGTTCGAATCCCAGCCGGCCCTCCAAGTTTCACGCGTGAATTCGCCCCCCTCGGGGACTGAACCCCGCCATCCGGCCGGTTTGCCAGCCACGCTGCCAGCCACGGCGGAAGCACGTGGTGGACCTGGTACCACGACGTGGAGGTAGTCCGACCTGGGGACACCCCTCTCCTGCGCTCAGCCCCGTTTCCTGAGCCGGGGTGAGGTGGTATCCAGCCACCAGACAGCGAGAAGCAACAGCTGGACCGCTGACAGCGCGCCGACCAGAAGCCCAGCTGGAGCCACGTCGCCATCTCGCAGAGCGCCGAATGCATTGCTTATCGTTTCGTTAAGCAGGAATCCGATCGCGAGCGCCGTGATCGCGGCCAAGATGAGCGCCGTCTGTCGATTGCACAGCCGGACTGCAGCGAGAAGAACGACGAGCACGATCACGACCAGCGGCCAGAAGTACGTGGCCCGAGCGATGAGGTCGAGCTCGACCCTGCCGCCCGCGGCGCCGACGTTCCATGCATGGAGCCCTGCGATCCAGGCGATCTGGATTACGAGGACGACTGCGCCGAAGAGTAGATCGCGTCGCGCGATCGTGGCCGCTCGTCCGATTGTCAGGCGAGCAGCGAGCGCCAGGACGCCGAGCGAGAGGAACCCCCACAGGCCGGTCCAGACGCCGATCAGCAAGCCGTGGGCAGCCGACTCGGCAGGGATTTCCAGAGCACGACCGAGCAACATCATGGGCAGTGCGGCCGGTAGCGCCGTGAGCGCGACCCCGAGTACAGCGAGCAGGCTCATCGTCGCCGGGCGCCAAGTGGGCACTGAGCCCGGCACCAGCGCTTCGAGCGGCTCGAGCCGCTGCGTCAGGCTGCGCCACGCATCGTCGTCGAGAGATCGATCGTGTGGATCAGTCATCCGTCCTGCTCCTTTCGGCCGCGCGGACTACAGCGAGCCCGCGAGAGATCGCACTTCGAACGCCGGAGGCGCTCATCGACAACGCCTCACCGATCTCCTCCGTGGACAGACCGCCGGCATAGCGCATGTACAGGGCCTGCCGGGACGCCTCGGGCAGGTCCCTTGTTGCCGCGTCGAACCACAGCCACGTTTCACGCGCGCGCAGGATCGACCGGTCGTCTGCCGTGTCGGCGACCAGATCCACGTGCTGGCGCCGGCGGTCGCGCCGAGCAGCGTCGATCACCGTCCGCCGAGCGATCGTCAGTAACCAGGCGAGCGGCGAACGAGGCCTTTCCCCGTGGCCGGCCCAGGCCAGATAAGCCTTCTGGAACGTCTCGGCAACGATGTCCTCGGCCTCGTCGGGGCCGCGCGCGACCAAGGCGTAGCGAAGAACGCTCCGGTAGTACGCCTCGTACAGATCCTTGAAGTCGTCGTCTAGGGAGTTGGCCGTCACATCAAGAGAGACGATGGCAGAGCGCACTTCGTCTCACCGGTCGCCGGAAGCTGCCCACAGGGGGCCATTCCACCCCACGAGGCCCCTGGAGGAGGCTCAGTTCACCCGCCCAACACCGCGTCCATTGCCTGCGCCACTTGGCGCTGCCGTTGCTCGAGCAAGTGCCCATACGTGTTCGACGTCAGCGTGATCGAGCTGTGGCCCAGAAGCTGCTTAACGTCCTCAAGGGTCATGCCCTGAGCAAGCAGGAACGTCGCGGCTGAGTGGCGCAGGTCGTGGAAGCGAACGCGCGGCAGCCCGGCGCGATTGAGCGCGTCAGCGAATGCCCGGGTGATCGTCGCCGCGTGATGCGGTCGCCCGATCATCGTCGTGAACACGTGACCGGTATCGACCCACCTGGCCCCGGCCGCCAGACGGTCCATCAGCTGGCGCGTGCGGTGCGCACGCAGGGCGGCTACGACCGAGTCGGGCAGCACGACTGTCCGCCGGCTGCGGTCGGTCTTGGGCTCCTGGAGGGTGAGGACTCCGCCGACATTGGCGAGGCTGTGGCGGACGCGCAAGACGCCCGCGTCGAGACCGACGTCCTCCCAGCGCAGGGCGAGCAGCTCCCCCTGGCGGAGTCCGGTGCCGAGGGCGGTGATCCACAGGGCCCTGTGCCGGTCAGCAACCGAGGCCTCGATCAGGGCGCGCGCCTGCTCGGGGGTGAGCGGGGTCATCTCGCGATGCAGCACCCGCGGCACCTCGACGAGCTTGGCGACGTTGCGGCTGACCATCCCCCAGCGCTCGGCGGTGCCTAGAGCCCGCCGCAGGACGGCGTGGATGTACTGGACTCGGCGCGGTGAGAGGCCCTTGGTCGAGCGACCGTTGAGGAACGCCTGGACATCGGCCGGGGTGAGCCTGGCGAGGGCGATGTGGCCGAGGCAAGGGACAAGGTGGATCTTGAGGATGGAGTCGTAGCTGCGGTACGTTGACGGCCGGAGCGTGGGCTTGGCCACCTCGTCGAGCCAGCGGCGCAGGAACGGACCGAGCTTCGCGCGTTGATCAGGGATCGGGCGCTTCTCCTCGTGGGCGCGCATGACCACGGCCAGCTTGTCCTTGACCTCGTTGCGCGTGCGGCCCATGACGTGCTTGCGGACGCGCTTGCCATCCTCGTAGCCGATATGCACGCTGCCCGCCCAACGGCCGTCCTTGCGAGGGTAGATGGAGCCCTCGCCCGGCCCGCGGCGGGTCATCGCGCGCTGGCCAGTGTCCGAGCGCGAACCCGCTGCGCAAAGCGCATGCGCTCGCGATCCGTACAGAAGGCCGAGCGGCGGGCGTCGAGCGTCAGGAAGACCTGCCCGCACTCGCGACACCACGTCGCCCCCGGCTTGCCCTCGCTGACGCGTCGGAGCGCCTCCAGCAACTGGAGGTAGATGGGCACCAGGATGGAGCCCCAGACGCGCGTTTCGCGCACCGCCAGTTCCTCGCCCAGTCGCTCGAGACGCACGTCGGTCGCGACCGCGCTCTGGACATATGGCTCGATCAGTCGGCGCTGGACCTCCAGTAGCCCGTCGCGATCGCTCTCCAGACGCCGGTGGATCGTCTCGGGCTCTGGCACGGGCAGGTCGTAGTGGACCCAGTAACGGGTCCACGCATCCTCAGGCACCGCCAGGCGTGGCAGGTCGGCTGGTACGTCCGCCGAGGAGTCAAGCGGGGACAGAGCGGCCGCGGCATGGGGCGGCGCGCCCACCCAGACGCGATGTCCCTCTGGCCCCTCGAGGAGCGCACTCGACCAGGCCGAGTCCCAATGCTCTCGGCTCGCGGCCGCTGGGCGATGGGCAGTCAGGCGCGCCAACGAAGTGAGGTGCCAGCGCACGAGGCGCTGCTGTGCGAGTACCTCGGCATGGCTGTCCTGCGTGGTCAGATGGAGGCCGACCCAGTGGAGCGGCCGCTCGGTGTCGGGGAACAGCCAGCGCAGTGCCACTGCGCCGTGGGCCAGGTACCAATCGCGCGCGAGACGCGGTCGAGAGAGGTCGACGCGCGCGAAGGCCTCCGCCAGCAGGATGTCGTCGGCGTCCCGTTCGAAGGGATCGACCCGCTCCCCGTCAAGGGCGGAGAGGACATCGCCGGCGGCCCTGGCGCGACCCGGTGTGCGCACCACGCGAACGTCCGAGGGCAGCACCAGAAGACCATCGCCGGCAAAGCGGGGCCGCAGGCTCATTCGAGGTTATTCCAGCACGAACTCATCGACAACTTTCCTGTTGCGCGAGTCTGACGGGCCATCTAGGCTACTCGTGCTACCACTAGCAATCTCCACAGAGCCGATGAGGACAAAGATGGCACAGATGTCGACCAATAGCAAGCCCGCAGACGCGGTGGATGGTGTGGACCGGCGACTGCTGCGGATCGAGGACGTCGCGGAGCGGCTGGCGGTCAGTCGGTCGATGGCCTGGAAGCTGATTGCCTATGGTGATCTGCCCGCGGTGCGCATCCGGCGCGCGGTGCGCGTGCGACCGGCTGATCTGGACGCGTACATCGAACGCGCGGTGCGCGAAGGCTAGCGAGCGCGCATCCGCCTCCGCCTCCCATGGACGGCTCTGGGCGAGTTCGCGAGGCCGCACTGACGGCACATGCAGCCGGGCTATGCGTGGTGCCGCCGCGCGAGGACGGCTCGAAGGCGCCGCTCGGGTCTTGGAAGCGGTACACGCGGACCCGCCCCACCGTGGCTGAGCTCGACGCCTGGTACGGCCCGCACACCGGGATTGGGCTGGTCTGCGGGGCGGTGTCGGGCGGCCTCGAGATGCTCGAGCTCGAGGGCCGCGCCGTCGCCGAGGGACGCTCGCAAGCCTTCCTCGAGCTCGCCCAGCAGGTCGGTCTCGCTGACCTTGTCGAGCGCATCCGGGCGGGCTACCAGGAGCGCACGCCCTCTGGCGGCATCCACCTGCTCTACCGCGTGCCGACGCCACGGCCCAACACGAAGCTCGCCCGGCGTCCCGCGACGCCGGACGAGCTGGCGCTCGACCCGCACGACCGGGTGCGGGTGCTGATCGAGACGCGCGGCGAGGGCGGCTACACGATCGTCGCGCCGTCGAACGGGTGCGTGCACCCGAGCGGCCGTGCCTGGACGCTCGACCGGGGTGGCCTCGAGGCCATAGCGACCATCACCGACGACGAGCGCGAAGATCTGTATGCGCTCGCGAGGATGCTGGACGAGGTGCCGCCTGCCGAGGAGGTCCGCTCGTCGCCGGGAGACGCCCACGGCGACCGGCCCGGCGACCGCTACGATGCGGCGCCCGACGCCGGCGAGCGGACCTTGGCGCTGCTCGAGCGGCACGGCTGGACGGTCGTACGCCGCGATGGCGACGTCGTGTACCTGCGCCGACCGGGCAAGGAGGGCCCCGGCATCTCCGCCTCGCTGGGCTACGTCGCGCCGGGCGTGCTGCGAGTGTTCAGCACCTCGACGCCGTTCGGGACCGACAAGGCCTACTCGCCCTTCGGCGTGTACGCGGTCCTCGAGCACGAGGGCGACTTCGGTGCCGCAGCGCGCGCCCTCGCCGAGGCCGAGCGCATCCGCATCCACATCGATCCGCAGGCCGTGCCCGATGGGTCGGGGCCGGCGGGCGTCTCAGCCGACGACGAGGACCGCTTCTTCCTGAGCCCGGCGCAGGTCTACGACGGCGCACCACCGGTGGAGTGGGTTGTGCCCGGCATGATCGCCCGCGGTGCCATCACCAACCTCGACGCCAAGCCGAAGACGGGCAAGACGACGCTCGCCTTGATGCTCGTCGCAGCGGCGCTCGATCCGGCCCGGCGCTTTCTCGGCACACAGGTCGAGTTCGACACCGTCATCTATCTCACCGAGCAGGGCCACGACTCGTTCAAGGAGCAGCTCGCCCCGGCAGGCATCGGGCGCGACGTCGTGGGACGCGTCGAGATCGTGCCATGGGGCGCGGTCCACGCGAAGGGCTGGGCGGATGTCCTGGAGATGGTGCGTCGGCGCGTCGAGGCGCGGCTCGCCGAGGCGCGCGTGCTGCTGGTGGTTGACACGTTCTCCAAATGGTCGCGCATCGCCGACGAGAACGACGCGACAGCGGCGATGGCCGCCTACCGGCCGCTCGTGCTGCTGACTCAGGACCTGCGCCTGGCGACGCTCGTCATCCGCCATGCACGCAAGGGCGAGCACGACGATGTCACCGACACGGCGCGCGGCTCGAACGCGGCTTCGGGCGAGGCGGACATCATCCTCAGCCTGTCTCGTCCGGTGGGGCGACCCGGAGAGGGGCGAGCAGTCCGGCTCCTGCGTGGCGTGGGCCGCCTGTCGGGCATCCCCGACGAGCTGTTCATCGAGCTGCGCGACGGCGAGTACGTCGTCCTGCCGGGTGGCGAGGAGGTCCAGGCGAGCCGGCACCGGGCGGCGGTCGAGGCGTTCCTCGCGACCTCGCCCGGTGCGACCCTCGACGAGGTCGTGCGCGCGACGAGCATCGTCCGTTCGAGCGTCCAGACCGCGCTCGCGCACCTGACCCACCACAGCGTCGACCGTGTCGAACGGACCGGCGCCGGCCGGCGGGGCGACCCTTATCGCTACCGGATGCGACCCATATCTGCCGAGAACCCCGATAGCCAGGACCAGGCGACGGACTTCGCGGCGGAAACCGCCGAAGACCCGAGCCCTGCCACACATGGACATTTTTCGGCACCTTCCCACGCTCAGCAGGGCGCTCCCGAGGATGGGTTCGCGGCAGCTGGCGGATTTGTGCCGAGAAACCCTTCGGAGCACGCCCTCGCGCGAGTCGCGGATGTCAACGGCGGGGTCGATGCCGACGACTCCTCGCCATGGTCAGGGTCTGACGAGGATCTGGTGGATCTCGCCCGCTCGGTCTTCGCCGGGATGGTGGCGGACGAGGCCGCAGGCGGCGCGCAGGACAGCGGACGGGAGATCCGTCGATGACGCCCATCAGCGACGCTGCCAGGCTCGCCGCCGAGGAGGCGGTCGTCGTCCTCGAGTCGCTCGTTCAGCTTCCTTGGCTGCGGGAGCAGCGCTGGACCACTCCAGGACCGAAGGTTAGGCCGGTTCCTACGACCGGCTACCGGGTCGTCGCATACAGCACATGTCGGCGGCGCGGCGATGGCGCGCCGCACGTCCGCCGCGTGTGGTTCGTGAAGGATGGCGATCGCGTCCACTATGGCGCCGATGACTGGCCGATTGAGGCGATCGACCCGGCCAGCATCGCGCCTCGCCGGGCTTCGCGCCCGATGGGCGTTCCGCCTTGGCGGGCAGCGCGTGGCAAAGGCGCGGTGACGCCATGACCCGGATCGACGGTGGCCTGGTGGCGTCGCTCCGCTCGCAGGGCCTCTCGATCCGGGCCATCAGCGAGCGTACCGGTATCCCGCGCAGCACGGTCGCCGACCGGGTCGCCAGGGTCAGGGATGTGATGCCGATCCGCGTCGTCGGCCAGGACGGGCGTCGGTACCTCGCGGTCCGCGACCCTCGGCTCGACGAGCCGGCGTCTTCCGACAGGCCGGACGCGGTCATGAACAGCCATGGCACGCCGGGCGGCGTGGATCCTAGCGTCGAGCTACGACGGCTGCTCCTGCACGCACATCTCCGCCAGGCGCGGGACCTCCTTGCCGACGTCGTGCCGCTCGCCGAGCACGACCGGCTCCGCATCGCGCTCGACCTCGCCGCCATCACCCGGATCGCGCGCGTCCGGGCGGACGACGTTGCGCGGGCCAGGACGGCTCGCCGAAGCGCCGCACGCGCTGACCCCTCCTGACCAGGACGCACGGCTCGGCAACATGGTGGTTCGCGTCCGAGGTGGGGCCGGACAGTCGGACACCTGGACAGAAACGGGGAAAGTCGGCCGCGCGTACAAGGTCGCGCGGCGCGGTCTGCGGGTTGCTGATTCGCCCTAGGGTCTACGCCTGCCCGGCATCCGCCGGCGCACGCCACCCAGTCGGCGCCAGCGCGGCGGAAGGTGTCATCTCGGACACATCGCTTGCATCACGGCGCCCGCCGAGTGAGTGATGACCGGCGCCACGCCAGATGTGCGTGGGCGACCGACAGGAGGCACCCGATGCCCGAACCGACGATGGGCCAGATGGCCCGCTGGACCTTCTACCAGCGCTTCATCGCCGAGCGCACCCGCAACGTCGACCCGCGCCACGTCGAGGCCTGGATGCGCATCGAGCACCCGACGCCCGATGGCCTGTCGGAGGCGGAGTTCGTTCGGGCCATGCACGAGGCGCTGGCCGCCGTCATCGACGCAGGATCCGAGGAGAGCGAGCGACTCGCCGTCTCGTTCGGCCTCTAGACGAAGGAGATCACGATGACCAAGACCACCGAGATGCGCCGCTGCATCGGCAGCAAGACGTTCGGCATCGAGCCGCACGAGGCCCCGACAAGCGACTTCCCGGCCCAGCTCAGCCAGAAGGACGGCCTCGGCCGGATGTGCAAGCCGCACTGGCGCCAGTACACCAACGCGCTGCGCAAGGCCGCGCTCGCGCGCAAGGCGGCCCAGGCGGACGCGCCTCCCGCTGAGCCCGAGCCGGCCGCCGACCCAGAGGCGCGTGCGCCTCGCCGCGCCACGGCGACGACCAAGCGCGAACGGCGACGCACGCCGATGGCCCACCTGCCGACCGCGACGGAGGAGGTCGGGCAGACGATACGCGATGTGCTCGCCGAGTAGTTCAGTCCTCCGCCCGACGTCGGGCCCCGAGCGCGAGTCCGGGGCCTCTCTCTGTCCGGTGGCGTCCATGCTCGATGCGGCAGTCATCGCGCCACTCCGGCGCCCTGTGGCGGCCTGTGCGGTCGGGGAGCAGTTCCCGCCGCCAGCGGCATGACAAGGCTGCCGTAACAGGACACCAGTTCGCATTCCGCCACCTGGCACGGTGGCCTCGGGGCGCGAGAGTCGCTCGCTACGCGAACCGGCAACGGCGATCCGGCGAGCGTAAGGGAGGGGGCGGCCTCGCGCCGCGAGCATTATCAGTAGCGAAGAGTCCCCGTCCTCGTTTCAGCCGGGTCAGATGGGGCTCTCTCGAGAGCGATCGTCAATGAGCGCTACGCCTAGTGCGGCGCGCCCCGATAACGTCGCGATGCAGGTGAAGAACCCCGTTCTGGACGCCAGAGCCCAGAAGGCACCGATCTGTGCCGCGATCGGACCTCTCACCAAGACTCCCATCTCCAGTTGGTCGCCGAGGCCTGGGCCCGTGAAGTTCGCGCTCCCGATATAGGCCGCTTCGGCATCTGCTATGCAGAATTTGGCGTGAGATCCAAGGTAGCGTCGATCAGCAATGTGATGGCTTGGCTCCCAGAGCCCGAGTAGACCCTTGGACCTGCGAGAGAGTTTCTCGACTGAGAGTGTTGATAGACCCTCGCGCGTTCCCAAGACGTCCACGCGTAGGCCACGTGTGAGCGCACTCTCCAGCGCGATCGCCAGTGGACCACCCGAGAGCCCCTGACCGCGCTGCATGAAAGGCGCGGCGATGACGACATGCTTCTTCGCCTCAGTCAGCAGTTGGACTAAGCATCCCACCGTCGTGCGGGCGTCGGGTTGGTACAGGCGAGTCCGGTCCGCGCCCGGTAACGTCAACACGAGCTCGATCTCTGGCGGAGTCAACGCATGTCTACTCGAGAGCTGAATCTAGATAACCAACGGGAAGTCTTCCAAGAACCGCGTCCTGACCACCAAACAGGAACGATCGCGAAAGGTTTAGGTTGAAGAATCGGCAGCCCGTTTCCGGGAGGTGAGCGCAGGCATGGCAGTTGGCACCTCTGTCAGCGCAGACTGGGTCATAGACACAGCGTGACTCCGTCCGAAGCAGGCCGAGCCATTCGGCCAGCGAATCGTCGAAGAGGGCCGTCAGTGCGCCGATCGTGGCTCCGAACCGGTGATTGCAGTAGAGCGCAAGCGTCAAAGCACGAGGGAGCAGATATTCCGAGAGGCTCGTGCGGTCCAAGCCACACAGTAGAGCGGCATGCCTTACGGCTAGATGGCTGAGTGTGTGAATTAGACCGAACACCATGCGTGTTGCTGGGTGGCCATCGATTGTCTCGCGAAGGTTGCTCCCCGTAAGAAGGCTGACGAAGTAGGCCCTTTCCGCAATTTCCTGATCTGCTCCGTGCGGGATCGAGAAAGGCTGACCATTGGCCTCAAGCCATCTGAGGACCCGCCGCGGGTCCAGCGTAAGCATGATGGCATCGGCTCCCACTTGGTCGACGTAAATTGGGGTCTTACCGCCGTGACTCCGGTCCGCGGGGAATGCATTTAGCCGAGCGCGATTCGGCGCGAACTCGATCCGCGAGAACCCGTAAGTGGCAGTTAAAATCGGGAAGTCCGGAACCAAAGTGGTTCGCGCGAGCCCCGTGGAGGCGAGCGCTGAGGCCCCGTTTCCGTAGTCCGAAGCCTGATTTGGCAACACGTCCTTAGTCGCGCTTCCGCGTGTTGGGAGCAGGGCGTCGAGCAGCTCGGTAGCCGCGGCGTGCCACACCTCCTGCCGTACGCCGGACACCTCCTCCAATCTGGCCATCAACGGCAGGGACGAGGCTGAATCTTGCGGTTCCCGCTGGCGCTCGGCTCGCCTTCGCATCAGTTCGGCCATGATCTGTTCCGCGGATGCCTGTCCACGAAGACCGAGGATCTCGTCGAGGTCCCCAGTGGTTAGATCCGACTGTGGCGCTTGTTGCGCACTTGAAGCATGGGGAAGCGGTCCTAGTGGAAGGTCTTGGGCTTCTGGGAGGCCGACGAACTTGGCGGCGACGACCCCCTGCCAGTCGGGCGATTGGAGGAAGCGATCGAGTTCGTGATCTGGGATATTCAAAAGAGTAGTCGAGTGAGCGTAATACGTTCGACTGGAGCGGTGGACCTCGATGTCGGTGTCGCGGAGAGTGGAATCCGGCCACAAGCAGGCTCGACACGGGCCACCAAACAGTTGAGCAGACGTTCCGCAGGATCCGCAAATCCAACGGAAGTTGCTGATTCGTTCGCTGCCCCTTAAGGCCAGCGAGAAGCCATCCGTGCGCCCACACCTCGTGCATGCGCGTGGAAGCAACGGTTGGAGATCACCACAGCGGTGGACACGCACCCAGCGAAGCTGGATCAGTCTACCCGAGCGGCAGCTCCGACAGAGGGTGGCAGGAAGACGATCCTGACCAGTGAGGTCGTGAATCGCTCCGCAGTCTCGGTTCTGGCACCAGAAGACGCGCGGAAATAACTCGGCCTCGACGTGTTGCGGATCAAGGAGGACGGTCTCGGTCGGGGTCAGAACATCATCACGAAGGCCCGGCCGATACTGCTCGTTCCAGGCGCTGACCTCATCTCTGATACGCGACAGGACCATGTCTGCACTAAGGTCCATTCGCGGTGAGCCGGAGATCGACACAACCCGAGCGATCGCCGACGCGCGCTCGACATCGAACGAGCGCCCCGGAAGGTAGTGGAGTAGGACCTGCTGCTTCCCGCGGCGCATCACGCGACCCACTGCTTACTCCGGTTGCCCTCAGATGGGATGTTCATGAGCGGCTGGCCCAAGTCGTTCCTTCAAGGTCGAGCTCAATCTCGATCTGTTCATCGACCTCCCTGAGGCTGGCCATGGGCTTAGGAATGAGGGCCTCGGACGCGAAGCTAATCGAGCTGGGGGCCGAGAGGAGCTGGTCCAGGTAGCGGCGGACCCTGGCCTCGATCAGGTCCGCAGTCTCTGGCGTGGACGTTCCGTAGTAGGCCTGTTCGAGCAGAGGGACAAAGTCTGCGGTGACTATTTCGCCGGCAGCGACCTTCCGTTTGAGGGCATCCAACATGTAGTACTGGTTCGGATCGCCTTGAGACTGGGTCGCCGTGATCTGCAAGAGCGTTGCCATGAAGAGGCCTGGCATCGTGCGACCCATCGCGAACTTGGCCCACCTGTTGATGGCCACCGGCTCGACGAGCTGTCCGAGAAACTCGTGATACTTGTGGAAGTACTGATAGTGGCTCTGGTCCCGCTCCCGGGCGGGATGGAGGGCGACGAACACCACGGCGCACCGTTGACGTCCGACGCGACTGGACGCCTGGATATACTCGGCTGTCTGGCGCGGCATCCCATAGAAGAGCATCATGTTGAGCCGCTCGACGTCTACGCCATGGCTGACCATGCTCGTTGCGAGCACCGCGTCCGCCTGCCGTTCCCCGAGCGGCTTCGGTTGCTCAAGGCGAGCAAGAACGCGCTCAATGTCGTCCGTGCCGACGCCTCCGGTCAGCTCGAATACTTCGACGGCATCGAAACCGTCGGATCTTAAATTCGGGTTCAGGTCGCCCTCGACATCGGTACGGATCGAGTCCAGTTCCCGCTTGTTCAGGAAGTATGTGAGTGATGTCGTGTACCCGTCGAGTAACAGATGCCAGCCCTGGCTCCCGGGCGAAAAGCGGCCACCGAACGGATTCGGACTAGAAGTTCCCAAGGCTGCCAGTTCCGCGATCACGCGGTGGAAGAGTTCAAGAAGCTCCAGCGTGGCGTTGAATATCGTCTTGTTGTGCGGGAGGACACCAACAAAGAGGCGCTGTGGGTAGGCCTCAGTCTTCGCATAGAAGGATTCCTGAAGCGTCGGACCCGGACCAGGAAAGACACGAGCCAACTCGGGCGGTCGTCCAAACAGGTGCTGGACTTGGCGGGCGAATGCCTCGATGGTCGCTGACGAAGCGATGATCTTGATGGGTGGGTTACCGAACTGTGTGGACATCTCCTGCACGAACGTCTCGTAGTGACCATCGAAGGTCCCGAGACCTTCGCGTAGGAGGTGGAGCTCATCCTGAACGAAGACACTTGGTCCGGAGAGGCCTGCTGGTACGCCAGCTTGGAGGAGCTGCGCCTCTCGACAGCCGCTCTGCGTGCACCGCCGGAAGTAGTAACCGTGGCGCGAGCAGCTGCCTTCGACTTTCCCAAAGAGCATGGATGCCTTTCGGTTGTTTCCCACCCCCGCCAGCTTGTCGATGGTGCCAACGAGGACGGACGGTAGGTAGCGGTAGATCTCGTTGTCGACGACATACACCGGTAGTACCCCACCCGGGAACGGACAGTCGGCATTTGTGCACCGGTGGCTCAGGCGGATCGTCGACTCATCGAGGTCCACCACAATCGTCCGAGTCCGACAGGCTGGACATCGAGCGATCCGTTTCCATGCTTGGCGGGCTGCCGGATCGCGTGCTTGGCTCCACGTTGGTGCGAATCGAGTCCCATACCGACCGAGGGCAACCGGATCAGCGATCTCATTCGGCGATCCGTCCTGCCCCACGAAGTAGCCAACGGCAAACGGGTCGGCCTGCTTGAGTCTCTCGTCTGCAGACTCCTGGCGAACGAGCTCTGCTATCGCTATTGCATCGGTGACCCGCTGCGTCTGCTGGAGTGTGAGTAGCCTGAGGGGGAACCTAATCCACGCAGTCACACCCGCTGTCTTGCCTCGAAGACGGTCGAGGAAGCAGTTGAACACCACTGCGGCTAGGTAGGCCTCCGTCTTCCCACCGCCGGTCGGGAAGAAGATGATGTCAACGATCCTGCGCTCATCGCCGTCTGCTCCCGTCACTAGAGATGCGGTCCCGGGAATCTGCCCGACAAGGAAGACGAGCTGAAAGATCCTCCAGAAACGATTCCGTCCCCTTCGGAACGTCTCGTTTGTCAGCCGGAAGGCAAGGTCGACATCGGGATTAGCGAGGAGCTCGATGCCCCTCCTGAAGCGAGCTAACTCGTCCGAAAACTGAGTGAAGCTTCGCTCGAACTCCTCCGCATGGCCTGGATTCCAACCCGGTCGCGCGCCAAAGGCTTTTTCGACCCGACGCCATTCACCGATATAGGCTTCCATTGCCTGAGCGACGCGCTCAAGCGTCGGCACTGGGTCGGACGCCAGGCTCTCAAAGCTCGCTTCCGGCTCGGCTCGGGTGACGTAACGAGGCTGCCTAAAGATCGGCGCCGCATTAGTTGCGAAGCGTCGGTTGGCGATCCGGTCGACAGCCACGTTGAAGCCGCGCCCCCAGATTTCGCGGTCGTAACGAAACCCACGAGGGGCCAGCTGTAGCTCGTAGGGGAGGCAGTCAGCGCCATCGACGAGCACCTCGGCCCGAGCATCGAAGAGATACGGCTCGGTGTTGAGGCTCTCTCGGCCTCTCCCGCCTAGCAATCGCGGCGATTCATTTAGCCACTCCAGGGAAACATCGATGGAGCCTCCGCTCGATGCACCGCGCTGAATCCGGACGCCGCTCGTCAGTCGCCAGCTAGGTTGAACCTCGGTTCGGAGCGATCCGAGAAAGGCTTGGAACGCACGTTCATCCGAGAGGGCGTTGTCCGGCACCCGCACTTGCTCTGCGTTTTGGCGCGCTGTCCTGATGCGCTCTGCGTCGCCGGTAGCAGCTCGTGCCGCCTGCTCCATGGCCGCGTCGATCGCTGCCTGGAGCTCCGAAACGTCACCGGTCGCTTCGCCCGCCTCGTCAACCCGGATGCGGATTCGACCCGAGGCGTGGGACGGAACCTTCCGGAAGCGAACAAACAGACTGTCCGAGGGACGTCGCCTTCCTTGCTGGGACCTCGCAGTGTCCGGAGAGGCTGGACTGATGGCGTCGATGTCGTCAGTTCCATCGACCGACGTCCCGTCTGGGATCCCCGCCGACTCGGTGGACTCACCCGTATCCTCAACGGGCAGGTCGGTCGGCCGCGAGCCCTGTTCGATCGGTTGTTCGTGAATGGGTTGCTGGAGCTGGTGGCGGCGCTGCTGTTCAAAGGTCGGGAACACCCGGTAATAGCAAGTCCAATCGAGCTCCACGGCCAACTCGATAGGGCCTGACGTGGGCGCCAGCCTCAGCTCGATTCCGAATGCCGACGGAGCGAGCTTGTTGAGCAGTTCGAATGGGAGGCCTCCGGCCAGGACTTCTTCGCTGTCTTCGCGAGGACGGAGGCTGCCGATGAAGTAACGGTCGCGCGGTTGATTGACAAGGCACTCGTCCTCCAGCCGCCCCGTCGCCCGGCCAGTGACCTGGTCGGCGACGTAGGCCGCGAGACCTACCTCTTCGTCGGGCAGCCACGCTTCCTGAGTCATTGCCTAGCTGCGTTCCAGAAATCCAAGTCGGGATCTGAGGAATGGGCCGTTGCTCCGTTCAACAGACTGAACCTTCAAACGAACCAAGGTGTTCGCGAAGTCCGAGAACTCGACTCCGAGGGCAGGATCGATGGGGCTCTCCTCCAAGCGCGCAACGCTCCCTGCCTCTCGCTCAAGCCAGTTAGTGATCCGGTTGGAGATCCCGCGATGCAGGCCGCGAAGGCGTGCGGCGGCTGCGGCTATCTCGCGATGGCGCCGCAGGGTGAACTCCATCGACAGCACTTCCGCGACTCTGCGGATGTCGGCAGGGTCCAGCGGGGCAAGCGTTTGTCCGGCGATCCAGAAGCGCACGGCGAGTGCTGAGGTAATCCGGCTGCCGCGAGCTTGGAGCTCGCCCACTAGGTCGTCTACGGACCTCCCCGTCGCATCGCTCCAGACGCGGTACTTGGTCGCAAGCTCGTGGTGCCACTCCCTGATAAGGGCGAGCTGAAGCGCAATCACGGGGTTTCTGTGGAGACGCTCTACAAGAACGCCGTAGAGACTCTGGCGACGCTGACCGTGAATGGCGAGAATCTCGCAGCCTGGGTAAAGCTCCGCGGCCGGTCGCGATTCCGTATGCACCCGTTTCCCCAGCCCCCTCAGGAACATGAGCTGATCATCTGGAGCATACATGGCGAACCAGCCCTCATCGAATACAACTCGGAGGGCGGTGTCCAAGATGACTCCCTCGCCCTCCGACCGCCCCCCCTCGTCCGCACCGACCCAAGGATCGTCCTCGGGCACATCAAGCTTCTGTGCGACGTCGGCAATCTCGAGGAAGCGCGCGAGCTCGTCCTCGGCATCGACCTCGCGCCAAGCCACCTTCGCGGCCTCGCGGTCACCCGCGGCAGCCGTCCCCTGGAGCACGACGGGGTCGGAGAGCGTTGCACGAAGAGGTACTCGTGGAGGGCTTGGGCCACCTAGTGGTACCAATCGTCCCAGTGCAGCGGCATCGAAGCTTCTGGCCGAAGCCCATCTGCGGATGCCCGCTTCCAGCCGACTCAACTCGTGCTCATAGATGAGAACGCGTACGCCCTCGCGGGCCATCAGGCTCTCCAAGTATCTGTCTTGCGAGCCAGCGAACGTGCCCACACAAACCGTCTGGCGAGGGCTGGCAATCCAGTCGCTCGGAGGCATGGCTTGGATCTCCGCGAGGCTCAGCGCCTCGACGCCGACCGAGCGCAAGTCTTCCACTGTGATGCTGTAGATGCTGAGCATCGCGTCAAGGAAGAGATTGCGCCGGGCTCGTGTTCCAAATACGACGTCAAGGCCAGCGCTGTCGCTGTCGACCGCCAGCTGAGCCAAGGCGTCCCACATCGGATTGCCTGAGGCCAACAGCACCAATGCTTCATCCATCTCCGCCGCGGCTTCTGTGAGTGCCGCCGTCGCAGTCGGGTCGCTTGCTTGGGCTGCGTCTCGGAATCGAACACATGCGGCAGCGAGCTCCGACATGGGCGTTAGCCCCCAGTAGCTATTGGCAAGAGCTTCGTGGAAATTCACAGGACAAGGCATCAGCTCAATGCTTCGCAGCATTCTCCAGTGAAGGGCGACGGCATCCCCGGTGACGCCACTGGAATCGCGTGCTCCGTTTGCCGCCCTCGGTGTGGAGGACCTCGCCAAAGCGACTGCTGCCGCCCGCAGTGCCCGACCAATCGCACGCGAATTGTCATCGCCGAGGACCACTGGCTGAACGGCGGTAGTCGCGAACTTCGGAGCGCCCGCCGGCCCGCCCCTCCCGAGCCGCGGCAGCGATATCACAACGGGATCTGTTCCACCGAGCTGGCGCCCAACCGGCCACGGGTTCGTCGCCCACATGATCGTCGGGATGCCACGAGATCTCGTTTCTGCGACCAACCGCTCGAGCCACGGCACATCGGTAGTGATGCCGAGGTCAGCGACCACGAACGGCGGACTGTACCTGCGTACAAGGTCCTCCGGATCAGCTGGCGCATACACAGTGAGGAGCGAAGGCAGGCCGAGCCGCCGGGCGATGCGCCGACCCCCGAGCGCCGACCCTGAACGCCTGGCGAGATGAGCCTGCGGAAGAGTCTCGGAGAGTTGCGCTCCCAGATCGCGAACCGTGACGGCCCCGAGATCCTCGCGGATGCCGATGTCATTTCCAAAGTAGAGGACGGGCTGACCAGCGCTAGCGCCGGCTTGGTGGCGATCCCACCAGAAGTCGAGCAGTAGCGTGCCGAGCATGGCGGCGGCACGAGTCGGCTCGGAGTCTGGGAGAACGACGATCACTGGTGTGCGTTTCCCCTTTGCCAGTGCTGCGAGCCTTCCAAGAATCTCGTCGATCTCATCCGCGCAACGAGTGTGTCCTGGGTCACCCAACTCAAGGCGTGCATCCGACAGCAGGGTGGTCAATAGCCTTGAAGGACTGCCACCGCGAGCGGCCGTCAGGATCCACGACAGGAACTCGCGGGCATCCGCGGTCTCCCCGGTCACCGCGTTCAGTCCGCGCGAGGCCGCGTGCTCCAGCGTTGCGCGAAGTCGCGGCCCGTCATGACTTCGTGTTCCCACGGCGATATCAGCCGAATGACGATATCGGGAGCCAGTACGGAGAGGAATGCGTCGAAGTGCGGCGCACCGACCAGGAGCGTTACCTTCCGCGCCTTGACATGTTCGACGATGTTCGAAGCCACACTCGCCGCGGTGAGTGCATCGAGTGTGGACAGGAACTCATCGGCGACCCAGACGTTGCAGTCAGAGTCGATAAGCGCAGCAAGCATGGCCCGGTATCGCTGGCCATTGCTCAGTTCGTCGAAGCGACGGAGGTACAGCTTGGCGTCACTGAGCCCCGCGACGTTGAGGGCGTAGAGAGCTCCCGAGATGTCTCCTTGGCGCCCGAGAATCTCGATGAGCGGCCGATCGCTGGGCAAACCCTCGAACCGGCCAACTCGAGTATTGACCGGCATGCGCAGTACCCCCTGTCGGCGCAGTGGCTCATTGGACGCTCCCGCAATAAGGTTCAGCAGCGTTGTCTTTCCCGAGCCTGATGGGCCATAGACAAGCGTTACTGTGCTCGGGGGAAGAGCGACGGAGAACGCCTTGAGCACAAGCGATTGGAAGTGATCTGGTTTGATGCCGAATGCTTCCTGGACTTGGTTGGACCGTGACGTCCGCTCAACGCCTGAGTCATACGTGAGCTCTAAGTCTCGGATTTCGATAGGACTACAGATGGGCTCGACGGGCGACGGCTCATATTGCGCGATCGCTCGCACGCCGAGGCGAGCCACTCTGGCAGAGACGAACCTGTCCGCGGCGTTGGTGAGCCCCAGAAGGTACGTCGGCTTCGGTAGACGAAGGACGCCGAAAAATGTCGAGTAATCGTCTGACCCAATAATCTCGGACTGACCGGTGCCGTTGTTGACAAGTTGGCTCAGCCTGTCCCGACTCTCGATGAGTGCCGCCGTCGCGGCGTATCTCCTCTGGGCCTGCATGATGCCCCGGGCTCTCAGGGCGCTCACGGGGGTTGTTAGGAGGGTCTTGCTGCGCAGCAGGTACTCCATATCCTTGCCCACCCGATGCAGGTTTCCCTCGGTGTGCCCGACGTAGTGCATACCGGCACGCTCCGCAAACGGGACAAACTTCGTCATATCGGCAGTCAATTCGAGGAACAGCGGTCGCAGGCCTCCGGCATGAAATCGCGTTCGGGCGAAGCGAGCGGCCTCCTGAACGAGCACCCTCCCAATCCCGTTACCTCGAAGTTCTGGGTGAACGACCAAACGCGAGATCCTTGCGATCAGACCGGTGAGGGTCTCCATCTCTGTGGAACGCCATTGCGACCAACCTACCGACCCATCTCGGAACGGCGCGTCCAGGACGCGCGTCCGAGGCTTATTCATCAAGAAGCCAGTGGTGATCTCCACATAGCCGAGGATCTGCGGCAACTCCGGATGAGACGCTCGGACTACTAGGGCAGCCTTGCGCCCGAAACCTCGCTCGCTGCGGTAGTGGAGATCTCCGAGTCTGCGGTAGGCTTCGAGCTCGCCAGCCTCGTCGATATCCTTAACCGTCACGGGATACGTCCGCCCTGCTATCTGAACCCTCAGGCGGCGACGATATCCCGGGAGGACTCGGACCTTTCCGTTTCGGACGCTGACATACAGACCCCGTTGATCTCGGCGGACCACGTCACCTACGCCGACGACGGCGAAGCGAGGCAGCGCGATCGTTCGGCCGTCATCGAGGATCGCATGCTTCGTGGCTCCGTCGGGTCGAACGCGTAGGATCGTGCTGCCTTCGTCTGTCACCGTCTCAAGGCGCCCCTTAGTCAACGGTCCCTCCCAGCCGGCCGGGGGATGAGCGGCGCCGGTCACCACACCGCTGGCTATCGCGCCCCTCGGTCGGGATCTTGAAGCATGCGATGGCAGGGCCCTCCTGTGGCGGTGTTCCCTATGAGCAGTTTAGCCAGCGGATGTTGGGCGGCGCGGGTGGGGCCGCGCTCGAGCGCGGAAACCCGCACACGCACCAGCTAAGCCGCGCAGTCTCAGTGGGTGCGGCCGCCTCCGGCTTCCTCGGTCTCATGGGCGAAGTGGGCGCGCGTTTCGTGGTAGCGAACGACACCAAATCGCTCGCTACGGTCCGGCGACAGTCGAACCCCTCCTCGGTGGGCTCAGATCAATCCGCAGCAAACGCCGATACCTCTCGAAGCTCCCGTCCGTCGCCCGCTTCTCGAGCCATGCCGCGAGGTCCTCCTGGCGCGGCTGGCCGAATACCATCCGGTAGACGGCGAGGGACTGCTTCAGCCGTTCGAGCTGATCGATCTCCCGGCTCATGGCAAGCATCGGCACGTAGCGATCGATGTGGTGCCGACCCTCATAAATCCAGTACGGGACGATCTCGTGTTTGCCTCGTGCTCGCGGTGACTCTGCGGCGGCTTCGAACAGGGAGGCCCAAGGGTCGGTGGTCTCCGTGCCGAGCACAGCTCGCCTGTGCGCGTGGACCACGTTCCGCCGGACGGCGTGTCCCTTGTAGCGGTGAACCCGCCCTTCGCGTTGCTCGAAGTCAACAGGGTTCGCCGGCAGGTTCCAATGCACGATGGCATGGCAGTACTGGTGGAAGTCAAGCCCTTCTTGGCCGACCGATGTGGTCACGAGCACGAACGGCCAGAAAGGAGAGTTGAACGCTGCGCGTACCCGGCCCGACCGTTCGACCGACCCCTCCTCATCTCGAACGTTGACCCCGAAGCGCAAAGCGAACCGCGATCGGAGGCGGCGGTTCGTGAGCTCGACATGGCCGTCGACGGGGGTGATCACGTCGTATCCGTAGCCAGGAGCCCGGATGGTTAGTGCCTCGTACATTCCGGCGGCGACCTCCCGTGCGCGGTCGCCCACATCGCGCTGCAGCAGGCCCAACCACTCCGGAAGGACATGCCCGTACTCATCGAGCACGGCCTGCAGATTGCCCTCCAGGCAGTAGGCGAGGACGCGCCGCCAATAGGCCCTTTCCGAACCCGACCGGCCGCGCAACATGGACGTGACCTCCGGCACGTTGAATAGGCTCCTGAAGCCCCAGGCGACTCGGCATGCCGCATCTCGCAGCCTCGGGTCGTTGAGGTCGGCCTCGAATGTCGGTCCCCGCGCGAGCGCCCGCAGAGCGGCACTCGCTGGGCCGGCCACGCCGGCCACCGCCACGGTGGCTTCGAGGTCGTCCGGCATACGCCCAGGAGGCAGCCAGCCGTCCGCGACCCGCCGCGCTTGGGCGATATGCGCGGCAAGGCCCACGACATCGTCGCGCTGGCGGGTGCCCTGTTTCACCTCATCGAGCGGCGCCCAGACGTGCGCCAAGTCCCGGTCGCGACGCGCGAAGAACTTCGCAAGCGATTGCCCCGCAAGCTGGTGGTCGAGGACCATCGGCGCGGCCCAGTACCAGTCCTCATCGACTGGCGCATCGGACCGCGCGCCATTCCGCAGCGGCTGCAACGCGTCACGAACGCGCTCCTCGGCGAGCCTGACAATCGCTTCGGCGGTCGCCCTCCCGCCGCCTTGCTGGAGCTCGCCCGCGAGCGCGAGCGGATCCGTCATGCCGGCCAGCGCCGCGCTCGGTGCGATGAGCGCGAACGCCGACATCGCGGCCGGTCGCCCCCGGACTATGCGGAACTGGAGTAGCGGGCGGAGCTTCGCGTACGTTGCGTCGGACGCGTTGGGGTCGCGTGCGAGCATCATCCGGCGCTCGGCCTCGTAGGAGAGCAGGGTCGCCACTGCTTGGGGAACGACCTGCCACGACGAGAAGACGAGGCGCTTGGTGAACGACCGGAGCGTTGCGGAGCTGAAGTCCGACCGGGGCGTCTCGTAGTAAGGCATTGACGCCGGGACCCAGAGCAGCCGCCAGGCCTTCGTGTCCAACAGCTCGGTGGCTAGGTTCCTGAGGCGAGCGTTGCCCGGGTCGACCGTCTCGTAGCGGGCCAGCATCGCTGGGTCCAACAGCCCGTCTCCGCCCTCGAGCATCGCGGCCAGCTCTGGCCCTCGCTGCGAGTCGGACGACGCGTCTTTGAGGCGCCGCTTGACGTCATAGCCCTCCATGAACGACAGCGGGTAGGGCGCGGACTTCCAGTACTCGATTGAGTCGGTAGCGCCCACCGCCCGGCTTACGCGATCGAAGGTCACAAAGGTCCGAGCGTCCTCCGGGGTAACGCGGCCAGGCTCCAGCGCCTGAGATCGGAGCATTCCGGAGCGGTCCGCCGTCGCCGCCAGGCGCTCTGTGCGAACCATGACCCTCCGAAGGCGGTGCTCGACCGCGCGCTTACGGAGCGCGAGGGCCTCTGGCGCGATGGTGCCCAGGTCGATGATCGCATCGCGGTAGGTGCGGAGTTCCTCTCGGAACGTAACGGTCTCCGGGCCGAGGAGGAACTCGGTTGTCCTCACGAAGTCCTGGTAGTGGTCGTCGTGACCAGTCTCCGCGGCGAGCGTGTACATCTTGTACGGGGTCGCCGACAGCAACAGGGTGCGCACATGCCCATCCTCGCTCTCGTAGTTGAAGAGCGTCCGGGCCAGCATCCTCGTATCGTCCTGGCCGACCGGATCCTCCAGAAGGTGGCGGAACCGCTGGAACTCGTCGAGGATGATGAGGTCTGGCTCTAGGGCCTCCACGGAGCTGCGCGCCAGGATCTGGCGGAAGTCACCAATAAGGTGCGAGGCAGCCCGCAGGTCATCGCGCGCCGGCTTGCGGCGGCGGAGTCTATCGGCCACCTCGTCGAATCGCTCGCGGATGGACGGCCTCCCAGCCTCCCCGTCTTGCCGCTCGTGCGCAAGCAGCGCCAGGCGAAAGTTCTCAGCGATATCGCGATCGATGCGGCCGGGACCGCGCCCCACCTTTCGCAGCCAGAAGCCTTCAACGAACCGTCTCCAGTGCTCCGCGCCAGCGCCCGCCTGCAAGAGCCGGAACACGCCCGGGTGTCTCAGCCGCCGGGAGCCCCATGCGTGGACGAGCAGCCAATATATGAGCGCCCGCTCGTCCTTCTGCCCAGTCGTGTCTCCGAGCGTGAAGCTGGTGCCGGGCGTGAGCGACACGAGGTTGACATCGCCGCTCTTGAGTTCGTGCAGGTCGCCCGCGAGCTTCGTCAGGCGGGTAGCTCGGCTGAATACCTTCCGCCCTGTGACGTTCAGCTTGGCCACGTTCTGCTGCGCGATGTCGGCGCTCGAGCAGATGTAAACGATGTCGATACGCCGCCGGCGGCCCGCGCGCAGGTGGTCGATGACCCTGGCGATCAGGCCCCGCGCCACGAGGGTCTTGCCCAGACCGACCTCGTCTGCCACGAGGAACCGATGGACCGGATCCGCGCCATACATCCGATCGAATACGTAGTCCACGGTGTCGCGCTGAAACGCCTTGAGGCCGGCCATCGTCTTCGGGGCGAGCGGTTCCGGCCTCATGCAGGCTCGTCCTGGCGGCCGCGGGCAGCCTCGACGGCGGCCCAGACGTCCAGCCATCCATCGGGCAGAAGGCGTGATCCATCCTCGGTCCTGGTCAGCTCCGCCACGAGACGACCAATCTCATCGAGACGTCGTGGGTCTCGGGCAAGCGTGCGCATGAGCGGCTCGAGTAGCGCCTCCGAACCGACCGCCCACGCGGCCGCTCCGGCGCTTCCCATCGGCCGCTCGGTGAGGACGTCAATGAGGTCACCGAAGGCCTGGTCCGAGCCGCCCAAGAGCATGAGCAGTAGACGGACGAGGTCCGAGCGATTGCGCAGCTCGGAGGCAAGGACTCGCTGGAGCCGGTCGGCCGGCTCACCAATCAGCTGAGCTCGTACGACGAACGAGGCCCGAGCCTCCGTCGCTTCCCGCCGCGACACGAGCTCGATGACGAAGAAAGCGCTCAATCCACTGAACGAGAGCCGCCACTCGGCTGCGAACGAACCCTCATCTGCCGTTGGCGCCACCGCCCAGCCAGCGCCCTGCGATAGCGGGCGGATAGTGATCGCCAGGGTCTCGCCGGGTCGCGGTCGCACGATCCCCAGATCGCCGGTCGCCGTAAGCCTGACGGGATACAGCTCACCTTCGGGCTCGCCGATGGCTGCGACGAAGCGCAGCGCACCGAGGCCCATCGCTATCGCCTCAAGAGCTCGAGCGGCCGCCTCCTCCTCAGGAGGCGCGACGGGTTCCGCGGTCGGTTGGAAGGGCTCCAGCATCCGGCCGAAGCCAACGGCCTTGCCCTCCGGAGCCGCCACGAGGCAGTCGGCGCAATGGATCGTGTTCCGACCCTTCAGTTCGACCAAGAACTCCACGTTGCCGTTGAACGCGGCGTGTGTCGCGTTCGCCGATCCCGTGTAGATGTGCGACCAGTACGGCTGATCCACGACGAAGACCTTGGCGTGCAATCCCCGCAGCTCGCTCGGTTCCACGGGTGTGTCGCCCGGGATTGGCATCCCCTCGTCGGGCGGGTCCACTTCCCCGAGCGCGTCATCACGGAGCACGAAAGTACGGCCAACGCCCGCGAGCGCGGGCGCGCCAAGGGCGTTCAGTGTTTCGGGTCGGCTCACTACGATGTCCTGCCGCCCGGGCTTCACGAACCGATCAACAAAGCCCGCCTCCAGGAACGGTGCCATGACGAGCCTGCGCCAGCTGTTCTTCGGGAACGGCCACGCCGCACGGTCGTCGTGACCGATCGGCCACATACGCTGGACGCGCAGGCCCTCGGGCAGCCCTTCCCACTGCGCCGTGGCGACCGCCGCCGCGACATCCTCGATCTGGGCGACCCGCTCGGTGCTCAGGGCATCAATAGCCATCCCGGGCAGGGCACGGAGGAACTCGGCGATGGGGGAGGACAGCTCGTTGGGCTCGCCTGTCGGCCGGCCGTCGAGGCGCAGAACCGTGTCCCATGAGCGATCGAATGTCAGGTTGCGCGACAGGCAGAGGAAGCGCAGCCGCACGTCGCCGTGCGCCGCGACGAAACGGATGACCCAAACCTTGGGGTGGAAGATGGCCCCCGGTCGGGGTGCAGCGACTGGAATTACCGAGCGCTCGAGGAAGGCGTACGCGCCACGAAACGCGGGCGGCACTTTGATGAGGCCTGCCTGCGTGAAGACGTCGATGCGGTCGGCGAAGCGCCGCACGGACTCGAGTACCGCGACGGGATTGGCGGCGATGCGGCCGTCCTCTGACTCCACGTCGAACAGCGCGAAGGCGACCGGTGTCACCAGCAGCGCGACGAGGTCGAGCGTGAACGTCGTCCCAACCGCACGATCGAAGGAGTAGCCGGGCGGCGGCCTGAGCGCGTCGAGCAGCATCAGGCGGTTCTCCGGCTCGAGCATCAGGGGGATCCGTCCGCGGCCAACCCGGCGCCGATGTCCTCGAGGATGGTGCGGCCCTGCGACCACCGATAGGTCAGTTGGTAGACGCCGCTCTGGCCATTCCAGCGCTCAAGCGCCCGCGGGTTGTACAGGCGGGCGAGCTGGCCTTTCATGTCGCGCTCTCGAGCCGCGATGAGGTCGCGTATCACCCGGTTGTTTACGGCGCCGGCCGGATCGGCGAGGACCTCGCCCATCCACCGTTCCGCGAACGCGCGCGTCCGGCTGACTCGTCCGCGCAGGAGGTCATCGACGAGCGACCACAGCCCTCCGCGATCCCATGCACGAAGTTCTGCCAGACGCGGATCCAGGCGATCGGCTTGCCACTCGCCGTATGCGACGCGGTAGCGGTCGACTACGTCAGAACGGTGGTGGCCGCGGCTGGCAGCGAGCTCAGCCATCGCTAGGTTGTACACCAAGACGGCGCCGAACATGACCAGCGAGAAGCGCTCGCCCTCGTCGATCACTCGGCGGAGATCAGCCGGTGCCTCATCGATTCGTGGGTGCACCCATGGGGCATCCCGGCCGGACAGGTCCGCAGGATGCTGGAGGGCCCAGGCCAGCATCGATCGTTCGGCCATCGTAATGAAGCGCTCGCGGAGGTACTCGGCCTCCGCTCGGTCGAGGCGGAATGTTGCCTGCTGGAGAAAGTCCCCTGGCGCTGGGGGAAGACCCGCGTGCCAGTTCCTGCGACCCGGATCGATCAGCTCGGACTCGTCGCCCTCCGACCGCCGGCCGCCGGCGGTGCGGTAGAACTTGTCCAGGGAGGCGTGGTATCGGCCGATCGATCCCGGGAACTGCAGGATTCCGTACCGTGCCAAGCCAGCCCAGTAAGCGAACGAGGGCGGCCGCAAGACACGGTCGCCGACATCGATGCCGATGACGCCCGCGCTCTCGCCGCCGGCCTTCAGGGCACGGACGAGGTCCCCCTGGAGGCGACGCGCGACCGCGTCGGCGTCAGCGGACTTTGTTCGCGCGGACTCCAGCCGCAGGTAGAGCCACGGCACAAACAGCCAATAGCGCGTCCGTGTCTGCAGTACGGACGTGCCCGGAAACAGGCGGTCTGCGAAGGCGTCACGGATCGTGCCGAGCCCGAGCTCATCCACGGTGCCCTTCTCGCGGAACAGGTCGACGACGCTGAGCATCGTCCGTCGCTCGCGCGCGGAGTAGTCCAGCCAGGCGAACGCACTGCTCAACTCGCTGCTCCGTGTTGCTCGCTTTCCGGGCCCGTGTGGGTCACGGCAAATGCATCCTCCCAGCTGATCGCGACCAAGCGCCCATTGTCGCCTCAGGGTCGCACGTGCTGCGGCTCCCCCGTGCGAAAGTGGTTGCGCGCGTGTCGATCCGGGGATCACCCCGGCACGGGCGCGGCCTCTAGCCAGCGCCGCTCGAGATCCTGGTCCCGGACAGCAGCGGCCGTGGCAGCCTCCACGAGTAGCCGGGCGATGTGCCGGGTCTGATCAGGCCCGAAGGGAGGAGGCGGACAGCAGACGCTGCAGTGCGTGACGCCGCCACCCGATATCGACCAGCGCGTCGCGCCGCAGTCGGGGTGCAGTTGCTTGAAGGCCGCATCCTCAGCGTCGAGTGCGACCTGATCCTCCGGGTCGCGCTGCATCAGCGGTTTCCATTCGGGTCCCCCGCTGCAGCCTCGCCCGCATCCTCGGCAGGCGACGCCGCTGACGAGCTCCTCGAACGAGAGCCGTTGCGCATCGGTCCAGCGAGGCGGCGGCATCGCAGGCGCGGCGATCCGGCAGTAGCGGACTACAAGGCGGGCGCCGCTCGCATCCTCCTCCACCTCGAGGTGGACGGTCAGCCGATCGTCGCCCGTCCGGTGCGCCAAACCCACGTCGGGTCGTCGGCAGTAGTTGTCGCGACCGTCGTCCCACTGCTCCTGTTCGCCCCAGAAGCCAGCCTCGACGGCGAGGGTCACCCACCGGCTCACGGCGGGTCCGTACCACGTCGCGAACCGCAGAACGTGAAGGGCCGGGACGCCGAGCGACTGCTGCCGCTCCCGCCATGCCGCGTACTCAGTGACCTCGGCTGGTGTCAAGGGGATGGCGATCCTCTCCAGGGGAGACCGGATCCGGCGCTTCCGCGGTCGCGGCGTGCCAATCCTCCTCGTCGCGCTCATGAGGTCGCGCTCTGGCCGTCGGCCGCGCCATCATCGCGATGTGCAACGCCGGGAGACGGCTTCCGCCGATCCGACCGCTTCCGCCGCGCCTGGGCACTCTTGAGGGCGAGCCTCGCGTAGTGCGCCTTGCGAGCCATCTCGGCGCGCCGCAGCCGCTCCTCGGGCGGCAGGACGCCCTCGGGGTCCACGTCGCGCTCGAACTTGCTCTCGAACGCCGCGCGGGCGGCCCTGGTGAGCTCGCGCGAGTCATAGCGGCTGTGCAGGACGTACGCGCCGATCCTGCCGTACAGCGCGCGCTCCTTCGACTTATCGCTGGCCATGGCTATCTCTCCTTCCTGATTCTGTGACGCCGGCACGGTGACATTCGGCACGCGACACCCAGCGTCACGGCGACGCTACTCGAGCGAGTGGACTCGCCGCGCGCCGCCTCGAGCCCTCCGGGGCACTTATCCGCACATCGACCTAGCAAGCCTCGCGTGTCGTTCCCCCAATTGCGCATCGGCCAGTCGCGTAGGCTCCAGGACATGGCATCGCTCAGAGGAGGCAGCACCTCCATGCGCACGCTCGGCATCGACCTCGCGTCGGCCGACGAGCGGACGGCCGGGTGCCTCGTCGAGTGGGGACCCAACGCCGGGCTGGTCGAGGCGCTCGTGCAGCCGCTCGATGACGCGACCATCGGGGAGCTCGGCCGGGACGTCGATGTGGTCGCCATCGACGCACCCTTCGGTTGGCCGACCGCCTTCGTTGACGCGGTCACAATGCACGCAGGCGGCGGCGCCTGGTCGGCTGCATCCACGATGGATCTCCGCTTCCGCGCGACCGATCTCCACGTCCAGCGGGTGACCGGCCTGTGGCCGCTGTCGGTATCGTCCGAACGCATCGGCGTCGTGGCCTTCCGTGCGTCGCGCCTCCTCTCGACCCTCCGCCCTGCGGATCGGGCGAAGGACGGCTCGAACGGGGTGCTCGAGGTCTACCCTGCCGCCGCGCTCGCGCGTTGGAGGCTGCCCCACCGCGGCTACAAGCGCCCAGGCAACGTGGCCGAGCGCTCGGCCATCCTGGACGGTCTGCTCCGGCTCGTTCGTCTGGATCTCGCGGCAGGCGTCGCCGACGACCTCGTGCTCTCGAGTGACCGTCTCGACGCTCTGGTCTCGGCAATCGTTGCCCGGGCCTACCTCCTCGGCGAGACGGACCCGATCCCCGAGACGGAGCGGGCCGTCGCGCGTGTCGAGGGCTGGATCCATTTACCGGTGGCCCGGACGGCCGAACAGCACTTTCCCATCGGCACCCGGCGATGAACAGGCGCCGAGTGTTGTGCCCATGGCAAAGCGCGCCTCAGGTTCAGAGGTCCCTCAGGAGCTCCTGCGTGAGAGCTGCCGTGGCCAGGCGAACGGTCTCGGGCTCGCCAACCCGTTCGACGTATCGCCCAGCTAGGCGGCTGCCGAGGCCATCTGCCGCTCCGAAAAGCTGTCGGATGTGTTCGATGCCTGCCTCACCGATCGCGCTGGTGCCCGCGTCGCCGAGGATCCGACGAATCCCGGCGACGAGGCTGGCGGTTGGGAGCCTAAGGAGTCGGTATGCGTCGAACGCGTCCTTGTCCAGGAGACGCGCCTGACCGCGCTCAGATTCCCGTTCTGCCAGCTTGAACGCCTTCGAGATGAGCAGGGCGCCGGGTCCGGCGACCTTCAGCCGGGCGCTGCGCCGATCACCCGGCTCGAGTGCCGCGATCGCCCGCGTATCGTGGTCGACAGCGGCGCCCTCGATGCCGGTAACCTTGCGCGCCGTGGGTCGACCGTGACCGGGAAGGCGCGCCGCCCGGCGACCCACCGGAGCGGCGAACGCGTCCGGCACGAGCAGGTCGACCTGTCCGTCCTCGTGCTTCCAGATGCCAGGCTGGTCGCCTTCCACGAACCGTGCTCCGCGCATCAGTGTGTCGATGTCCGGCGACTCGTCGAGTGGAGGGATCAGCGCAAGGTCGGCGTCCTTGGTGAACAGAGCCACCCCGGTGACGACGTCTTCTGTATGGAGATAAATAGCATGGGCCCCGACGAGCACGATGCGCTGGATGTGAGGTCCGAGTACCTCGAGGGCATCGAGCAGGCTGCGGCGGGACGCGACGGTCACGGGATCAGGAGCGTCGCCAGGCATCCTCGTTGTTCTCCATCCACTCGATGAGCTCCTCCGCCTCGCTCGGTGCCCTGCCGGGCGAAGACAGCAGGTCGGCCGCAACCTGGCTCAAGGCGGCGTAGGTAATCGCACCCTCGCTCCACGTGCGTTCGAACGCGGCCTTGGAGTTGGGGACAATTAGCAGCACATTGCCGCCAGTCGGGGCGGCACGGATGCCGAGCGCTTCGGCCGAACGGCGGATGTCCCGGACGTAAACGCTCGCGAGCGCGGCCGGCGCAAAACGGACCTTCTGCTCGGCCGCCAGACTGGCGGTGACCGCGTACGGACTGTCGAGATCCGGCAGCCGATCCAACAAGGCGCGCGGGCCGCGCGGCTCCAGGAATGTGTCAACTTGGTTGGCGCTCATCAGTGGGTACTCGGTGGCCCACTGGCGGAGCAGCGTCTGCCATGCCACATCGGTGATCGGTCCCCGGCCCTCACGCAATACGAGTCCTTCCTCCACAAGGTAATTCACGACCCGAGATGCGGTCGCCAGGGGGAGGTTGGCATTCTGTGCCAGGTCGCGGAGCTTGTACGGCGGCCTGTAATCGAGCAGCGCGCGGACGACGCGCGCCGTGCCGGATCCCTTCAGGGATCGAAGCGGCCGCTCCGATGGCCATGGATCGGTTGAGGCACCCGACAGTTCGATGAACAACGCAGGGTCACGGCTTACCAGACGCAGGTTGCCTGTGGCGTCGGCATACGAAACCCCAAGCTCGCGCAGGACGTCGCGCGTCCGCTGTGTTAGGAAGCGGCTGACAATGAGCATGGCGCCTGGTCGGGGTGGCCGTGACGGGCGGTCGAGGGACCAAGAATAGACAGTTGTCCAGGCAGTATCGGCTCGAACAGCTGCCTCCTTCGGATATAGGTCGAGCTTGGCTTGGAGCGGCCACCGTGCCGGCGGGCCGGTGGGTGGGGAGATCGTGAGCCACGCGTCCGGGGCGAACCAGTCGGCGCGGGATCTTGGTCGCTGCTCGCGTTCGACGCTGACGACCCAGTCCTCGGGCAGACGCTCCGTCAGTAGCCGTTCGAGGATCTCTAGTAGCTGTCGTTCAGTTGCGGGAGGATTTTCGCGCATTCGGGCAGTTCCGCATAGTGTGGAACAGCAGTATCTAGCGGAACAGGGACGATGTCAACACGCTTGATTACCACTCAGAGGCTCAGTTCCACTGAGTGTGAAACGACAGGCTTCAGTGGAACACGGCGCGGCTTGCCTGCCGCCCCGATTCACCGCACGGCCACCCCGCGCACGGTGACAGCCACGGTGCCAGCCACGGCCGTCACACTCCGTCCTACGGGGTAGAGGCGGTGGACGGAGGAGGCGGCAAGGAGCCTACGCGGAGTGGCCCGAAACGACGCCATGGACGCCGGCCCGGGACACTTTTAATCCTCGTGTCCTGGGTTCGAATCCCAGCCGGCCCTCCAGCTCTTCCTTCGTGGAAAGACTATGTATCAGAGTGACGGGCCTCCGCGGCAGTGGTCCCGAGGGCCGGAGTCTCTCTCACGATCGCCAATGTGGACGCCTTTGACGTCGCCTCACCTGATTTTGGGGCCCGCCGCACCCAGGCGAGATCGCAGATCTGAACAGC
>Ga0247719_1000341_pt1 | contig 30318 bp, 35 predicted proteins | sample 41E_DmetaG_FD_189046 | JGI IMG/M metagenome (GOLD analysis project Ga0247719, IMG submission 189046) | Soil microbial communities from hillslope of Landscape Evolution Observatory, University of Arizona, Oracle, AZ, United States - 4-1-E_D | ecosystem: Engineered > Artificial ecosystem >...
ACCCGGGCCCACCCGTTCGCTCCGGACCAGCCGCCGCTCAACATCCTCGTCGGCCTGCCCGTGGCGGTGATCGACAAGGGCATCACCCTGGCCAAGGACGTGATCGGCGAGGTGGTCAATCGCGGCAAGCAGGGTACGAAGACGTCATGAGCAACCAGGGCAACTCCGACGCCCGGCTCGACGCCATCCAGGACCGCATCGACGAGGGGCGTCAAGACCTCGCCGAGATGGAGGGCACCGACGACGAGCCGCGCTTCAGCGACGACGGCATGATCGAGAAGGGCGCGGGCACCGACGCGAACGCCCCTCCCGGCTGAACCTGAACCTGCACCCCACCCCTCGATCTGGAGGAAATTCTCCGGGATAGTTCCGGAGAATTTCCTCCAGATCCGCGTATGCGGGGGGGAACGGTCAGGAGCTTCGCAAGACCCGGATCGCCAGCTGGCCGTTGCCGAACGACGTCTCGAGCTGCGGGCCGAAGCCGTCGGGCAGGTCGAGGCTTCGCTCGTACGGGCCGTAGTGCCACTCGTGGAGCAGGTAGTCCTTGACCGCCTCGGTGCGCATCGCGGCGCGCAGCGTGAGGCGCGAGCCGTCAATGTTCACGTCGACGTCGTCGGGCATGACGCCGGCGAGCGGCGCGACGATCACCACGGCGCCGTCGGTTTCGTACATGTTGACGGGGACCGTCTGGCCCTCCATCGGGGTGGAGTCGGACATGCCGACGCCCTACCCGCAGGCGCCCGCTACGCAGCCCGCAGGCGAGCGTGCATCTCCCACACGAGGATCTCCGCACCCGCTGCCGCATCCGCGGTGATCCTCGGTGAACCGGCAGAGGTGATCCGAGCCGCGTCGCCGTCAGCGAGCCGGCCTGCACCCTCGAGATCGATCGCTCCTCCTCCGACGAAGAGGTGGACGTACGGCGCATCCGGAAGCGACACCGTCTCGCCCGGCTTCAGCCGGCCCGCCCAGAGCGTGGCGCCCTTCTGGCGGATGGCGATCGCTCCGTCGTACCCGCGGCCCGACGCCACCGGCACGAGCCCGCCCCGGTCGAGCGCGTCGTTGATGTCGAGCTGCTCGTACCCCGGGTTGATGCGCTCGGTGTCGGGCACCACCCACATCTGGATGAAGTGGACGTCCTGCCCCTTCGACGGGTTCATCTCGGAGTGCCAGATGCCCGTGCCCGCGCTCATCCGCTGGGCCAGACCCGGATAGATCAGCCCGCGATTGCCCTCCGAGTCCTTGTGCTCGAGCTCCCCGTCGAGCACCCACGTCACGATCTCCATGTCGCGGTGGGGGTGGGTCTCGAACCCGCTGCCGGCGAGGACCCGATCGTCGTTGTTGACGAGCAACAGCCCGAAGTGGGTGTTCGACGGGTCGTAGCGCCCACCGAACGAGAACGAGTGCTTCGAGTCGAGCCACCCGATGCGAGTGCTCGGCCGCTCGTTCGCCCGCCGGATGTCGAACACAGTTGATTGCATGTTCAACTAAACCCCCGGCGGGCAGCGAGCATTCCTAGAGGTTCTCCTTGATCCAGTCCTCGGCGACCGCAGCGGCGTCTTCCTTCTCGACGTCGACGCGGGTGTTGAGGTCGATCAGGTCCTCGGTGGTGAGGGCGGCGGAAACCTTGTTGAGGATCTCCTTGATCTCGTCGGTCAGCGCCTCGTCGCGAACGACCGGCACGACGTTGCCCGCCGGCTGGATGAACTGGTCGTCCTCCAGCACGACGAAGTCGTTCGACTTGATCGCCGGGTCGGACGAGAAGAGACGAGCGACGTCGACGTCGCCGTCCTTGAGCGACTTGACCGTGATCGGGCCGCCGGTGTCGAGCGCCTTGAACTCACGGAACCTCAAGCCGTAGACGTCCTGCAGGCCCTTGTAGCAGGTGATGCGCTGCGCGCATTCCGGCGGGCCGCCCATGACGAGGGACGACTCCTTGCCCTTGAGGTCGGAGATCTTCTTCACGCCGAGCTCGTCGGCCTTCTTCTTCGTCATCGCCAGGACGTCGCCGTCCGCGGCTTCCGACGGTTCGAGCACGGTCAGCTTCTTCGCCTTCGCCAGCTCACGCAGCTTCGACGTCGTGGCCTCGACGTCGTCGCCCGGCTCGCTCGCGTTGGCGTCGTAGAACGCGAGCAGGTTGCCGACGTACTCGGGGACGATGTCGATGTCGCCCTTCTCGAGCGCGGGTGCGACGATCTCGCGCGCACCGAGCTTGAGCTTGTAGTTGACCTTGATGCCCTCGGCTTCGAGCGCCTTGCCGTAGATGTTGGCGAGGATCTCGCTCTCGCCGAAACCGAACGACGCGATCGTCACCTGCGGCCCAGAGCCGGCGCCGGTGTCGTCGTCGCCGGCGGACGTACCGCCGCCGTCGTCGTCGCCTCCGCATGCGGAGAACATGAGCAACATCAACAGGGTGAAGAGGGCGAGGAGCTTGATGCGGCTGGGCTTCATCTGGACGGCTTCTCCTTGAGGACGGGTTGCGCTTACGAGGGTCCGGCAGGTGCCGCGGTGCCGGCCAGGCCGGGGACGGCGCGGTGCGCGGCCGGGGATTCGAGACGGACACGGCCGGGTGCCACGCGCGCCTCGACGAGCCCGAGCCCGAGCTCGAGCGCGATGCAGAAGCCGGCGACGAGCACCGCGCCGGCGAAGACCTGGACGTAGTCCTGCGTGGCGAGGCCGTCGACGATGTACCGGCCGAAGCCGCCGGAGGCGACGACGGCAGCGAGCGACGCCGTCGCCGCCACCTGGACCGTCGAAGTACGCAGACCCGCCATCACGAGCGGCAGAGCGAGGGGCGCTTCCACCCGAGTGAGCCGCTGCCAGCCGGTCATCCCCATGCCGTGCGCGGCCTCGCGGACGTCACGATCGACGCCGCGCATCCCGACGTAGGTGTTCGTCACGATCGGCGGCACCGACAGGGCGACGAGGGCGACGATCGCTGGCGTGTTGCCGATGCCGGTGATCTGCACGGTGAGGACGAGCAGCGCGAGCGAGGGGATGGCGCGGCCGATGTTCGACACGTTGATGGCCACGAGCGCGCCCTTGCCGAGGTGGCCGAGCAGGAACCCGAGCGGCAGTCCGATGACGCTCGCGATGGCGATCGACACGAACGTGATCTCGGCGTACTCGAAGAAGCGGTTCGGGATGCCGCCGGGGCCGCTCCAGTTCGCCCCGTCCGCGAACCATGCCACGACCTCGCCGAGGAAGGTCGCGGCGATCATGTCGACGGCACCCGGGTCCACGGCATCATCGCCCGCTGCAGACCGACGAGGACGACGTCGGACACCACGGCGAGGAGGATCGACAAGGCGGACCCGAGAACGATCGGTGTGCGGAACGAACGCTGGTAGCCGTCGAGGATGAACTGGCCGTACCCGCCTTGCGCCACGAGCGCGGCGACCGTGACGAGGCCGATGGTGGTGACCGTCGCGATCCGGATGCCGGCGATGATCGCAGGCAGCGCCAGGGGCAACTCGATGCGCAGGAGCTGACGGCCCCACGAGTACCCCATGCCGTGCGCGGCATCCCGCACGTCGTCGGGCACCGAAGAGAGCCCCGTGAGGGTGTTCCTGAACAGGATCAGCAGGGTGTAGCTGGTGAGGGCGATCAGCGGCGTCGTGCGCGACAACCCCGTCCACGGGATGAGCAGCGCGAACAGCGCCAGCGACGGGATGGTGTAGATGACGCCCCCGACGAGGAGCAGTGGCGTCGCGAGGAGCTTGGTGCGGCTGCCGAGGATCGCCGCGGGCACGGCCAGCAGCGTGCCCACCACCACGGAGACGACGGTCAGGAACACGTGTTCCTTGGTGCGGAACCAGATCTCGTCACCGTGACGAACCACCCAGTCCCACCACAGCCACGAGTCCGGTCCGTTGGCCGCCAACGTCGACATGTTCGGCGCACGCTACCTTCGCCGGCGATGCTTTCCGCCCGTTCGACCGGCCGGTGATCCGTCTCGAGGCGGTCTCGAAGCGCTTCCCGAACGGCCATGCCGCGGTCGACGAGCTCTCGCTCGAGGTCGACGAGGGCGAGCTGTGCGTGCTGGTCGGCCCTTCCGGGTGCGGCAAGACCACGACCATGAAGATGATCAACCGCCTCATCGATCCGACCTCGGGTCGAGTGCTGCTCGACGGCGCCGACGTGGCGGGCGTCGACCCGGTCGCGCTGCGCAGGCGGATCGGCTACGTGATCCAGCAGATCGGTCTGTTCCCCCACCAGACCGTCGCGGACAACATCGCGACCGTCCCCCACCTCCTCGGCTGGGACAAGAAGCGCGTGGCCGTCAGGGTCGGTGAACTCCTCGACCTCGTGGGCCTGCCCGCGGCGTCGTTCGCGAAGCGATACCCGAGCCAGCTGTCGGGCGGCGAACGTCAACGGGTCGGTGTCGCGCGGGCGCTCGCCGCCGACCCGCCGGTGCTCTTGATGGACGAGCCGTTCGGCGCCATCGACCCGATCACCCGCTCCCGCCTGCAGGACGAGTTCCTCCGCCTCCAGGGCGAGGTGAAGAAGACGATCGTGTTCGTGACCCACGACGTCGAGGAGGCGGTGAAGCTCGGCGACCGGATCGCCGTGCTGGCGGAGGGCGGCGTGCTGGCGCAGCACGACACGCCACGGCGGGTGCTCGCGGATCCGGCTTCGCCGTTCGTCGCCGACTTCGTCGGAAGCGACCGCGGCATCAAGGCGCTCGCGGTCACGCCGATCGATCCCACTCGGTTGCTGCCGGTTCCGGGCGAGACCAGGGCCGCCGCCGATCGACTCGCTGGTGACGTCCCGCGCGTCTCGCTCGGCGCCACGCTCGCCGACGCGCTCGCTGCGATCCTCGCGAGCGATGCGGGGTGGGTCGCGGTGGAGGACCAGGGCCAGATGATCGGCACCCTCACCCCCGCAGCGATCCACGCGTCGGTGCGCACGACCGACGCCTCTCCTCCGGGCTGACCTGGTTCAGGCGGCGTCGAGGCCGCGGGTGTTGCGCAGGCCCTTCACACCCGTGGCGGCGAACACGGCCGCGAAGGCGGCGGTGCCGACGAGCACGATCATCGGCCCGGACGGGATGTCGAGGTGGTAGCTCGCCACCATCCCGATGAAGCCCGACGCCGCTCCGATGGCGGTCGACATCAGGAGCATGCGGGAGAAGCTGTTCGTCAGCATCCGCGCGACGACGGGCGGGATCACCAGGGTCGCGGCGACCAGCATCACGCCGAGGACGTTCATGGTCGTCAGGATCGTTGCCGCCAGTAGCAGCATGAGCAGGGCGTCGATGCGGGCGGTCGGCACACCGGACACGTCGGCGACGTCTGGGTCGAACGTGGCGAACAGCAGGGGCCGGTACGCGAAGAACACGACGAGGCCGGCCACGATCGTGACGAGCAGGACCAGGCCGACCTGCTGGCGGTCGACGCCGAGCACGTTGCCGAACAGGTACGAGTCTGGGTTCTTCCCCGCGGAGCCGAACACCTTGAGCAGCGCGAGGCCGATGGCGAACGACGCCGTCGTGATCACACCGATCGCGGCGTCCGACCCGATGGCGCGGCGGCGTGTGACCGAGCCGATCATCAGGGCGGAGGCGAACCCCCACAGCCCGGCCCCGAGGAAGAGGTTCACACCGAGCAGGGCGCTCGCCGCGAACCCCCCGAAGATCGCGTGCGAGAGACCGTGGCCGATGTAGCTCATCCCCCGCAGCACGACGAACGTTCCGACGAGGCCGCAGAGCGCACCAGCGAGCGTCGCCACGATCAGCCCGTTGCGGAAGAACTCGAAGTCGAACGGGCGAAGGAACTCGGCAAGCGTCATCGCCGCGCCCGGTTCATCGCCGCGCCCGCTTCATCGACACGACGCGCCCTTCGGTGCCCGTGGCGGGAGCCTTCCACTCGTCGACGACGACGGGCATGCCGCCGTGCTCGAGCACCTCCATGCGAGCGCCGTACGTTCGCTCGAGCACCTCCGGCGACAGCACGTCGCGCGGCGCGCCGGCAGCGATGACCTCGCGGTTGAGGCACACGATCTCCGGCAGGTGGGCGGCGATCCCGTTGAGGTCGTGGGTCGTGAGGAGGATGCCTATGCCCTCGTGGTTGAGGTCGCGCAGCAGGTGCAGGACCTCGTGCCGGGTCCGCACATCGACACCCGACGTTGGCTCGTCGAGGACGAGGAGATCGGGCCGGCCGATGAGCGCGCGCGCAAGGAAGACGCGCTGCTGCTGTCCGCCCGAGAGCTCTCGTATGTGACGGTCTTGCAGCTCCGCGATGCCGAGTGCCTCGAGCACCTCGGCCACGTCTCGCTTCTCCTCCGCGCTCGCCCACGGCAGGATCCGGGACCGGCGGCGGGCCATCAGCACGCACTGACCGACGGTGACGGGGAAGTTCCAGTCGACCGTCTCGATCTGGGGGACGTACCCGACGGTCGAACCGGGCCGCCGCTCGACCCGGCCGGCGATCGGCGTGACCGTGCCGAGCACCGCACGCAGCAACGTGGTCTTCCCAGAACCGGACGGGCCGACGACCCCGACGAACGCGCCGGGGGCGACCGACACGTCGACGTTCACCAGCACTGGCTCGGCGCCGTACCGGCAGGTGACGCGATCGAGGCGGACGAGGTCGGCCACGCTCGCGTGTGTGGGTCGTGACGTCACTGGGGGTACGTGGCTCGATCCGCCACGACGTCGCTGACATCCACGTCTGCGAGCGCCGAGGGATCCCCGCCAAGGGCCTCGATCATCGTCGTGAAGTTGTACCGGAGAAGCGAGAGCAACGTGTGTTCGCGGTCGCCCGGCTTGCCCGGCAGGTCGTCGTCGCGAAGCTCGTCGATGTAGCGGACCCCGGTTTCCTTGCCGATCTGCTGGAGCACCGGGCTCGGGAAGACCTCGCTCCCGAAGATCGCCTTGACCCCCTCGGACTCGATCTGATCGATGAGGTCGGCGACCTCCTTCGGCGTCGGGTCCTCGAAGCTCTCGACCTGGATCGCGCCGACGATCTTCCAGCCGTACGTCTTGGCGAAGTAGGCGTAGGCGTCGTGGTAGGTGACGAGCTTCCGGTCATCGACCGGGATGGTCGCGGTCGACTCCCGCAGCGCCTCGTCGAAGGCGTCGATGCGAGCGGAGTACTTCTCGTAGTTCGCTTCGTACGCGGCGGCGTTGTCTTCGTCCGCAGCCGACAACTCGTCCTTGATGACCTCGGCGTACCTCTTCGCGTACGTCGGGTCGGTCCAGAGGTGGGGGTTCGGCTTGCCCTCCTCCTCGGGGAACGAGAAGTCGTAGATGTAGTCATCTTCCGGCAGGACGGCGTCGCCGAGCGAGACGATCTTCGCGCCGGACTTCTTGTTCTTCTCTGCGAGATCGAGCGTCGGATCCTCGAGCTTGAGGCCGTTGACGAAGATGAGGTCGGCCTCCGACAGGACCTCGGCGACGCTGGGAGGCGGTTCGAACGTGTGGCTGTTCGTGCCCTCGGGCACGACGCCGTCGATCTCCACGAGGTCGCCGCCGATGTTCGCCGCGATGTTCGTGATCGGCGAGACCGTCGTGACGACCTTGAGCTTGCCGCCGCCGGCACCGCCCGCCGGCGCCGCGTCGCCGGAGCTGCCACAGGCTCCGGCCACGAGCAGCAGGGCGACGACAGACGCGACGACGCGGCCGGAACGCATGTTGCCGAACGTACTGCGGGCTGACCGCTCCTGCAACCAGGTCGCAACAAGGCGTGTCATACGCTGGTGTACGTGGCCACCGACCGTCTGGATGGGCTCCTGTCGCTCGTCCGCGAGCGTGGCGGGCGCGTCACCACGTGCCGTCGTGCGATCCTGAGCGAGTTGGTCGCCGCGTCGTCACACCTGACGGCCGACGACCTCGCTGAGCTCGTCCAGCGCCGTCATCCTGACGTCCACCGCTCGACGATCTACCGATCGCTCGGTGATCTGGAAGACCTCGGCATCGTCGACCACGTCCACCTGGGCCACGGCCGGGCCGTGTACCACCTGGCCGACGACGCGCATCAGCATCTCGTGTGCGAGTCGTGCGGAGCGGTCGTCGAGGTCCCGGACGACCTCTTCCGCCCCGTCGCCGACCGCATGCTCAGCGACTACGGCTTCCACCTCCGCGCCGGCCACTTCGCGGTCCTGGGCACCTGCGCCAACTGCGCGAGGTAGAGAAGCGACCAGGAGCGAGGAGATCTAGAACGTGATGATCGTGAGGGTGCCGTAGGCGAAGAGGACGGCGGTGATGCTGTAGAGGACGGCCTTCACCGTCGCACGAGCGCCTGGGCGGCGGACGTAGTCGTCGATGATCCAGCGCAACCCGTTGAGGCCGTGGAAGAGGCCCAGCGCGAGGAGCACCCAGTCGTAGATGCGCCACAGCGGGTTCTCCCAGCGGGAGGCGACGAACTCGGCGTCGGTCTCGACGACGTCGTAGATGATGTGGGTCAGGGAGAAGTGGAGCAGGGCCAGGAACACGAGGATCAGGCCCGAGATCCGCATGAAGTACCACGACCACGTCTCGAAGTTCATGCGGGGACGGCGCTCGAGCTTCGGCCGGTTCGCCGACGGCAGCTGCTTCTGCGTAGCCGTCACAGGATGCCCGCCGTTCCCTCGAGGAAGGGCTTCATGATGATGAAGCCGCCGACCGCGGTGAGCACGATCGTGAGGAACGAGACGACGGTGAACATCGCCTTCTCGTTGCGGATCGACCCGGGGAAGAAGTCGATCATCACGATCCGGACGCCGTTGAGCGCGTGGTACACGAGCGCACCGAGGAGCCCGACCTCGAAGAGTCGCAGCATCACGTTGCCGTAGAGCTCGTGGACCTCGTTGTAGAGCTCGGCGTCGATGTTGATCAGGGAGACGTCGACCACGTGCAGCAGCAGGAAGAAGAACACGAGGAAGCCCGTGATCCGGTGCAGCACGAAGGCCCACTGGCCGCTCTTGCCGCGATAGACGGTGCTCTCGGGGCTCATCGCTCGCTCGCACTTCCCGCTCGCGGCCCCTCGGGCCTCCTGATCCAGCGGTTGCCCCACATCGTCGAGGAGACGACGTAGACGCCGAACAGCAGGATGCCGACCGCGATGGAACCGAGCGCGATCGAGAAGACGATCTGGGCCGTGGTCATCGGGGGCGAACGCTATCCCGCCGCATTTGCCTCAGCCCAACTCGGCCGGCTGACGATCGCCGCCGCGAGCGCGGTCGTGATCGGCACCGAGGCGACGAGCCCGATCGAACCGACCAGGGTCTGCACGATCTCGCTCGCGATGGTCTCGCTCGTGAGGACGTCGCCCAGCGCCCGCTCCGACTGCACCAGCAGGATCAGGAGCGGCAGCGACGCGCCGGCGTAGGCGAGGACGAGGGTGTTGACCGTCGAGGCGATGTGGTCGCGACCGATGCGAAGCGCGGACGCGTAGAGCTCCCGCGCGCTCATGCGGGCGTTCGCCTTCCGCAGCTCCCACACCGCCGATACCTGGGTGACCGTGACGTCGTCGAGCACGCCGAGCGCGCCGATGATGATGCCGCCGAGGAGGATGCCCCGAACGTCGATCCGCTCCGCGGCCACGGTGAGGATGCGCGCGTCCTCGTCGGCGAGGCCGGTGATGTTCGTGAGCCCGACGAAGAGCAACGCGAGGAGCCCGGTCAGCAGGAGGCTCGCGAACGTTCCCAGCACCGCAGTGGTGGTCTTCTCGTTGTAGCCGTGGGTCAGGTACAGCGTCGCGAGCATGATCAGCGCAGCGCCGACGAGCGCGACGGCGATCGCGTTGTTGCCGTCGAGGATCGACGGGAGCACGAATCGCACGAGGACGAAGAGGCTGACGGCAAGTGCGACGAGTGATCGGATGCCCTGGAAGCGCCCGAGCGCGGCCACGGCCACGACGAAGAGCACGGCGAGCAGGACCAGCGGCGTCGAGCGTTGGTAGTCGGCGAAGGTGTAGCGCAGGTCGGGCGGCACGTCGGGAGCGCTGACCCGGTTGAGGACGATCTTGTCGCCGCCGCGCAGAGTCACCGACGTCGGCGACTCCTGGATCTCCAGCTCGAAGATGTCACCTCGATCCGGACCCTCCTCCAGACGGACGGCCGCCACCTGGCACTCGAGATCGCTGCCCGGCGCGGTCGCGAGGCACTCCCCCGTCTCGACCCGCTCGACCGTGCCGTCGACCAGCTCCGCTCCGAAGTCGAGCGCAGCCCGGCTCTCGGCTCGCTCGCTGTTCGGCCACAACGCGATGACGCCGACGATTGTCAGCAACAGCACGGGGACGAGCACCGCGAGCAGGGCCCCGCTCGGACGCGAGCCGCCACGGATCGAGTGGGTGTGGCCGAGCTCGGCGAGATCCCCAAACTCGTCGCGGTCGTGGTCGTGCTCCTCGAACCTCACTTCTTCGAGATGACGTCGATCCCGCGCATGTACGGGCGCAGCACGTCGGGCACCACCACGGTGCCGTCCGGTTGGCGGTAGGTCTCGACGATCGCCGCCCACACCCTCGGCACCGCGAGCGCCGACCCGTTGAGGGTGTGCACGAACTCCGTGCCGCCGCCGGTGCGCGGCCGGTACCGAACGTTGCCGCGGCGGGCCTGGTAGTCGCTGAACCACGAGATCGACGACACCTCGAGCCACGTGTCGGCCCCGGGTGCGTACACCTCGATGTCGAACGAGCGGTGGTGCGACTGGCCCATGTCGCCGGTGCAGATGTCGAGTATGCGGTACGGGAGGCCGAGTGCCTCGATCGTGCCGGCCGCTCGCGCGACGAGCTCGTCGAGCATCCGCGGCGCGTCGTCGGGGGTGGTCAGGGCGAGGATCTCGACCTTGTCGAACTCGTGGCCCCGGAGCATGCCCCTGGTGTCGCGGCCGGCCGAGCCCGCTTCTCGGCGGTAGCAGGGGGTGTAGGCCATCAGGCGCATCGGCAGGTCGCCCTCGTCGAGCACCTCGTCGCGGTAGATCGAGGTGAGAGGTACTTCCGCCGTCGGGATGCACCAGAGGTCGTCGCGCTCGATCGCGTAGGCATCGTCCGCGAACTTCGGTAGTTGGCCGGTCGCGGTGAGCGTCGCCGTCGTCACGAGCGACGGCGGACGCATCTCCTCGAACGCGTCCGCGTTGCGATCGAGCGCCAGCTGGCACAGCGCTCGCGCCAACGTCGCACCGGCGCCGCGAAGCATCGTGAACATCGACCCCGAGATCTTCGCCGCGCGCTCGTTGTCGAGGATGCCGAGGGCGACGCCGGTGTCCCAGTGGGGAACCCGCTGCCACTCGTCGTAGGTCCGGCCTTCGAAGCCGACCATCTTGACGACCGGGTTGTCGGCCTCGCCCGCACCGTCCGGGGCTTCGTCGGCCGGGACGTTGGGGATGCGGAGCAGGAGATCACGGATGCGAGCGTCGTACTCGGCGACTCGGACGCCGAGCTCCTTCTCCGTCTCGCCGAGCGTCCGGCTTTCCTCCTTGAGCTGATCGCCTCGGTCGCGATCGCCCGCCTTGTAGGCCGCGCCGACGTCCTTCGACAGCGAGTTCACCCGCGCCCGCAGGTCGTCGCGCTCGCTCGACAGCCGCCGTCCTTCCTCGTCGAGGCGGGACACCTCGTCGAGGTCGTCGAGCAGCTGGGGATCGCGGCGGCGAGCCATGGCCGCCTTCACCCCGTCGAGATCGCTTCGAACCCGGCGGATGTCGATCATGGGTGGAGGCTACTTTCACCGCCCGTGGGGGCCGTTGCCGTTTCCGACCTCGTGGTGCGTTATGGCGACGTTGTCGCGGTCGACGGCGTGTCGTTCTCCGCTGACGCCGGCGAGGTGGTCGCGGTGCTCGGTCCGAACGGCGCTGGGAAGACGTCGACGATCGAGACGCTCGAGGGGTACCGCAGGCCGACGTCCGGTTCGGTGCGTGTGTTGGGCCTCGATCCGGTTCGTGACGGTGCAGCGCTCAAGCCGCGCATCGGGGTCATGCTCCAGCGCGGCGGCGTCTACCCCGGCATGCACGCGGTCGACGCCGCGCGGCTCTTCGCGTCGTACTACGACGCGCCGGCCGACCCGATGGAGACCCTGGCGCGCGTCGGGCTGGAGGGCCGTGTCGCGAAGACGCCTTGGCGGGCGTTGTCCGGCGGCGAGCAGCAGCGGGTGTCGCTTGCGTTGGCGTTGCTCCCGAAGCCCGAGGTTGCGTTCCTCGACGAGCCGACGGCGGGCATCGACCCGGGCGGGCGGCGGGTGATCCGCGACGTCGTCCGCTCGTTGCGCGACGACGGCGTGTGCGTGCTGCTCACCACGCACGACCTCGAGGAGGCGGAGAAGACGGCCGACCGGATCGTCATCATCGATCGCGGGCGCGTCGTCGCCGAAGGCACGCCGTCGACGCTGATGCAGGGGACAGGCACCGACATCCGCTTCGGCGCGTCACCCGGGCTCGACGTCGCCGCCCTGGCCACCCGTCTCGAGGCGCCGGTGGTCGAGGAGCGCCCGGGCGACTACCGCGTCGAGGCCGAGCCGACACCGACGACCGTCGCCGCTCTGACCGCGTGGCTGGCCGAGCGCGGCGAGCCACTCGCCGATCTGCGGGCGGGGCGGCAGTCGCTGGAGGACGTGTTCCTGCGCCTGACCCAGGACGCCGACCCGTCGTGACCGCGCTGATCGCGCAGACGCGCACCGAGGTGCTGATGACGCTTCGCCGGGGCGAGTCTGCCCTGCTCGCGCTCGGCATCCCCGTCGTGCTGCTCGCCTTCTTCTCGATCGTCGACGTGCTCCCCCAGCCGCGAGACGTCAGCAACGCGGTCGACTTCCTCTTCCCGGGGATCCTCGCCCTCGCCGTGACGTCGTCGGCGATGGTCAGCCTCGCGATCGCCACCGGGTTCGAGCGCCAGTACCTCGTGCTGAAGCGGCTGGGCGTGACGCCACTCGGTCGGCCCCGGCTGCTCGCGGCGAAGACGCTCTCGATCCTGCTCGTAGAGGTCGTGCAGTTCGCTGTCCTCTTCGTCGAGGCCCGCCTGCTGGGTTGGGACGTCGGCAGCGCTCGCGTGTTGCCGGCCGTGGCGGCGGTGCTGCTCGCGACCGTCGGATTCGCCGGTCTCGGGATGCTGCTGGCGGGGACCCTTCCGGCGCTGACGACGCTGGCGGCGGCCAACGGCCTCTACATCCTCCTCCTGCTGCTGTCGGGGATGCTCATCCCGATCGAACGGCTTCCCGGGTGGGTCCAGGCCGTCGCCCGGGCACTCCCCTCTGGCGCGCTGTCCGACCTGCTGCACGCGAGCCTGCGCGCCGGAGATCTGCCGGGTCAGGCTTGGATCGTGCTCGCGCTGTGGGCGGTGGCCGCTCCGGCGGTCGCCGCGGTGACGTTCCGCTGGGAGTGACAACCGTCCCCACCCGCTGACGCAGTCAGCGCTTAGGGTCCGCCCATGGCGGGGTTCAGGTGGAGGCGTCTGTCGGTCGCGTCGCTTGCGATCGCGGGTTCGATCGTGGTCGGCGCGGCGCCGGAGTCACCAGCGCACGCGACTGCTGAGTCGACGGTGGTCGGTGTCGGCACCGGCGCTCCCGCGTTGGGGTCGAGCGCCGACGTCGATCCCGCCGCGCCGATCTCCGGCATCGTCGCCACGCCGACCGGGAACGGCTACCTGCAGTACGGACCGGACGGTCGGATCTACGCGTTCGGCGACGCGCCATCCGCCGGCGACATGTCGTCGACCCGCCTGAACCAGCCCGTCGTCGCGGCGGCTCTGACGCCGTCCGGACGCGGCTACTGGCTCATCGCATCCGACGGCGGCGTCTTCACCTTCGGCGACGCCGAGTTCCACGGCTCCACCGGCGCCATGCGCCTCAACCAGCCCATCGTCGCCGCCACCGCCACAGCCACCGGACGCGGCTACTGGCTCGTCGCGTCCGACGGCGGCGTGTTCACCTTCGGTGACGCCGAGTTCCACGGCTCCACCGGCGATCGGTCGCTGCGGTCACCGGTCGCCGACATGACACCCGACCCCGACGGCCGCGGGTACTGGCTCGTCACCTCCGACGGCTCGGTCGTCGCGTTCGAGGCCCAGCACCTCGGCTCGGCCACCGGTCGCGGCGATGGCGCACCTCCGGCCGTGGGGATCGCCGCGGCTCGCAGTGGCGGCTACTGGATCTCGCTGTCGCCCGTCCGCCCGCTGCCGCGCGGCGGGACCCAGTTGTTCCCTCAGCAGCGCGTCGTCGGCTTCTACGGCCGGCCGGGCGCGCCGGGTCTCGGCGTGCTCGGTCACACCGGTCCCGACGACGCGGCCGTGCGGGTGGCACAGCAGGCAGCCGCGTACTCCGGTGCGGGCAAGCCGGTGCTGCCGGCGTTCGAGGTGATCGCGAGCCTCGCGACCACAGGGCCAGGGCCCGACGGCGACTACAGCGCACCCATCGACGGCGCGGTCCTCGACCACTGGTTGGCCGCAGCGCGCCGCCACCGCATGTTGATGATCCTCGACATCCAGCCCGGCCGTGCCGACTTCCTCGCAGAGGCCAAGCGGTACGAGCGCTGGTTGTCGGAGCCCGACGTCGGCCTCGCGCTCGACCCCGAGTGGAGCGTGCGAGCACCCGATCGTCCAGGCGGGGGCAAGATCGGCTCGACCGACGGCGAGACGATCAACCGCGTCGGCGACTACCTCGCTGGGCTCGTGCGTGCGCACCGGCTTCCGCAGAAGCTGTTCGTCGTCCACCAGTTCACCCGGCCGATGGTGGAGAACAAGCACCTGGTTCGCGCGCGGCCGGAGCTGGCGGTGACGTTCCACGCCGATGGCTTCGGGAGCCCCGGAGCGAAGCTCAGCACCTACTCGTTCGTGCGGGTGACGCCGCCGTTCGCCAACGGCTTCAAGCTCTTCTACCGGCAGGACACGCCGGTGATGTCGCCGCAGCAGGTGATGGAGCTGCCACCGCCGCCCGACCTCGTGACGTACCAGTAGCCGCCGACGGAGTCGACGTCAGACGGGTGCTTCGGACTTCGCCGGCGGCGTCCGCGCGAACTCCTGCTCGACATCGTCCCACGTGAGGGTGTCGCGCCCGGTGCGCTCGCTGTCGGCGTACCACCGGAAGAAGATCACGACGATCACGCCCCAGATGATGACGGTGCCGCCGATCTTCATGATCCCGCCGGCGAGCTGCTGGTCTTCGATCGCGGACATCGACGTGATCCGCGGTGCGAGGCCGTAGCGCGCGTACAGGAGGTTGTCGGCGAAGGCGAGGAACGACGCAGGGATCGTCGGCACGATCGACTGCAAGAACAGGTACGGCATCTTCGCCATGCGCGACAACGACGGCAGGCCGTCGATGCCCGGGTTGATCACCGGCAGCCACATCGCCGACGCCGTGGTCCACAGGATCAGGTGGGCCGTGAAGTGGAACAGCTCAGACCGGAGAGACAGGTCGACCCATGCCGGCCAGTGCGACACCGCGGTGATGCCGTTGAACATCAGCGCGGCGGGGAGCGGACGGCACACCCTCTTCAAGGTCGCCCGAAGCCACGGCGGCGACGTGAGCCAGTCGAGCAGCCAGGGCGGAAGCGACAGCAGAAGGATCGGCGGTGCGATCAGGCTGAAGACGGTGTGCTGGGTCATGTGGACCGAGAACAGGTAGCCCTCGGCCCAGTCGTGGATCGGCCAGTACGAGAACGCGAACAGCAGCGCGATGGCCAGCACGAAGCGGGCGATGTGCTTCCGTTCGTAGACCGGCTCGTTCCGTCGTGCTGCGAGGGTCGGCCCGAGGCGTCGCAGCGCGACGACATAGCCGACGATCAGCGATGCGACCAGCCCGATGACGTCGAAGTGAGGATGAAACTCAGGCACCCGGTGGCTTCCGGTCAGGTACCGATGAAGCCGCTGTTGCGGTCAGCGGGTGGCGCGATGAACACGCCCATGCTGAGCAACACGATCATGTAGACGATCAACGCCAGGATGATGCCGGCAACGAACAGTCGGCGGAGCAGGCGGCTGTCGAACTTCAGGTGCATGAAGTAGCCGACGACCACGATGAACTTCGCGATCGCCAGCAGCCCCAGCGCGCTGTTGTTGATGTTCACGTTGCCGGGCAGCTCCCAGTAGTAGAGCGCCACCTCGACGGCCGTGATCACGAAGAGGATCCAGAAGATCTTCCAGTACTTCGACTCCGACGGATGCTCGACGTCTTCGTGGCCGGCGGTCTCGACGGGATGGTTCTCCGCAGGAGCGGACTTCGTTGCCATGCGTCCTCCGGCTACGGGATCAGGTAGACGACCGTGAAGATCACGATCCACACGATGTCGACGAAGTGCCAGTACAGGCCGGCGATCTCGACCGCCTCGGCCCGCTCGGTCGGGAGCTTGCCCCGCATCGAGAGGCCGAACAGCGACAGCAGCATGAGGATGCCGAGCGAGACGTGCACGCCGTGGAAGCCGGTGAGCACGAAGAACGTGCTGCCGAACAGGTTCGTCGAGAGCGACAGACCCTCGCGGTAGAAGGTCGTGAACTCGTAGATCTGACCGGTGATGAACAGACCGCCGAGGGAAGCGGTGGCGAGGAGCCACAGCCGGAGGCGGCGGTGGTCACCGCGCTGGATCGCTGCGAGCGACAGCACCATCGTGAGCGAGCTCATGAGCAGCATGAACGACGATGCCGACGTGAACGGGATGTCGTAGACGTCCTCCGGCAGCGGCCCCGAGACGCTGCGCCCCTTGTAGAGCAGGTACGTCGAGATGAGCGCACCGAACAGCAGGCACTCCGAACCGAGGAACGCCCACATCGTGAGCTTCTCGTTCGAGAGACCGGTGTTGGTCGGGTGCCCGCCGTGGGGGTCGTGGGCGATCGCTGCGGGGGCGGTCACGACTGCTCCTCTTCGGTGGTCGAGGCAGAGGACTCGGCGGTCGACGACCCCGCGCCGAGCGCAGGCGTCTCGGCGGCACCGACGAGCGCGGCGGAGCCGTTGCCGCTCGCACCGGCGAGGGCAGGCGGCTGCAGGTCGGCCTCGTCGTCGTCGGGCGCGACCGACGGCTCGAGTGCCCACCCGTAGAACGAACCGAGCAGGACGAAGGCTCCGACGACGGCCACGATGTACTGCTTGTAGATCATCCCGTAGGCGATGATCGGCAGGCCCGCGGCGGCGAGGATCGGATAGAACGACGGCGACGGCAGGTGCATGCCGTGACCCTCGTCGTGGCCTGCGTGCTCCTGGGCCTCGGCCGCAGCCGACTCCTCGTGGCGCTCCTGCTCCGCTGCGACTGCGGTGGCGGGCGGGAGCTTCACCAAGCGGCCTTCCTCGTCCTCGGTGTACTTGCGGTGCCAGAAGTCGTCGACCGAGTGCACCACCGGGATCTCGTCGAAGTTGTGCACCGGGGCGGGCGAGGGGATCGTCCACTCGAGGGTGCGCGCGTCCCACGGATCGGCCGGCGCAGGCACGGCGTTCCGCTTCGAGACCCAGACGTTCACCATGAACACCAGGACGCCGAGGGCGATGATGAACGCGCCGATCGTCGACGCGAGGTTGGGCGCCTGGAGGCCGAGCTCCTCGCTGTACACCGGGATGCGGCGGGGCATGCCCTGCAGGCCGATCCAGTGCATCGGGGCGAAGGCCAGGTTGAAGCCGACGAACATCACCCAGAAGTTCACCTTGCCGAGCTTGTCGCTCAGCATGTGGCCGAACACCTTCGGCCACCAGTAGTAGAAGCCGGCGAAGAGACCGAACATCGCGCCGCCGAAGAGCACGTAGTGGAAGTGGGCGACGATGTAGTAGGTGTCGGTCTGCTGGCGGTCGTGGGGCGAGATCGAGTGCGTCACGCCCGACAGGCCGCCGATGGTGAACATGGCGATGAAGCCGATCGCGAACAGCATCGGCGTCTTCAGACGAAGCGAACCGCCCATCATCGTGCCGACCCAGTTGAAGATCTTCACGCCCGTCGGCACAGCGATGAACATCGTGGCGACGGAGAACGCCGACACGGCCACCGGGCCGAGGCCGACCGCGAACATGTGGTGAGCCCACACGCCCCAGCCCATGAAGCCGATCGCGATGCCGGAGAACACGACGACCGGGTACCCGAAGAGCGGCTTGCGGGAGAAGACCGGCAGGACCTCCGAGACGATGCCCATCGCCGGGAGGATGAGGATGTACACCTCGGGGTGACCGAAGATCCAGAAGAGGTGCTGCCACAGCACGGGGTCGCCACCTGCGGCCGGGTTGAAGAAGTTGGCCCCGAACTGCCGGTCGAACATCAACAGGAACAGAGCGATCGTGATGACCGGCAGGGCGAACAGCAGCAGGAAGTTCACGACCAGGCTCATCCACACGAACACCGGCATGCGCATGAGCGTCATGCCGGGGGCACGCATGTTGAGGATCGTCGTGATCAGGTTCGCGGCGCCGACCGTCGAGGCGATGCCGGTGATCAGCAGGCCGTAGATCCAGAAGTCGATGCCGTGGCCCGGCGAGAACGTGATGCTGGTGTTCGGGACGTAGCCGAACCAGCCGCCGTCGGGCGCTCCGCCGAGGAAGAAGCTCGAGTAGAGCACGAAGGCGCCGAAGATGAAGGTCCAGTAGCTGAGGGCGTTGAGCCGCGGGAACGCGACGTCTCGGGCGCCGATCATCAGCGGGAGCAGGTAGTTCATGAACGCCGCCGACATCGGCATGACGACGAGGAAGATCATCGTCGTGCCGTGCATCGTGAACACCTGGTTGTAGGTGCCTGCGTCGAGCACGGTGCCGTTCGGCTGCGCGAGCTGGGCCCGGATCAGCAGGGCCTCGATGCCTCCGATCAGGAAGAACGCGAAGGCCGAGACGCCGTAGAGGATGCCGATCCGCTTGTGGTCGATCGTCGTGAGCCAGCCGGTCAGCCCCTCCGTGCTGCGGGGACGACGCAGGATCGGATAGGCGGCGCGACGCTCCCCGGACGGGGAGGGGGTCTCGACGTCGGGACGGTCGAGGACGGTGGCCATTACTTCAGCGTCTCCAGGTAGGCGATGAGCTTGGTGATCTCGTCCTCGTTGAGTCCGAGGTTGGGCATGCCCTGGTTGTTCTCGGGGACCATCGGCTTCATCGCCGGTGGGTCACGGAGCCAGCGGCGGAGGTTCCGGTCGTTGAGCTCGAAGCTCGCGCCGGCGAACCAGCTGCGGCTGTAGAGGTGGGTGAGGTCGGGGCCGACCTGGCCCTCGGCGCCCTCGAGGCCTTCGACGGCATGGCAGCCGCCGCAGCCCTTCGTGATGAAGAGCTCTTCACCGGCTTGCGCGTCGGCACCCCTCGCCGGCGGCGCCGGGCTGCCGTTCGTCGACACCCAGTCGTCCCAGCTCCCCGCGTCGTGGGCGACGACGCGGAGGCGCATGTAGCCGTGCGACAGGCCGCAGTACTCCGCGCACTGTCCCCAGTAGGTGCCGGGCTTGTCAGCCTCGATCTGCATGTAGTTGGTGCGGCCGGGGATCGTGTCGACCTTGCCCGCGAGCTTCGGCGGCCAGAAGGAGTGGATGACGTCGGCGGCGCCGAGCTTGAGCTGGACCCGCTCCCCAGTGGGGATGTGGAGCTCGTTCGCCGTGGTGATGTCGAGGCTCGGGTACCGGTACTCGAACCACCACTGGTGGCCGATGACCTCGACCTCGAGCACCTCGTCGGCGTCGGCCCGCTGGTTGATGTCGAAGATCGTGGCGACGGTGAAGACGCCGACGAAGGCGAGGATCAGCGCAGGGGCGATCGTCCACGCGATCTCGAGGCGGGCGTTGCCGTGGACCTGCTTGGGTGCGTCGTCGTCGCTCTTGGCCCGGTACTTCACGATCACGAAGATGCAGAGGAAGTTGACCAGGAAGAAGATGACGGCCGCGATGAAGAACACCGGGTCCCACAGCCGGTCGAGCTGACGAGCGACGGGGCCTTGGGGATCGAGTGCGTTCTGCTCGAGATCACCCGTGGCGCAGGCGGACGACGCGAACGCCATCACGCCTACGAGCGCGAGCAGTCTCGACTTGGTGCTGCGGGGGCTCACACGCCACCTCTTCCGGGATCGGGCTGAGCGGGGGGTCGGGGATCGATGACAACTCTCGACACGTGCAGATTTCCTCAATCCGTGCGTCCTTGCAAAACCTGGGAGTTCTTCGCAACGAGGTCGTCGATGCGCTCCAGGAGGGTGTCGCGGGTGAGCACGCCGTGGATCGTCGACTCGATGTCGCCGTTCGCATCGATGAACACCGTGGCGGGCAGACCCCGCAGGCGGTACTTCAACAGCACGTTGCCGCCCGGGTCGTGTCCCGTCGGCAGCGTGGAGCCGTAGGTCTTCATGAACTCGCGGGCGTCGTCGCGCTGGTCGAGGTGGTTGATCCCGACGAAGGCGACATCGGTCCGGCTCTTCGAGACGTCCTCCACGATCGGGAGCTCCTTGCGGCACGGCACGCACCACGAGGCGAAGAAGTAGAGCACCGTGGGCTCCCCGGCCGGCAGCGAGACGGTGGTCGCCGGATCGTTCACGTCGGGGAGCTCGAAGGTCGGAGCGCTGCCCGTCGCCGCCTCGACGGAGCCGCCGGAGTCGCCGCGCACCAACAGGCCAGCGACGAGGGCGAGACCGACGAAGGAGGCGATGCTCACGACGACGGCCCATCGGACGACCGTGGGCTTGCGCACCGGCACGGCGAGAGCAGCGGACAAGAGATGCCTAAGGCGCCGTCGTCGACGTCGTGGTCGGGTTCGTGCCGGGGTCGACCTCGCCGCCCTCCGACGCGTCCTCGACGACCGTCACGTTGCCGTTGTCGTCGGGGTTCAGATCGTCCTGGTAGAAGTACGTGCCGGGAGCGGGCGTCGACCACTCGATCTCGACGGTCGCGCCGGGGGCGACCCTCTGCGCCTCGAGGAGGACGTCGCCGCCCTTCTCCTCGTAGATGGCGAAGGCTCGCTCGGTGTCGCCTTCGTTGTGGAACTCGATGACGACCTGGGACTCCGCGGGGAACTGCAGGTTCGCGGGGACGAAGCCGTCTTCGTCGGCCCTGATGCCGAACAGGTTCTCGCTGCTGTGCTCGCCGCCGGCGTGGTGGAACTCACGCTCGCCCTTGAGCGCACCGGCGAGACCAGCGCCGGCGATGAGGAGCGCCGACACGACCACCAGAGCCGAAATCGTGCTCCTCGACAGCGTGTCCCTGGTCGAGAGCAGGTAGAACGCGCCGAGGATCGCGAAGGCGACGACGATGCCGATCACGGGGGCGGCGTCCTTGCTGACGGCGAGGAAGATCCGCGACAGGCTCACGGCGCTGAGGCCGGCGAGCACGAGGATCGTGCCGGGCAGACCGATCGGAACGATGAACCGGTCGTTGATGCGGTCGGTCATCGCCTGCGTCCACGACGGATGCTCGCGCCACACCTGACCGAGCCACGCGAAGGCCGCGACGACGGCGAAGATCAGGCCGATCACGATCAGGCCCTTGCCGAGCGCGGCGCCGATCCCGAGGAGGGTGACGGCGACGGCACCGAGGAGGGGCCACGGGCTCTGGCGGGGCACGTCGGTGACGTCGATCGAACGGACGGTGGCGGCCTCGACCTCGGCCGAGACCGGCACGACGGGATCGCGCGGGGCGAAGTAGAAGATCGCGATGCCGATGGCGGCGGCGATGGCGGCCGAGAACATCAGCACGGTGAACGCAACACGGTCGGACGTCGCGACGATCGCACCGATGGCGATCACGAGCGCTCCGGCGGCGGCGGTGAACGAGGTCTTGGAGACGGCGTTGAACACGATCCCTACTTCGTGATGTAGACGGTGTAGTAGGCGATCACCCAGGCGATGGCTGCGATGTGCCAGGCGTTGGCGGCAGCCCGCATCAGGGCGTAGTTGGCGAGCGACAGCTGGTGGCCCACGGCCCGGAGACCGACGAGCACGACCGCTCCGACGGCAATGGCACCGATGAGGAACGGCACCAGCGTGAGGGCGTGGACCACGGCCGCGTAGGCCGAGTCGGCAACGCCGAACTCGAAGCCGTTGATCAGGTACCCGAGGCCGTTGAGGTGGGCGATCGCCAGCGCAGCCGTCAGGCCGAAGGCGAACAGCGCCTGGCCCCGGAAGTCCTTGCGGATGGCGTAGGCCGCCCACTCGATCGTGATCATGGCCATGAGGACCGTGAGCGACAGGGTGGTCGCCGTGTAGTTGTCGAACGACGTGTCTTCGGGCGGCCAATCGACGCCCCGGACACCGTTCTTGAGGGCGAGGTAGGCGGCGACGAGGCCGCCCATCACCATGAGGCCTCCGGCGCCGACGATGGTGACGCCGAGCGGGAGGATGCCGCGACGGCCTTCGACCCCGGCGCCCGTGGTGCCGGCAGCGGGCAGGGCGAGCATGGACGACGCCATCAGGCGGAAGCCTCCGTGGTCGAGCGGGTGTCGTACAGCGGATACGGCGAGCGCACGTCGGGCACCTCGTCGAAGTTGTGGCGCACGGGGGGCGATGCCGCCGACCACTCGAGGGTGAGACCCTCGTACGGATCGCTCGGCGCGTCACCGGCAGGCCCGACGACGAGCGGCAGCAGCGTCAGCACCCCGAGGGCGAAGATCGCGGCGCCGACGGCACCGAGGATCGCGATCCCGTTGTCGGCCTCGAGCCCCATCAGGTATGACGGGGCGGCGAACAGGACGGCACCCACGAGCAGCAGACCGCCGGTCGCCGCACCCATGCCGAGCGAGGGCACCCGGCCACGGAGCTTCGGACCCCAGTACAGGTAGCCGGCCGCGAGGCCGAGCACCGTCTGGCCCAGCATGAAGAGGGTGACGTTGCCGTTGCGGTACAGCCCGGTCTCGGCGCCCTCGATCTCGGAGACGGCAGCGACGACGAGCACCGCGATGAGGAGGCCGTCGATCAGGAAGTGGGCGAGGAACGGCACCGCGCCACCGATCAGGCGTGCCTTGGCGCCGCGAACGCTGGCGAGGAAGGTGAGCACCGCCAGCGCCGCCGGGATCGCCACGAGCACGGCGAGACCGGTGCCGAAAGGCGGGAACGGGCTGTCGAGGAGGCTGGTGGCGCCGACCCATGCGACGAGAGAGAACAGCGGCGTGGCGGCGGCTGCGGCGCGGCTCACCGCGTGGAAGGCGAGCGGCCGCCGAAGGACCGTGGCGACGATGTCGCAGTAGATGCCGATCGTGGCGCCGAAGAAGACGAACGCCTCGGGGCGGCCGAGGAGCCACAGCTCGTGCTCCCAGATGCGGCGGGCGCCGATGCCGGAGGCGAAGATCGCGCTGCCGTAGCGCTGGTCGAGGTAGAGCAGCACGAGCCCGGCGAGGAACACCGGCGTGCTGAGCACGAGGACGAGGCTCGTGGCAGCAGTGCTCCAGGAGAAGGCCGGCATGTGGACCAGACGGAGCCCGTCGGCCCGCCGGTTGAGCACCGTGACCAGCAGGTTCGCGGCAGCGAGCAACGTCCCGACGGCCACGATCACGAGACCTGCGATGAGCAGGAGCACGGCGTCGGCAGCCCGCTCGCCGGCGGCGGCCGCAGGCGGCACGCTCGACGCGAGGCTGTTGAGGCGGGTGTCGTCGATGACGTAGGAGAGCCCGGCGAGGATCGAGCCGCCGAGGAACAGCCACAGGGCGAAGCTGTGGAGGCGCGGCATCGCGAGGCGGTGGCCGCCGATCTGGAGCGGTGTGACGTAGGTGGCGAGGCCGATCCACAGCGCCGGGATGCCGATCACGAACGCGAAGATCGTCGACGCCGACGCCAGGCGAGAGCCGGGGCGGGTGAAGGCGTCTGCGCTGTCGCCGAACGCGGGCAGGTGGAACAGGGCGGCGGCGGCGCAGGCGGCGACGAGCGCCACCAGCCCACCCAGCGCGAACAGGAGCCCGAGTCGCTTGTGCTCGCCGGTCGCGACGACCGCGGCGATCCCGCGCTCGACGGGCGGCGGTGCGAGGTCGTCCGGTGTCTCGGGGGGACGTGTCTCGGTGAGGGTCATGCGCCTTCCTGGTGCACTGTTGGATCGGGCCTCAGAGCGCCGAAACCCTATCCAGGGCGGGCGTCTGGCACGTAGTTCGGACGACGGCTCGGGCCACGACGCCTACCCGATGAGCAGGGCGTCCAAGGCCATCGCTGCGAAGAGCAACGTGACGTAGGAGATCGAGTACGAGAACAGCCGCATCGCCCTGGCCGCGGTTCCGTCGCGCTGGAGCTGCAGGGCGTAGACGACGAAGACGGCACCGAGCACCACGGCCGACGCCGTGTAGACGATGCCCATGTCCGCGACCGGCGCGAACAGCAGCGAGCACGCCCAGAGGGCGACGGTGTAGATCACGATCTGGCGCGCGGTCTTCGAGAAGCTCGCGACGGCGGGCAGCATCGGGACCCCGGCCGCGGCGTAGTCGTCCTTGTACTTCACCGCGAGCGCCCAGAAGTGCGGTGGCGTCCACACGAAGATCACCGCGAACAGGACGAGCGGGGCCAACGAGAGCGTGTTCGTGACCGCAGCCCAACCCACGAGGACCGGGACCGCGCCGGCGGCTCCGCCGATGACGATGTTGTGCTCCGACGTGCGCTTCAGCCAGAGCGTGTAGACGAAGACGTAGAAGAGAGTCGCCGAGATCGCCAGGACGGCCGACAGCAGGTTCACGGTCAGCCAGAGCTGGAAGAAGGCCACGACCTCGAGCGTCACCGCGAAGACCAGAGCCGCGGTCGGCGTGACCTCGCCCGTCACGAGCGGCCGCCCCTGCGTGCGCTTCATGATCCGGTCGATGTCCCGGTCGACGTACATGTTGATGGCGTTCGCGCCGCCCGCGGCCAGCGAGCCGCCGATGAGGGTGGCGAGGACGAGGCCGAGGGGCGGGAGGCCGCGCTCGGCGACGACCATCGTCGGGACGGTCGTCACGAGCAGCAGCTCGATGATCCTGGGCTTCGTGAGTGCGACGTAGGCCTTGAGGCGCGCGAATGGAGCGAGACGCGAACGTGCCGGGCCCACGAGAGGAGGAGTGGCCATCCCGGGCAGCGACTCTACGGCCACCGGCTCAACCACCGCCAAGTGGCCGAAAGCAGTCGCGCTCCTTAGCCTTGGTTGCCGGTGTCCCGTCTGGCGCTGAGCCCCCGCACGTACGCGCGCGTCACCCTGGTGGCGCTCATCGCGCTCGCGGCGATCGTGGTCACCGGCGCCGGCGTGCGCCTGACCGGCTCGGGCCTCGGCTGCCCCGACTGGCCGACATGCGCCGAGGGACGCCTCGTCGCACCGTTGGAGTACCACGCGATGGTCGAGTTCCTGAACCGGACGGTCACCGGGCTCGTATCGCTCGCCGTCATGCTCGCGGTGCTGGGGTCGCTGATCCGGCGCCCTCGCCGGCGCGACCTCACGTGGCTGTCGCTTGGACTCGTCGCCGGGGTGCTGGGGCAGATCGTCCTCGGTGGGCTCGTCGTCCTGTTCCACCTGTGGCCTCCGCTCGTGATGGGCCACTTCGTCCTCTCGATGATCCTGCTGTTGAACGCGGCCGTCCTCCACCACCGGGCGTCGCAGCCGGACGGCGCCGTGATGACGCTGGCCGTCGCTCCCGAACACGCATCGATCGGTCGCGTCCTCGTCGTCGCGGCTTCGATCGTCATCCTCCTCGGCACCGTTGTCACCGGGTCGGGCCCGCACGCCGGCAGCCACGACGGCGAGCTCGTCGAGCGGTTGCCGTTCGAGCTCGAGACGGTCGCCCGCCTTCACGGCATCTCGGTGCTGATCTTCCTCGGGCTGACCCTGTTCCTGCTCCGGTCGCTGCGGGCGTCGGGAGCGGCGCCCATCGTCCTCCGCCGAGCGACGGCGTTGCTCGTCGTGATCGTCGCCCAGGGCGCGATCGGGTACTCGCAGTACTTCCTCGGCGTGCCTGCCGGCCTCGTCGCGCTCCACATCGCCGGATCGATCGCCGTGTGGCTGGCGACCCTCGAGCTGGTCCTCGACATGAAGGTCGCCGTCGCCGAACGGGTAGCGGTCGCCGCGTGAGCACGGCCCCGGTCGAGATCGATCTGCCCGAGATCGACGAGTCGACGACCGTCGACCGGCCGTGGATCGTGATCGTCTGGAACGATCCCATCAACTTGATGAGCTACGTCACGTTCGTGCTCCAGAAGCTGTTCGGCTACAGCCTCGAGAAGGCGACGAAGCTCATGCTCCAGGTGCACAACGAGGGCCGGGCCGTGGTGTCATCGGGCACCCGCGAGTCGTGCGAGATGGACGTCTACCGCCTCCACCAGCACGGGCTGTGGGCGACCATGGAACACGAGTCGTGAGCGTCTGGTTCAAGCGGACCCGCACCGGCACGTTCCGCCTGAAGCTCGGCCGCGAGGAGCGCGAGGCGCTCCGGTGGCTGTGCGGACAGATGCGCGAGCTCCTCGCGGGCGACGTCGACGAAGGCGATCCCGCGGTCGCGCGCCTCTTCCCGCCGGCCTACGGTCCCGACCACGAGGACAAGAACGCCGAGTACTCGCGACTCATGCGCGACGAGCTGCTCACGGGCCGGCTCGGCGCGCTCGAGGTGGTCGCGGAGTCGGTCGACGCGTCCGAGGTCACCGAGGAGCAGCTGGTCGCGTGGATGGGAGCGCTCAACGACATCCGGCTGGTGCTCGGTACCCGTCTCGAGGTGACCGAGGACATGGAGGAGGTGCCCGACGACGATCCGCGGGCTCCGATGTTCGGGCTCTACCAGTACCTGACGTGGCTGCAGTCGGACGTCATCGACGCGCTGCAGGAGGTCTAGCCGTAGCGAAGCGGTAGACGATCACCGCGCTGCTCGTCGCCGCGGCGATCGGGAGCGCCTTCGTCGGCTTCGGGCCCCACAGGTTCGCCCACCCGCGCCGCCACCACAGCAGGCCGCCGACGACCCAGAACACCGACGCGACGTTCGTCGCCGCGAACGCCCGCGACTTCCACGACCTCGTGCTGGTGACGGCGGCGACGCCGAGGTCGATCGGGAAGTAGGCGGGGAACGTGGCGAGGCACTGACCGACGCTGCACGCCACGCCCTTGCCTCCCTTGAACCCGTTCCACACCGGGAAGCAGTGACCGATCACGCTGGCGGTGCCGCCGACGTGGGCGCCGGTCGCACCGGCGACGCGCTGGCCGATGCGCGCAGCGAGCGCCGCCTTCGCGATGTCGGCACCCATCACCCCGTAGCCCCACTTCTTCCCCAGTACGCCGACCGCGTTGGCTCCGCCCGGGTTGCCCGACCCGCTCGCACGCAGATCGACGGTGCCGTCGGTCGCGAGCCCGGCGGCGACATCCGCGGACGGGATGGTGCCGAGGAGGTACCCGGTGATGGCCGCCGCCGCGACCCGGATCGAACGCACCGGCGGAACGTAGCGTGACGACGTGGCAACGGTTCGGGTCACCACCGCGGACGGCATCGGGCTCCACGTCTACGTCGACACGCCGGACGTCTCGCACGACCGCAGCTCCGAGGACGTGCCTGCGCTGCTCGTGCACGGGCTGGCGTCGAACGCACGGCTGTGGGACGGCGTACGCCGCGCGCTCTACGAGTCAGGGCACACCGTGGCAGCGGTCGACCTCCGCGGCCACGGCCTGTCCGACAAGCCCGACGCGGGCTACGACTTCGCGACGATCACGGCCGACGTGGTGTCGGTGCTCGATGCTCTCGGCTGGGATCGGGCCGTCGTCGCCGGGCAGTCGTGGGGCGGCAACGTGGTGCTCGAGCTCGCGGGCCGCCATGCCGAGCGGTGTGCGGCGATCGTCTGCGTCGACGGCGGGTGGATCACCCTCTCCTCGCTCGGACCGTGGGAGGTCGTGCGGGAGCGGCTGGCGCCACCCCAGACCGAGGGCACGCCGCGCGCCGCGATCGAGCGCTACATGCGCCAGGCCCACCCGGTGTGGACCGACGAGGCGATCGAGGGAGCGTTGGCGTGCTTCGAGGTGCGCGACGACGGCACGGTGGCGCCCCACCTCACGCTCGAGCGGCACCTCACGATCCTGCGTCATCTGTGGGAACACGAACCCGCCCAGCTGTACCCCCGGCTCCGTACACCGGTCGTGCTGGTGCCCTGCGACGACGGATCGCCCCGGGTGGAATCGACACGAACTGCGGTGGCTGCGGCGGAGGCGGCGATACCCGACGTCCGCACCGTGTGGTTCCGCTCGTCGCACGACGTACACGCCGAGCGGCCCGACGACATCGCGGCGATCATCCGTGAGGAGGCGCGGCGATGACCCGCGTCCTCACGTTGATGGGCTCCGGCGAAACGAGCCCGACGATGGTGAAGACGCATCGCGAGCTCCTCGAACGCATCGACGGCGGAGCGGTGCTCCTCGACACGCCGTTCGGTTTCCAGTCGAACGCGGACGAGCTGACAGCACGGGCCCGGCAGTACTTCTCCGAGAGCGTCGGCCGTGCACTCGAGGTCGCGTCGTTCCGGTCGTCGGACGACATCGGTTCGGTGTCGTACGAGCGGGCGCTCGACCTGATCCGTGGTGCGGGGTACGTCTTCGCAGGACCGGGAAGTCCGACGTACGCACTCCGCCAGTGGCAGTCGTCGCTCGTGCCCGCGTTGCTCGTCGAGAAGCTCTCTTCGGGCGGGTGCGTGACGTTCGCCTCCGCTGCCGCGCTCACGCTCGGGGTGGTAACGGTGCCCGTCTACGAGATCTACAAGGTCGGCGCCGAGCCGGTGTGGGAGGAAGGCCTCGACGTGCTCGGTGACGCCACCGGGCTGCGGGCGGCGGTGATCCCCCACTTCAACAACGCCGAGGGCGGGACCCACGACACGCGCTACTGCTACCTCGGCGAGTCGCGTCTCGCCGTGATGGAGCGGTCGCTGCCCGACGGTGCGTTCGTGCTGGGGATCGACGAGCACACGGGGCTCGTGCTCGACCTCGACCGCGGCGCGGGCACCGTCGTCGGTGTCGGCAGCGTGACCGCCCGATGGCCCGATGGCGCGACGGCGATCTGGACGAGCGGCGAGACGGTGACGATCGAGCACCTCAGCGCGCACCCGCAGGGCACCTCGGTGGTCGCGCCGACGTCGCCCGCAGCGCATGCCGCGTCCGCAACGGCAGGCGCGCCCGACGGCGCACGTCCGACGGAGAGCCCGCTCAACGACGAGGTGCGGGCGGCGGAGGCGGCGTTCGCGACGGCCGTCGACGCGCGTGATGTGGACGCCGCGGTGCAGGTCGTGCTCGACCTCGAGGCCGAGATCCACCGCTGGGCGAACGAGACGTTCTCTTCCGACGAGATGGATCGAGCGCGGGCGGTCCTGCGTTCGATGATCGTGCGGCTGGGAGCAGTGGCCGCGACGGGTGCTCGTGACCCACGGGCGGTGATCGCCCCGTTCGTCGACGCGCTGCTCGACGTCCGTCGCAGCGCACGCGCCGCGAGACGCTTCGACGACGCCGACTCGGTTCGCGACCGTCTCGTCGAGATCGGCGTGGAGGTGCGCGACACACCCGACGGCACCGAGTGGGGCCTGAGAGGCGGCCTGGTACCCTGACGGTCCGCTTCACACCGGCCCCCATCGTCTAGCGGCCTAGGACGCCACCCTTTCAAGGTGGTAGCACGGGTTCGAATCCCGTTGGGGGTGCTTGCTCCGGCTCCGGTGAGCAACGGCTTACGAACCCCTGTCGCCGTGCGTGTACGCTGGCGACCCGCAGCACCCGGTCCCGTGGTGCAGTTTGGAGTGCACGCCGGCCTGTCAAGCCGGAGGCCGCGGGTTCAAATCCCGTCGGGACCGCTACCACCCCTCTCGGTCGGGTAGCTCAGTTGGTAGAGCGCGCGCCTGAAAAGCGCGAGGTCACCGGATCGACGCCGGTCCCGACCACAACAAAGCCCTGGTCACAGCATGTCTTGTGGCCAGGGCTTCTTCGACTCTCGAAGCTTCGTGCCAGATCCGTGCCAGAACGAAATGGACAGTGGTGGTCGCGAAGGGTCTACGAGGGCTTCTGGCGCGCATCTCGCGCCATTGCATCGAGCCCGTTCGCGATGCGCCGATCGCGGTCATCTGTTGCGTGCTGATAGATGAGCGCGGCTCGAGGACTCGCGTGTCCGAGCCGCGCCATGAGCTCCTTGGCACCGGTGCGGGCGGCGAGCGTCCCGGCCGTGTGCCTCAGGTCGTGGAACCTCAGTCCGTCGAGACCAGCCGCGCGCGTCGCCGGTACCCACACGCGATAACGAAGTTGCTGCGCTTCGATCGCTTCGCCGGTCGACGTCGTGAAGACGTACGCCGTCGGTGTCGCCCAAGCGGCGATCTGGTCGCGGTGCCAGCGCAGTTCCTCGGCGACGATCTGCGGCAGCGCGACGAGCGGGTGCCGGCGGCACTCTCCGGATCGTCTTCGATCACCTCGCCGGACGCGAGACGGAGTCGCTTGCGGCGAACCTTGACAGCGGACATCGGATAATCCCGGTGGGCGGACACGAAAGTCCTGGCTGACGGACACGAGATTTCCTGGTCGGCGGACACGGGTTCTCCCGGTCTCTTGTTGTTGATCCACCGCGGCG
>Ga0247719_1000342_pt1 | contig 30297 bp, 20 predicted proteins | sample 41E_DmetaG_FD_189046 | JGI IMG/M metagenome (GOLD analysis project Ga0247719, IMG submission 189046) | Soil microbial communities from hillslope of Landscape Evolution Observatory, University of Arizona, Oracle, AZ, United States - 4-1-E_D | ecosystem: Engineered > Artificial ecosystem >...
GTTCGGGGGCGACGTGGGGACACGGGGCTCGGGCAACGGCGCCCGAGTCCCGTATCTCGTCGAAGCTACCGGCGGTCCGGCAGGTTCGGCTTCGCGGGGCAGGTGCCCTCGACTTCGCGGATCGAAGTCACCTCGAACTCCGGCAGTTCGATCTGGTCCGGGTTGCCCGGGACCCTGTCGCGCGCCGGGGCGCCGGTCGTGCCGGCCGCTTTCGTATCGCTGCGCTCCGCGTCGACCTTGCCGGTCACTTCAACCATCTTGCCGACCAGCGAGCGGAGCTGCGTGTCGGGGGCGTGTTCGAGCTTGAACGCCTTGGCGCTGCTCACGGTGCCCGCGGTGCCCGCCGTTTCGGGCGTCGTCGTGGTCGGCGGCGTCGTGCCGGTCGTGCCGGTGGTGCCGCTCGTGCCCGCCGTGGCGTTCGCGTCGGTCGTCACGAGGATGTAGTCTTCGAGCACGCCCGCGCGTTCGGCGACGTTCGGCGCCCGGCCGGGGACGTCCTCTTCCTTGTAGACACAGCCGCGCAGCGTGGTCGTGCCTTCGGCCTGCGTCGTCATCTGCTGCTGTGTCTGGGGCTGCGGCGTCTGCGGATCCTGCGATCCCGTGGTCTGGGCGTGCACGCCCGCGATCGAGACCGCCATCACCGCGGCGGCACCGCTCATCCATAACCGTGTCATCGTGTGGTCTCCTTTCATCTGAACTGTTGGGTTTCGTGGTTTCCCGTCTGGCGCTCTGTTGCAAAGGGACTTCCTGTGCTGCTCCAGTAGCTGAACTATCAGAACTCGTTGGAATTCAGCAGTTTGCAGCTCATGCGGGGACCTCCGGCGTGTAAACCCTGCGTAGCGAGCCTTGTCACGACCCGCCCCCACCCGAGGGGAATTCTCCCCGCATCAGCCGGGCGTTCCGGAGAAGAGCGCGTGTATCTGCGGCTCCGGCTGAAGGCACCACACTTGCTCAGCCATATGTTTCCGTCTCCCCGAAGTGGTTCTTGCGCATGCCGGCTGGCGGCCGGAGGAGGGCGAGATGCGGATGCACGGATTCGCGGCGGCTCTTCTTGCCATCGCGCCGCTGACGATGACCTGTGGCGGCAATGGTGTGATCACCGAGCCGCGGGTGTGTACGATCTCGGTCTCGCCTCCGTCCGGTTCCTTCGACCACCAGGCGGCTGCCGGCCAGGTGACGGTCTCGGCGCAGGCGACCTGCACGTGGAGCGCTGCCGCCAGCGCGAGCTGGATCACGATCACGGCCGGCGCGGCCGGGACCGGCGCGGGGGTGGTGACCTACCTGGTGTCGGCAAACGGCGCCACTGACGCTCGCACGGCAGCAATCACCATAGGGGCGCAGTCGCACCAGGTCGTCCAGCAGGGACGCCCGCTCCCGCCGTGCGCGTACGCGCTGTCGCCGGCTGGTGCTGAATTCGAAGAAGGGGCGGCGACCGGATCGTTCGCCGTCGCCACCGCCGCCGGGTGCGGGTGGACGGCAACCTCCAGCGCCCCCTGGCTGACCGTCGCGTCCGGACGCGAGGGCAGCGGCCCCGGCACCGTGAGTTACGCGCTCGCCATCAACGACGATCCGGTGCTTCGCGAGGCGACGATCGGCGTGGCGGACCAGCGCTTCGCCGTCCGGCAGTCGGCGGCGGAGATCGCCTGCGAGTACAGCGTCACGCCGGTGGAGTTCAATCCCTGCATGCCGGGCGGGACGCAGACGGCGACGCTCGCGACGCAGGCCGGCTGCTCGTGGACGGCGGCGTCGAACGTGCCGTGGCTCGCGATTTCGCCTGCCGCCGGCGCCGGACCGGGTCAGATCACGCTCAGCTACACCGAGAACTACGACGCGCCGCGCCAGGGAGCCGCGATGGTGCGGTGGCCGTCACCCACCGAGGGGCAGAACGTCTGGATCCGTCAGGCGGGCTGCACGTATGGCGTGAGCCGCACCGCCGTGACGGTTGCCGCAACGGGCGCATCCGCGAGCGTCGACGTGTATCAGCAGAGCGATCCGATCGCGTGCGGCGGGGCCACACAGGACCGCTGTGTGTGGAGCGCGGTGTCGGACGTGGCGTGGATCACGATTACCAGCCCGATGCCGCGCAGCGGCGACAATCCGTTTTCGTTCACTGTCGCGCCGAACACGAGCGGCGTGAGCCGTACCGGCCGGATCACCGTGCGCGACCGCGTCATCGTCGTGTCGCAGGCAGGGACGTAAGGGCGCGGAGGGGCTCACCTCCGCGCCGCAATGGACCGCTACTTCGAGGCCTGGTCGGTCGGCGTGCTCGTCGTGTCCTTGCGCTTGAACAGCGGGGAGACATCGCGCTTGCCGCGTTCGAGGAACGGCACGCCCTTGTCCATCCATTCGGGCCGCGGCTTCCCGAGCAGATAGTGGTCGAAGAACTCGTCCATGTGCACCGTCCAGTGCTTCATGTTCTCGCGGTTGCGCAGGCCGTGGCGCTCGCCGTTGTAGTTGAACATGTAGCCTTCCTTGCCCAGGCGGCGGAGCGCGGTGATGAACTCGATCCCCTGGTACCACGGCACCGCGTCGTCCTCGTCGTTGTGGATCGTGAGGTACGGCGTCTGGATCTTCTTCACCCAGAAGATCGGCGAGTTCTCGATGAACTGCAGGGGCGCGTCCCACGGCGGCGCGCCGATGCGGCTCTGGGTCCGCTCGTACTGGAACGCGCGCGACATGCCGGTGCCCCAGCGGATCCCGCCGTAGGCGCTGATCATGTTCGACACCGACGCGCCCGCCTGCACGGCCGCGAACAGGTTCGTCCGGGTGATCAGGTGCGTGATCTGGTAGCCGCCCCAGGAATGTCCCTGGATGCCGATCCGCTTCGGATCGATGTAGCCCTGCGCGACGACGGTGTTCACGGCCGGGATGACGCACTTCTCGGCCGCTTCACCCGGATACCCCGTCGTGTAGACGATGTCGGGACGGAGGAGGACGTAGCCGTTGCTGACGTAGCGCGGGATGTTGATGCTGGTGCCGACGTTCGGCGCGCTGTAGCTGTGCAGCCCCTGCGTCAGCTCCTCGTAGATGTAGACCATCAACGGGTACTTCTTGTTCGGATCGAAGTCGTCGGGCTTCGTGAGGATGGCGCGGAGCTTCTTGCCGTCGCCGTTGATGTACTCGATCAGCTCCGACTTCCCCCAGACGAAGGCGTCCTGCTGCGCGCCGACGTTCGACACCTTCCGCATGTCGCGGAAGGAGGTGTCGCTCACCCAGAGGTCGGGGAACTCCTCGAAGCGCGACAGCGTGAAGACGACCGTGTCGGCATTCTTCGCCTTGTTGACGGCGCCGAACGCCTTGTCGAGCATCACGACCTTTTCGGGCGCGGCCGTCGTGGTGAGGCTCGCGAGCCGGTAGAAGCCGGTCGCGCGGGTGCGCTCGTCGACCGCCGCGAGCAGCAGCGGCTTGTTCGCGGGGACGACGCGCTCGTCGGGGTCCATCGAGCGGTAGCGGAACGAAGTGTTGTTCTGACGCCCCGCGCCGCCGGTGACGTTGCGCGCGCCGGTGCCGTCGGCGCGCACTTCCCAGATGTCGTACTGGTCGTAGAGGAGCACCGACCGGTCGTCGGCCGTCCATCCCGCGGTTCCGTAGGGACCCGGCAGGTCGGGCGTGTCGTTCTCCTGCTGGAAGCGGACGTCGATCTTCTCGGTGAGGTTCACCCGCGCGCCATCGGAGACGCGGTAGGTGAACCAGTGACCGTTCCCCTCGTCGAAATACAGCACGTATTTCCCACCCGGCGACATCGTCGTCGCCGTGCTGCCCCAGTGTTCGAGCACGCGCGTCGGCTTGCCGGTCTTCAGGTCGAGCAGGAAGACGTCGTTGTAGGTCTGATCCCACGACAGCTCCATGCGGTACGGGATGTCCGACATCCCGATGGCGCGCGCGAGATCGTCGCCGGGTGACACCGTCGGCAGATCGGGGGTCGCGAGCTGAACGAACTTCCTGTCGGCCAGATGGAACACCGCGCGGTAGCTGCGATTGCGCTCCTGGTCGGCGCGGACGCGCTGCATCGGCTGGAGCCATGGATCCTTCGTCGACCAGAGGTCCACCGCGATCGGCTCCGGCCGATCGTCGTCGGCATCCGCCGGAGGCTCCGGTGGCGGCGCCGTGGCGAGGAAGATGCGCCCGCCGTCGCGCGAGAAGCGGATGCCGCCGTTCTCCGAGACGGCCATCCCCTGGGGCATGCCGGCGGTGGACGCCGAGACCAGTTCGGTCGCGCTGGCGGCGCCGGCTTTCCAGTGGTAGAGGCGATACGGGGCCACCGGCTTGTCGTACTCCGCCTGGTCGCTCAGAAACGCGAGCTGCTGGCCCGCCTCGTCGAACGTCAGATCGCGGTACCGGCCGCGTCCGGCGTGCAGCGTCGTGACGGCCCCTTCGGGCACGCTGCGGACGTAGGCGCCGTCTTTCGCGGCGTCGGCCGACGACACGGCATACACGAGGAGGCTGCCTTTCTGGTTCCAGGCGTACTCGGTGACTTCGGGGATCGTGATCTCTTCGGCGGTCGCGAGGTTGCGAAGCACCAGATCCGAGCCGGGCTGCTTGCGGTCGCGCTGATTGGCGGTGCCGCGGCCGGCCTGGGCGCCGGCGCCCGCGGGTGGCACGACACCGCGTCCGCCGCGTCCGCCGCCGCGTCCGCCGGCGGCGGCGCCGCCCCCGGCGCCCCCGGTGCCCTTGTAGTACGCCAGCCAGGCGGAGGACTGGTCGGGCAGGCGGAAGCTGCCGACCTTCTCGACCGTGGTGACCTTGCCGTCGGCAAGCGACATGATGCCGAGCGCGGTGCGCGGCTCCTGCCGCCGCTGATTCGCCTGGTTGCCGCCCGCGCGTCCGCCGGCCGCCTGGGGTTCGGCGGCCTGCGCCCCGCCTTCAGCCTGGTTCGCGCGGCCGCGGTTCTGCTGCCGTTCGCGCTCCTCGTCGGCCTTCGACTGGGCGATGGTGAACACCAGGAAGCGGCTGTCATTCGTGAACTGCGCGCCGGTGCCCCGCGGGTGCCGGTACTCCTGTGACGTCTTCAGGTGACGGACGACGAGTTCGCCGTCTTCGGCCTGCGAGGTCACGGAATACGACAGCCACTGCCCGTCGTCGGAAATCCGCGTGCCGCCAATCGACTTCCAGTAGTCGACGTCGGCGTAGGTGAGCGGGCGCTTGGCGCCAGCCGCGGGCGGGGGCGTGGACGATGCCGGTGAGGGTGAGGGGGAGGCGGGCGCCTGTGCCTGAAGCGCCCATTGCGCCGTGAGGACAGTGCCGAGCAACAGGGCCAGCGAGCGGCCGTGCAGCCGTATGTTCATGGGTATCTCCTGATGTCAGGCCGGATGGAGCGTGTTCGAGACCGGTCGCGGGCCGGCCTCTCCCGGGATCAGCCTTAATACGCCGCGACCGGGTGAATTATTGCAGCAGATCACCAGATTCGCACCCGGTGCCGGGGGTCGCGATAGAGGCGGTCGCCCGGGCGCACGCCAAACGCGTCGTGGAAGGCGTCGAGGTTCACGACGGCGCCGTGCGCGCGGTACTCGGGCGGTGCATGACGGTTCAGCCGCAGGGTCTGGCGCAGGTAGTCGTCGCGCATCTTCGTGCGCCAGACCTGCGCCCAGCGCAGAAAGAGCCGCTGCTCGCCGGTGAATCCGTCGATGACGGGGGGCTCGCGGCCCCGCAGCGACAGCCGGTAGGCGCGCAGCGCCACGCCGAGGCCGCCGAGGTCCCCGACGTTCTCGCCGAGCGTCAGGCGGCCGTCCACGAACAGGCCGGGGAGCGGCGAGTAGCCGTTGAACTGCTCGACCAGCACCCGCGCACGCCGCTCGAACTGCGCCTCGTCGCGCGCCGTCCACCAGTCTTCGACCCGGCCCCAGGCATTGTAGTGGCGGCCCCGCTGGTCGAAGGCGTGCCCGAGCTCGTGGCCGATGACCGCGCCGATTGCGCCGTAGTTGACGGCATCCTCCGCGTCCGCATCGAAGAGGGGCGGCTGCAGCACGGCTGCCGGCAGGATGATCTCGTTGCCCGACGGCGTGTAGTAGGCGTTGACCGTCTGCGGCGGCATCACCCAGTAGCCGCCGGGGACCCGCTGCAGAAGCCGGCGCATCCGGAAGTCGTTTTCGAACACCTGCGCGCGTCGGGTGTTGCCCAGCAGGTCGTCGGCGCGGATCACGAGCCGGCCGTAGTCGCGCCAACGGGCAGGCGAGCCGACGACGACCCGCAAGTTCTCGAGCTTGGCCCTGGCGTGTCGCCGCGCCTCGTCGGTCATCCACTCCGACTCGTCGATCGCCTGGCGGAACGCCTTCCGCATGAACCGCACCATCGTGTGAACGCGGTGCCGTGCGCTCTCGGGGAACCGGTCGCGGACGTACAGCTCGCCCACGGCGTCTCCCATGAAGCCGTTGACGAGCGAAACGGCGCGCTTCCATCGCTCGCGCGGCTCCTCCTGCCCGGTCAGCACGCGTCCGAAGAATTCGAAGCGCGCGTCGGCGAACGCGTTCGGGAGGTAGATCGACACGGCCGTGAGGTAGCGCGCGACGAGCAACGCCTTCCAGGGCGCAAGCGGCTGAACGGCCGCTTCGCGGGCGAATCCACGGAAGAACGACGGCTGCGACAGCACGATCGCGGCGGCGCGATCGAACCCCTGCGGGCGCGCCCATGACTCCCAGACGAACCCCGGCATCGCGGTGCCGAGCTGCGCGAGCGTGAACGGCGCCGCGTCTTCGGCCGTGCGTGCAGCGGCGGCGGGCACTTGATGGCGCGCGAGCGCCGTCTCGAGGGTCAGCACGGCGCGTGCGCTGCCGGCGGCGTCGTCCCAGCCGGAGAGTGTGAAGAGCCGCGTCAGGTAGTCGAGGTAGTCGTCTCGCACCGCCGCCGCCTGCGGCGCGGCGTCCAGATAGAAGGACCGCTCCGGCAGCAGGGTGCCCCCCTGCGATACGGTGGCCACCACCGCGAGGGGGTTCTGTGCGTCGATCCCCGCCGACGCCGGGAACAGCCCGCCCGCGCCGATCGCCGACAGGCGCCCGATCTGGGCCGCGAGCCGCTCCGGCGAATCGACCCCCGCGATCCGGTCCAGCTCCTCGCGAATCGGCTCCGTGCCGAGGCGTTCGATGGTCGCCTCGTCCATCATGCTGGCGTAGAAGTCCCTGAGCTTCCGCTCGACGCCGGAGCGGCCGTTCAGGTTTTCGACGATGCGCCGGACGTCCCCTTCCGCTCGATCGGCGAGCTCGCTGAACGTGCCGTACGCGACCCGATCCGGCGGGATCTCGGCGCGATCGAGCCAGCCGCCGTTGGCGAAGCGGTAGAGATCGTCCTGCGGCCTGACGGTGGTATCGAAGGTGGAGAGATCGAGCCCCGACCGGAGCGGCGGACGCTCGGCGGCGGCGAGGACGAGGCCGCTGAGGAGGAGGGCAACGGCAGCGCGCATGGCGATGGACTCGTCAGGTCCCCCGTTCACCAGGGCAGGTCCCCCGACCTGCGCAGGTGGGCCGAACTCTAAAGGGGTCGTGACCGAAAGTAAAGCGTCCGGCGCGGGCGCGTCGGTGGTCAGCGGCCGTACTTCTTCAGGAGCGCGCGCAGCTCGTCGACCGGCAGGGCACGGACCGTTCGTCCGTTCCCGGTGGTATCGCTCGCCTTCAGCAGCGAGTTGTAGATCGCTTCCTCGGTCGCATCCATCGCGGCCTCGAATAGCCCCGAGAGGGCGTCGGTCGGGAGGATCGTGCGCGACTGCGGCGTGGCTCCGCCGCTCACGCGCAGCGACGGGTGCGTCGAGAACGCGATGGCGAAGTCACCGCTGCCGTTCGAGAAGGTGGATCCCGTCCGGGCCATGGCATAGATCGCGCGCGCGGCGAGCCGCTCGAGGTCCCGCGCGTCGAGTGGGGCGTCCGTGGCGACCACGATCATGCATGATCCGTCGGCATCCGACCGACCCGGCGCCGCCGGTCTCGGCGACAGGTCCCTCCACACCGGCACGCCCGCGATGGTGAGCCTCCCGCCATAGTTCGTCTGCACCAGCACGCCGACGGTGTACGTCTCGCTCTGCTGGCGTACGAGCCGCGACGACGTGCCGATGCCCCCTTTCCAGCCGAACGCGATGGTGCCGGTGCCGGCGCCGACGGCACCCTCGTCCACCGCGCCGGACCTGGCGTTCGCGATGGCCGCCGTCACATGGTCGCGCGTCACGTGCAGGCCGCGGATGTCGTTCAGGCCGCCGTCGTTCGTCTCCCCCACGAGCGCGTTCACGGAACGCACATTCTCGTTGCCCGGCTGCGCAAGCGTCCAGCGCACCGTCGCTTCGAGGGCGGTGCCGACCGACAGCGTGTTCGTGAGCACGATCGGCGACTCGATCGTCCCGAGCTCCTCGACCTGCGTGGATCCCGCGAGCTTGCCGAAGGCATTCCCGATGAAGACCGCCCCCGGCACCTTCTCGCGAAAGAGATTGCCGCCGTGCGGCAGCACCGCCGTGACGCCGGTGCGGACGTTATCGCCGCCCGTGACCGTCGTCTGTCCGACGAGCACGCCCGCGAGGTCGGTGATCGCGTTCAGCGGGCCCGGATCCATCGTGCCGGGCGCGAGGCCGAGGTCGCGCGCCCGGGGCCGCGACTGCGAGGCCGCGCTCAGGACGGTGCCGACGAGCAGGAGAACGAAGAGCGCTGTGAATCGCATTGGGACTCCGGAGGACGTCGCGGCCAGCGGCCGCGAGTAATAATACGCGGCGTGAACATCTATCTCGCCTGCACGGTGCGGGGCGACCGCGGCGCCGTCGCCGCGCTGCGCGCGCTCGCCGACGATCTCGAGCGCTCCGGCCACACCGTGCTGACGCGCCATCTGCTGGATGACGACGTGGACTCCGCGGAGGCGTCACTCTCGGAGCGCGCCGTCTACGACCGCGACATCGCGTGGCTGACGAGCGCCGACGTGCTCATCGCCGACGCGTCGGGGTCCAGCTATGGCGTTGGTTTCGAGGTCGGGTATGTCCTCGGCCGCTCGGAAATGTCGGGCCAGCGCGTCCTGCTGGTGTACAGCGCGGCGCGCCGCGACGTGATCTCGAGGCTGATCACCGGCAACGCGCATCCGCACTGCACGACCGTCGCCTACACGACGCCGGAGGACCTGCTGCGGCAGGCCGAGGCCTTTCTCGGGACCCTCAGGAGCACCGATCGTGTCGCCTGAGCCAACACCGCCGGATCCCATCGCGGTCCGCATCACGCGCATTCATCCCGATGCGCGGCTGCCGCGGTACGAAACGGCGGACGCTGCGGGGTTCGACCTCGCCGCCGTCGCCACCGTCACCGTGGACCCGGGACGCGTCGCGCTCATCCCGACCGGGCTGGTGGTCAAGGTCCCGCACCGGATGTTCCTGGGCATCTTCGCCCGGAGCAGCACACCGGTGAAACGCGGCCTCATGGTCGCGAACGGCGTCGGCGTCATCGACCCGGACTACTGCGGTGCCACGGATGAGGTGAAGATCGCGGTGCTCAACTTCACGAACGAGCCGGTCACCGTGCAGGCAGGGGACCGTGTGGCGCAGGGGATTTTCCTCTCGGCGGCCCGCGTATCGTGGGTGGAGGCAGAGCCGGAGCAGGTCTCTCGCGGCGGGTTTGGCGCGACCGGCGCCTGAACGGCCGGGCGCTCCTGATGGCGCTGGCCCCTTTCCACGGTCTTGCTCCGGGCCGCGGAGCGCCTGCACTTCCCGCCCTGCTCCCGGGCGCCGGGCCGAGGTCGGTCTCTTCGCATGGCCGGTCACACATTCCGCGTAGACTCACCCCAGCGGTTCGGGAAGGATTCGGGCACGGGCGTTGTTGTACCTGTGGAGCCGACGGTGCGGCCCTGTTCCCGGGAGTGACTCTATGCGTGTGGTACGTGTCGTCGCGGCAGCGATGCTCGCATTCTCGGTTCTCTGGGGCCCGCCGGCGCCCGTCCGCGCAGCGCAGGCGGCGGAGGAGTTCACCGCCATCGCAGCCAACATCAGCAACGTAGGGGCGGCCGGCCTCGTGCCGGTGACGATCCATGTGTCGCGGTGGACGCCCGAGGAGGAGCACGCCCGGCTGTTCGACATCCTCCGCGAGAGCGGACAGGAGGCCTTCCTGAAGGCCCTGCTGCAGCAGAAGCCGGTCGGCTGGATCGCGACGCCCACGTCGCTCCGCTACGACTTCTTCTACGCGCGGCAGGACCAGCGCGACGGCGGCGGGCGGCGCATCATGCTGATCACCGACCGGCCGATGAACTTCAGTGAACGTGTCAACGCGGAGCCCAGCCGCGAGTACCCGTTCACCGTCGTGGAACTGCACCTCGACCGGCAGAACCGCGGGGAGGGCACGCTCTCGCAGCTCGTCCAGCTGCGGCTGCTCGGCGACATTCTGGGCGTCGAGAACCTCGCGAGCGCGCCGATGCGCCTCAACCAGGTGCGCCGGGTGAAGTGAGCGCCTAGCGGATCCTGAAAAGCGTCAGGTTGTCGCGCCCCACGCCGAGCCGTTCGAGGCGGGGATCCGCGAGCGCGCGCTGCAGCGTCTCCTGCGCCTCGTTGCCGAACCGCTTCGGGTGGAGCATGAGGTGCGTCGCCCCGGCCCCGCGCATCGCGTCGAGCACGTGCGGCTCCGGAAAGTGCCAGAACGTCCACGCCACGTCGCGATACGACTGCGGTGTGTATCCGCTGTAGCCGTTCATCAGCGGCCGCCAGTGCGCCGTCGAATTGAGCACGTACTCGGCGTTCTCGAACACGGCCTCCGCCGGATAGAACGGCACTTCCACCAGGACCACCGGCGCGGGTTCCGCGGCGAGCAGCCGGTAGACGCCAGGAATGCCGCGGAACGGCTCCGTGCGGATCGGGGCGCGCAGGGCCTCGAGATTGACGAGCAGGAGCGCGGCGACCCCCAGCCCCGCCGCGGCACGCCGCCGGATGCGCGCTCGTAGCGTCGCGAGCCCGAACGCCGCGAGCATCGCGAGGGCCAGCAGGAAGAGCACCCCGAACCGCGCCGCCGCCCGGAGCCCCGACAGCGGCGGGAACACCGAGTAGAGCCAGCCGTAGACCGGCGTCTGCGTGCCGAGCGAGAGCACGAGGCCAGCGGCCGCGAGCGCCAGCAGCGTGATCACGCGCATGCGCGTCGCGCCGGGGATGCCCCTGCGGGCCAGCCCCGCCCCGCAGCCGATCACCGCCAGCACGAGGATCGCGATCCCCGGGAAGAAGGCGTCCTCGAACGCCCGCCGCCCCCCCGCATTCCAGAGCCACCCGTGCAGGTGGCTGTACGACGCGAGGTAGCCGTCGAGCGCTGCGGAAAAGTCGCGGACGCTCTCGAGCGGCCGCCGCATGCCCTGTTCGAGTGCGACGCGGCGGTAGGGGAGGTACAGGGGAAGGATCGCCGCCGCGGCGCCGGCGGCCGCGAGCGCGAACCCGCCGAGCACGCGAACGGCTCGTCCGATCCACTCCCGCACGCGCACGAGCAGGAGGACAGCAAGGGCGACCGTGGTGAAGATGACCAGGTATCCGGACGTGTAGGCCATCATCACCATCCAGAGCGCCAGCCAGGCCGCATGGCGCGGATGCCCGGTGAGGATCAGCCGGTCTGCGGCGAGGATCGCGAGCGGGATCCCGTACGCATGCGTCGCCTGGAGGTGCTCGAGGCGCGTCAGCGACTGCGCGTTGAACGTCCAGGCGGTGCCGGCGACGAGGCTGGCCACGCGGTCTCCCGTCCAGTGCCAGGCGAGCACGTAGCCCCCGAGCATCGTCAGGGCCAGGCCGGCGATCAGCAGGAGGTTGTGGACGAGCACCGGCGACCCCCCGAGCGCGCGCACCGGCGCGCTCACCAGCGCCGGTACGATGAGCGGCTCCGAGAACGCGAGCACGTCCTCGGCGGGGTGGAAGATGTTGGCGTCGAACAGGTTCAGCGGATCGCGCGGCAGCGTGCGCTGCACCCAGGCGACGATCCACGCGTTGAGCATCACGTCGCCGTTGTAGTTCAGCGACAGGGCCGCCGGATTCGTCGCCAGCGGCCAGGTGTGGAGGACGGCGGTCAGCACGGCGGCCAGCGCCGCCTGCGGCAGCCCCCGGTTCACTTGGCGGCCAGGCTCCGGATCAGCGTCAGCAGCATGTCGATCGCCACGGTGTTGTGGCCGCCGAGCGGGATGATCACGTCCGCATACCGCTTGCTCGGCTCGACGAAGTCGAGGTGCATCGGCTTCACCGTGCCGAGGTACTGATCGATCACCGACGCCACCGTCCGGCCGCGCTCCGACAGATCGCGCTGCAGCCGGCGGATGAAGCGCGTGTCGTCGTCGGCGTCGACGAACACCTTCACGTCCATCAGGCGCCGCAGGTCCGGATCCGTGAAGATCAGGATCCCTTCGACGATGATGGCGCGGCGGGGATGAACGGTCTGTGTGCCCGCCTCGCGCGCATGCCGCGCGAAGTCGTAGACCGGCACCTCCACCGGGACGCCGCGCTTCAGGTCCTGGACGTGCTTGACGAGCAGGTCGGTCTCGAGCGAGTCGGGATGATCGTAGTTGAGCGCCGCCCGCTCCTCGAGCCGCAGGTCGCCGCGGTCGCGGTAATACCGGTCGTGCTCCAGCAGGCTCACCTGGTCGTCGCCGAGGCTCTGCACGATGCTGCGGACGACGGTGGTCTTGCCGGATCCGGATCCCCCCGCGACGCCGATGACGAAACTCTTCATGCTCAGCGCTGCTGCCGTGCCACCTTCTGGACCTCGTCGAGCACGCGCAGCAGGTTGCCGCTCCAGATCTTCGCGATCTGCTCCTCGGTGTAGCCGCGCCGCACGAGCTCGAGGGTGACGTTGAACGTTTCGCTCGCGTCCGCCCACCCGTCGATGCCGCCGCCGCCGTCGAAGTCCGACGAGATGCCGACGTGGTCGATGCCGATCTTCTTCACGATGTAGTCGATGTGGTCGACGAAGTCCTTCACGTTCGCCCGCGGCGGCGGCGGGAACTTCGCGTTGAGGGCCTCCACACGCTTCTCGAGTTCGGCGCGCCGTTCGTTGCTGAGGTTCGCGAGCGGGCTGGCGCCCCGCCCGCGCTGGCCGCCGCCGGCCGGAGGGGGACCGGCGGCAGGCGGCGCTGCGGCCCCTCGGGCCGCGCCGCCGCGTCCGCCCGGGAAGCCGCGGCCGCTGATGGCGGCAACCGGCACGTCGAATTCGGCCGCGAGCTGCGCGAGCGCGGCGGATCGCTCGGGCGAGGGGGGATACACCTTCACGTACGAATCGAGGGCGACCGCCTGGGCCACCCCGCCGTTCTTCTTCAGAGCGAGCAGCTGTTCGTCGTCGAGGTTGCGCGAGTGGTTCTGCACGGCACGGGCGCCCGAGTGCGAGGCGATGACCGGCGCCTTCGAGAGCGCCATCGCCTGCAGGTTCGCCTCCTTGGACGGGTGGGAGATGTCCACCATGATCCCGACGCGGTTCAGCTCCTCGACCACGCGGCGTCCGAGCGGGCTGAGGCCGTTGTGGAGCCAGACGCCATCCGCTTCTCCGGTGTTGGAGTCGGCGAGCTGGCTGTGGCCGTTGTGCGCCAGCGAGAGGTAGCGTGCGCCGCGGTCGTGGAACTCCTTCACCCGCGCGAGCGCCGTCGATTCGTCGCCGAGCGGGTAACCGTTCTCGACGCCGATCAGCGCCACCTTCTTGCCGGCGGCGTCGATGCGGCGGACATCCGCCGACGTCAGCGCCAGCTCGATCCGGTCGGGGGCGATCTCCTTCGTCAGGCGGTGGATCGCATCGAACTTGTCGATGGCCTGCTTGTATGCGTTGTCGAATGCCTCCTTCGTGAAGGCGTCGGGGCCGCGGTTCTGCCCCACGTACACGATGAAGAAGGCGGCGTCGAGCCCCCCGGCGAACATCTTCGGCAGCGTGACCTGGACGCGCTCGAGGTCCTGCGTGTAATTCCGCGTGGCGGTGAAATTGGCCACGTTGATGTCGACGTGCGTGTCGAGCGCGATCACGCGCCGGTGGATCTCGCGCGCCTTCGCAACCAGCGCGTCGTCGGCCGCCTGCTCGACGGCGCCGCCCGTCGTGATCAGGGAGAGGGCGAGGGCGACCGCGGCCGCCGGCAGAATGCTCCAACGCTTCATCCAGACCTCCGTGTCAGGCCATTCTAGTGCACCGCCACGGTGCCCCCCGTCGTTGCGCGTCGGCCAACCGCGCGCGCGCCGGCCCGTCAAACCCGACATGGAATCCTTCTCGTCCATCAGCCGGTCGGCCGTGGCTGACGTGAAGTACGGCGCCCGCCTGCTGCGGCGCCGGCCGGTATTCGCCGCGGTCGCCATCCTGACGCTGGCGATCGGCATCGGGGCGACGACCGCGATCTTCAGCGTGGTGAACGCCGTGCTGCTGCGTCCGCTGCCGTACGCCGCGCCAGACGGGCTGTTCAGCATCGTCGGCCTGAGCTACACGGGAGAGTTCGTGGAGCTCCAGCGGCGCGCGCGCACGTTCGAGGTCGCCGCGTACACGAGCGGCCAGGCAACGGTCACCGGCGAGGGAGAGCCGTGGCGCGTCGGGGTCGCGTTTGTGTCGCCGAACCTCGGCGGGCTGCTGGGCGTGCCGGCGGTGGTCGGGCGGGGGATCCAGCCGGGTGACGAAGAGGCAGGTGACGCCGCGGTCGTCGTCCTCGGCCACCAGCTCTGGCGGAGTCGCTTCGGGGGAGACCGCCGCGTGATCGGCACCCGCCTCACGGTCGACGGCGTCGCCAGAACGGTCGTCGGTGTGATGCCGGGGGACTTCGCATTTCCCGCGCCGTCGGTACAGATGTGGATTCCGGCGGCCGTCGATACGCGGAACCGCATCGCCCTGTGGTCGACCAGCCGTCGGATGATCGGGCGCCTGCGGGCCGACGCGACGCTGGCGGGGGCGGACGCCGAGCTGAAGGCGATCGCTCCGACCCTGCGCGAGCTGTTTCCCTGGGCGATGCCGGCCGGCTACGGCCGTGCGGCGCACGCCGTTCCGCTCGTCGAGTGGCTGGTGGCCGACGTACGGCCGATGCTGCTGACGCTGCTCGCCGCGGTCGCGGTCGTGCTCCTGATCGCCAGCGTGAACGTCGGGAACCTGCTCGTCGGCCGGACGCTGGCGCGTCAGCGCGAGCTGGCCATCCGGACCTCGCTCGGCGCGTCACGCGCGCGCATCCTGCGCCAGGTCCTCACCGAGGGCCTGCTCCTCGTGCTGGCGGGACTCGCCGCCGGCGTGCCGCTGGCGTATGCCGTGCTGCAGGTGCTGACGGCGGCGTTGCCCGCGGAGATGCCGCGGCCGGTGGCGCTGACGCTCGACGTCCGCCTGCTCACGTGCGGCGCCGTCGCCGTGGCGGCCAGCGCGGTGCTGGTGGGGCTCGTGCCGGCGCTCCGCGCGTCGCGCGCGGACCCCGCCCCGCAACTCGCCGGCGGCGAACGCATCGGTCCGGCCCGGGGAACGCGATGGGCGTCGAACCTGCTGATGGGCGCACAGATGGCACTCGCGCTGGTGCTGACCGTCTCCGCCGTTCTGCTCGCGCGCACCCTGGTGAATCTCTACTCGCTGGCGCCGCGCTTCGCCGTCGACGAGGTGGTGTCGGCGCAGGTCGCGCCCCCCCAGTTCCGGTTTCGCGACGCCGCGGCCCGCAAGGCCTTGTATGGCGACCTGCTCGAACGCCTGCAGGGGGCACCCGGCGTAGTCTCGGCGGCACTGACGGACCGGCTGCCATTCGGCGGCGAAACGTTCGGCAGCGTCTTCGTCATCGAGGGGCGTCCCCATCCTGCATCAACAGGGGAGTGGCCGCTCGCCGACGTGTCGGCCCTGGTGACGCCGGCGTTCTTCTCGACACTCGGGATCGCGGTGCGCGAGGGGCGCGCGTTCACGCGCGACGACACGGAGACCTCCGGGCTCGTGGCCATCGTCAGCGAATCCCTCGCCCGCCGCTACTGGCCGGGGGAATCGGCGATCGGCCGCCGCTTCACGTTTCCCGGTGATGCCGCCGGCATGCGCACGATCGTCGGCGTCGTCGAGGACGTGCCCTGGGAGCGCGTGACCGACCCGGCGAGAGGGGCGTTGTTCGTGCCGCTTGTGCAGGGAACGCCCGGACCCGCGCGCGTGGTCGTGAGGACGATGGCGGGAGGGGCGGCGGCGCTGGAGCAGATCCGCGCCGCCGTACGGGCCCTCGACCGGGACACGCCCGTGGAACAGGGCCGGACACTGCGGACACTGGTCGCCGGCTCGGTGGACCAGCCGCGATTCGCGGCGTCGCTCATCGGCGCGTTTGCGGTGACCGGGCTCCTCCTCGCGGCCGTCGGCATCTACGGCACGGTAGCCGACCAGGTCGCGCGGCGCCGCCGCGAAATCGGCATCCGGATGGCACTCGGCGCGCGCCGGGCGGATGTGCTGCGGGCCGTTCTTGGCGGCACGACGATCGTCGTGGGCGCGGGCGCGCTCGCCGGCGCTGCTGGCGCCGCGCTGGCTGCGCGGCTGTTCTCGACGCTCCTCGTCGGCATCACGCAAACGGACCCCGCGACGTTCGCCTCCGCCGTCCTCCTCCTCGGCGTGACCGCCCTGCTCGGGGCCTGGCTCCCGGCGCGCCGTGCGGCGACGCTGGATCCACTGACGGCGCTGCGGGAGTGAGCGTGTTGGGGGCCGGCTATAATCGGGCTCCACAAGGAGCCATTCGTGAACCAGCCGCCGTCCGTTCTCGTGGTCCGCACCGCGCTTGCGATCACCGCCGTTGCCGGATTCCTCCAGATCTCCTCCTCGGCGCAGGACCGCCTCCGGACGATGCCCGGGTACGAGCGGTTCCAGCAGGTCAGTGCCGAGAGCCGCGACGCGGTGCGCAGCGGCGCGCTGAATGGGGCGTGGATCGATGCGCGCACCTTCGAGTACGCGCGCGACGGCAAGCTGTACCGGTTCGATCTCGCAACGCGCAGGACAGCCGAAGCCGGCGCGGCGCCGGAACCCGCCGGCCGCGGCCGGGGGCGCGGCGGCCAGGGGCAGCCGGAGCGCGGCCGCCAGTTCGAGTCGGCCGACTCTCCCGACAAGAAGTTTCGCGCCGTTTACCGCGATCGCAACCTGTACGTGATCGATGTCGCATCCGGCACCGAGAAGGCGGTCACGAGCGACGGCAGCGTGAAGGACCGCATCAAGAACGGCACGGCGAGCTGGGTCTACGGCGAGGAACTCGCGCAGCGGACCGCGATGTGGTGGTCGCCCGACAGCCGCAGGCTCGCCTACTACCGCTTCGACGAGAGCAAGGTCCCCGACTACTACCTGCAGCTCGATCAGACGAAGATCCAGAGCCGGATCGACGTGGAGGCGTACCCGAAGGCCGGCGTCGACAATCCGGTCGTCGACCTGTTCGTGTACGACCTTGCCAGCGGCCGGTCGACCAGGGTGGACGTCCGGAGCGGGAAACCCTTCGTCAACGACGCCGTGGGCCACTACGTCTACCGGGTCGCGTGGTCGCCTGACGGCGGTGAATTGCTGTTCAATCGCACGAACCGGCGCCAGAACGTGATGGAGTTCGCCGCCGCGAATCCCGAGACCGGCGCGACGCGTGTGATCGTCCGGGAGGAGTGGCCGACCGGCTGGGTCGAGAACAGCCCCGCCGTCACGTGGCTGAAAGATGGCCGCCGCTTCATCTGGGAATCGGAGCGGAACGGCTGGAACAACTTCTACCTCTACGATCTCTCCGGCCGCCTCCTCAATCCGATCACGGCGCACACCTCCTTCGAGGCGGCGAGCCTGATCAAGGTGGACGAAGCGGCGGGCGTCATCTTCTACACGGCGCGCGACGGCGACAACCACCTGAAGCTGCAGCTCCACCGTGTCGGCCTCGATGGCAAGGGGGACGTGCGGCTCACCGACCCTGCGTTCCATCACACGATCGGCTCGTGCATGGTGGCACCGGGGGCGCTCCCGGCGATCAGCCTGCCGGGCGGCGCCGGCTGCGCAATCTCTCCTGACAATCGGCACGTCGTCGACATCTACCAGACGCACAACACGCCGCCGGCGACCCGCATCCTGGACGCCGGATCGGGCCGGGTGGTGGCGGAGCTGGCGCAGAGCGACCTGACGAAGTTCCAGGCGCTGGGGTTGAAGAAGGTCGAGATGTTCACCTTCACGGCCGCCGACGGCACGACGACGCTGCGGGGGCTGATCCATTTTCCGTCCGACTTCGATCCGGCGAAGAAATACCCCGCGCTGCTGGCGGTTTACGGCGGACCGGCATCCGCGAGCAACACCGCACGCGAGACCTTCGTGACGCCGAGCGCGCTGACGGAGTACGGGTTCCTCGTGCTGAACATCGATTCGCGCGCCGCGCCCGGCATGGGCAAGCGCACGCTCGATTCGATCTACCTGAAGCTGGGGCAGACCGAGATCGACGACATGGCGGCCGGGGTCCGGGCGCTCTCGTCGAGGCCCTACGTCGATCGCGCGCGCGTGGGTGTCTACGGCACGTCCTACGGCGGCTACGCGGCCGCGATGCTGCTGCTCCGGTACCCCGACCTGTTCGCCGCCGCTTCGGCGTCGGCGGCGGTCACCTCCTGGCGCCACTACGACACGATCTACACCGAGCGCTACATGTGGATCCCGCAGGAGAACGAGGCGGGGTACGACCTCGGGAGCGCGATGCCCTACGCGAAGGACCTGAAAGGGCGCCTGCTCATCTACTACGGCACCGCCGACAACAACGTGCATCCGTCGAACTCGATGCAGTTGATCCAGGCGCTGCAGCAGGCCGGCAAGAGCTTCGAGGTGCAGGTCGGCCCCGACCTGGGACACACCGGCGTCAACCAGCAGCGGATGATGGAGTTCTTCATCGAGAGCCTCGTGCTGCGGGCCGGAACGGCGGCGTCCTCGACGTACTGAGCCCCCGGCCCGGTCTGGCGGACCTCCCCTCAATCCCCGAGACCAGCGGGCTCTGGCGCAGCACTGTTGCGGCCGGGGACGAGTGACGTCGGCGCCGACGAAATTCGTTCTCCCCCGTTGACAGTAGGCGTATAGTAGGCGCCACGATTCGGGAGGGGAGTATATGCAGAAGTGTGTTCCGCGAGCCCTGGTGGCGTGCCTGCTGGCCTTGTGCCTGGCGCCCGTGCCGGTGGCCGCGCAGTCGACAACGGGTACCATCCAGGGCACCGTTCGCGACAACCAGGACGCCGTCATCCCCGGGGTGACCGTCACTGTCCGCAACGTCCAGACCAACGCCACGCGCACCATCACCTCGGATGCGAACGGCTTCTACCGCTTTCTGAACATGCCGGTCGGCGAGTACGAGGTGAGCGCCGAGCTCTCGGGCTTCGGGAAGTACCTGCGCTCGGGCATCACTCTCGCGCTGAACCAGGACGCCGTCGTCGACGTCCGGATGGTGCCGGCGGGGGTGACCGAGAGCGTGACCGTCACGGCCGACGCGCCGCTCCTCAACACGACGACGCCGGAGGTCGGCGTGCGGTTCGACACGAAGCGCATCGCCGAACTGCCGGTGAGCGGCGCGACGTTTCGTGACGTCTTCGCGGTGGCGCTGTCGGCGCCGGGCGTCAGCCAGCTCGGGAGCGGCCAGACGGGCTTCGCCTCCGGGACGAACTTCTCGTCGAACGGGATGCGTGTCCGATCGAACAACTTCATGATCGACGGCCAGGACAGCAACGACCCGAGCGTCACCGGGCGTCAGCAGCCGATCAACAACACCGACATCGTGCAGGAGGTGCGCCTCATCACGAACCAGTTCGCGGCGGAATTCGGCCGCGCGGCCGGATCGGTCGTGAACGCGGTCACCAAGAGCGGCACGAACAACTTCCGCGGTTCCGCGTTCTGGTTCACGAACGACGAGAGCATGAACGCCCGTACGAACCTGGACAAGCGCGCGGGGCGGCCGAGTGCGCCGTTCCGCGAAGAGAACCAGTACGGTGGCACGCTGGGGGGTCCGATCGCGCGCAACCGCACGTTCTTCTTCGGCTCGTACCAGCGCTGGACGGACCGGCAGCTCGGGTCCGGGTTCACGCTGAGCGGCGCGCCGACCGAACAGGGGCGCGCGGTGCTGCAGTCGGTCGCCGCCGGGCGTCCGCAGATCGCGGCGCTTCTCAAGCACGTGCCCGCCGGCGCGCCCAACGGGAAGAGCGCGACCTTCACCCTGGGGGGGCAGCAGTTCACGGTGCCGCTCGGCGACCTGACCGGCTCGTCGTCGGTCGTGTTCAACAATGACCAGGCGATGGGCCGCATCGACCACCAGCTCACGCCCAGCCACACGCTGATCTCCCGCTACCTGCTGAACCGCACGCCCGAGAACTCGGGCACCGGCCAGGTCACGCCCCCCGGGCTGACGACGGTCAACACGCAGAACCAGCACTCGGTGAACACCTGGGTGAACAGCGTGCTGGGGCAGAACCTCTCGAACGAGTTCCGCATCGCGTGGTCGCACCTCGGCACGAACACGGGCGCGCAGGATCCGACGTCGGAGGAGATCCCGTCGCTCGAGATCACCGAGCTCGGCATGACCGGCTTCAACGCCGCGGCGAATCGCACGGCCGCGGGGCTCGCGGTGAACCTGCCGCAGTTCCGCTACAACGACCTGTACCAGATCCAGAACAACCTCACGTACGTGCGCGGCAACCACCTGATGAAGGCGGGCTTCGACATGCGGTACCAGTACGTGAAGAGCTTCTTCTTCCCGACGATCCGCGGGCTGCTGCGGTACGCCACGCTGCAGACCTTCGTCAACGACGTCGCGGAAGCGGCCAACATCAACAAGCCGCTCCCGGGTGGTGAAGAGGTCAACTACTACCGCTGGTGGGACCAGTACTACTTCGTCCAGGACGAGTGGCGGGTGCGGCCGGACCTGACGCTGAACCTCGGCCTCCGCTACGAGCTGCCGGGGAACAACATCCAGAGCCTGATCGACCTGAACCAGCGGATCCTGTCGGCGAACGGCAACAACGAGGTGTTCCGGCTGAACCCGGTGCCCAAGACCGACAAGAACAATTTCCAGCCGCGCCTCGGGTTCAACTGGTCGCCGAAGACTGGCACCGACGGCCTCGTCGGCCTGATCACCGGCGGCGACCGGTTCGTGCTCCGCGGCGGGTACGCGCGGACGCATGATTACGCGTTCCTGAACATCGCGCTGAACATCGTCAGCTCGTTCCCGTACGTGGCGGCGATCAACCGCAGCAACCTGTCGAACGCGTTCGTGCAGCTCCAGTCGACCCCGGCCGGTGTGCCGGCCGGCACGAACCCGAACCAGCTGACGCGGACGGTCGTGTCGGAGGACTTCCGCTCGCCGGTGGCGGACCAGTTCAGCGTCGAGGTGCAGCGGCAGCTCGCGCACAACCTGGTCGCCCGGATCGGTTACGTCGGCACGTTCGGCAAGGATCTGTACCAGACGCTCGACGGCAACCCGCGGCTGCCGTTCGGCGGCCCCAACGGCCCGCGTGTCGATCCGACGCGCGGCGTCATCCGGATGCGCGCCAACACGGCCGAGTCCTGGTACAACTCGCTGCAGACCGGCATCGAGAAGCGGATGAGCGGCGGCCTGAGCGCCGCCGTCCACTACACCTGGAGCCGCTACCTCGACACCGCGTCGGAGATCTTCAACCCGTCGTCGGGTGAGGTCGCCGTCGCGCAGGATTCGTTCGACCTGAAGGCCGACAAGGGCCGCTCGGCCTACGACCGGCCGCACCGCTTGACCGGCAACTTCGTGTGGGAGCTGCCGTTCATGCGGACGCAGGAAGGGTTCGTGGGGAAGGTCCTCGGGGGCTGGCAGGTCGCCTCGTTCTTCACGGCCCAGAGCGGCGCGCCGTTCACGCCGCTGAACGGGTCGGACCCGACCGGCGCCCTGGCCGGCATCGACGGCCTCGTGGGCAACTCGATCCGACCGAACCTGAACACCGACAAGGACCTCTCGAAGATGACGGTCGAGGAGCTCATCGAGGCGGGCGGCGCGAACCTGTTCCGCAGGCTCTGCGGCATGCCGAGCGCGACGTGCGCGGGCGAGCGCGTCGGCAACGCGCCGCGCAACCTGCTGCGGGCCGACGGGATCGGCAACATCGACCTCTCGCTCGTCAAGAACACGCGGTTCGCCAACGGGCAGAACGTGCAGCTCCGGATCGAGATGTTCAACGCGACCAACACGCGCAACTTCGGCATCCCGGACGGCCGCGTGAGCTCGGCGAACTTCCTCAACCAGTGGGCGACCGACGGCGGCGCCCGCCGCATCTGGGCGGCGCTGCGCTACAGCTTCTAGCGCGCGTCCGTCACGGAAACCGAACGGCCCGGCCGCCTCGCGGCCGGGCCGTTGTTCGTTGGAGGGCACGCTGCACGCGCAGCGCCCGGACCCCTGGAAATGGCGCACTGCGGCGCGCCTGCTGAGTTGGAATTCGCGGCCGGGGACGCTAGCCTGTTGGCGTGCCCGCGACCGCGACGCTCGAGCACGTCGTCCAGCACGACGCCCATTACGAGCTCGATCGGCTGTTCCCCACCTCGCTGACGATCACCCGGACGTCGGAGGAGGACTGGAAGACGCGGCAGCTCGTCGTGTCGGTGGACGGGCGGCGGATCGCCGAACTGCTGTGGGGGGATTCGGTGATGTGCGAGCTCGAACCCGGCCCGCACGTGCTCCGCGTGCACAACACACTCGTCTGGCGGACGGTGCAGTTCACGGTCGCGCCCGGCGAGCAGGTGTTCTACGAGGCGGTGAACCGCGCGACGGCGAGCACGTACTTCCTGCTGCCGATCTTCGGCATCAGCCCGCTCTACGTGACGCTCCGCCGGATGGCGTAGCGTCAGCCGCCAGCGTATCTACTCGCCGACGGTGAGCCGCTGATCGTGCGGCAGCTCGTACGCGTCCACCCAGCGTTCCGTCTCGGCCCGCAGCGTGTGCGCGTAGCGGTTTTCGACGAACGTGCCCAGCAGGCGCACGGCGCGATCCGCGGACCGGAACGTCGGGATGCCGGCGTCGAGGAGGCGCCTGGCGAACGGATCGTAGAGCGCGCCGGCATCCACGATGGCGACGAACGGCTTCGCCGCGTCGCGGTGCAGGCGGATGAGGCGCGCGGCGACGGCGTCGGGCGAGGCGAGGTCCTCGCCGTGGGCGGCCGACGGCGCGAGCGTGTTCAGCGCCGGCGTCGCCGGCACGCACCCGATCACGCCGACGTCCACGTGGTCGTCATCGAGCACGGCCCGCGCCGCTTCCTCGAAGGGCTCGTCGTTCAGCATCGGCGTCACGTCGAGCGGATTGCGCGCGTCCACGATGGTGGAGAGGCGATGCCGTTCGAACAGCGCGTCGAGCCGGGCGATCGTGCGCGGCGCGAGTACCGGCAGGCCCAGCGGCCCCAGGTTGTCGGCGATGGCGACGCACTCGTACCCGGCGTTCGAGAGCGCACCCAGCCGCCGGCCGCGCACCGGCCGCCCGTCGAGCAGCGTGAACAGCATCACGAGCTCCGTGAAGTCGTCGAGGCTGTCGGCCACTATGGCGCCGGCGGCCTGGAAGAGATCACGCGTGATGGCATAGTCGCCGGCGACGGCAGCCGTATGGCTGGCGGTTGCCTGGCCCCCTTCGCGCGTGCGTCCCGCGCGGTACAGGACCACCGCGCGTCCGTCGGACGTGATCCGCTCGACTGCCGACAGCGCGGCGCTCCCGTCGAGCCGCGCGAACCCTTCCACGTACACGCCGAACACCCGGACGTCCGGGTCGCGCTCGAGATAGGCGAGGTAATCGCCGATCGTGAGGTCGATCTGGTTGCCGACGGTGATCGTGTAGCGCGGGCGCACCCCGGCGAGGCGCGTGGTGCGTGACACCGCGAAGGCACCGCTCTGGGAGATGAGCGCCAGCGGCGACTCGGCGCGCGCGTCCGACGCCGCGGGGGTGAGTTTGTGTTCGGGGATGAACAGCGTGTCGTAGCGGCCCGGCCCCGACTGGATGCCGAGGCAGTTCCCACCGTTCACGAGCGGGCCGCGCCACGTGGTCAGCCGCGATTCGGCGAGGCTGGCGAGCATCTGTCCGACGAGCGCGTCGCTCCCCGCCTTCTCTCCCAGCCCTCCCGGAATGACGATGACGCTCTCGGCAAGTCGCGAATCGATCGCCTCGACGAGTGCCTCGGGCACCTGGCTCGCGGCGACGCTGAGGATGAGCAGGTCCACCGGCTCCGGCAGCATCCGGATGCCCGCCACCGCACGGCAGCCGTCGATCTCGTCCACGCCCGCCTTGATGACGTATACCGCGGCGGGGTCGAAGCCGGCGCGCAGCACGTTGCTGAGGATGACACGCCCCGGATTCTGCTGCGAGGCGGAGACACCCATGACCGCGAGGCTGGCGGGCCTGAGCAGGTGGCGCAGCTTCTCGCGCGGACGGCCGGCGCGCCGCGCGCCCCCCGGAGGCGCGAACGTGGCAAGGACGTCGAGCGCCACCAGCCCCCTCGGCGGCACGACGAGCGGATTGATCTCGAACTCCGCGATCCCGTTCGGATGGCAGACGGCCGCCAGGCGGCTGAACCGTTCGACCGTGCCGACGATCGTCTCGAGGGCGATCCGCGGGCGCTGTCGTCGTACCATTCCCGTCGCCAGTGGCGTCACCGCCAGCCGCCGCAGGCCGTTCGTGATCTGCTGCCGTGTGGTGCGTCCGGCGGCGAACGCGATCGCGTGGCGGCCCGCCTCGAACGCCGGCGCCAGATACTCCGTCGCCGTCCCGCCGCTCCCGACCGTCAGCACGGGCCCGAACTCATCCGTCCACCGCAGCCCCAGCAGCCACTCGCCCCCGAAACTCGGGTCGTAGCCGACGAACTCCGCCACCGAGTACCCGGCGACCTGCTCCTCGCCGAACCGCCGCTCCATCGCGCGGACCGCGGCCGCGATGGCGTCCGGCGTATTCGGCACGACCACCACGCCGCCCACGTCCGTCTTGTGCGTGACGCCTGCCGCCACCACCTTCACGACGGCGCGGTCCCCCGCGATGGCATCCGGCGCGAGCCGTTCGGCCTCGTCGGCCCCGCTGACGAACATCCGCCTGGGGATCTGGATGTCGAGCGCCTCCACGATGCGCGCGGCCTCCGGTTCGAGGAGTGACGGTCGGCCGGCCGCGCGGGCGTTGGCGATCAACTGCTCGGCGAGCCCTACCGGATCGGCGAACATGACACCTCCCGCCCGGCGCGGAACGCCGCGAGGTTGCGCTCGACGACGACGGGCCCCTTCGATGCGAACAACATGCGGATGCAGCTTTCGAGGTCGTCCGGCCGCAGCGGCAGCCATGGCGCCGCGGCGCCGGCCATCACCATGTTGGTGGCCCGCGCGAGGCCGGCGCGGCGGGCCAGCGCCGCCGCCTCCACCTCGACGGCAGAGGGCAGAAGGCGGATCGCGGCGACTAGCTCGTCGAGCGCAGGGTAGTTGGGGATATTGCGTACGGGATCGACGGCCGTCACGACGGCTCCGCCGGGCGCGAGGTACTCGAGATGACGGAGCGCCTCCAGCGGCTCGAGGCTCAGGATCATCGATGCCGACCCGAGCGCGACGAGCTCGCTGTGCACGGGCGTGGACGACAAACGCAGGTGCGCCGTGACCGCGCCCCCCCGCTGTGCCATCCCGTGCACCTCCGACTGCTTCACGAACAGGCCGCCGTTCAGCGCGGCCGCCGCGAGGATGCTCGACAGCGAGAGCACCCCCTGCCCCCCCACGCCCGCGACGATGACATCGAACTTCACGTCACCGCTCCTTCGTTCGGCGCCCGCGCCTTGCGGGCGCGCACCGACTCGACGCACTCGCGGACCGCGACGATGACCGACAGCCCCGGATGCTCGATCTCGCGCCGGATCAACTCGGCGTTCGTGACGGCGTACCTGGGATGCGCCTCGATCAGGTGACAGTGCTCCGCCGGCACGCCCAGACCGATCAGTATGGGATAGAGGCGCGAGGACCCGACGAGCGTCGGCTGGCCCCCGGTCATCCCGACCACCTCGTTGTCGGCGATGATCACCGTCATGTCGGTGTCGGCGGCGACCGCGTCGAGCAGCGGCGTGAGCCCCGAGTGCAGAAAGGTGCTGTCGCCGATCAGCGCGACCGTCGGCTTCAGCCCCGCGTCGCTGGCCCCCTTCGCCATCCCGATGGAGGCCCCCATGCACACGCAGGAGTCGAGCGCGGCGAGCGGCGGCAGCGCGGCCAGCGTGTAGCAGCCGATGTCCGACGCCACGAGCTGGCGGGGCAGCCCCTCCAGCGCCTCCTTCAAGGCCCGGACGGTATCGATGTGCGGGCAGCCGTTGCAGAGTTGTGGCGTCCTCGCGGGCACCGGAACGCCCGGCAGGTGCGGGCGCTGGGGCAGCCCCAGCGCGCGGCGCACCGTATCGGGCGTCAGCTCGCCGTCGATCGGCAGGTCGCCGGTCTCGCGGCCCGCGATCGCGACCGGCGCCGGCAACACGCCTCGCAGCATCCGTTCGATGAACGGGTAGCCGTCCTCGAGGACCAGGATCCGCCGCACCTGCGCCGCGAATCGCCTGAGCAGCGCCGCCGGCAGGGGATAGGTGCCGACGTGCAGGATGGGAGGACGTTGCTCGAGTTCCGGCAGGTGCTCGGCGAGGTAGTGCCGTGCGATGCCGGCGGTGATCACGCCCGCCTCGCCGCTCCCGGCCGTCAGCTCGTTGTGGGCGCTGTGCTCGCTGAACGCGAGGAAGTCCGCCTGCCGGTCGAGGAGGTCGCGCCAGCGCCGCCGCGCGTTCGCCGGCAGCAGGACCCAGTTGCCGTGATCGGGCGCCTTCGACAGGGGGTTCGGCGGGCGGCTCGCGCCGACCTCCACGCCCGTACGACAGTGCGCGAGGCGGGTCACGAGCCGCAGCACGACCGGCACGTGGAACCGCTCCGACAGGTCGAACGCCTCGCGCGTCATGTCGTACGCCGACTGGGCGTCGTGCGGCTCCAGGCAGATCGTCCGGGCGAAGTCGGCCAGCAGCCGGCTGTCCTGCTCGTTCTGCGAGCTGTGCATGCCCGGATCGTCGGCCACCGCCAGCACCAGGCCGCCGTTGATGTCGAGCAGCGCCGAATTCACGAATGGATCCGCCGCGACGTTCAGGCCGACGTGCTTCATCGTCACGAGCACGCGGCGCCCTGCCATGGAGACGCCGAGCGCCTGCTCGTAGGCGGTCTTCTCGTTCACTGCCCAGGACGCGGCGACCTCGGGACGGTGCTGGAGGAGGAATTCGAGGATTTCAGTGGACGGCGTGCCGGGGTATCCGTAGGCCGCGGAGATCCCGGCGTGGATCCCGCCCAGGGCGACCGCTTCGTCGCCCAGGAGTGTGCGAACGGCCATGACTGCCGCTCGAGAGAGCAACTATCGTGCTTGCGCGGAACGCGCCGGAATTCGTGCGAATCGGCGCCGGGCAGCGCAGGAGCGCCGATAATTCGGCGGCCGCCTGAGGGCTAACTCCTAACTCCTAACTCCTAACTCCAAACTCCAAACTCCAAACGCCGTCGTTGGCAGTTTGCCATTTGGAGTTTGGTTTTTGGCGTTAGGCGTTTGGAGTTTGGAGTTTGGAGTTAGGAGTTTTCCGGCGCCAGCGGCGGTCAGGCGACCGTCGTGGAATAGTCCTCGTAGCTGCCCTTGAAGTCCTCGATCGTGTGCACGCCGGCCTCGTTCACGCGGAGGTGCCAGATGCGCGTGCCGACCTCCTCGATCAGGTCCTGGTCGTGCGTGACGAGGATTACCGTGCCCTCGTACTTCTGGAGCGCGATGTTCAGCGCGTTGATCGATTCGAGATCGAGGTGGTTCGTCGGCTCGTCGAGCACGAGGACGTTCGGCTTCTGGAGCATGATTCGGCAGAAGAGCAGCCGCGCCGTCTCCCCGCCCGAAAGCGCGTCGGTCGGCTTCAGCCCTTCTTCGCCCGTGAAGAGCATCTGGCCGAGCAGCCCGTGGATGTCCTGCCGGTGCGCGTCGGGGTCGAACTGGTGGAGCCACTCCACCGCCGTCATCCCCTTCTGGATCTGGCCGGTGTGGTCCTGCGAGAAGTAGCCGATCGACACCTCGTGCCCCCAGCGCGTGGTGCCGGCGTCGCGGTCGGCGGGTGACTCGGGCAGGTTCGGCGAATCCGCGAGCAGCGCCCTGAGCAGCGTCGTCTTGCCGACGCCGTTGCGCCCCATCAGGACGATCTTCTCGCCGCGGTTGATGACGGTGCTGAAGTCGTCGACGACCTGCAGGTCGCCGAACGCCTTGCTGATCCCCTTCGCCTCGAGCACGGTCCGGCCCGACGGACGGTTCATCTGGAACCGGATGTAGGGGCGCTGGATGTTCGAGCGGGCGAGCTCGGTCGTCTGGAGGCGCTCGACCTCCTTGCGCCGCGACTGCACCTGGCTCGACCGCGTCCCGGCCGAGAACCGGGCGATGAAGTCCTGGAGCTGCGCGATCTTCTTTTCGCGCTGCGCGTTCTCGGACTCGACGCGCGAGCGGATCTGCGTCTTCGCCACCACCATCTCGTCGTAGCCGCCGGTGTAGGTGATGATCGTCTGGTAGTCGATGTCGGCCGTGTGCGTCGTGACCGCGTTGAGGAAGTGGCGGTCGTGCGAGATCACGATGAGTGTGCCGTCGTACTTCGTCAGGAAGTCGCACAGCCAGTGGATCGAGTCGAGGTCGAGGTGGTTCGTCGGCTCGTCGAGCAGCAGCGCCTGCGGATGGCCGAAGAGCGCCTGCGCGAGCAGCACGCGGACCTTCTGCCCGCCCTGCAGCTCCGCCATCTTCCGCTCGTGCAGCTCGTCGGGGATGTCCAGCCCCTGGAGCAGGATCGCCGCGTCGCTTTCCGCGCTGTAGCCGTCCTCTTCACCGACGACGCCCTCGAGCTCGCCCAGGCGCATGCCGTCCTCGTCGGTCATGTCGGGCTTCTCGTAGAGCGCGTCGCGCTCCTGGAGCGCCTCCCAGAGGCGCGCGTTCCCCATGATGACGGTGTCGATCACGCGGTAGGTGTCGAAGGCGAACTGGTCCTGCCGCAGCACGCCGAGCTTCTGCGGACGAACCACCGTTCCCTTCTGTGGCTGCAGCTCACCGGTCAGGAGCTTCATGAACGTCGACTTGCCGGCGCCATTCGGGCCCGTCAAGCCGTACCGCCGGCCCGGCGAAAACGTCGCGGTCACGTCGTCGAAGAGCACCTTCGAGCCGTACCGCATGGACACACCCTGCACGGAAATCATCGATACCTCTGGCGGAAAGAACCTCGAACGGGAAAACCACTCATTCTACCGTGGCATGGCGCGGAGCCGCCAGCGCGACGGTGACGCGACAGCCGCGCTCAAAGGCAGTTAGGCGCCAAGGTCGCGAAGCGCGGCCCGCAGCCCCCTCTTTTGACGATGGCCGTCGCTGCGTCAGCGGCGTACGGAGGATCACGGCTATCATGCGAGCTGTGGCGAAGACGTGGCCATTGCTGAGACAGTTGCGGGACGGCACGGACGGCACGGGGCTCGAGGTGGCGAGCGACGCAACGAAGGAGCTCACGGCCCGCACACGGGGCGCTGAGGTCGCACGTTCGGTCTGTCCGTACTGCGGGGTCGGCTGCGGACAGCTCGTCTTCCACCGCGACGGCAAACTGCTCGCGATCGAGGGGGACTCGGCCTCCCCGATCTCTGCCGGACGCCTGTGCCCGAAGGGCTCCGCGTCGCACGAGCTGCTGACGCATCCCGGACGCCTGACGCGCGTGAAGTATCGTGCGCCGTACGCGACGAAGTGGCAGGAGCTCGACCTCGAGACCGCGATGGACATGGTCGCCGATCGCGTGTGGGAGACGCGCGAGCGGACCTTCCTGGAAACACGCGACGGGCGGCCGCTCATGCAGTGTCCGTCGATCGCGCACCTTGGCGGCGCCACCCTCGACAACGAAGAGAATTACCTCATCAAGAAGCTGTTCACGGCCGGCCTCGGCATGGTGTGCGTCAGCAATCAGGCCCGGATATGACATAGCTCGACGGTGCCCGGTCTGGGCACCTCGTTCGGCCGCGGCGGCGCGACGATGCCGCAGCAGGACCTGCTGAACGCCGACGCCATCCTCATCATGGGCTCGTCGATGGCGGAGCAGCATCCGGTCGGCTTCCGCTTCGTCGTCGAAGCGCGGGAGCGTGGCGCGACCGTGATCCACGTGGACCCCCGGTTCACGCGCACCTCCGCGATGAGCGACGTGTGGGTGCCGCTCAGGCCTGGAAGCGACATCGTCTTTGTCGGCGCGCTGATCAACTACGTCCTGCAGCACGGCCTCGAGTTCCGCGAGTACGTGGCGCACTACACGAACGCCGGCACCATCCTGCGCGACGACGTGAAGCTGCCCGACGACCTCGATGGCCTCTTCTCGGGCTGGAACCCCGAGGGGCGCCGCTACGACTCCGAAACGTGGATGTACGAGCACGCGCCGTCGGGCGGCCACGAGAAGGGGGGGCAGGA
>Ga0247719_1000344_pt1 | contig 30288 bp, 25 predicted proteins | sample 41E_DmetaG_FD_189046 | JGI IMG/M metagenome (GOLD analysis project Ga0247719, IMG submission 189046) | Soil microbial communities from hillslope of Landscape Evolution Observatory, University of Arizona, Oracle, AZ, United States - 4-1-E_D | ecosystem: Engineered > Artificial ecosystem >...
TGCCGGGCGCCGGGACTCGGGACCGGGAACCGGGCGCCGGGACTCGGGACCGGGAACCGGGATTCGGGCGGCGGGACCGGGACCGGGCGCCGGGCGCCGGGCGCCGGGACCGGGACCGGGTCCGGGTCCGGGTCCGGGCGTCGGGACCGGGTCCGGGTCCGGGTCCGGGCGTCGGGACCGGGTCCGGGTCCGGGTCCGGGAAGGTCAGCGGCGACGTGCGCCCCGCGGCGCGGCGCCCGGCGGGAGCGCGCGCCGCGCCCCGCGCATCGTCCCGCTCGTCGCGAGCGTCGTCGCGCCCGCGCGCTCGAGCGCGGCGCGCGCCGCGGCCGCGTCGCGGTGGGGCGCGCGCAGGAGACCAAACGCGCCGTCGAACGCCGTGAGGCGCAGCCTCGGGGCGAGCGCGTCGGCCGCGCGGGCGAGCCGCGCCTCGAACGCGTCGCGCCGCGCGCGCTCGGGGAGACGGAACGCGACGTGACGCCACCGGCCCGCGCGATCCTTCACGGTCACGCGTCCCGGCACGGGGCCGCGCGTGAAATCCGTTTCGCTCCCGCGCGGGCGCGGGCGCCGCCCCCGATATCGCGTCGCGGCTCTCTTCGAAGCATATCGACTCCAGCGAATCGCACATGAACCGCGAGCGCGTTCGCGGTCGCGATGGGCATGCACACGTCGTCGTTCCGCGCGCGGGTCTACCGGCAGCGCGCGGAGACGCCCGAGGTCGAAAGCCTCGTCGCGGGCGCCTTCCTCCTGAAGACGCCGCGCGACCAGAAGGAGGTCTCGCGCGTCGCGCACGCGGTCGCGATGGCCGTCGCGCTGAGCGACCTCCACGACCCCGGCCGCGCCGCCCTCCTCCCCGGTCCGCGCGACCGCTGACCGGCGCCCGGCGGAGGCCTCCCGGGCCCGGGAAAAAGCGGACGGAAAGCCTCCAACGAAGGTCGGTGGCCTTAAATACGGGCCCGCCGATGGGCGCGCCGCAGAGAGAGACGAGGAAAAGATCTCTTTTTCCTTGCCCGCCCGCCGGCGCGCCTTCGCGCGAGCGGGTCGAAACGGTGAAACCGGCCGGAGCCGATCCGGCCCCGCATTCCCAGGAGGAAACCCAGTCGTGCAGCCAGCGCAGATGTATGATCGCGCGATCACGGTATTCTCGCCCGACGGCCGCCTGTTCCAGGTGGAGTACGCTCGCGAGGCCGTGAAGCGCGGAACCACCACGGTCGGTCTGAAGTTCAACGATGGCGTCGTGCTCATCGTCGACAAGCGCATCACGTCCGCGCTCATCGAGCCGGACTCGATCGAGAAGATCTTCAAGCTCGACGACCACGTCGGCTGCGCGACCTCCGGTCTCGTCGCGGACGCCCGCGTCCTCGTGGACCGCGCCCGCATCGACGGCCAGATGAACCGCGTCACGTACGACGAGCGCATCGAGGTCGAGACGCTCGTGAAGAAGATCTGCGACTTCAAGCAGACCTACACGCAGTACGGCGGCGTCCGGCCCTTCGGCACGGCGCTCCTCATCGCGGGCGTCGACCAGACGGGCGTCCACCTCTTCGAGACGGACCCCTCGGGCGCCCTCATGAGCTACAAGGCGAGCTCGATCGGCGCGGGCCGGTCGGCCGTCATGGAAGTCTTCGAAAGCGACTACCGCGAGGGCGCGTCCAAGGACGACGCGATCAAGCTCGGCCTCAAGGCGCTCCACCGCGCGACCGAGGGCAAGCTCAACCCGAGCGCCCTCGAGATCGGCATCGTCACGAAGACCGAGACGTTCCACAAGCTCGCCCCCGACGTGATCAAGCGCCACGTGGACGCGGCCATCGGTCCCGCCGGCGGCTGACGGGGGCCTCCCCTTGGTCACCCTGGACGAAGCGGTTATCGCGCGCCTCGAGACGCACGGGATGCAGCTCGAGATCCTCGTGGACCCCGAGATCGCCCTCGCGTTCCGCGAGAGCCACGGCAAGAAGGCGTACGAGCTCGACGACATGCTGGCCGCCGAGTTCGTCTTCATCGACGCCAAGGCGGGCGAGAAGGCGTCGAACGAGGAGCTCACGAAGGCCTTCGACACGACGGACCTCAAGGCCTGCGTCGACCGCATCCTGCTCAAGGGCGACCTGCAGCTCACGACCGACCAGCGGCGACGCATGGTCGAGCGCAAGCGCAAGCTCATCGTGATGCACATCGCGCGGAACGCGGTGAACCCGCAGATGGGCGGCGCGCCCCACCCGCCGGCCCGCATCGAGGCCGCGATGGAGGAGGCGCGCATCCATCTCGACCCGTTCAAGAGCGTCGAGGCGCAGATCCCGGACGTCATCAAGGCGCTCCGTCCGCTCCTCCCGCTCAAGTTCGAGGTCATCACCATCGCCGTCCGCATCCCGGCCACGGAGGCCGGCAAGGCGTACCAGATCATCCGCGGCTTCGGAGACCTGAGCAAGGAGGAGTGGCAGTCCGACGGATCGTGGGTCGGCCTCCTCACCATGCCCGCGGGGCTCCAGACGGAGTTCTACGCGGAGCTGAACAAGCGGACGCACGGGTCCGCGGAAACCAAGATCGTGAAACACGGATCGTGACAGACATGACTCATCGTGGACAACAGGTCCGCGAGCTCGTGGTTCCCGGCGAGCTCCTGGACGACACCGGGCGCCTGAAGCCCGGCTTCAACACCTATCGGGAAGGCGGCAGCGTCTTTGCGACGCGCCTCGGCCTCAAGGAGGTCCGCGGCGACCGCGTGAGCGTCATCCAGCTCTCCGGCCGCTACGAGCCCATGCGCGGCGACTTCGTGATCGGCACCGTCGTCGAAAACGGCCCGTCCAACTGGTACATCACCGTGGGCGCGCCGCAGGACGTCGGCATGCACGTGAACGACGTGCCGTGGCGCGTCGAGTTCGGCGAGACCTCGAAGTACCTCGCGGTCGGCGACACCGTCCTCCTGCGCGTCGTGCACGTCGACGAGCTGCGCAAGGTCCAGGTCTCGATGAAGGACCGCCAGTGCCGCAAGCTCGAAGGCGGCATCACGCTCGACATCAGCCCCTCGAAGGTGCCCCGCGTCATCGGACGCCAGGGTTCCATGATCTCGATGATCAAGGACATGACGAACACGCGCATGCTCGTCGGCCAGAACGGCGTCATCTGGATCGACGGGGCGCCGCAGGACATCGCGGTCGCGCGCCGGGCCATCGAGACGATCGAGGCCGAGGCGCACACGAGCGGGCTCACGGACCGCATCCGCAAGCTCCTCGAGGACGCCCGCGGCCGGAGCTACGAGGAGGTCCGCGCGGAGCGCGAGAGCGAGCGCCGCCAGTCCGGCGAGGACGAAGGCGGCGACGGCGGGGAGCCCGAGGGCGAAGAGGGCTTCGACGACAGCGACGGGGACGACGACCCCGAGGATGACGAATCGTAGGTGTTTCACATGGGTGGCAAAAAGCCAGAGGGCATGGAGCTCTTCAAGGACGGTCGCCGCATCGACGGCCGCCGGCCCGACGAGCTCCGGCCGATCAAGATCCAGGCCGGCGTGCTGAAGCGCGCCGACGGCTCCGCGTATCTCGAGTGGGGCGGCAACAAGATCCTCGTCGCGGTCTACGGGCCGCGCGAGGCGCACCCCCGGCACGACCAGGACCCGGTCCGCGCCATCGTGCGCTGCCGCTACAACATGGCGAGCTTCTCGGTCTCCGACCGCAAGCGCCCCGGCCCCGACCGCCGGAGCCAGGAGATCTCGAAGATCCTCTCCGAGGCCCTCGCGCACGTGGTGCTCACGCAGCTCTACCCGCGGACGGCCATCGACGTCTTCATCGAGGTCATCGAGGCCGAGGCCGGCACGCGCTGCGCGGGCCTCACGGCCGCGAGCGTCGCGCTCGCCGACGCGGGCATCCCGATGAAGGGCCTCGTGTCGAGCGTCGCCGCGGGCAAGATCGACGGGAAGGTCGTCCTCGACCTCTCGCGCGAGGAGGACAACTTCGGCGAGACGGACCTCCCGATCGCGATCGTCCCCAAGACGAACGAGTTCGTCCTCATGCAGATGGACGGCCACCTCACGGACGCCGAGTTCGACGAGGCGCTGACGATGGCCTCGGACGCCGCGCACACGATCTACGGCATCCAGAAGCGCGCGCTCGTCGACCGCTACGAGCGCGCCGCCGAGACGCAGGCCTCCGACGAGGAGGAGACCGAGCGCGGCCACGAGCCCGACGAGGGCTCCGAAGGAGGCTACTGAGATGGGCGAGAACGACGTCGTGAGCGAGATCAAGAAGGACCACATCTACGCGCTCGCGCGCGAGGGCCGCCGCTTCGATGGCCGCGCGTTCGACGAGTACCGTCCGATCCGCATCCAGACGAACCTCATCCAGCAGGCCGAGGGCTCGGCCCGCGTCCAGATCGGCGACACCGACGTGTTCGTCGGCGTCAAGATGGCGATCGGCGAGCCCTACGCGGACTCCCCCAAGTCGGGCGTGCTCACGACGAGCGCGGAGCTCATCCCCATGGCCTCGCCGACGTTCGAGCCCGGCCCGCCGCGCCCCGCGGCGATCGAGCTCGCGCGCGTCGTCGACCGCGGCATCCGCGAGACGAAGACGATCAACGTCGAGAAGCTCTGCATCGTCGAGGGCGAGAAGGTGTGGATGACGTACGTCGACATCCACATCGTCGACTACGACGGCAACCTCTTCGACGCGGCGAGCCTCGGCGCCATCTGCGCGCTCGTGTCGGCGAAGGTCCCGGCCTCGAAGCACGAGGTCGGCGAGGACATGCCGATGCCGGTCGACCACCTGCCCATCATGACGACGGGCCTCAAGCTCGGCAGCGAGAACGCGATCGTCCTGGACCCCGGCCTCGCCGAGGACCAGGTCGGCGGTCCCCGCCTCTCCGTCTCGACGGACGAGAACGGCGACATCCGCGCCATGCAGAAGGGTCTCGTCGGCGGCCTCACCCGCAACGAGGTCAAGTGGATCGTCGCGACGGGCCGCGAGCGCGCCCGCGACATCCGCGAGCAGGTCATCAAGGCCACGGGCTTCTCGCTGCCTTGAGCGCCCAACCGGCGCGTTCGCGCCGGGAAAAACCGCGGGGCGCCCTCCCGGGCGCCCCGATCTCCGTTTTCGTTCTTCTTTGTCCTACGCGTGCGTCACGGTGAACACGTAGTTCCCGCCGCCCACGACCGGCTCCACGACGAGGAGCACGCGCATCGGCGCCGGCGCGGGACCGTAGAGCACGGCCGATCCGGACCCCGTCTGCGGCGCCGCCGTCGTGGTCAGGGTCGCGCCCCACGCATCCTTGAGCGTCAGGCGCATCGTGTTCGCGGGCGACGGCGCGAGCGTCACGACGAGGCGCTCGCCGGTCCTGAGGTCCATCGCATACACGTCCTTCGGGTCGAGGTCCTCGAAGCGGCCCTGCCACGCGCCCTGCTGGGGCTCGGCAAGCACCGTGGGCGAGGCCTCCGAGTTGGAGGCGTCCGCGCCCGTGCCCGCGTCGTTGCCGGGAACCGTCGGGATGACGGTGTGGTCGTGGACCGTGAGCACGTAGTTGCCGACGCCGATGAAGCGCCGCACCTCGATCCAGTACTCGCCCGTGTAGAGCGCGGGCAGGATGGCCGCGGCCTCGGGGACGCCCTTCGGGACGTCGCCTGGCCAGAAGACGCTCTTCCCGTTCACGCTCCACGTGAGGAGCTTGCAGGCGCGGTCGTAGACGTAGAGGTCGAAGTCCTGGCCATCCGCGTCGCCGGGCGTGAGCGTCACCGCGACGTCGTCGCCGATCGCCGCGAAGAGCTTGTAGACGTGCTTGTCCGTCGTGGAGCGCATCACGTTCACGACGACGTCGTCCGCCGCAAGCACCGGCGCGGCCGTGTGGCGACAGTAGTCGCCGCGGGGCGCGTCGGGCGCGAAGACGAGCGGCGTCACGGACACCGAGAGCGTGTAGTTGGCCTCCTGGCCGCCGTCGAGCTCGATGAGGATCGTCCAGTGACCGTCGCGGTCGACGTTCAGCTCGAGGCGCTCGGGCGCGGACAACGGGGCGTCCGAGACGAGGATCGCGTCGTTCGTGACGGGCTGGAGGAGCGAGACGCTCGGATCGGGCAGGCTCATGTGGTCCACGGTCGCGCTCGCGCCGACGGCCGGGAAGCTGAAGGTCTGCGTCGTGACGTGCGCGCGCGTGGAGGGCGTGAGCGTGACGACGATCTTCTCGCCCTCGCGCGCCATGACCTTGTAGGCGTCGGCCCGGTCGACCGTCGTGAGCCTTCCTCCGACGACCGCGACGCCGTGGTCCGTTCCGCCGAGCCCGAGGGCGAGCTCGTGCGCGCTCGCGGGGGTGCCGCCCACGTCGCCTCCCGTCCCCGCGTCGTCCTGGGGGTCGATCGCGTGGACCTCGCCCGCGAAGCCGTGGCCGCCGATGTCGACGCCCGCGACCGCGTGGGCGAGGATGACCTCGCTCCTGAGGCCGTTGACGTTCGCGTAGAGGTGGAGGCCGCGCACGGCGATCTCCGCGAAGGACCCGTTGCGCACGACGACCGTCTCGTGGAGCACGAGCGTGCCGACGCCCGGGACCGCGACCTTGGTGCCGGGCGCGACGGGGTCCGGGATCGCGGTTCCGTCGACGACGACCCCCGCGACGAGGGTGCCCGTGTCGCTCGCGATCGTGTCGAACGCCTCGTGGCTGAAGAGCGCCTCGGCCTCGGCGCGCAGGACCTCGACCGTGATCCGGCCGCCGAGGAGCGTCACGTTCTCGATGCGGGAGAGCGCGCGCGCGCCCGAGCCGCGCTCATCCTCGATGCGCTGCGTGCGGTCCTCGAGGGTGTCGGCGCGCACGTCCGCGGCGGCGTGCGTGAAGGCGTGGAACAGCGCGTCGGGACCGTCGAGCGTCGCGCCGCGCGAGCGCACGACGGGCTCCGCGGGTTGCGCCGTGGTGGCGAAGACCGCGCGCGCGACCGCTTCACGATCCAGGTCCGCGATGCTCACGATCGTCGAGACCTCGTGGACGCAGCGCGGGTCCGTCTCGCGCAGCTTCGCCGCAAGCACGCGCGGTCCCGCCGTCGACGCGGAGGCGGGCCAGAGGGCCGCGAAGTCGGGGCCGGCGAGGGAGGTCGCGAAGGGCGCGTCGTTCTCGGACCACGTGACGGAGGCGATCCGGCCCGGGTCGGAGGCCCACGCGCGGACCGTGAGGTCGCCGATGACGACGGGCGTGCCCGACCCGGGATACGCGACGTCGCCCCGGTAGTTCGTGTCGATTGCGGGGCGCGCGATCGCGACGTCGACGGGCGTGCCGCAGACCGCGACGACGGGCTGCGACACGCTCGTCGGGCAGTTGTCCAGGTCGCGCGCGGAGGCGGTGATCACGTGCGCGCCGCCCGGCACCGTCGTGGAGTCCCACGCGATCTCGTAGGGCGCCGTCGCGTCCGTGCCGATGGGGTTGCCGTCGACGAAGAACGTCACGCCCGCGACCCCGGCGGATCCGGTCGCCGTCGCGCGGAGGGTCAGGGTCCCGGAGACGCGCGGCGCGCCGAGGGGGGGCGACTGGGCGATCTTGCTCCCGCCGAGGTAGTCGAAGCCGGGCGCGGGGTCGATGAGGGCCACGTCGAGGGTGCCGCCGCACGGCGGGAAGCCCCCGATGCCGCACGTGCCCGACTCGATCTCGATCGCCGTCACGTGGTTGTTGTAGGCGTCCTTCGACCACATGACCGCGCGGGGCGCGAAGGTGACGGTGTCGCATTCGAGGTCCTCGTCGCGTCCGCCGGGCGTCGCGAACGTCTCGCCGGCGTTCGAGGCGCGGTGCCAGCGGTAGATCACGCCGCAGTGGGCCGTGCCGAGGTAGAGGTAGTCGCCGCCGACCGCGATGCCGGAGTTGCCGCAGCCTTGCGGGAACGAGGGGAGGGACGACACCGTGATCGTCTCGATGACCGCGCCGGTCGCGCTGTAGTGGCGGAGGATATGGCTCGCGTCCTCGCTGAGCCACACGGAGTCGTCGGTCCCGTCGTAGGCGAGGCCGTCGATGAGGCTCGCACAGCAGCCGAGGTCGAAGCGCTTCGTCGCGAGGCCCGTCGCAGGGTCGATCGTCCACACGGCGCCGTCGCCCGCGGAGGTCCAGAGGAGGCCGCGACCCACGTCGAAGGACAGCGCGTGGGCCTGCACCGGCCGGCCGATGCTGTCGTGGACGAAGAGGGTCTGGGAAAGGGTGGACGTGCACGCGGGGCCGACGCAGCTCACCGTGTAGGCGTGGAGCTGGTCGGCGTCGTAGTAGTTGGTGTACCAGAAGCGGGTCCCGTCGAAGGCGATGCTCACGCCGATCGAGGACGTCACGGGGACGACGACGTCCCCCACGAGGTCGCCGGGCGTCCCGCTCGTGGTGGGCGCAAGGAGCGCGACGAAGCTTCCGGTCGAGACGGCGAGCGCGATGAGGGCGGCAATGGATCGGTGCAAGGCAGGGCCTCCCGGGGGAGGCTAGGAGAAACCGCTCCTTATAGCTGAGCCCCGACCGTCCGCGCCGCGCGGGATCCTCTGCCCCCCGCGCCCGGAACCCCTGGGAGGAAGCCGAACCTCGCCGCGTCGGGGTCGTGGGGCCCCGCGCGCCCCGGTCGCGGGTCCGGGTCGGCCCGACCGGAGCCCGGGGCGCCGGGGGGCTGTAAAGTATTAAATGGGGGAAGCGTCATCGCAGACCCTCGTCATCCTCGGGTGATCCTCCATGTCGAAGCGCACCAAGAAGGCGAAGTCGGTCGGCCGTTTCGGAACCCGGTACGGCGTCCGCATCCGCCGGCGCATCCGCGAGATCGAGGTCCGCCAGCACGCGGAGCACACGTGCCCGAGCTGCGCCGCCCCGAAGGTCGCGCGCGTCTCGACCGGCATCTGGGCCTGCGACAAGTGCGGTCACAAGTTCGCCGGCGGCGCCTACGTCCCCGAGACCCCCGCGTTCAAGACGAGCCAGCGCCAGCTGCGCGAAATCCTCGAGGGCAAGGTCCCCGCCGAGGTCGCCGCGCTCGCGCCCCCCGCGGAGGAGTGACGTTGGACTACCGTTGCGGGAAGTGCCGTCGCAACGTCGAGTTCGACGCGAACAACATCGGCATGCGCTGCCCCTACTGCGGCTCCAAGGTCTTCTACAAGGAGCGCCCGACCGTCGCGAAGAAGGTCGTCGCCCGGTGAGCCGCGTGGCGCCCCGAGCGCCGCATGCGGCCACCCTCGTTTTCGAAGCCCCGAGCGAAGCGGAGGCCGCGGCGCTCGCGGGGGCCCTCGGCCCCGAGGTCGGCGACGAGGTTCCGAAGACGCGGGGCGCCCTCGCCCGCGACGGCGCGCGCGTGACCCTCGACCTCGCCGCCGAGGACGTCCCCTCGCTTCGCGCCGCCGTCAACTCCTACCTGCGCTGGGCGCGCACCGCGCTCGACGCGGCGGCCGCCGCGCGACGCCCGTGAGTCCGAGGGATTAAAGAGCCGGCGCGCCATGCCGGCCGCATGGCCGCGGACATCCCGCCCCAGCTCCAGAACCAGCTCCGCCAGCTCCAGGAGCTGCAGCAGCAGGCCCAGGTCGTCATCCAGCAGCGCGGCCAGATCGAGGCCCAGCTGCGCGAGGTCGAGCGCACGCTCGAGGAGCTCGCGAAGCTCGAGGCGGGCGCCACGCTCTACCGCAGCGTCGGGAGCCTCCTCATCCGCGTGAAGGACGCGGAGACCCTCAAGAAGGACCTGGAGGAGCAGAAGGAGACGATGGACGTCCGCCTCCAATCCGCGAAGCGTCAGGAGACGCGCCTGCGGGAGCGGCTCACGTCGCTCCAGCGGGAGCTGCAGGCCGCCCTCGGCGGCCCCGGCGAGGGCTGAAGCCGGGCGCGCGCGGCCGGTCGCGTCCGGCCGCCTCCGCCCGGGGTGGCCGCCCCCGTCGCGGCGCTTGGACGGTGCATCCGGAACGCTTAACTGGAGTCGGCCCCACGAAGCGCCCGCCGTGCCTGCCTGTCATCGCGACGGATTCACAGGGTCTAAATACCCACATTTATATCCACGCGCGACAGCCGCCCCGGGTTTCGGCTGCTGGTGAGCGTCATGGAGAAGCCTGCCCGCGTCGCGTTCCTATTCACCTTGCTCCTCGTCGTCTCCGCGATGCCGCTCGCGGGGGCCGAGCCCTACAAGCCCGCTCCGGGCGCCGTGAGCACCACGACGGCCGACCAGGCCATCTCGTCGCTCGCCCTCGACGCGACGGGCCGCTTCGGCCTCGTCGGCGTCACGCCGAACCCCCTGCCCGTCATCCCCGGCCAGATCGCGTACGACCTGTACGCCTTCGACATGACCCGGGGACGCGTCTGGGAAGGCCACCACCTGCCCACGAACCGCACGAACCAGCCCCAGATCGTGAAGGCCGCCGCGCCCCGCTCGCCGGCCGACAGCGCGCTCTTCGTCGTCGCGGGCCCCGGCAACCTCCTCAGCCTGTGGTCCACGACGCGCGGCGGGACCCCCATCTGGGAAGCCCGCATCGGCCCGAACCACATCCCCGGCCTCACGGCCATCAACGACGTCGCGATCAGCCAGGATGGCCGCTCGATCTACATCGCGGCCGCCGTGGGCCAGAACGGCCAGATCGTGCGCATCGTCCCGCTTACGGAGACCCAGGAGGTCTCCATCGCCTGGCGCCACACGATGCCCCTCTCCCACGCCCAGAAGGTCGAGCTCTCCCGCGACAACACGATGCTCGTCGCGGGCACGGTCGGCTCGGTCGTCTTCATCAAGGACCCCGCGAGCTGCGCCCGCCGCCAGAACTCGGACGAGATCGACATCACGGGCGCGTGCAAGAACCAGTTCCACCGCGAGACGGTGACCGGCACGGTCACGTCGGTCGCGGTGTCGAAGGACGGCCGCCGCGCGGTGGCCGGCACCACGACGACCGCGAACACCGGCTTCGTCTACTACTACAACACCGCGGACTTCCTGTCGAGCCTCTGGCCGCAGTACGCGGACAACTACAACGCGCCCGTCCGCGCCGTGGCGATCGCGGGCAACGGCACGCACTTCGCGGTCGGGTCGGGCCTCAACACGGACGGCGCCGTGAGCATCTACGCGATCGTCGAGCGCGCCGACCTCCTCGCGGCCCGCATCGCGCGCTTCGCCACCACGGGCGCGACCGTCGACGTGTCGATGAGCGGCAACGGCGAGTACACCCTGGCCGCCGCGGGCAACGTCGTGCACGGCCTCTGGCACAACCGATCGACGCCGCTCTGGACAATCAACCTCGGCGCCGACGGTCCCGTCCGCGCCGTGCGCACGGGCGAGTCCGGCCAGACGATCGCGATCGCGGGCGACAAGAAGTTCGTGAGCTACCGCCAGGTCTGGGCCGCGGCCGCGCAGGTCATCGACGGCGACCGCCGCACGGCCAATCCGTTCCAGCGCCTCCAGTTCACGCTCAACGTCACGAACACGGGCTCGGGCGTCGACAACTACACGATCGACGTCCGCCGCCCCGCCGGCTGGTTCGGCGATGCGCTGCCCGTGTACTCGCTCGCGCCCGGCGAGGGCCGCAACATCCCGATCGTCGTGCAGCCGAACGAGCAGACGCTCCCCGGCAGCTACGTGACCGAGGTCCGCGTCCTCTCGAAGGCCTCGAGCCTGCGCGCGGTGGGTCCCACGATCAAGCTGAACGTGACCATCAACAAGGTCTACAACATCACGCTCGAGGCGCCGAAGCGCGACGTCTCGATCGACCGCAACCGCGAGGTCGACCACGCCTTCACGATCCGCAACACGGGCAACGCGCCCGCGCTCGTGAACCTCAGCGCGTTCCAGAACCCGAGCTCCGGGCCCAACTGGAACATCCGCTTCGAGGAGCGCCAGATCCTCGTGCCGCCCGGCGGCGCGCAGAGCGGCCGCGTCACGATCCAGGCGCCCGCCGACGCGCTCGACGGGCAGCGCAACGACATCACGGTGTTCGGCTCCGTCGGCGGCGGGTCCGCCGTCGGCCAGCTCGGGATCGTCGCGCGCGTGAACCCGACCTTCGGCGCGGGCATCGACACCGACCCGTCGACGCTCCCCGACGATGGCCTGCTCAAGATCGGCGCCTCGGGCATCCAGACCTTCCGCATGAAGGTCGTGAACCGCGGCAACACGCCCGACACGATCAACCTCACCGCCACCATCGTCCCGGCGAGCGCGGCGCCCCACTGGAACGTCACGCTCGACCGCACGAGCATCAACCTCGACCCCGGACGCACCTCGCTCGTGACCGTCACCGTCACGAAGCTCGTCCGCGACGCGGACCTCGCGCAGGTCTCCGTGCGCGCGCACTCGGTGAGCGACCCCGCGAAGACCGAGAGCAAGAGCGTGCCGATCGAGGTCGTGAAGGCCTCCGGCGACGGCTCCGCCGGAAGCCTCCTCGCGGGCATCCCCGGCCCCTCGGGGGCGATGGCCGCGTTCGCGCTCGCCGGTCTCGCGCTCCTCGCGCGCGGCCTCGCGCGCCGGAGCCGTTAGGAGGACCACGCTTGCGATCCCGTCTCGTCCCGCTCGCCCTCGTCGCGCTCCTCGCGTTCCCCGCGTTCGCGCACGCGGCGGGGACGGCGCCCACCGCCGCCTCGTCCGACACGACGCCCGGCCAACCGCTCGACGTCGCGATCGCGCGCGACGGGAGCGTGCTCGCCGTCTCGACGGCGAAACCGATCGACGCCACGGTGCCAGCCGCGCCGCGCACCGTCACGAACGGCGAAGACCTCATCGTCTACAACGCCTCGGGACGCATGTTCCACGATTCCTCCCGCGACGCCGCGTCCCGCACGCACGTCGAGGTGAGCGCGGGCGGCACGCGCATCGCGTCGCTCCTTGCCCCCTCGACCGGCGGTGTCACGCCGCGCCCGACGATGCTGCGCTACAACGCGACCGGCACCCTGGGCAACTTCTCCGCGGCCCTGACGGGCACGCCGGTCGCGCTCGCGATGTCGGCCGACGGCCGCATCATGGCCTCGGCGACCTGGGTCGAGGCCGAGGACCGCGGCACGGTCTGGGTGCACGACGCCACGAGCGTGCGCCGCCTCGCCGTCACGGACGCGGGGCGCGTGAACGACGTGGCGGTCTCCGCCGACGGGAACTGGGTCCTCGCGGGCGGCCGGCTCGTCACGGACAACCGCAATTTCGGCTACGTCAAGCTCTTCCGCGTCGGCGGATCCTCGAGCGACGCCCCGGTGTTCACGGGCCACGTCGACGAGCCCGACGGCCGCGGCGAGATCCTAGACGTCCATCTGAGCGCCGACGGCGGCATCATCGTCGCCTCCACCGTGTCGGGCAGGATCGTCTCGTGGCCGAACGTCGGCGCCGCGACGGCGGGGCGCATCGACCGCCTCGCGACCGGCGACGCGAACCTGCGCCACCTCGCCGCGAGCGACGACGGCCGACGGCTCTACGCCGCGGGCGACGCCTCGCTCTTCGCGTTCGCGTGGGACGAGTCGCGCCTGGCCTACCGCCTGCTCTGGAACGCGTCGCGATCGGCGGTCACGTCGCTTGCGACGGACGCCGCCGGAAGCTACGTCGCCGCCGCCTCCCCCGCGGGCATCACCGCGCACGCGGCAAGCCGCGCCGCGACGCTCTGGACCGCCGCGGGCGGCTTCAAGAAGGTCGCCCTCTCGGGCCCCGGGGACGTCCTCGCGGGCATCACCGACACGAAGGTCGAGCGCTTCCTCGTCGCGCCCGCGATCTCCGCCACGCTCTCGGGCCCCGCGCCTTCCACGCAGCCCTACAAGTCGGTGACGACCACGGTGAGCGTCAAGAACACCGGCGCGCGCCCCGACACGCTCACGGTCGAGCTGCCCGCCCTCCCCGAGATGCGCTTCAGCGCGAACGTCACGCGGCTCGCGAACGTCGAGCCCGGCGAGACGCGCAGCGTCGCCGTCACGATCCACGCCGAGCGCGTCTCGCCCGGCGCCTACGCGGCGAACGTCACGTTCCGCAGCGCGACGCGCGACAACGCGGTCTCCGTCGCGATTCCCGTGAACGTGGGCGCCGTGACGGGCGTCACGCTCCAGCTCACCGGGTCGGCCGAGCGCACCATCGCGAAGGGCCGCACCGACACGATCTACGTGACGCTCCGCAACGTCGGGAACGCGCCCGCGGACGTCTCGCTCGCGCTCGACCAGAAGGTGAGCGACGGGCCGTTCTGGGCCGCGAACCTCGAGCCGAAGTCCACGAGCGTCGCCGTGAACGCGATCACGACCGCGCAGGTCGCGATCACGGTCCCGCCGACCGCCGCGAACGGCACGACGAACCTCTTCACGGTCATCGCCCGCACGCCGCAGGGCGTCGACCAGGTCACCGTTCTCTACACCGTGAATCCGACGCTCGGCGTGAACCTGAGCGTCCCGAGCCGCGGCCTCTTCGTGGAGGTCGGCCGCTTCGCCGTGTTCAACCTCACGGTCAAGAACACGGGCTCGGTCCCGACGCTTTTCGAGGTCATCTACGACGCGCCCCGCATCGTGGGCGGCAAGAACTGGGTCGTGGACGTCGACTCGAACGCGTTCCTGCTCCCCGCGGGCCAGTCGACCCTCGTTCCGGTCTACATCTTCTCCCCGCAGGATGGCGTGGCGGGCGACCGCTACGCCGTCAAGGTGTACGCGCGCTCGATCCCGCGCGTCCACGGCGATCCGATCGCGGAGGAGAACATCACCCTCTTCGCCAATCTCAACGCGCGCGCGACGAATCCGACGCCGCCCACCACCGTGGTGCTGCCGGCGCCGGGCCTCGCGCTCGCCCTCGCCGCCATCGTCGGCGTCGCGGCCCTCGCGGCCTCGCGACGCGGGGGGCGGTCCCGATGATTTCCAACTCCAGGAGTGTGCAACCGTGAAGTCCCGCAAGATCGTGGCCCTGATGGTCCTCGCCGTCCTGCTCGCCCCCGCCCTCGTGGTCATCACGCCGGGCACCGCCGCCCAGACGGCGCGGGCGGGCCCCGAGGAGCGCGCCACCTGGGTCGACGGACCCTCGGTGTTCTACAAGCCGATCCCCTCGACCACGTTCCTCTACCTCCGGAGCGAGTCGAACACGTTCTTCGATCCGGCGCGCCTGTCTTCGCGCAACGTGAACTGGCTCGACACGATCCCGCCGATCCAGCTCAACGCGGACAACACGAACTGCAACGGGCGCGACTGCAACCCCGAAGGGAAGGTCCAGGGCTTCTCGTACATCCCGACCAACGGCCCGAGCCCCACGCAGGACAAGGGCGCCTACACCGCCATCTTCGAGACGGGCCCGCTCCAGCACGACGTCAACATCACGGGCGCCGACGCGATCGAGACCCGCCTCTGGGTCCGCGCGCGCCCGACGGACGCGAGCAACCCGCTCACGTGGACCATCACGCTCACCTCGACGACCGAGGCGACCGAGTTCGCGAAGGTCACCTGGCTCGACAACGGCCTCGACCGCCCGCCGGGGTCCGCGAACCAGCCGTTCCTCTGGCTCCAGAAGATCCGCATCCGCGACGGCCTCAACGACCACGTCACGATCAGCGCGGGCGCGCAGATCCGCATGGAGATCACGGTCACGGACCCGCTCGCCGGCATCAACGCGGGCTCCTGGAGCCTGCACTACCAGGCCCAGAAGTACCCGTCCTCGCTCAAGCTCCAGACCGCGAACGCCCTCAAGGCGATGGTCTTCACGACGGACTCGAAGGACTTCGTCTCGACGTTCTTCAAGCCGCTCGCCGCCGGTCCCGGCGTGAACAATACCGTCCAGTTCCACCTCGCGCTCAAGGACGCGTTCCAGTCGGCGATCGGCCCCACGCAGGCCTCCTCCCCGACCTTCGCGGTGGATCCGGGCGTCACGTGGACGCGCGGCGTCGACCTCGAGTGCACGGGCGCTGCCTGTCCGCACGCGCGTGCCCTCCCGTCCCCCATCGTCCAGGTCTTCTTCGGCGGCGCGCCGATCCCGGTCGCCTCCGACGGTCGCACGTCGCTCGCGTTCGAGCAGAACGGGCGCGCGACGAATCCGGCCGCGGGCGGCTACGTCTGGCGCAGCGCCGGCGCGACGCCCTGGCTCGACCTTTCGAACGCCCCGAGCGGCGTCTACACCGTGAAGGCCCTGTTCCCGGCCCTCCGCGGCGACGACTACATCAATCCGCAGAACCAGGTGAACCTCCGCATCCCGGACTGGACGTTCGCCGTCGCGCGGCAGACGGTCTCGATCGCGCCCTTCGACGACCCGACGACGCCCGTCCCCGACGAGTCCACGAGCCACGACGTCGCGCCCGGAAGCGCGACCACGTTCGTCATGGCCGCGAAGAACCTCGGCGGCGTGTGGGACAACCTCACGCTCCGCCTCACGGAGATCACCGCGACCGGCACCGGCTGGTCCGCCTCGGTCTCGGGCCCCTCGCTCATCGGCTCCTCGCGGGTCATGGTCGGTCCCGGCCGCACCGAGCTCGTGTTCGTGCGCATCCAGCCCCCGCCGGGCGCGGGCCACGGCGCGAACGCGGCCTTCCGCCTCGAGGCCGAGAGCGTGAACGATCCCTCCGCGAAGGCCTCCACCATCCTCGTCACGTCCGTCTCGAACGCGGCGCGACGCGACCTCGGCCTCCTCATCCGCAACCCGGACGAAGCCATCCTGCCGGGCACCGGGATCAACGTCACCCTCTGGGCGTGGAACCGCGGCACGACCCCCGCGAACCTTTCCGTCCAGACGAGCGTGAATCCCGACGCGAACTACCACGTGAGCCTCGCGCAGGGCGGCAAGAACGTCTCGCGCGCGGTCCTCCAGAACGTCGAGCCCGGCGCGGCCGCGCCCGTCACGCTCCGCATGGGCGTGAACCGGACGGTGCCCTCGAACGCGGGACCGTACCGCGTCGACGTCAACGTCAGCTTCCTCGAAGGCACGGGCAGCGCGATCACGAAGCCCATCAACATCACGCTCCTGAACCAGCCGGGCTTCACGATCCGGATCCTGAACGGCATCGGCGCCTCGCCGACGCGCAAGCTCGAGATGTGGTGCCCGGACCAGAGCGTCGGGCCCACCCAGGGCGGGTCGCTCGAGGCGAACTGTCCGCCGGGCAACCCGAACGCGCTTCCGCCGGACACGCAGGTCGTCGAGTTCCGGCAGCCCAATTCGCAGCCGGACTTCCGCGACTTCGTCGAGGGGACGTGGTGGCGCGTGTGGCTCACGAACACGGGTGCGGGCCGCGACACGTTCACGATCACCCCGCCGAACGGCCTGCCGAACAACCGCTTCGAAAACGGGTGCACGGTGGACTCGAACAACCCGACCGGCGTTCCTCCCCCTGAATGGAGCCCGCCCAGGCTGTTCATCCGGACCGCTGACGGCAAGGCGTACGATCTCGCCGACCGCCCCTCGCCGAACACCCTCTCGGTCGATGGCGGCAAGACGGCGGAGTTCTACATCTTCTCCGCCCACGGGGCCGACTCCCGCTACTTCTGCGCCGGAAGCACGGTCGGCACCATCGCCGTGAAGAGCGCCGGGTCCAACGTCCGTCAGACCGCGACGTTCCAGGCTGAGGCTTCCGACCAGCGCCTCGGCGGCCGCGACAACCCGACGCCCCGCGAGAGCGCGGTCCTTCTCGAGCCCATCGAGCGCCGCTACGTCGGCACGAACCCCGAGACGATCGAGCCCGTCGTCGACACGTCGCGCCTCGACCCGTTGAAGCGGATCCAGCCCATCACGAAGGGCGCGGTCGACCTCAACGGCACGCTCTCGTTCAAGGCCCGCGTCACGCACGGGGCGAGCTGGGGCGACTACCAGCTCTCGCAATCGCGTTGGGCGCTCTCGAACGTGTACCTCAACTTCACGGGCGTCCGCAAGGACCTCGGCTGGACGGTGGGCATGCGCTTCGCCGACGGCGCGAACGACGGCGCCTGCGGCGGCCCCGAGCCGGTGAAGAACAAGTTCGTGGAAACGCTTGTGTTCAAGAACGTCAACTCGCAGACCAACCGGCGCGAAACGTTCCTCGACCGCGAGGTCGAGATCTGCGTCAAGCCCCCCACGAGCGCGTACAAGCCGCGCGCGGGCGAGAACCTCCAGTTCCAGCTCGTCGCGGAGCTCCTCTCGCCGGACTTCGGCGCGATCGAGCGCGACGCGCTCGGGTTCACGGCCGAGATCACGAACCTCGCGAACCTCACGCTCTTCCCGCGCTGCCCCGTGGATGGGGCTCCGGACTGCGCGCTCGCGCGCCAGCCGATCCAGCCGGGCAAGAGCGCGTCGTACCTGCTCTACGTCGCGAACAACGGCTCGAGCCCCGCGACGGGCACGCTCAAGGCCTTCGTCGAGGAGCCCGCGGCCGACCGCAACCTGTGGGGCCTCACGCCCCGCGAGTTCTCGTTCAGCCTCGCGCCGCACGAGAACCGCACGTTCGCGCTGACGCTCACGGCGCCGACCTCGGCGCGGCCGGGCGTCGACCCCGACGCGAAGGTGAACGTGACCGTCACGTTCACGCCGCGCACGGAGACGGAAGGCGTCGCCGGTACCCTCCAGCGGCACGCGAACTTCTACGCGACCATCCGGCAGGGCGGCCTCCTCGCGATCGACGCGACCCCGGCCTCCGCCGTGATCACGCCGGGCGGGTCCGCGACGTACATCGTGAACGTCACGAACACGGACCCGAGCCTCGCGCACCGGGTCACGCTCACGTCCTCGCGGCTGCCGAACTTCACGTCCAACCTCGACAACGGGCTCTCCGTGTTCGTCGAGGCCGGACGCACGACGCAGGTCGCCTACGTCGTCAACGCGCCGAACCGCGACCTCATCTCGGGCCGCTTCATGGACGTCGTCCTCACGGCGCGCGACCCCACCGCCGTCGAGGCGTTCGCCTCGACGAAGGTGACGCTCAACGTCGCGGGCGGCCAGGCCTTCCCCGAGGTCAAGGCCCAGACGGCGGAGCGCATCGTCGATCGCGGCGGCCTCGCCTCGTACCAGATCGCGATCACGAACCGCGGGAGCGTCGAAGGCACGTTCCCGCTCGAGCCCGTGATGGGCACGCTCCAGAGCGGGCCCCAGTTCACCGCCTACGTGCAGAACACGGAAGGGCTGAACATCACGAGCCTCGCGGTGAAGCCCGGCGAGCAGCGCTTCGTCAACCTCGTGGTGCGCGCGCCGAACGTCGTACCCGAGGGCACGGAGCTCCCCGTGACGCTGCGTGTGCTCGCGCCCGACCGCCGCACGTCGAGCGAAGCGACCATGAAGGTCCGCATCCACGACTACGGCCTCGACCTCGTCGCGACGCCGTCGCGCGTGGACGTCATCCCGGGCGTCCCGTCGTTCTTCAGCGTCCGCGTCACGAACACGGGCAACGGCGAGGACACGATCCGGCTCGACGCCGACCTGCGCGGCCTGCCGGGCTGGACCCGCGAGTTCAGCCAGGACCAGGTCACGCTCCTTCCCGGCGCAAGCACGCTCGTGCAGCTGACGCTCCGGTCGCCGCGCGACCAGCTCCCGTCGCCGCGCACCTACACGATCACGCTCTTCGGATCGTCGATCAAGGCCGCGGCCGCGAACCTCGTCAAGGACGATGCGACGCCGGTCGTCGTGTCGGTCCTCGACTACCGTCCGTTCGACGTCGACAACGACGGCTTCCGCGAAGTCTTCGTGGACGCAAACCGGGACCCGCGCGACGGCTACGAGGAGTTCCGCGAGGTCGAGTTCCAGAAGACCCAGACGCAGCTCGTCGCGAAGGTCAAGCTCAAGAACGACGGCCGCACGCAGTTCCTGCTCGAGGCCGCCACGAACGAGGGCTACCGCGGCATCGCGAACATCTACTTCGACCCCGACACGCTGTACCTCTCGAGGATCAGCGACGCGGCCGACCTTGACGGCGACGGCATCCCGGACTACCTGCTCGACCTCGACAACAACAAGCAGCCGGAGAAGCTGTACAACCTCGCGTCCCGCCAGCTCACCTCGGTGATCGCGAAGGACTTCGTCGGCAACGGCGGTCTCCAGTTCCTTGCGGACACCGACGGGGACGGTCGCTACGACCGCTTCTACGACCCCGCGGGCGACATCATCACGAGGGTCGTCCGGGACGAGAAGCTCGGCGGAAGCGTCTACGGCCTCGACACGACGAAGGCGGGCCGCCCGACGAAGTACTACGACGTCGCGGCCGACCGCGTCTTCGACGCGAAGGTGCTCGGCTTCGCCGACCTCGTCGCGAGCTACTGGTACGTGTTCCTCGCGCTCGTCGCGGTCCTCGTCGCCTTCCTCGTGGTCTTCCTGCGGCGCCGGCGCCGCGGCAAGGCGGCCGAGGCCCCGGCCGAGGAAGAGGGCTGAGACGCCGAAGGCCGGACCGCGCCCCCCGGAACAGTCAAGTCCGGGGGGCGCATACCGGGCCCCATCGGGCCACCCGGCCCGTCCGATTCGCATGAAGTTCCAGTTTCTCGGCGGCGTGAACGAGGTCGGTCGCCTCGGCATGCTCCTCGACCACGGGGAGAACCGTCTCCTCTTCGACTACGGGATGGCCCCGTCCGACCCGCCCAAGTATCCCGAGCCCGCGCCGCCCGTCGACGCGGCGCTCCTCAGCCACGCGCACCTCGACCACTCCGGCATGATGCCGTGGGTCGCGGGCACGCACGCGGCGCCCATCCACATGACCCGCCTCACGGCGGAGATGTCCGAACTCCTCGCCCACGACTCGCTCAAGATCGCGCGCATCGAGGGGTATCCGCAGCCCTTCCAGACGGGCGACATCGCGGCGATGCGCAGCGCCCACGTTCCGTTCGACCACGGCGACGAGCGCCGCATCGGCGACATGAGGGTCCGCTTCCACGACGCGGGCCACATCCCCGGCTCGACGATGTTCGAGGTCTCGGACGGCGACACGACGGTCCTCTTCACGGGCGACCTCAACCTCGTCGACACGAAGCTCTGCCGCCCCGCGAGGCCCGTGAAGTGCGACGTCCTCGTGATGGAGGCGACGTACGCGGGCCGCGAGCACACGCCGCGCCCCGTCGTCGAGGAGCAGTTCCTCGACGCCGTCGCGGGCGTCGTCGCGCAGGGCGGCCAGGTCGTCGTGCCCTCCTTCGCGGTGGGCCGCAGCCAGGAGATGCTCATGGTGCTCCTCGACCAGGGCTACGACGTGTGGCTCGACGGCATGGGGAAGCACGTGATCAAGATGATGCTCGACGAGTCGCGCTACGTGCGGGACCCGAAGGGCCTCGAGCGGGCCCTCGCCGCGACCAAGATCGTGCGCTCTCCCGCCGCGCGCGAGCGCGCCATGGAGGGCGACGTCATCGTCACGACCTCGGGCATGATGGAGGGCGGCCCCGTCCTCCAGTACGCCGAGAAGATCCGGAAGGACCCCCGAAGCGCGATCTTCTTCACGGGCTTCCAGGTCCCCGGGTCGGTCGGCCGCCGCGTGCTCGACGAGCGCGTCCTCGCGCCGCACGATCGCGCGCCCGCGAAGATCGAGTGCGAGATCCGCCGCTTCGACTTCAGCGGCCACGCGGCTCACTCGGAGCTCGTGCGCTTCACGCGCGAATGCGACCCCGAGCACGTGATCCTCTTCCACAGCGACAACCGGGAGCCCCTCAAGGAGGCCCTCCCGGAGCGCGAGGTCCACCTCCCCGTCACGGGCGAGGTCGTCGACCTCAGGTGATCGAGCGATCGGCCGCAACCGTTGAAGGCCCCCGCCGCGCGAGGGTCGGGACCATGGTCAACGTCGTCGGCAGGACGGTGGGCGCCGCGGGTCGCGTCCTCGGGGGGCTCCAGGCCTTCGCGCTCGGGCGCTCGCTCGGCCAGGAGATCGCCTCGGGCCGTCTCGCGGACGAGTGGCGCCGCGTGCGCGAGCACGAATCGGCGTGGGGCATCCTCGGCGCCGCGGGCGCGACCGCCCTCACGCTCGCGGCGTGGCGCAAGAAGCCCGAGATCGTGGCGCTTGCGGGCGCGGGCCTCCTCCTCGGGACCGGTCTCCTCGCGCACGCGTGGGCGCGCGTCGCGGGGGAGGCGCCCGCGGTCCTGCGCGCGATCCCCCGCGCGCGGGCCATGCCCGAGGTGGCGCGGCGGGAGAATTTCACGATGGGCTGACGCGGACCTTCACGGGCGTCACCGCGTTCTGCCCGTACCCGTAGCGGTTCCACGGCGGCTCCAGGGGCTGCGCCGCGCCGTCCGCATCGTACGCCCGCGCGAGGAGCGTTGCCTCGCCCGCGGGGGGCGCCTTCCACGTCCAACGGAATGCGCGCCAGGCGTAGGGCGAGGGGTGCGTGTCGAGGTCGGCGTGGTGCCACGACCGCCCGCCGTCGACGCTCACGTCGACGCGCTCGACGGGCGCCCCGCCCGACCACGCGACGCCCTCGACCGTCGCGTCGCGACCGGCGCGGAGCGTCGAGCCCGCCTGCGGGGCGGCGATGAGGGCGCGCAGGCGCATCCGCGTTACGGGCTCGATCGTGCGGCCCTCCGCGTCGGCGTACACGTAGCGCTCCGTCTGGAACCAGCCTTCGAACGGCGCCGCGATCGCCTCGATCGCGTCGAGCCATTTCACGCTCGCCATGCCGTACCAGCCGGGAACGAGAAGGCGCACGGGGCCCCCGTGGTCGCGCGGGAGCGGTTCGCCGTTCATCGACCAGACAAGGAGCACGTCGGGGTGGTGCGCCTCCTCCACGGTGAGGCTCCGCTCGTACGCCATCTCGCGCCCGCCCTCGACGCCGCGGTCGAGGCCGCGGAAGAGGAGCTCCACGGCGCCCGGTTCGATCCCGGCTTCGGAGAGCACGGAGGCGAGCGGCGTCCCCGTCCACGTCGCGGTGCTCACGGCGCCCTCGTCCCAGGGCGTGCCCTTCGGGACGGGCGTCATGCGCGTGCGCCCGTTCCCGGCGCACTCCATCGTGACGGTGAGCGTCCGCGCGGGGCGCGCCGCAAGATCCGCGTAGGAGAGGCCGAGGCGGCGCGCGACGAGGCCTCCGACCGAGAGGCGCCAGCGCTCGCGGTCGACCTTCGGGACGTCGAAGTGGTTGCGCACGTAATGGAGCGCCGTCGGGGTCGTCGAGCCCTGGAGCGCGGCGATCGGGGTCGAGGCGTTGAACGGCCGCTCCTCGATCGTGCGGCGGGCGAGGCCGGCGAGCATGGACCCGCGTACGCGCCCGGGATGGAAAGAGGCTGCGGCTTCAGGCCCCGTAGCGCGCGAGGCGGGCGCGGAAATCCTTCTCGCACATCGCGCAGCAGAGCACGTCGCTCCGGCCCGCCACGCGCAGGCGCCGGCCGGCGCCGTGCACGGGCCCCCCGCAGGCGGGGCACACGACGGCGACGGCCTCCCCGGCCTCGTCCGCCAAGGCCCCCGGTCGCTCGGCGGCGACGCGGGCGACCTTCACGTCCCGCGCGCCCGCGGTCGCGCGCGCCGCGGCCACGACCTTCGCGACGTCGCCCGCCTTCACGCGGTAGCGCGCGAGGATGCGGCCGTCCGCAAGCGTGATCGTTTCGACGGCGCCCGGGAGCGCCGCGAGCGCGGGTGCCGGATGCGCGCCCCGGTAGGGGCTCGCCTCGAGCACGACGTCGTCGAGGCCGAGCGCCGCCGCGTCGACGCGCGCGCCCAGGCGCGGATGAGGCCGAGGTCCTCGAGGCGCTTGAGCCGGGCCACCACGGTCGGCGCGGTCGACCCCGCCTCCCGGACGAGGGCGCGCAGGCTCCGCGGGCGTCGTGGGCCACGACCGTCCCTCGTCGCGCCGGGTCGTGAAATTTCGCGACGGGCTTGACAAATGTCAAGCGCAAGGCCGTTCAATACCGGTCGCCTCCGGGGTCACGATGGAGCAGACGACGCTCAAGGTCGGCGGAATGACGTGCGCCTCGTGCGTGCGCACCGTCGAGGATGCGCTGAAGCAGGTGCCCGGCGTGACGGAGGCGCGCGTGAATCTCGCGACGGAGGAGGCGCGGGTGGCGTTCGACCCCGCCCGCGCGCCGCCCGAGGCCCTCGCCGCCGCGGTGCGCGGCGCGGGATACGACGTCATCGACGACGCGACGCGCGAGGCGACGGCCGCGTACCGCGAAACCGAGGCGCGCCGCCGCGCGCGCCAGTTCCACGTCGCGGGTTTCCTCGCCGTTCCCATCCTCGTCCTGAGCATGGGCCTCGAGCTCGCGGGCGTCCACACGTTTCCCGGGAAGGAGCCCCTCCTCTGGGCGCTCGCGACGCCCGTCCAGTTCTGGGCCGGGCGCGACTTCTACGCGAACGCATGGAAGGCGCTCCTCAACCGGTCCGCGACGATGGACACCCTCATCGCGCTCGGCACGACGGCCGCGTACGCGGTGAGCGTCCTCGCCATCCTCGCGCCCGCCTGGACCCCGGGCGGCGGCCACGTCTATTTCGAAGTGAGCGCGACCGTGATCGCGCTCGTGCTGCTCGGCAAGATGCTCGAGGCGCGGGCGAAGAGCCGCTCCTCGGCGGCGATCGAGCGTCTTCTCGCGCTCAAGCCTCGAACGGCGATGCGCCTCGTCGACGGCCGCGAGGAGGAGGTTCCCGTGGAAGTCCTCGCCGTGGGCGACAGGTACGTCGTGCGACCGGGCGAGAAGCTCGCGGCGGACGGGGTCGTCGTCGAGGGACGCGCCGTCGTGGACGAGAGCATGATCACGGGCGAGCCGATTCCCGTCGAGAAGAATCCGGGCGCCGCCGTCGTCGGCGGCACGATCGACGCGAACGGACGCCTCGTGGTCGAGGTCACGCGGAGCGAGCGCGAATCGCTTCTCGCGCAGATCGTTCGGCTCGTCGAGGACGCGCAGATGCGGAAGGCGCCGATCGAGCGCCTCGCGGATCGCGTTTCCGGCGTGTTCGTGCCCGTCGTCCTCGTCGTCGCGACGGTGGCCGCGGCGCTCTGGATGACGGTCGGGGCCGACCTCGTCGTCTCGACGGGGCACGACCCCGCGCGTTTCGCGCTCTTCAGCTTCGTGGGCGTGCTCGTCATCGCGTGCCCGTGCGCCCTCGGCCTCGCGACGCCGACCGCCATCATGGTCGGGACGGGCAAGGGCGCGGAGCGGGGGGTGCTGCTCAAGGGCGGCGAGGCGCTCGAGGTCGCCCACACGGTGGACGTCGTCGTCTTCGACAAGACCGGCACCCTCACGGAGGGTCGCCCGCGGGTGACGGACGTCGTCGCGTACGGCGAAAACGACGTGCTCGCGCTCGCCGCCGCCGTGGAGCGCGGGAGCGAGCATCCCCTGGGGGAGGCGATCGTCCGGGAGGCCGAAGCGCGCGGAATCGCCGTTCCCGCGGCCGCCGAGTTCGAGGCCATCCCGGGGCACGGCGTCGGAGCGATCGTATCGGGCCGCGCGGTCGCGCTCGGGAACCGTCGCCTCGCGGCCGGCATGGGCGTCGCGGTCCCCGCGCCGGCGGAGGCGGACCTCGCGCGTCTCGAAAGCGACGGGAAGACCGCGGTCCTCGTCATCGTCGACGAGCGGGTCGTCGGCCTTGTCGCGGTCGCGGACGCGATCAAGCCCACCGCCGAGGCCGCCGTGAGGCGGCTTGAGGCGCGCGGGGTCGAGGTGGCGCTCCTCACCGGCGACAACCGGCGCGCCGCGGAGGCGGTCGCCGCGCGGCTCGGGATCCGCCGCGTCCACGCCGAGGTGCTCCCCGCGGACAAGGCGGAGGTGGTGCGCGCGCTCCAGAACGAAGGCCGCATCGTCGCGTTCGTGGGCGACGGCATCAACGACGCGCCCGCGCTCGCGCAGGCGGACCTCGGGATCGCGGTGGGGTCGGGAACCGACGTCGCGGTCGAGACGGGCGACGTCGTCCTCGTGCGCGACGACCTCACGGCCGTCGCGGGCGCGCTCGAGCTCTCCGCGAGGACGTTCTCGAAGATCCGCCAGAATCTCTTCTGGGCCTTCGCCTACAACACGGCGGGCATCCCGGTCGCGGCCGGGCTCCTCTTCGCGTTCCCCATCCTCGGCGAGCGCCTGCTCCTGCACCCCTCCCTCGCGGCCGCGGCCATGGCGCTTTCGAGCGTGAGCGTCGTCCTCAACGCGACGCTCCTCAGGCGGGTGGAGGTCTGAGGCGGACCGAAGCCCTCATGCGCGGAGCGCCGGATGGCCGACGCGGGCACGTGGCTTAGTCTGGATAGAGCTCCGGCCTTCTAAGCCGGGGGTCGCGGGTTCGAATCCCGCCGTGCCCGCCTGTCGCGTCCCGGGGCCGTACGGACAACGTTAAAGGCCGAAGTCGGCATAGCCCGGAGCGATGCCCGGGGATGCCGAGACGCTCCTCATGAAGGTGGAAAGCGTCCTCCTGAGCGGCCAGGGTCCCGTTGTCTTCCTCGCGCCCGCGAACGGCGGCGGGGACGACCGCGTGCTGCCCATCTTCATCGACCACGGCCAGGCGCTGAACATCCAGCTTGCGCTCGAGAAGCAGCTCTCGCCGAGGCCCATGACGCACGATCTCTTCTCGGCCGTCCTGAACGAGCTCGGCGCCATCGTGCACAGCGTCGTCATCGAGGAGCTCGCCCAGAGCACCTTCTACGCCTCGCTCTACGTTCAGATCGAGAAGGGCAACGACGCGTCCGTGAAGCGGTTCGACGCGCGCCCGAGCGATTGCATCGCGCTCGCGGTGCGCGTGGGCGCGCCCATCTCCGTGACGCGCCGCCTCCTCGAGCAGGCCGCGATCAAGCGGAGCGACGTCGGTCCGCTCCCGGACGATCCCCCGCAGGTCTCGACCGACGCGGACGACGTGGACCTCGGCGTCGAGCGCTGAGGCTCGCCGCACGGCCTCGGTCTTCAGTGACCGAGCGCGGCGCGAACGAGCATCCCGATTCCCACGACGATGAGGAAGGCCCCGAAGAGCCTCCTCAGGCGCGTCGCGTGCAGCCGGTTCGCGGCGGCGACCCCGAGCGTGATGCCCGCGAGGCTCCCGAGGGCGATCGGGAGGCCGAGGCGGGCGAGCACGTCCCCGAACCCGTAGCCGACGTTCGTCGCCGTCGCCGCGACCGCGTTCCCGAAGACGGCCACGAGGCTCGTTCCGACCGCGAGGTGCATCCCGAATCCGGCGAGGACCATGCCCGGCACCATCACGATGCCCCCGCCGACCCCGAAGAAGCCCGCAAGGAGGCCGCCCGCGAAGCCGACGGCCGCAAGGAGCGCGGCGCGCGCGCGGGGCGCAAGGGCGCGCGGTCTCGTCTCCCCCGGGCGGGCGAGCTGCGCGCCGGTCGCGGCGATGAAGAGGCCGAAGCCCGCCTCGAGGACGCGGCCCGCGACGAGGAGCGAAGCGGCCGTCCCGACGACGCTCCCCGCAAGGCCCGTCGTCGCGAGGAGCGCGCCGACCCTGAAGTCGACGTTCCCCGCGCGCCGGTGCCGGAGGACGCCCACGAGCGTCGCGAGGCTGATGACGAGGAGGCTCACCGCCTTCGCCGCGTGGAAGCCGGTGTCGGGCACGAGGAGGAGGATGGCGGGGACCATGACCACGCCGCCGCCGACCCCGAAGAGGCCCGAGAGGAACCCCGCCGCGAGGCCCAGGGCGAGGGTCAGGGCGGCGAAGGCGACGTCCACGCGGCGGGACGGGCCGGGCGTCGTATCAAGGTGTCCTTCGGCGCGGGGTCCCGGCGATCCCCCACCCGTCGGGGGGCCCATGAGCAAAAGACGAAGCTATTTGAGTCGCTCGCGTGGAGATGTCCCGTATCGACGTCGCGGTCGAGTAACATGCCTCTCGTCACCACCGGGATCTCCGGTCTCGACGCCCAGCTTGGAGGCGGCATCCCTTCGGGGACGACGCTCCTGCTCATCGCCGAGCCCGGCAACGCCATGAGCCTCTTCTCGGAGCAGTTCGCAGCCGGGGGCCTCGGGGCGGGCGAGTCGGTGCACTACCTCCTTTTCGACCGGCCGGCGAAGGACGCGCGCGACCACGTCCTGTCATTCCTGCCGACCGCGACCGTCGCCCAGAAGGCGCAGAAGCTGAAATTCTACGACGGCTACTCCCCCCAGTTCGGGCGCGCCCTCCCGACGCCGCCCGGAAAGGACGAGACCGTCACGATCGGCCGCGACGACGCCTACTCCCAGCCTCTCAAGGAGGTCCAGCGCACGGGCTACGACGGGCCCTACCGCCTCGTCTTCGAGACGCTCTCCACGATCGCGACGTCGGGAGGGGAGGAGGCGGCGGTGGAGTTCTTCCGCACGCTCACGTTCCTCGGGCGCGAGACCGGCGGCGTCCACCTCGTCAGCCTGGTGAAGGGCCTGCACAGCCCGCTCTTCGAAACCAAGCTCCGCCACCTCGCAGGCGGCGTCCTCGAGTTCGGCATCGAACGCAAGGGGTTCGGCCTGTACCCCTACGTGATGATCTCCAAGCTCCTGAACGTCCCCGAGGCCGCGCGCATCCTGCTCTACAAGGAGACCGAGCGCGGCCTCTGGCTCGAGCCGACGAAACGCGTCTTCTGATGAAGGCCTCGGACGACGCCCGGAAGGGACCAAGGCGAGCCCTCAAATACGTCCGCCGACGGAATTCGACGGGTCCATGCACGCAGGGAAAGGGGTGGCGGACGCCGGGGTCAGCCCTGTCGTCGGGATGATCCTTGTCCTCGCCATCTCCGTCGTCGGCATCGCGGCCGTGCTCTACTGGGGCGGGCCCGCGGTCGACGAGATGAAGGCCAACGTCGAATTCAAGGCCGTCCAGACCCAGTTCCAGGAGCTGGACTCGGACTTCCGCGAGCTCGTCGCGGGCACCGCGGGCAAGACCGCGAAACGCTTCCAGCCCTCTTTCTCGCGCGGCCAGTTCATCGTCGAGAAGGACACCGAGCGCTGGGCGATCGGCGTGGACTACCGCTCCCGCGTCGGGACGCCGTCGGTCTACAACTTCACGCTCGGCGACCACGGCGACGGCGACAACGACTTCTCGCTCGCGCACCAGGGCGTCGGCGACTTCGGCAACACGGTCGTCGTCCGCGCGTACGTCCTCGACAACGCCGCCGAGATCCTCACGAACGTCTCGACGTCCTCGTCCTCGTACGCCCAGATGACCTCGACGACGTGGACCGCTGGGACGGTCAAGAACTTCTGGATCACGAAGCGCAACGTCGCGCAGTCGGTCGCCAACCAGCCGATGACCGGCAAGGCGTTCCGCATCGAGGTGTGGAACGGCGCCGACCTGGCGGCCCAGTGGTGGGTGTACGACGCGGGCCGCGTCCACTTCAACCTGGACGCCGGCCAGGTGTCGCGCGACTATTACGCGTCGAACGGCGCGCTCGTGCAGTGCAGCGACGGATTCTGCCGCGTGGACAACGTGCCCGGCATCCCCCCGGGCAAGTTCTCCGGCACGACCTACCGGACGTTCGCGCGCATGCTCTCCGTGAACGGCACCGCTTCCTTCGGCGGCGAGAGCCGGTTCGACCTCATCCTCGACCTCTACAGCACCGTCACGCTCCTTTCGGGCCCCGACGTGCGCGCGCTCAAGATGAACATCAAGGGCGTGCTCTCGAAGGCCTGGGACAACTACTTCGAGGAGAATCTCTCGACCTTCGCGATGACCAAGGTGACGACGGTCGTCGGCACGAGCGAGTCCTACTGGTTGAAGACGCACCCGAGCTACACGGCGGCCACCTGCGCCATGGCCTCGTCGATAAACTGCATGACGACGACGCTCGTCCTGAGCGTCGTCATCGCGGGGCGTGGTTGACGTGGCTTTCCGGGCGTTCAACGATCACGCGGTGAACGAGGTCGTCGGCTACATCATCATGTTCGCCGTCTCGTCCATCATCCTCATCGTCGCCGTCCGCTCGCTCACCGAGGCGCGCGAAGGCGCGGAGGAGGTCGTGAGCGCGGTCGAGTTCAAGAACCTCGCGAACCGCGTGAGCGCCCGCGTCGTCCAGGCGGGCATCGTCGCCCAGGACTTCCCCGAGGCGAGCTTCTCGACGACGCTGAACCTTCCCTCCGACGTGGACGGGCGGCCATACTACATCCAGGCGACCTCGGTCGCCGTCTACGTGAACGCCTCGAAGAACGACGTCACGGTGAACGCGACGACGTTCAAGCTCGACGCCCTCGCGACCCTCCAAGTCTACGTCGAGGACGCGCTCCTCGAGGCCCGCGTGCGCTCCCACGAGGAGACGCTCGTCGTGAAGTACGTCCCCTCCTACACGTGCCCCGCGCCCCCCGGGCCGAGGCCGTGCGTCAACGGCGCTCCGACCATCGTGCTCATCAAAGGGTGATATCTTGGACAAGACGCTCGAGTTCCCGAAGTTCATGCAGGCGCTCCATGACCTCGGCCATGACGTCGAGGGCGCCCGCGTCCTCGAGGCGCCCGCCGACCAGTGGCACGCCGTTCCGGCCGACATCCGGCGGGCGTTCCTCGCGCCCCTCGGCTTCGCGACGGACGACCCGGACGCCGTCACGATCCGGCTCGGGCGCCGCCCGAACGCGCCGCGCTCCCTCGACAACGTCCTCGTGATGCTCAAGGGCCCCGAAGCGCCCGAACCCGAGCCCCAGGTGCTCGCGCCCGTCGAGGA
>Ga0247719_1000345_pt1 | contig 30171 bp, 32 predicted proteins | sample 41E_DmetaG_FD_189046 | JGI IMG/M metagenome (GOLD analysis project Ga0247719, IMG submission 189046) | Soil microbial communities from hillslope of Landscape Evolution Observatory, University of Arizona, Oracle, AZ, United States - 4-1-E_D | ecosystem: Engineered > Artificial ecosystem >...
CAGGGGTCTCCTCACCGGACCGGCAAGCGCACGATCTAGGCCTAAGGCTCAAGGCCCTGCGGCGCATAGTGCTGACCCACCGGCGGCTCGGCCACAGCCTGTTGGATCCGATCCTCAAGGCGGTGGAGCCCCATTAGCGGCGGGCGTAGCGCCGGCGGCCTCCTACCGGGACGGTGGCGACCAGGGGCGCGGCAGCCCACACGGCAAGGCCCAGGCCGAGGAACCCGAGCTCGTTGACGTTGAAGTCGTCGCTGAAGGCGGACAGGGCGGCGATGGCGAAGAGGGCGACGGCCACGACGAGGAGGATCCGGTTCATGCCCGACCTGTACCCAGCGGGGAGGGTCCGCTCCCCTGCAGGGCCGCCGCGGTAGCGTCGCCGGCGAGCGGGAGGGATGCCTTCGGGCGCCTCCGGGCGGAGCAGCGCATGACCACGCGAGCCAACGATCGATCCCTGGAGGCGGATGTCGTGCGTACCTCCGAGTGCGGCAATGCCGCTTCAAAGCGACCTCCCTCCCGCTCACCCCTCGACCCGCTGGCCACCGACGGGCCGTGGGTGGCCGCCGTCGACGCCTTCCGCACCCGCTGCCCCCGCCGGCTGGATCGCATCGCCGACTACGACCGGCTGCTGGACGCCGGCGAGCACCTCCGCATCGGCGCCGACGTGCTGGCCGGGCTCCACCGGCCGGCGCCGCCGGTGGAGGGCTGGCTCAACAAGGCCGACGGGCGCAAGAAGCGGGTGTTCTCCTATCCCGCTCCCGACGAGCTGCTGTTCCGCACCGTCAACCGCCTCCTGCAACCGGCGGCGGCGGAGGCGGCCTCGCCCTGGTGCCGGTCGTTCCTGCCCGGCGGTGGGGCGCGCAGGTCGTTCCGCAGCCTGCTGGCCGACGGTGACCTGACCGCAAAGGCGGCCATACGTCTCGACGTGCGCGACTACTTCAACTCCATCGACGTCGACGACCTCCTGGGCCGGCTGCCGCCGGTGCTGGCCGCCGACCCCGTCCGCCCACTGCTGGAGGCGGCGCTGCGAGATCGACGGGTGGTCGTCGGCGGGCAGGTGGTCGACGGTGGGCGCAAGGGGGTCATGGCCGGCACCCCGCTGGCCCCGCTCCTGGCCACCCTGTACCTGCGCGAGCTCGACGAGGAGGTGGCCGGCGCCGGCGCCACCTACGCCCGCTACAGCGACGACATCGTCGCCCTGGTCCCGCCGGCGACCGCCGGCGAGCTCGACCGCCTGATCCGGTCCCGGCTGGCCGAGCGGGGCCTCGAGGTGAACGAAGCCAAGTCGGCCATCGCCGGCGCCGGCGAGCCGTGGGACTTCCTCGGCTTCCGCTACGCCGACGGCGGCGTGGGGCTGGCCCCCCTCACCGAGCGCAAGCTGCGGGCCCGCTCCACCCGGTTGGCCCGCCGCCTGCTCCGGTGGCGGGAGCGCACGGGAGCGCCACCGGAACGGGCCCTCGCCACCTTCCTCCGGCGGACCAACCGGCGGCTGTACGGCGCACCCGGCGAGCGCAGCGACTTCTCCTGGGCCACGTGGTTCCTGCCCATGCTGGACAGCCCCCAGGGCCTCGTCGCCCTCGACGCCCACGTCCGGCGGGAGGCCCGTTACGCAGCTACCGGCCGGCGTACGGCTCGCACCCGGCGCCAGGTGCCCTACGCCGCCCTGGTGGCCGCCGGCCACGTGCCGCTGGTCACCGCCTTCTGGGCCGTGCGTGAGGGGCCGGCGGCCTACGAAGCGCTGGTGGACCGGCGCGCCGGCCTCGATCAGCCCTCGGCCAGCTGGCGGGCGACCGCGTAGACCAGGCTGGAGCGAGCCGAGTCGTCGAGGCCCCTGGTCTCCAGCACGACGTCGGCGCCGCTCCCAGTCAGGAAGGCCAGGGCCCGCCCGTCGGGCAGGCTGGCCTGCCAGCCCCCGGCGATGCCTTCGACCGGGGTCCGGCCGCCGGGCGGCTCCCAGTCGCGGTGCTCGGGGTACAGGCGGTAGAACAGCCCGACCGCAGCCCCGCCTGCCGCCCACCGCCGACCCATCCCGAACTCCTCCTCGAGCACCTCGCTCCTGGTGCTGTGGGGGACGCCGGCCCGGTCACGGTCGGCGACGGGCAGCACGGCGGCCGGGTCGGCGAGCCCCCGTTCGCGCCAACCGGGCCGGCCCAGCATGCCTTCGACGTAGGCCGTCCCCATCCGGGGGTCGGTCGCCGGCCCCGGCCGGCTCTCACCGCCCGACGAGCCGGAGCGGGAGCGGGCCTCGCCCAGCGCCCCTTCCGCCGCCTTGGTGGCCTGCTCGGCCATTTCCTTGGCCTGCTCGGCAAGCTTCTTGGCTCGGTCCAGGAATCCCACGAGCGGAACGCTAGCGCCGCGGGGGCCAGCCGTCGGGCAACGCGGCCAGGCCGGAGGTGGGGCCCAGCCACTCGTACGCCCACGCCGGCCCGGCCGACGTCGACACCTCCACCCGCCGGTACAGGTCGCCCTCTTCCTCTATGTGGTCGAGCCGGTCGACGGCCGCCGCGACACGTGTCGGATCGAGGGTTACGAGCACGCCAGGGATCGGGGCGCCGGCGGCGTCGAAGCACACGCACGGGTAGCCGTGCCCCGTGTCCCAGAGGCGGCCGGCGGCGGTCGCCTCCTCCCAGGCGAGGGCAAACGGGGCCAGCGCCGGCCACAACCGCTCACCCGGCATGAGGGTGCCGTAGACGAAGACCCGGGTCACGCCCCCATTCTCGGCCCTCGCGGTCAGAAATCCCTCAAGGCTCGGCCCAGAGCTGTCGAAGATGGCTGCAGCGCGTGGTGGGTCTCGAGCGCCGGCAGGAAAGGGGTCGTCACGGATTCCAGGAGGCAGGAGGCCCACCCGACCGCGGACGCGGTGGCCCACTTCAGCATCGGCATCGGCCGCTCCGGCGGCACGGTGGTCATCACCATCCACGGCGTGAGCGGCCACGAGGACTGGAAGCGCATCGACGCCGTCCTCCGCGACATCATCGACGCACAGGGGAACCTGGACGTGGTCCTCGACCTCGGCGAGGTGGCCACCCTCGAGCGCGACGCCGCGCCCCTGATCCTCTACGCCGCCCAGCGGGCCCACAGCCACGGCGGGCGCCTGCGCCTGGCCGACCGGGCCTGCCGGGACCGGGGCCAGGTCACGGGCCGAGGCTGACCGGTCCCTGCGCCGACCTGCGTCCCACGGCCGTAACGTCTGGCCATGGACACTCCCGAGGTCGACGAGTTCACCCGCCACCACCTGATCGTCACCGAGCTGATCGGCCGCCTGCCCAGCGTTCGCGACGACCCCGACGTGTTCGCGTTCGAGTGCGCCGAGCTGCGCAAGCACATCTCCAAGCTGGAGGAGTTCGGCCCCACCCAGTGACGTTTTCGGCCAGGTCCGCCTGGGTAGCTGCCGGCGCATGGCCAACCAGCCCATCGTCCTCGAAGGGAGCGGCGCCCACGACCGCGCCGGCGAGCTCACCTTCATCGGGACCGCCACGGTGCTCGTCCGCTTCGGTGGCTTCACCTTCCTCACCGACCCCAACTTCCTCCACAAGGGCGACTACGCCAAGCTCGGCTACGGCCTGCGCTCCCAGCGCCTGACCGAGCCGTCGATGACCATCGACGAGCTGCCGGCGCTGGACTTCGTCGTCCTCTCCCACCACCACGGCGACCACTTCGACGAGATCGCCGCCGCCGAGCTGGAAAAGCGGATCCCGATCGTCACCACGCCGCATGCGGCCAAGAAGCTCGAGCGCCAGGGGTTCGTGAACCCGGTCGCCCTGCAGACCTGGGAGTCCCAGACGGTGACCCGGGGCGACCACTCGGTGCGGATCACCGCCATGCCCGGCAAGCACGCACCCCAGCCCCTCAACGCCCTGCTCCCGCCGGTGATGGGGAGCGTGCTGGACTTCTCGACCGCCGGCGAGGAGACCTTCCGCCTCTACGTGACCGGCGACACCCTGGTGTTCGACGACCTCGCCGAGATCCCCCGCCGCTTCCCCGGCATCGACCTCGCCCTCATACACCTCGGCGGCACCCGCGTGCTGGGCGTGCTGGTGACGATGGACGCCTCTCAGGGCGTGCGGGCGCTGCAGACCGTCCGGCCGAAGACCGCGGTGCCGATCCACTACCACGACTACACCGTGTTCAAGGACCCCCTCTCGACGTTCAAGGAGGCGGTGGCCGCCGCGTCACTGAAGACCAAGGTCGACTACGTGGCTCACGGCGAGACGTACAGCTTCGAGCCGGCCCGGACCGCGCCCGAGCGCTGAGCGACTAGAGATACGTGCCGGGGCGGGTGGCGGCGTTGTCGCCGGCCGTTGGGTCGGCCATGCCCGGCGGGAGGCCGGGGCGGCCCCGCATCTGCTGCAGCTGGGCCTGGGCGGCCATCTGCTGGGAGAAGATGGCGGCCTGGATGCCGTGGAACAGGCCTTCCAGCCACCCGACCAGCTGGGCCTGGGCCACCCGCAGCTCGGCGTCGCTGGGGGTGTCGCCCGAGAAGGGCGAGCTCAGGCGGGCGAGCTCGGCCTTGAGGTCGCCGGAGAGCCCCTCGGCCAGCTCCCGGACCGACGTCTCGTAGATCTCACGCAGGCGGGAGCGGCCGGCGTCGTCGAGAGGCGCCCGGCGGACCTCCTCCAGCAGCTCCTTGGTCATCGACCCGATGCGCAGCACCTTGGCCGGCGACGCCACCGACTCCTTGGCGTCCTCCCCCTCCTCCGGCTCCAGGTCGACGACCAGCGTCGGCGGGTTGTCGGCAGTGACGGGGGTCTGGTCGGACATGGATCCGATCCTTCCCGATTTCAGCCCCGGCTAGCCAGCAGGGGGACCACCATCTCCTCGGGGGTGAGGGAGCCGTGCCGGCAGCGCATCCACTGCTCCCCGGGGTCGGCAGGATCGAGGACGGCCACGTGCCGGCGGGGCGCGATCACCACGTCGCCGAGGCGGGCGGCCACCTCGTCGGTGAGCTGGCCGCCGAACCAGCCCTGGTCGACCGCCTCCTGCCGGGTGCGGACCCACCCCAGATCGTCGTAGTGGCGGCGGGCCGCCTCGGCCAGCCGGTCGTGGCCGCCGGGGCGGGCGTGGAGCCAGCGGAAGCGCCCCTCGCCCGAGAGGAACGCCGTCGCATCGGCCACCTCCGGGTCCAGGGAGATCACGCTGTCCCCCACGTCGACCTGGCCGTGGTCGGAGACGACCAGCAGGGTGGCGCCGGCGGGCAGCACCTGGATCAGGTCGGCGACGATGCGGTCGGCGGCCACCACCTCGGCGTCGTACTCGGGACCGAAGCCGAACTCATGCGCCACCTTGTCGACACCGTCGTAGTAGGCGTAGACGAAGCGCTCGCCGTCGGCCAGGAGGGCGTCGACGGTGGCGACGATGGTCGAGGCCACCCGCCAGCCGTACAGGCGGGCGCCGGCCATGTGGGCCCTGGTGAACCCCGACTCGGTCTTGTCGGCGCGGGTGATGACCGGGGCCTTGGTGGCGGCGAAGGGCTCGAGCACCTGGAACTGCTCCGGTGGCACCGATTCGCGGGCGTCGTCGTCGCCGGTCTTCCAGCGCAGGATGTTGAGGACGCGGTCGCCGGTGACCCGCACCCGGTAGCCGACCACGCCGTGGACCGCCGGCGGGGCGCCGATGGTGATCGACGTGAGGGCGGCGGCGGTGGTGGAGGGGGCGACGGTGGTGATGGGGCCGCCGGCCATGGCGTTCATGGTCGGCGCCAGCCCGGGCCGCTCCTTCAGCTGGTGCCAGCCGAGGCCGTCGAGGACCATGAGCACGACCTGGCCGGCGCCCACCGCCGGGGCCGGCAGCCACGCCGGCGCCGGCGCCGCGCCGCCGTAGCGACCGGTGCGGAGGGCGGCGGCGACCACCTGGTCGATGCAGGCGCCGCCGTAGTCGGGCAGCGTCGGCTGGTCGGGGTCGCCCATCGGCATCTCACGCTAGTGCTCCGTGGGGCTCCACCCGCAGCCGGCGCCACCACCGTAGGATGGAGGGCGTGAAGGTGTCGACGAGGGGTGATTACGCCAGCCGGGCGTTGCTCTCCCTGGCCCTCCACGCCGACGGGGCCAAGCCCACCTCGGTACGCGACATCGCCGAGCGTACCGGTCTGCCCCAGCCCTATCTGGAGCAGATCCTCCTCGCCCTCAAGGGTGCCGGCCTGGTCCGGTCGAAGCGGGGCGTCGGCGGCGGCTACGTCCTGGCCCGGCCGCCGGCCGAGCTGACCCTCAGCCAGATCGTGAGCGCGGTCGACGGCCCCATCGTGGCCGGCGACTTCGGCGAGCCGCACCAGAACGGCGCCTGCGACCACGAGGGCCAGTGCGTCCTGCTTTCGGTGTGGGCCGACGTGGGCGAGCACATGCGCCAGCACCTCGATTCCTTCACCCTGGCCGACATGGTGTCGCGGGCCCGGGGCAAGGGGCCGGCGCCCGCCGAGGAGCTCGAGGCCATCTCCGGCTGAGGCAGGGAAACTTCACGTCACAACGGCTCGCCCGGGGCTACGGTGCGCGCCCGTGGGGATCGCGATGGAAGTGACACCATCGGCGCTCGCGGTCGACCCGGGGCGCCTGGCCAGCATGAAGGTCCAGCTGACCAACAGTGGGCTCGAGGCCTGCGAGGTGGCCGTCGAGGTGCCCCCCGACGAGCGGGACTGGACGTGGGTGCACCCCGAGTCGTGCTCGGTCACCCCGGGCGAGGAGGTGGTGGCCACCGTCTTCTTCAAGCCGGCGTGCGGGCCCCACCCGCCCGCCGGCAGGCACACGGTGGAGATCGTGGCCCGGCCCCTTGCCGGCGGCGAGGCCGGGGCACACGGGGAGGGCACGGTGGAGGTGGGAACGTTCGTCGACGCCGCCGGCGCCCTCGAACCCATGGTGGCCTACGACGTCCTGGGCCACGACTACACGTTCAACCTGGAGAACCGGGGCAACGTGCCCATCACCGCCGCCTTGAGCACCGACGACCCTTCGGGGGCGCTCCAGGTCGACGTCCAGCCCCGGACGGTGAGCGCCGGCCCCGGCGAGACGGCGGCGGCCGTCGTGTCGGTACAGGCGCGCAAGAAGCTCAAGAAGGGTGAGTGCACCTACCGGGTCTGTGTGCTGGCCGAGGTCGAGGGCGGCTCCGAGCTCCGGGTGGAGGGCGCCTTCCGCCAGCAGGGCATCAAAGGCAGGAAGTAGCGCCTAGGGCCGTAACGGCGGGTCGTTGGCCTTGGCGGTCTCCTCGGGGCGTAGGCCGCGGAAGATGGCGTCGTTCGACGGGGTGGCGGTGTCGGCCACGTCGACCAACCGGACCTCGGCTCTGGCCCCCAGGGCCTGGAGGGCGGCGGCCGGCGCCTTGACCACGGCGCCGAAGACCATGGCCGACGTGGGCGCGAACGCCCTGAGGGCCTTGTCCAGCCGGGCCACCTCCTGGGTGTAGAAGGTCTTGAAGGCGGGGTCGTCGACGGTGGGGATCAGCTTCCTGATCTCGTCGCGCTCGGTCGTCGTGGCTGCTGTCTGCTGCGTGGCCCAGGCCGCCAGGTCGCCGGTGACGACCGCCGGCGCCGTCCCCGGCGGGGCCACCAGCAGGCCGACGACCGTGTTGGTGCCGAGGAGCGCCTTCACCTGTGCCTGGGTCGAGTACTTGGCCAGGGACACCACCGCTACCCGCTCCTCCCTGTTGGCGGCCAACGCCGCCTTGCGCGCCGCCACGTAGGCGGCCAGCTCGGTGCCGGGTGCGGGGCCGACCTCGGTGGGCGGCGGGAGGGTGGTCACGGTCTCGACGACCGGCGGCGGGGCGGTGGAGGCCGCCGGCGTGTCGTCGCGGATGGTCCACAGGCTGACGAAGACGGCCACGCAGATGACGGCGACGAACACCGCGGCGTAGAAGGCGCGCGCCGTCCACACCGCGGCCCGCTCGTCGCCGTCGTCGGAGACGGGCGGCGGGAGTTGCTGGGTCCGGGCGTCACCGTAGGGGTACAAGGACGGCCTCCAAGTCGGGGGGGAGAGGGGACTCGAAGCGGCAGCGGGCGCCGCTGGTTGGATGGTCGAACGCCAGCTCGGCGGCGTGGAGGAAGGGACGGGCGACCGGGATCGTCTGGCGACTGCCGCCATAGCGGCCGTCGCCCACTACAGGATGGCCGATGGCGGCCAGGTGCACGCGCACCTGGTGGGTGCGGCCGGTTTCCAGCCTGCACTCGACGAAGGTCGCGGGCGCCGGCTCGGTGTAGCGGGCGAGCACCCGGTAGTGCGTGCGGGCCGGCCGCCCGCCGGCGACCACGGCCATGCGCGTCCGGTCGGTGGCGCGCCGGCCGACGGGGGCGTCCACCGTGCCGGCGTCGGTCTCGATGGTGCCCAGCGCCAGGGCGAGGTAGCGCCGGTCGACGGCGCGGGCGCTGAGCTGGGCCACGAGGGAGTCATGCGCCGCCGGCGTGCGGGCCACCACCAGCAGCCCGGAGGTCCCCTTGTCCAGGCGGTGGACGATGCCGGGGCGGTCGGGGCTGCCGGCGGCGGCCATGTCGGGGAAGCGGCCCAGCAGCGCCTGGACGAGGGTGCCGGTCGAGCGGCCGGCGCCGGGGTGCACGACCAGGCCGGCGGGCTTGTCGACCACGATGACGTCGTCGTCGACGTGGACCAGGGGCAGGTCGTCGCCGCCGGCCTCGCCGGCCAATGCCGTCACCGGCGTGGGCTCGGGCAGGTCCACCTCCAGCTCCTGGCCGGTGACCACCCGCCGGGCCCGGGTGCCCTCGGGCCGCCCGCCGAGGCGCACTGCTCCCGAGGAGATGAGCTCGGTGGCGTCGGAACGGGTCAGGTCCCAGAGGAGGCAGAGCACACGGTCGAGGCGCTCGCCGTCAAGGGTGGGCGGGATCTCGGTACGGGCGGGCGCGCTCACTCGCGGGACCAACTGGCGAAGAGCAACAGCAGGCAGCCACAGGTGATGGCCGAGTCAGCCACGTTGAAGACCGGCCAGAACCCCACGTCGACGAAGTCCACCACCGCGCCTTGGAGGAAGCCCGGCGAACGGAAGATCCGGTCGATCACGTTGCCGAACGCCCCGCCCACGACGAGCCCGAGGGCGACGGCCATGGGCAGCTTCTCGGTCGCGCTCCCCTTGACGACCATGACCAGGACGAGCACGAGGGCGGCGACGGCGAGGAACGGCACGAAGGCCCCGCCCAGCCCGAAGGCACCGGCCTTGTTGCGGACGAGGGCGAAGCGGACCGGGCCGATCACGTCGATGGGACCGTGGGCCAGGGCGGACATGGCCCACTGCTTGGTGAGCGCGTCGAGACCGACGACGACCACGGCCACCGCGGCCACCACCCCGCTGCGACGCCGGTGGGCCGGGCCGGCGAGCACCTGCCCGCCCACGGGGCCGCTCGGGCCGCTTTCGACCGGCTCCATCGGCCGGCCGTCTACCTCAGCGACGCGACAGCCCTCCGCTCTTGCACGCCACGCAGAGCGAGGCGTAGGGCAACGCCTTGAGCCGGGCCTTGGGGATGTCCTTGCCGCAGCGCTCGCAGATCCCGTAGGTGCCGGCGTCCATCTTGGCCAGGGCCCGGTCGATCTCGTCGACCGCGGCGCGGGCCTGGGCGCTGAGGGCGAGGTCACGCTCGCGCTCGACGTTGAGCGTGTCGCCCTCGCCCGACTCCTCGTCGAACTGGATGTCGCCGGGCTCCATGTCCTCGGCCAGCATCTCGGCCTCCTGCTGCAGCGACTCCGCGGCCTCGACGTAGCTGGCGCGCTCGGCGACGAGCTCCGCCCGTTGCTCGGCCAGGAACCTGTCGGCCGCCGATGCTTTGGGCGCGGCACCGTCGGCGGGCTCCTGTTTGGGGGCTGCTTTCGTGGTCTTCGGCATCAGCTGCTCCTGGAGCGCGATGGGACGCGGATCCTACCAGCCGCCCAAATTTGTGGCCGGTCTACTGCCGGCGCGCGTCGGGGCCGGAGGTGGCGCCTGCGGCGGCTCGTTCCAGCTGGCCGCGGAAGCCGTCGAGGTCGACTCCGGTGAGCTTGAACTGCTTGGTCCGGCTGCTGGGGCCGCTGACCAGCTCGACCTGGGCCCGCTGGAGCCCGAAGGTGTCGGCCAGCAGCTCGGCGCACGCCTCGTTGGCCCGCCCGCCCTCGGGCGCGGCCGCCACCCGGACCTTGAGGGCCGTGCCATGGCGGCCGACCACGGCCGAGCGGCCGGCGCCGGGCTGCACATGGACGTGGAGGACGACGGCGTCGTCGCCGTCGGAGCGGTACAGGTCCTCGACGTGGGACGTCGCCATGGCGGCGACCCTACAGCCAGGCCCGGCTGTGCGCCGGCGGGTTCAGCGCGAGACTGGATCGATGGCGGCCGTCGCCCCCTTCGAGCTCACCACCCGCAGCCGCCACCTCGCCATCGACGAGCGGGGCATCGGGCTACGTGCCACCTGGCGCCTCGAACAGGGCTTCGTCAACCTCAGCCTGTGGCGCCATGACGTGTGCGTGGAGACCTTCCGGCTGACCCCCGCCGAGGCCAGCGGCCTGGTCGCCTTCCTCGTCGAGGGCCTGGCCCGCGCCGTGCCGCCGGCGGCAGTCGTCGCGCCGGCACCGCCTGCGGGCGGCTACCGGCTGCGGCTGGCCGAAGCGCTTGAAGCGATGGCGACGAAGCTGCGTCACTAGGGACGCCGGCGGCCGCAGGGAGCCGCCGGAGGCGGCCCGGCTCGACTGGCGGCCGGAAAGGAACGGCGGAGGCCCGCCGGCTCCGCCGGCGGGCCTCCGCAACTGCCTCGCCCGGGAAAGCTCCGCTTTCGAGAGCGGAACAAGGCTTACTGTTGGCCCATGCCGTTCGGACCCGTCGACCCCCAACTGGATCTGGTGGCGCTCGAGCAGCGGGTGCTGGCCCGGTGGCGGGAGGACTCGCTGTCCGAGCAGGTCAAGGCCCTGCGCAAGGGGGCCCCGCCGTGGATCTTCTACGAGGGCCCGCCAACCGCCAACGGCAAGCCCGGCCTCCACCACGTGTGGGCCCGGGTGTTCAAGGACCTCTTCCCCCGGTTCCAGACCATGCGCGGCCACGACGTCCCCCGCAAGGGCGGCTGGGACTGCCATGGCCTGCCGGTGGAGATCGAGGTCGAGAAGGAGCTGGGCCTCACCAGCAAGCACCAGATCGAGGAGTTCGGGATCGCCGAGTTCAACGCCCGCTGCCGCCAGTCGGTCGAGCGCTACGTGGCCGACTGGGAGACGCTCACCGAGCGTTCCGGCGTGTGGATCGACACCGACGACGCCTACCGCACCTTCGACAACTCCTACGTCGAATCGGTGTGGTGGCTCCTGCGCCAGCTCTGGGACAAGGGCCTGCTCTACGAAGGCCACCGGGTCAGTCCGTACTGCCCCCGCTGCGGCACCGCCCTGTCGTCGCATGAGCTGGGCCAGCCGGGCGTGTACCGCGACATCGTCGATCCCGCCGTCTACCTCCGCTTCCCGGTGGTGGGGGGCGAGGCCGACCTGCTCGTCTGGACCACCACGCCGTGGACGCTCATCTCCAACGTCGCCGCCGTCGTCGGGCCCGACATCGAGTACGTCCGGGTACGAGCGGCCGAGGGCGGCCGCGACCTGGTCATGGCTGCGGCGCGCGCCGCCGAGGGCGCCAACGTCATCGAACGCTTCCACGGACGAGACCTGGTGGGCGTCCACTACACGCGGCCCTATGACTTCCTCCCCGTCGACGACAACGCCCTGCGGGTGGTGGCCGCCGACTTCGTGACCACCGACGAGGGCTCAGGCATCGTCCACATCGCCGGGGCCTTCGGCGCCGACGACATGGACGTGGTCCGGGCCGAGGGCCTGCCCGTGCTCAACCCGGTCGGCCCCGACGGCACCTTCGACGAGCGCATCACCCCCTGGTTCGGCCGCGGCGTGCGCGACACCAACGGGGAGATCGTCGCCGACCTCCACCAGCGCGGCCTGCTGGTCATCGCCGAGGAGTACACCCACTCCTACCCCCACTGCTGGCGGTGCGGCACGCCGCTCATCTACTGGGCCAAGACGTCGTGGTTCGTGCGGACCTCGGACCGCCAGGCTGATCTCCTGCGGGAGAACGAGCGCGTGAACTGGCACCCCGAGCACATCAAGCATGGCCGCTTCGGCGACTGGCTGCAGAACAACGTCGACTGGGCGCTGTCGCGTGACCGCTACTGGGGCACGCCGCTGCCGATCTGGCGGTGCTCGGCCGGCCACGACACCTGCATCGGATCGGTCGAGGAGCTCTCCCGGCGATCCGGCCTCGACCTTGGCCGGCTCGACCTGCACAGGCCGGCGGTCGACGAGGTCCCGCTACCGTGCTCGGCGGAGGGCTGCGACGCGACCGCGATGCGGGTCACGCCCGTGCTCGACGCTTGGTTCGACTCAGGATCGATGCCGTCGGCCCAGCACCACTATCCGTTCTCCGACGCGGCCAGGTTCGAATCGGCCTTCCCTGCCGACTTCATCTGCGAGGCCATCGACCAGACGCGGGGCTGGTTCTACTCGCTGCTGGCGGTGAACACCCTGGTGTTCGGCAGCACGCCCTACCGCAACGTCGTGGTCCTGGCCCACATCGTCGACCAGGACGGCCAGAAGATGTCGAAGTCCAAGGGCAACGTCATCGACCCCTGGGAGATCTTCAACACCTTCGGCTCCGACGCCCTGCGCTGGTACTTCTTCTCCGCCGGCTCACCGTGGACGAGCCGGCGGGTCTACGAGGACGGCATCCGCGAGTCGACCCGCAAGACCCTCCTGACGCTGTGGAACGTCTTCTCGTTCTTCGCCACCTACGCCGACCTCGACGACTGGGAGCCCGGCGACTACGCCACCAACCACGTCATGGACCGGTGGATCCTGTCCCAGCTGCGGGGCACGATCACGCGCGTCACCGAGGACCTCGAGGCGTTCGACGCCTTGAGCGCGGCCACGGCCATCGCTGCGTTCGTCGACGACATGTCGAACTGGTACGTCCGCCGGTCCCGCCCGCGCTTTTGGGGTGGGCCCGACCAGCTCACCGACGGCGGGGCCCACGCCGTGCTGTACCGGTGCCTGGTCGTCACCACCCAGCTACTGGCGCCGTTCTGCCCGTTCGTCGCCGACGAGATGTACCGCAACCTCACCGGGGCGGCGTCGGTGCACCTCACCGACTGGCCCAAGGTCGTCGGCCCTCCCGACGCGGCGCTGACCGCGGAGATGGACGCCGCCCGCCGCATCGTCGGATTGGGCCGGGCGGCGCGCACCGACGCCGGCGTGCGCACCCGCCAGCCTCTGCGCCGGGCCCTGGTCCTGCACCCCGGCGTCGGGTTGTCGGACGAGGTGAAGGAGGAGATCAAGGCCGAGCTCAACGTGCGCGAGCTGGAGGATGTCGAGACGCTGTCGGACCTGATGAGGTGGACCGTCGTGCCCAACTTCCGGGCGCTCGGCCCCCGCCTGGGCAAGCGCGTCAACGACATCAAGTCGGCGCTGGCCGAAGCCGACGGCAACGAGCTCCGCCGGGCGCTGGACTCGCACGGCTCCGTCGAGATCGCCGGTGAGCGGCTCGGGCCCGACGACGTGGAGGTCCGGGCGTCGAGCCACGAGGACTTCGCCCTCTCCCAGGAGGGCGGGTGGGCCGTCGCCCTCGACCTGGAGCTCGACGACGACCTGCGCACCGAGGGCGTGGCCCGGGAGATCGCCCGGGGCCTGAACGACCTGCGCAAGGCGCGCAACCTCGCCCTGTCCGACCGCATCGCCTTGACGCTGGAGGCCGGGCCGCGGGTCGCCGCCGCGGTGGAGGGCCACCGGGCGTGGATCTCGGCCCAGGTCCTGGCCGTCGAAGTGGTCGTGGGCGCCGCCGGCACCGAGGCCGCCGAGCTGGATGTCGACGGTGAGAAGCTGCGGGTCGACCTGAGGTCGGTGCCGATCGGCCCTTAGGGCTGCTTCTTGGCCGCCCGGGCCTTCTTGACCGCGGCCTTCATCGGGGTGTCGGCCGCGGGCTCGACCGGGGCGGCGGCCTTGCGCCGGGCCGGCGCCTTCTTGGCCACGGGCTCGGTGGCGGCGGTCTTCCTGGCCGCCGCCTTGCGGGTGGACGCCTTCTTGACCACCTCCACGGACGGGGCGGCGGTGGCGGCCGCCTTGCGGGCGCCGCTCTTGCGGGCCGGGGTCTTCTTGGCCACCGGCTCGACCGCCGCGGGTGTCGCCTTGGCCACCCGGGCCTTGCGGGGCGCCGGTGCAGCCGCGGGCGCGGCGGCCGGCGTCTTGGCGGCGGGGGCCTTGCGCGCCCGGGCCGGCGCCGCCCGCTTGGCCGGCGCCGCCCGCTTGGCCGGCGCAGAGGGCATGGCCATGGCGCCCGACCGCGATGCCAGCCGGTCGATGCGATCGAGGATGGTGCCCCGCCCCCGCCCCTCCTGCTCCCGAGCCCGGACCTGGGCCAGCTGGTCGGCGTCGAGCTCGCTGAGGCGGGGCAGGATCTGGCCCACGGTGAGCGACTCGTAGCCGGCGATGGGGAATTCCTCGGCCGGCGATACCAACTCGTCGACCTCGTCGTCTTCCACCTCGCCGCCGCCGAGAGGGATAGGGGTGACGATGTCCTGCGGCTCGCCCCAGTCGTCGTCGTCGACGGCGAAGTCGTCGACGGGGGCGGGGGCGAAGTCCTCGTCCTCGTCGGCGAAGTCGTCGGCGGCACCGACCTCGATGACCGTGGTGTCGGCGTCGGCCGGCGTGATCGCGCCCTGGTCGTCATCCTCCCACTCGTCGTCGTCTGCCTCCCACGCCGGCTCGGACATGCCGGCCAGGAGCACGTCGATGCGGCTCATGATGGTGAACCGGTTCTTGCCGGCCACCTCGCGCTCGCGCACGGCCTCGAGCTGGTTGCGGTCGAGGCTCCCGAGGCGGCGGAGGAGATCCGTCGCCCGCATCCGGTCGTAATCGGCGATGGGGAAGCCGTCGTCGGCCTCGTCGGAAAGGGCCGCGTACTGGGCCGTCGCCGCCTCGGGCTCGGGCGCTGGCATGGGCTCGGGCTCGGCCGTGGCAGCAGCGGGCTCCTCGGTGCGCCGGCGGAGACGGCCGAGCAGGGCGGTGCCCGCGGCCTTGGTGGCGACGTCCTCGGTCGGTCCGGAGGCCGGCGCCGGCGGCGGGGGTGGAGTCGTGGGCGGGGGCGTCCAGGCCGGGGCACTCTCGTAGGTGGACGCCGAAGCCGGCGCACCGACCGACGTCGGGACCTGCGTCGGCGGGGCCGAGGCCGGCGGCGTGAACGCTCGCCCGGCGGGCGCCGCGGCGCGCGGCTCGGGTCGACCACGCAGCACGGCCACGGCCAGCACCACGCCGGCGAGGACACTGCACGCGATCGACAGGTAGATGAGCGTCAATCCCGACTGCAGGAGGCCGACGACAAGCGTCACCGCCGCAGCAAGGACGAGCACGAAGCTCACGAGAACCAACACGTCACCATTCCCATCTCTGTAGACAAGCCGCGCCAGACGAACATCGCTCTGCCTCCGCCGTAGACACTGCCACGCTAGCTAACAGATTGCGCCCCGCAGAATCTGCAGGCCCACGACGATGATGATCGGTGACAGGTCGAGGCCCATACCGCCTGCGCCGATGGGCGGGATCACCCGCCGCACGGGCCCCATGACAGGTTCGGTGATGGTGTACAGGAAGCCGTACACCGAGGCCAAGGTGGATCCGGGGGCGACCGGAAACCACGACAGGATGATCCGAGCGAAGATGATGATGATGTAGGCCTGCAGGAGACTGCAGAGGATGGCGGGCACGTCAGGCGCGGTACAGGCCGCGCTCTTGCAGGCGACGCTTCTCCTCGGCGGACACCTCGACGTTCGACGGCGTCAGCAGGAACACCTGCTCGGCCACCCGCTCCATGGCGCCGCCGAGGCCGTAGGTCAGCCCGGAGGAGAAGTCGATGAGCCGGCGGGACAAATCGCGGTCGATCCCCTGCAGGTTCACGATCACGGGCTGGTTGGCCTTCAGCTTGTCTCCAATCTCCTGGGCGTCGTTGAACCCTACCGGCACGGTGATGTGGACCTTGGCGGCCTGCGGTTGGCTGAAGGGGCGCACGACCGAAGGCCGTGGCTGCACCGTCACCGCCCCGCTGCTTCCCATTCCGCTGGGGTTGCCCACGCCGCTGCCTCCGATGCTGCGGGGTTCGGCGACGCGCGGCTCCATGGCGCGAGGCTCGGGGGTGAAGCCCTCGTCACGGGGCAGTGTGCGCACACCGGAAGGCTCGGGGTCGTAGGCCCCCTCCATCGGATCGGGGACCGCCCTGGCGGCGCGACGCGGTGGCGGGGCCGACGCCATCGGCTGCGTCGGCGGCTCGTCGTACGGCTCGTACTCCTCGTATTCCTCGTCGTCGACCAAGCCCAGATAGACCATGGTCCGTCGCCAGATTGATGCCATACCGCGTCGCCTCCTTGGCTTCCTGAGCCTATCGCCGGATCGCCGGCGCGCCGGGACGCGCACCGAACAAACCACGCCCGACGCGCACCATCGTCGAGCCCTCTTCCACCGCGACGCCGAGGTCGGCCGTCATGCCCATCGAGCGCTCCGCCAGCCCGAGCCGATCGGCCAGCGCACTGACCTTGCGGAACCCCGGACGGGCCAGCTCCGGTGGCCCGGCGGGCCCCACCGCCATGAGGCCGCGCACGTCGAGCCCGAGGCTGTCGAGACGCTCGACGAGCCCCGGCACGTCGTCGGGGTCACAGCCGTTGCGGCCTTCGTCGCCGGCGATGCGCACTTGCACCAGCACCTTGGCGCCCGGTGAACGGCGGGCGATCTCCTCCCCCGCCGGCACCCTGTCGACGCCCTGCCAGAGGTGCACGGCGGCGGCGATCGAGCGCACCTTGTTGCGCTGCACGTGCCCGAGGAAGTGCCAGCGCAGGCGCGGGTCGTCGCCAGCCTCGTCGACCTTGACGGCCAGGTCCTGGGCGTAGTTCTCGCCGACGTCGACGATGCCGGCGGCGTTGGCTGCCTCGACCGCCTCCACGCCGAAGCCCTTGGTCACGGCGACGACCACGACGTCGGTCGCGGGACGCCCGGCGGCTTCGATGCGTGACCGCACCTCGGCGAGGCGGTCGGCGACGTCGGTGTGGGTGACGGCGCCGGCCGGCCCACCCGACCGGCCTTCCGTGCCCGTCACAACCACACCACCGTGGCCTGGCGCTGCAGCTCCTTCCGCGCCCGCCAGGAGAAGTGGTCGGGCGAGCAGGCGGTGCAGACATCGACGTCGTTGATCGTGGCCACGCCGGCCGCCCGGAGCGCGCCCTGCACCGCCGCGGGCAGGTCGAGCGCCGGCGCGCCGGCGGCGGTGGTGGACCGCACGCCGTCGCCCAGCCGGTCGGCGACATCGTCGAGGTCGGCGGGGCTGAACTCGTAGCACTCGGCGTGGATGCACGGGCCCACGACCGCCTCGATGGCGGTAGCGCCGAGCGCCTCCATCGCCGTGACGGTGGCCTCGACCACGCCGGCGGCCACGCCGCGCCAGCCGGCGTGGGCGACCCCGATGACACCGTTGCCGCTGGCCAGTGCGATGGGCGCGCAGTCGGCGGTGAGCACGGCCAGCGCGCAACCTCCTTCGGCGGTGACGGCGGCGTCGGCCTTGGTGCCGGCACCGTGGCCCGGCCGCGTCACCCGCACGACGTCGGCGCCGTGGATCTGGTGGAGCCACGTCCAGGGCAGGTCGACGACGGCGCGCCGGCGTGCGGCCACCTCGGGGGCGACGGTGACGACGGGTGCGCCGCCGTGGCCCAGGTCACCCTGGGCCCGCCCCGTGAACGCGATGTGGGCCGACGACAGCGACAGGGGGGTTCGGAGGGCGGCGCCGCCCGGCGTCACTTCAGGAATGAGGGGACGTCGAAGTCGTCGTCGTCATCGTCGCTGCCGAGACCGAGGTCGTCGTCGGCGGAGCCGAAGATGTCGTTGCGCTGGGGCTCGGGCTCGCGCTCGCGCTCGCGCCGGCCGCCCAGGCCGAGGACCGCGCCACGGCCGCCGGCGGGCTTGGCCGCCGGCTCCTCCCGCACCCGATCGCGCCCCTCGTCCCAGCGGTCGAAGCCGGCGGCGATGACGGTGACGCGCACTTCGTCGCCCATGGCGTCGTCGATCACCATGCCGGCGATGATGTTGGCGTCTGGGTGGGCCACCTCGTGGATGATCTCGGCCGCCTCGTTGACCTCGAAGAGGCCGAGGTCGCTACCGCCGGAGATGTTGAGGAGGATGCCGCGGGCGCCCTCGATGGATGCCTCGAGAAGGGGGCTGGCGATGGCAGCGCGGGCCGCGTTGAGGGCCCGGCCTTCGCCGGACGCGTAGCCGATGCCCATGAGAGCGGAGCCGGCGTTGGTCATGATCATCTTGACGTCGGCGAAGTCGGTGTTGATGAGCCCGGGCGTGTTGATGAGGTCGGTGATGCCCTGCACGCCCTGGAGGAGGACCTCGTCGGCCATCTTGAAGGCGTTCAGCGCCGACGTCTTGTCGTTGCTGACCGAGAGCAGGCGGTCGTTGGGGATGACGATGAGCGTGTCGACCTTCTCCTTCAGGTTGGCGATGCCCTGCTCGGCCTGGACCGAGCGGCGCCGGCCCTCGAAGGCGAACGGCCGGGTGACCACGCCGACGGTGAGGGCCCCGAGGCTCTTGGCGATGGACGCCACCACCGGGGCGCCGCCGGTGCCGGTGCCGCCGCCCTTGCCCGCGGTGATGAAGACCATGTCGGCGCCCTTGAGCACCTCCTCGATCTCGTCGCGGTGCGCTTCGGCGGCCTGGGCGCCGACCTCGGGGTCGCTGCCGGCACCGAGGCCCCGGGTCAGCTCCCGACCGATGTCGAGCTTCACGTCGGCGTCGCTCATGAGCAGCGCCTGGGCGTCGGTGTTGACGGCGATGAACTCCACTCCCCGCAACCCGGCGTCGATCATCCGGTTGACGGCGTTCACGCCGCCGCCCCCGATCCCGACCACCTTGATGACAGCCAGATAGTTCTGTGGTGCGCCGATCATCGGCCCTCCTGACGGTTTGACGTTCCTGGGACGAGACTGTGCCGTTCCGCCGCCGGCACTTCGGGCCGGGCCTCCGCCAACTCGGTGAACTGCAGCACGCCCTGCAGTCTTCGTTACTCCGCTCACAGCCACGTTCCCGCACCCACCTCTACGTCGACTTGAGGTTGAGAGTTATGTCAACCTACCCTTGGGGTCGAAACTTTAACGGCGGTGTCCCGGCGCGTCAACACGGGGGTCTCCGGCCGGCGGACGTCGAGCACCGCGAGGTTGCCCAGGTCGACCTGGGCCAGTACCGCCCGTATGGCGGTGAACTTACGGTCGAGGTCGTCGGGGGGACCAAGCCTGACCATCCCCTCGGGGTCGAGGCGCAGCTCGACCTCTCCCCCGTCCCCCGCCGCCGGCGCCAGGCCGGAGATGCGCGGCCGCAGCTCGGCAGGCAGGGCCAGGGCGACCTGAAGGGAGGCCACGCCGTCGGCACCCAGCGTCGTCCCGGGAGATCCGGCGGGCCGGAGGCCGGCCAGGACCGGCAGCCCGGGTGGGGGGACCGGTACCCACTCGAGCACCCGGCCGGTCCCGTCGATCAGCGCCATGGCGCCGGGCGCCGCTTCGGCCACGGCCACCGGCTCCCGCTCCACCACGACGATGCGTACCCGGCCCGGCCACTCCCGGCGCACCGATGCCTGCTTCACCCACGGCAGGGCCTCCACCGCCCGGTCGACCGCGCCCTCGTCGATGTCGAGCATGGGCTCCCCTATCCGCAAACCGGAGGCGAAGCGGGCCTCCTCCGGCGAGGTGTGGACCACGCCCTCGACGACCACCCGGTCGAGATCGAGCAGGACGGAGTCGGTGGCCGCCCAGCCGGCGCATCCCAGCGCCACCACCGCAGTGACGCCGACCAGGACCCTGAAGCGCCGGCGGCCCTCCTCCCGGCGGGCGTCGACCCAACGTCGACGGAACCGTGGATCCACCTCAACCTCCACTCGACGTCGAGACATCGAACCCGACGAGGCGGTTCTCGAGGGTCAGCTCGACGCCGAACCGGCTTTTCACCGTCGTCTGCACCTCCTCGATCAGGGCCCGCACGTCGTCGGCCGAGCCGCCCGCGTCCACCTGGAAGAAGTTGGCATGCTTGGGCGACACAGACGCGGATGCCCGCCGGTGACCTCGGAGGCCGGCGGCCTCGATGAGGCGGCCGGCCGAGTCTCCCGGCGGGTTGGCGAACACCGAGCCGGCGTTGGAGCCCCCGGGCTGGTGCTCCCGCCGCCACCTCACCACCGCGGCGATCTCGGCCTCGGCCTCGGCCCGGTCGCCGCGGGTCAAGGAGAACTCTGCCGCCACGACCACCTGGGCGGGCCCGACCGCGGACCGCCGGTACCCCAGGTCGAGGTCGGCGACGGGCACTTCGACCGCGCCGCCGCCACCCCCGCCGGCCAGGTCGAACAGCCATACCCGGACCAGCGTGGCGGCGACGTCGGATCCGTGGCCGCCGGCGTTCATGCGCACGCCGCCGCCCACCGTGCCGGGAACACCGACGGCCCACTCCAGCCCCCGCAGACCGAGCGCCGCCGTCCGCCGGGCCAGGACCGGGAGACTGAGCCCGCCCCCCGCCCGGACCAAGGTCTCCTCGTCCTCCCGGTGGATGGCGGCGAAGTCCTCGCCCAGGGTGAGGGCCAGGCCGGGGAAGCCCCGGTCGGCGACCAGGAGGTTGGAGCCCCGGCCGATGATCAGCACCGGCACCCCGCTGGCGGCCACCGCCTCACGGGCCAAGGCCAGGTCGTCGGGGCCGCAGTTCTCCAACAACAGGGCGGCGGGGCCGCCCACCCCGTAGGTGGTGAACGGTCCGAGGGGGACATCACGCCTGGCCCGGTCGCCCAGCACGGCGGCGGCCCGCGCGATCGTCTCCGCGCTCACGCCAGCAGCTCGTCGGGCAGGGTGGTCAGGTCGCCGGCGCCCAACGTGAGGCACAGGTCGCCGGGCCGGAGCTCCCGGCGAAGGAACGCCACCAGCTCGGCCCGCTCGGGAAGCCACTCCACCCGCGCTCCTGGGTGGGCGTCGCGCACGGCGTCGGCCACGAGACGCCCCGTCACGCCCGGGCGGGATGGCTCGCCGGCGGCATAGACCTCGGTGACGACGACCACGTCGGCGTCGGCGAAGGCGTCGGCGAAGCCGGCCCACACCGCCTCCGTGCGGCTGTAGCGGTGGGGCTGGAAGACGGCGACCACCCGCTTCCAGCCGCCCTCCCGGGCCGCGGCCAGCGTGGGGGCCACCTCGCCCGGCAGATGGGCGTAGTCGTCGACGTAGGTCACGCCGTCCCGCTCGCCCCGAAGCTGGGAGCGCCGGCCCACGCCGGCGAAGCCCCCGACGCCGGCGGCGGCGCCGGCGAAGCCGGCGCCGGCCAGCATGGCGGCGCCGATCGCCGCCGCCGCGTTGCGGGCGTTGTGGCGCCCGGGGAGGGGCACGTCGACCCGTCCCAGGTCGCCGAGGGAGAACGACGCCGCCCGGCCGGCCGCCGTGTAACCGGTGATCCGCAGGGCGGCGCCGGCATCGAAGCCGTACGTCGACGCCGAAGCCGCGGCACCGAGCCCGGCGGCGACGGGATCGTCGGCGCACACCAGCCGCTGCGGGGCACGGGCCAGGAACAGGGCGAAGGCGTCGACCAGCGCGTCGAAGCTGCCGTAGTGCTCCAGGTGGTCGGGTTCGACGCTGGTGACCACGGCGATCTCGGCGTCGAGGTCGAGGAAGGTGCCGTCGCTCTCGTCGGCCTCGACGACGAACCACTCCCCACTCCCCCATCGGGCGCCGGTTCCGAAGCCGGCGATGACGCCGCCGACGACGAATGAGGGGTCGAGGCCGGCGGAGGTGAGGGCACAGGCCAGCAGGGACGACGTCGTCGTCTTGCCGTGCGTGCCGGCGACGGCGATCGTCCGCCGCAGCCGGGTCAACGCCGACAGCACCTCGGCCCGGCGCAGCACGGGCGCGCCCCGCCGGCGGGCCTCGACGACCTCGGGGTTGGTGGCGCCGACGGCGGTGGAGATGGCGACGGCGTCGACGCCGGCGGGCACGTTGGCGGCGTCGTGGCCGACCACGGCGTCGACGCCCAACGATCGCAGCCGCTCCAGCACCACCGACCCGGCCTGGTCGCTGCCGGACACCCGGTGGCCCAGCGCGGCCAGCACCTCGGCGACGGCGCTCATACCGGCGCCCCCGATGCCCACCACGTGTATCGAACGGGATGCGGAGAGGTCGAACGGCTCACCCACTCGCGCACCGCTCGACCAGCTCGGCCACCGCGTCGGCGGCGTCGCGCCGGCCGGCCCGGGCCGCAGCCTCACCCATCGCCGCCAGCCGCCCCGGGTCTCCCAGCAGACCCTCCACCTCGCGGACCAGCCGGTCGGCCGACATCTCTCCGTCAGGCACCAGCACGGCGGCGCCGGCATCGGCCAGGTGGCGGGCGTTGGCGGTCTGGTGGTCGCCCGGGGCGCCGGGCAGGGGCACGAGGATGGACGGCACACCCACGGCCGCCAGCTCGGCCACCGTGTTGCCCCCCGCCCGGGAGACGGCGAGGTCGGCGGCGGCGAGGGACAGCTCGCGCTGGTCGTCGTAGCGCACCGGCTGCCAGAACAGCCCGCCGACGTCCCGGGACTGGCCGGCGACCAGGGACCAGTCCCGCTCCCCCACCACGTGCCGCACGGCCAGGTCGGAGCGACCACCCCAGGTCTCGAAGGCCCCCACCACCGCGTTGTTGAGCCGCAAGGCACCGAGTGAGCCGCCGAAGACGGCCACCACCGTGCGGCCCTCGGGCAGGCCCAACGCGGCTCGCGCCGCAGCACGGCCGGCAGGGCTGCGGTCGACGGCGAGGATCTCCGAACGGACCGGGTTGCCGGTGACCACCGCCCGGGGAAGCGGGGTGCCGGGGAACGGCACCGCGCACGCCTTGGCGAAACGGCCGACCAGGCGGTTGGAGGCGCCGGGCACGGCGTTCTGCTCGGCGACCACCAAGGGCACCCGCAGGGCGGCGGCGGCCGTGGCGCAGGTCACGCTGGCGTAGCCGCCCATGGCCAGCACCACCGCCGGCCGGCGGGCCCGCACCAACGACAGCGCCTGGGCGCCGGCCTGGGTCAGCCCCCACACCGCGCCGAGGTTGTCGGCCGTCAGCCGGCGCTGGATGCCCCGGCCAGGCAGCAGGGTCGCCTCGAAGCCGGCGGCACCGACCACGTCGCCCTCGATCCACCGCCGGCCGCCGACCCAGTGGATCGTCTCCGCCGCATGGCCGCGGGCGACGAGGGCGTGGGCGACGGCCAGGCCGGGCACGACGTGGCCGGCGGTCCCGCCGCCGGCGATGACGGCCCAGGTGTCACTCACGCTTTGCGGGCCACAGCCCGCGACTGGCGGGCCACGTTGAGCAGGATGCCGGTCGCGGCCATGGTGACCACCAGCGACGACCCCCCGAAGGAGACGAAGGGCAAGGGCACGCCGGTCACCGGCAAGAGGCTGGTGACCGCCCCCATGTTCACCACGGCCTGCCCGCACACCCACGCCGTCACCCCTGCGGCCACCAGGGCGCCGAAGCGGTCGGGCGCCCGCAGCGCGGTCCGCACCCCCAGCACGGCGAAGGCGATGAAGAGACCGACGACGCCGACGGTGCCGAACAGGCCGAGCTCCTCGCCGACGATGGCGAAGATGAAGTCGGTGTGGGCGTTGGGCAGGAACCCCCACTTGGCCCGGCTGGCGCCCAGGCCCACCCCGCCGACGTGGCCGGTGCCGAGGGCGACGAGCGACTGCGCCACCTGGTAACCACCGTCGGCGAAGTTGCCGAAGGGGTCACGGAACGATGCCACGCGCTCCCAGCGGTAGGCCTCGGCCTTGGCGATGAACACCGCTGCCGCCGACGCCGCCGCCGTGATGCCCGACATCGGCGCCAGCGGCACACCGCCCACGAACATCAGCACGAACACGACGAAGACGATCAGTGTGGCCGTGCCCATGTCGGGCTGAAGCAGGACCAGACCGGCCACCGACCCGCTGGTGATCAGGAGCGGGCGGGTGACGCAGCGCCAGTCGCCGACCAGCTCGGCCCGGCGGGCGAGCAGGTCGGCTCCGAAGAGCAGGATGGCGAGCTTGGCCAGCTCCGACGGCTGGACCCGGAACGAGTCCGTGCCCAGCCACCGCGACGAGCCGCCGGCGGTGATCCCGACGCCGGGCATGAGCACGAGGACAAGGCCGAGAGCCGAGATCCCGAGCAGGGGGATGACCGCCTTGCGCCAGTGGTGGTAGTCGAACCAGGCGGCGCCGGCCAGCGCCACCGCGCCGATGGCTACCCACATCACCTGGCGCTGGAAGAAGATCCACGCCCCCCCGTAGCTGCGCAGCGCCTCCACCGACGACGCCGAGAGCACCATCATCAGTCCGATGGTGCAGAGCATGGCCACGATGGCGGCCAGCAGGACCCACCCGGAGTCGTCGGCGGCCGGCGGCTGCAACTGGTGACGCTTGGTGGGGCCATGGCGACGAGAATCGTCACCGGTTCGGGTGGGAGTGAGCATCAGCGCGCCTCCAGCAGGGCGTGGACGGCGGCGGCGAAGTCGTCGCCCCGTTCGGCATAGGACCGGTACCAGTCGAACGACGCGCACCCCGGCGACAGGAGCACGACGTCGCCCGGCTTTGCCGCGTTGGCGGCCAGCTGCACCGCCTCCCGCATCGACTCGGCGACCCAGACCGGGCTGCGTCCCTCGAACGCCTCCGCCACCTGCGGCGCCGCCTCACCGATGGCGACGACGGCCCGGACCCGGTCGGCGACATGGGAGAACTCCGAGAGGTCGAGACCCTTGTTGCGCCCGCCGGCGAGCAGGACGACTGAGTCGAAACCCGAGACGGCGGCGACCGCGGCATGGGGATTGGTGGCCTTGGAGTCGTCGTACCAGCGCACGCCGCCGGCGTAGGCCACCAAGGTCAGCCGGTGCGGAAGCGGGGCGAAGGCGGTGAGCGCGGCCCGCACGCCTTCGGCGGTGGCGCCGGCGGCGAGGGCGGCGGCGGAGGCGGCCAGGGCGTTGGACAGGTCGTGGGGCAGGTTGCGAGAGAGCGTGGCCACCTCGACAAGGGGGCCGTCGGGTCCGCGCAGCCAGCCGTCGGTCACCGTGAATGCCGCCCGCTCAGGCTGCAGGCCGAAGGTGACGATGCGCGACGGGGCCCGGGCGGCCTGGGCCATGACGACGGGGTCGTCGGCGTTGACGACGGCCACGTCGCCCGGGCCCTGGTGGGCCCAGATGCGGGCCTTGGCCGCCACATAGGCGTCGACGTCGCCGTGCCAGTCGAGGTGGTCGGGCGCCAGGTTCAGCCACACGGCCACGACCGGGCGGAAGGACTCGGCGAAGGCGAGCTGGAACGACGAGACCTCGGCCACCACGACCTCGAGGTCCTCGTTGGCCACCGCGTCGCTCAGAGGCAGGCCGATGTTTCCCGCCGCGATGGAAGGCACGCCCGACGCCGACAGCATCTCGGCGATCAGGCTGGTGACCGTCGTCTTGCCGTTGGTGCCGGTGACGGCGACCAGCGGGCAGATCGACCAGCGCGACGCCAGCTCCACCTCACCCCGAACCGGCACGCCGGCGGCCCGGGCCAAGCCGAACACCGGATGGGAGGCGGGCACCCCGGGGCTGGGGACGACCAGGTCGGCCCGTACCACCAGGTTGGCCAGCGCCTCCAGGCTGGGCGCGTCCACCAGCATCAGGCCGAGGGCGCCGGCCGCGGCCCGCGCCTCGTCCGAGGGCGCGTCGTCGACGGCAGCCACGCTCATGCCCCGGACCAGCAGGTGGCGGGCCACGGCCTGGCCGCTGCGACCGAGGCCGACGACGAGCGCCCGCTCGCCGGAGCTCGCCGGCGTCGTGGACAGCTGCGGCGGCAGCACCGACGTCGGCATCAGGGGCGGCTCCCCCGGGGACATGATGGCGTGCACCGGTTCGTCCCCACCGGTCTCGACGGCTCCGCCGTCGACGGAAGTATCAGCCAAGGCTGGCCCCCCGGCACCCGCTCTGGAGGAAGTCGGCGTAGAACAGCCCGATGGCGGTGGCGGTGCACAGCGACGCCAGGATCCAGAACCGCACGATGACCGTGGTCTCCGGCCAGCCGACCAGCTCGAAGTGGTGGTGGATGGGAGCCATGCGGAACACCCGCCGGTGGAACAGCTGGAACACCGCCACCTGGATGACCACCGAGCTGGTGATCATCACGAACAGCCCACCGACGACGGGCAGCAGCAGATGGGTGTTGGTGGTCAGCGCCAGGGCGCCGAGGCCGGTGCCGAGGGCCAGCGACCCGGTGTCGCCCATGAAGATCTTGGCCGGTGCCGCGTTCCACCACAGGAAGCCGGCGCAGCTGCCGGCGAGGGCGGCGGCGATGAGCGAGAGGTCCAGCGCCGGCCCCACGCCGTAGCACTCCGGGTGACGGAACTCCCAGAAGGCGATGAACACGAAGGCGCCGAAGCCGTACATGGCCGAGCCGGCGGCCAGGCCGTCCAGGCCGTCGGAGAGGTTCACGGCGTTGGAAATGGCCAGCAGGATCAGGATGGCCCAGACGATGTAGACGGGGTTGGCGAGATCGATGTTGACCGAGCGGGCGAAGGAGAGGTCGGTGTTGACCCTGGCCCGGTAGACGGCCAGGACGGCGAACGTCAGGAACACGGCGACGAGCGCGATGGTCTTGGCCGACTTGTTCAGGCCGAGGCTGCGCTGGCGGGAGATCTTGATCCAGTCGTCCAGGAAACCCACGGCGGCGGCGCCCAGCACGACGAGGACGACGAGGGCGCCGGCCGCGGTGAACACCGCACCGGTGCCGATGTGGGCGGCCAGGTAGCCGACGGTCGCCGCTCCCACCATGGTGAGGCCGCCCATGGTGGGCGTGCCCGCCTTGGAGAAGTGCCCCTCGGGGCCGTCGTCGCGGATCTGCTGGCCGATGCCGCGGGCCTGCAGCGTCCGGATCAAGATGGGCGTCCCGAGGATGGCGGCGAGCAGGGCCGTTGCCCCCGCAACGAGCAGCGCTACCAAGGCGCACTTCCCGCGAGCTGGCCGAGGACCTCCGCCGCCACGGCGCGGTCGTCGAACGCACGGGTCTCCGTGCCGATCACCTGGGTCGTCTCGTGGCCCTTGCCGGCGAGCACGACCACGTCACCGGGCCTGGCCGACTCCAGCGCCAGGGCGATGGCCGCCCGGCGGTCGGGCTCCTCCACCAGGATCTCGGGCCGGCGCACGCCGGCCCGCACCTCGCCGGCGATGGCGGCCGGGTCCTCGCTGCGGGGGTTGTCGGTGGTCAGCACGGCCAGGTCGGCGAGGCGGGTGGCGACCTCGCCCATGAGCGGGCGCTTGGCCCGGTCGCGGTCGCCGCCGCAGCCGAAGACCACCACCACCCGCCCGGGACCGGCCATGCGGCGGGCGCCGGCCAAGGTCTGCTCCAGAGCGTCGGGCGTGTGGGCGTAGTCCACGAGCACCGAGAACGGCTGGCCCCGTTCGACCGGCTCGTTCCGCCCCGGCACCGACGCCAGGCCCGACAGCCCGGCGGCCACCGCGCCCGCCTCCACACCGAGCTCGCGCGCCGCGGTCGCCGCGGCCAGGGCATTGGCCACGTTCACGGTGCCGGCGAGGCGCAGCCGCACCGGCGCGCCCTCCCAGCGGAAGCTGGTCCCGAGGCGGTCGTAGGTCACGTCCACGGCGTCGGTGAGGGTGAAGGCGCGGGTCGGCAACCGGGCCGACTCGAGGAGGCGCCGGCCCCAAGGATCGTCACCGTTGATCACCCCGAGGCCGGCCCGCTCGGGCACGAAGAGAGAGGCCTTGGCCGCGAAGTAGTCCTCGATGGTCCCATGGAAGTCGAGGTGGTCCTGGCTGAGGTTGGTGAAGACGGCGACCGCGAACCGCACGCCGTCCACCCGGTGCTGGACCATGGCGTGGGAGCTGACCTCCATGGCCACAGCGTCGAAACCCTCGCCGGCCAGCTCGGCCAGGTGGGCCTGGAGCTCCGGCGCCGCCGGCGTCGTGCGCACGCCGGACAGGGTGCCGATGACCGCCGCCCGCCGGCCGGCGGCCTCCAGGACGGCACGGAGGAAGTGGGTGGTCGTGGTCTTGCCGTTGGTGCCGGTCACCCCCACGACGGCCATGCGCCGGGAGGGGTGGCCGTGCAGGGCGGCAGCCAGGGGGCCGAGGGCCATGCGGACGTCGTCGACCAGGGCCTGGGGCACGTCGACGTCGACGAAGCGCTGGACGATGAGGGCGACGGCGCCGGCGTCAACCGCCCCGGCGGCGAAATCGTGGCCGTCGGCGCGAGACCCGGGCACGCAGCAGAACAGCGTCCCGCGGGCGACCGACGCGGAGTCGTGGGCGATGGCCACGATCTCGGCGCTGTCCGGGTCACCCCGCACCGCGCGTGTCTCTACCTCCCCGAGCAGCCGACTGAGTCGCACGAAGTCCCTATGGTCTCGTCGTCGGTGAGATCCCGAGCGTAGTGGCCGGCGCCGGCGGCAGGGGCCCGGGCAGGCTGACCGGGCCGGCCGGCGTCCGGCGGGGTGGGACGCCACCCGGCTCCGCCGGAATGTGGAAGTTGCGGATGCCGAAGCTGCCGAGGGCGGCGAACATCGGCGCCGACACCACCCCGCCGTAATAGGCGCCCACCGGCGCGTCGAGTACGACGATGGCCGACAGCCGGGGCGACTCCGCGGGCAGGAACCCGATGAAGCTGGGCATGTAGGTGTCGGTGTAGCCCCCCTGCGGCGACGGCTTGCGGGCGGTGCCCGTCTTGCCGGCGACGGTGTAGCCCTCGATGCGGGCCGCGGCCCCGGTGCCGGTTTCGACCGCGTTGGCGAGCATCTGCGTCATCTGGCCCGCCGTCCTCTCGGACACGACCCGCCGGGAGGCCGGGGGCTTGGCCTGGTGGAGTTTGCCGGCGGCATCCACCGTCGCCTTGACCAGGCTCGGGGCGACGTAGGTCCCGCCGTTGGCGATGATGTTGAACGCACCCAGCATCTGCACCGCGGTCACCGCCACCCCCTGGCCGATGGGGATGCTGCCCATGGACGTGCCCGACCACTCATCCGGGTCGAGCATGATGCCGCCCGACTCGCCGGGGAAGTCGAGGGCGGTCGCGTCCGCCAGCCCGAACGTCCGCAGGTACTTGTCCACCCTGGCCTTGCCCAGCCGCTGGGCGATCTGGATGGTCCCCACGTTCGACGAGTGGGCCATGATGTCAGCCGTCGACCACCACTTCAGCTCGTGGGGGTCGGAGTCCTGGAAGAGGGTGTCGGCGACCTGCAGGGTGTCGGCCACGTTCATGCGGGTGCCCGGCTCCACGATGCCTTCCTCGAGGGCGCCGGCGATGGTGACGACCTTGTTGGTCGACCCGGGCTCGAAGACCCGGGTCAGCGCCATGTTATCGACCGGCGGGGTCGGCGCCGTGCCCGGCTTGCCGACCTCCAGGTTGGCCATGGCCAGGATCTCGCCGGTCTGCGGATCCATGACGACGGCCATGCCGCCCTTGGCCCTGGTCGCGACGATGGAGTCGGCCAGCACTCGCTCGGTCTCGTACTGCATGGCCCGGTCGATGGTCAGCACGAGGTTGTCGCCCCTGGCCGACGGCCTTAGCTGGCGCAGGCCGGCGGCGATGCCGTTGCCACCGGGGTCCTGCTCGACGATGAGCTCGCCGGCTCGCCCGGCGAGGGTCTTCTCGAACTGCAGCTCGAGGCCGGAGAGGCCCTCGTCGTCGGTGCCCACCTGGCCCAGCACGGGGCCGGCGAGGGTGCCGGAGGGGACGATGCGCTTGGGCTCGTCCAGGAACTGGATGCCGGTCAGGTCGAGGCGCCTGACCGCCTCGGCCACGGGGTCGTCGACCTTGCGGGCCAGGTAGACGAAGTTGGAGTCGGTGCGGAGCTTGTCCTCCAGTTCGCGCTCGTCGGCCTCGAGGATCGGGGCCAAGGCGCGAGCGGTCATCACCGGGTCGGCGACGACCGCGGGATCGGCCCAGATGGTGGATCGCCGGGTGGACACGGCGAGCTCGGCCCCGTTGCGGTCGAGGATGGCCCCCCGCTCGGCGGGGAGGACGACGGACTGGATGCGCTGGGACTCGCCGAAGACGGCGTAACGGCGGGCGGAGAGGACCTGGATGTCGGCCAGGCGCACGACCACGGCCACGAACGCCAGGGCCAGGACGACCATCAGCGCCACCAACCGCCGGTGGACCGGCGGGGCGGAGGGAACGGGCCGGCGCAGGCGGGTGGGGGGTAACTG
>Ga0247719_1000348_pt1 | contig 30068 bp, 34 predicted proteins | sample 41E_DmetaG_FD_189046 | JGI IMG/M metagenome (GOLD analysis project Ga0247719, IMG submission 189046) | Soil microbial communities from hillslope of Landscape Evolution Observatory, University of Arizona, Oracle, AZ, United States - 4-1-E_D | ecosystem: Engineered > Artificial ecosystem >...
AGCGCTTCTCCCAGCCGCCGGTCCCGCCGAGGCTGCCCGTCGCAGCCTGGATCAACGAGCCAACCCCGGAGGCACTCATACAGACCAAACGGTGAGGAGTTGTCTCAAACGGCTTGACAGCTTCCGGCGCCTCCAAGGCGGCGGGTAGAGCCCGCAGCAGCGCCGACTCGACAACTGATCACCCGACGTGGCTCCGGCGCGACCGCATCCGGCGGACTGGACCCTGAAGGAGCCTGACCGGCCGCGAAGCCGGCGATCCGCTGACGCCGGCCGTCTACGATGGCTGGCACCTGGTCGGGTTGTCCCGTAGGCGGTTCTTGTCCACCAACCGGAGGTTGTCGTCCACGAACCAGCCCACGAACCTGTCCGACCAAGGGCCGTTAGCTCATCGGGTAGAGCGGGAGCCTTTTAAGCTTCTGGGCCGGGTTCGAGCCCCGGGCGGCCCACACCCGTCGTACTCTGTACCTTGACGGCGGCCGGTCTCCGCCGCCGCGGATGGGGACGGCGATGGTGAGAGCGCGGATCGTTGCAGTGGCGGTCGTGGGGGGGGCTGGCGTGGCGCCGGCGGTTGCCCTCGCGGAGCGAAACATGCGGGTGTACGTCCGCAACCCCGAGGCCGGGGAGCAGGTGTACGTGACCTCGCGGGCCAACGACGCCCTCAACGTGATCGACGAGTACGACCGTGTGACTGGGTCGCCACCGTGGCGGTGGGAGACATGCCCGTCGCCGTCGTCCAGCCCTTCAACTTCCAGTCGGAGGTCTACGTCGTCAACCGGGGCTCGAACACCGTGTCGGAGCCTGACTTCAGGGCGACGACGTTCGTGCCGCCGCCGGTGATCGCCGGCCAGACCTGGTACGCCAGCGGCGGCAAGACGCTCGCGGCGCCGGCGGGCTCCACCGTGTCGCTGTACGGCGTGGGCGCCCTCGAAGGTGTCCCGTACGTCCTCACCCTGAGCCGGCCGTCGGACTGGCCCTGCCTCCACCGGGTGGCCCTCCTCAACGAGACGACGGTCTTCTCCGGTCCCAACGGCCTCATCGGCAGGGTGCGGGGCACGATCCCCGCCGGCACGCCATCGGGCAACTACACGATCTGCTTCCGCCACACCGGCGGGGTCACCGCCACCGGCCTCGTCGCACTCACCGTCACCTAGGAGGCTGCAATGCCGAGATTGCGGACGGCAACCATCGCCACACTGGCCGCGCTGGTCCTGAGCGGAGCGCCGGGCCCGCCGGCCGCGTCGGCCCAGACCGGCGCCGGCCGGGTCTACGTGGCCAATTCGTTCTCCGACGCGGTGGCGGTCATGGATCCCGCCACCGACACGGTCATAGCCGCCGTGCCCGTCGGCGATCACCCGGTGGCGCTGGCCATGACACCGGACGGCACACGGGTGTACGTCGCCAACGAGCAGAGCGACACGGTGTCGGTCATCGACACCGCCACCAACGCGGTGGTCGCCACCGTGCCGGTGGGCAACGGACCGACCGACGTGGAGGTCACCCCCGACGGCAGGGAAGTATGGGTGGCGAACGCCTACGGGTCCGGCGTGTCGATCATCGACACGGCCACCAACACGGTGGTCGCCACCGTGCCCGTGGGCATCGGGCCGAGCGCCATCGCCTTCTCGCCCGACGGCTCCCGCGCCTACGTGACGCTGGCGACCGACAGCCTGGCCGTGGTCGACACTGCGACCCGCACCGTCATCACCACGGTTCCGGTCGGCCACTCGCCCCACGACGTCGAGGTCCTGCCCGACGGTTCGAAGATCTACGTGGCCGACTCGGTCGGCGGGGTCAGCGTCGTCGACGCCACCACCCTCACCGTGGTGGCGGTCATCCCTATCAGCGGGGGCGCCCGGAGCCTCGCCGTCCACCCCGACGGCACGCGGGTGTACGTCGGCTCCCAGTCCTCCGTGGCCACGATCGACACCGCGACCGACACCGTGGTCGACACCGCGGCCCTGGACTCTCCCCACGCCGTCGCCGTCTCGCCCGCTCGGCGACCGGCTCTACGTGACCACGGTCGCCGAGCGGGTCACGGTCCTCGACCCGGCGACGCTTGACGTCCTCGTCCCCGGCGTCTTCGTCGGCCTGTGGCCCCGGGACATCGAAACCGGGGCCCTGCGCCAGCCGGTCATCGGCGGCTCGACCTGGTACAGCTCGGGTGCCAAGTCCCGGTCGGGATCAGCCGGCTCCACTGTCTCGCTGTACGCGGTCGGCGCCGCGCCGGGCGTCCCCTACCGGCTGGTGCTCAGCCGCACGCCGGCCTGCGCCGACCTCGTCGCCTACCTCAACCCGACGACGGTGTCCGCCGGCGGCAACGGGCTCATCGGCACCGTCCGGGGGACGATCCCGGCCGGCACGCCGGCAGGCACGTACTGGATCTGCTTCCGGCACACCGCCGGCGCCACCGCCACCGGGGTGGTCAACTTCACCGTCACCTAGAAGATGGGGAAGGCGGTCGCCGGCGTGCTGACGTCGGCGAGCGCCATGCCGCCGGCGCCGTCGCCCACCAGGCCGGCGAAGCCCGGTTCGCCGGCCAGCGCGCCCACGGCCACCGCCCGGGCGCCGGCCACGAGCACGCCGACCAGCTCGGCGCCGGCGAAGAGGGCGGCGCCGGTCATGCCGGCGCCGGCGGGCCGGCCGCCGGTGACGGTCAGCCACGTCGTCTCCGACGGCACGACGTGGCCGAAGAAGTGCTCGGGGTCGCGGGCCCACCGGGTGGGCGTCACCGCTGGCGGGAACCCCATCGCCGCCACCGCCACCGGCCGGCGGCCGGTGATCCGGCCCCACCGGGGCAGGGCCGGCGGCATCATCAGTGCCTCGGGGTCGTCCAGCTCGAGGACGGCGGCGCCGGCGGGCGAGGACCAGACCGGCGAGGCCGCGAGCCACGTCGCCGTACCCGCGGGCCTGACGTCCGCCGCCCGGCCGCCGCCGGCGGTCAGCAGCAGGCGGTCGTCGAGCAGGTAGCCGGCATGCACCGCTCCCGGGCCCTGCACCTCGAGCACCCGGGCCCGCTCGACGCCCATCAGATCCTCCGGCCGATCACGGCGACGAGCCCCTCGACCAGCCGCTCGCCGCCGAAGCCCGGCTCCACCGAGGCCCGCACGCCGTGGTCCGCCAGCTCCGCCGGAACGCCCGCCGTGTCCACCAACACATTGTCGTGCCGCTCGTCGTCCCGCCGCCACGACCCGTCGCCCGCGGCCACGAACGTGGTGATGCGGCGGACGAAGCGATCGGGCGCCGGCAAGTCGTAGCGGGTCACCATCGCCCAGTCGTCCTCCACCCGGGCATAGGGCGGGGCCTCACGGCGGGCCTCTCCATAGGACAGGTCGAGGAGGTCGAACGCCAGCACGCCACCCGGGCGCAGGGCGCCGGCTACGGCGGCGAAGGCCCGGCGGATCGCCCGATGGTCGGGCAGGTAGTTCAGGACGTGGCCGACGGAGACCACGGCGTCCGCCGGCGGCAACGGGTCCTCGGGCAACACCAGGAGCTGGGCATCGCCGGCCAGCTCCACCATGGCCGGCGAGGCGTCGGTGGCGATCACCCGGTGGCCGGCCGCCCGCAGGTGACGGGTCAGCGCCCCGCTGCCGCACCCCAGCTCCAGGACCGTCCCCCGCCGGTCGAGCACCGGCTCCAGCAGAGCGAGAACGCCTGGCGCACAGGCATCGGCGTGGGCCCCGAAGCCGAGGTGGTGGATATTCGCCAGGTCGCGCCGGTACACGTCGCCCATACTTGCCACATGCGCGTGGAGTCGGTGAACGCCAGCCCCAGGCACACCCTGCGCAAGCCGGGCCGCCTGTCGATCCGGCTGCTGGAGGGCATCGGCGTGGAGGGCGACGCCCACGCCGGCGCCACGGTGAAGCACCGCTCCCGCGTGCGGCGCGATGCCGCCCAGCCCAACCTCCGCCAGGTGCACCTCATCCACGCCGAGCTGCACGACGAGCTGGCCGGGCGTGGGTTCTCCGTCGCCGCCGGCGAGATGGGCGAGAACGTCACCACCCGCGGCGTCGACCTGCTGGGCCTGCCCGCCGGCACCCTCCTGCGCCTGGGCGACGCCGCGGTGGTGAAGGTCACCGGCCTGCGCAACCCGTGCCGGCAGCTCGAGAAGCTACAGACCGGCCTCATGGCCGCCGTCCTCGACCGTGACGCCGAAGGCAACCTGGTGCGCAAGGCCGGCGTGATGGCCGTGGTCGTCGCCGGCGGCGAGGTCTGCGCCGGCGACCCCATCGCAGTGGAGCTGCCGGCCGAGCCCCACCGGGGCCTGGAACCGGTCTAGAGCCGACCGAACCGGTGCCGTTTACCGGGGCCGGGACCCCCGAAAGCGTCACCAGTTCGGTCGTTACAACCAGCCGATCCGGGCGCTGACCAGCTCCCGGTCGTCGTCGGGGCGGCCGAGCTCGCCGGCCTGCACCCGGGCCAGGAGGCGGCGCACGGCGTCGACGATCTCCGGGGCGGCGTCACGCAGGGCGGCGACGTCACCGGTGCCGACCTCGCCGGCCCTCACGCCGGCCCGGGCCAGCACCCCGGCGGGGCCGGCGAGCTGGCCGGCCAGCCACTCGACCGGGGCCGAGCTCAGCTCGGGGACGAAGTACCGCTCGCCGGGCTCCCACCCGTCGAACTTCGGATGGTGGTGGGCCCGATCCAGGCTGCCGGGCGGGCTGTCCACCGACTCCAGCAGGTCGACCCGCCACAGCGGCCGGTCGACGGCGATGGGCTGGGCCGAGTAGATGCTCCCCTGCAGCGGCCGGCGCTCGAGCATGCGCAGCTCCAGGCGCACGCCGCGCTCGGCGCCCTCCTGGCCTGCTACGGGACGCGGGTTGACGAAGTAGAGGTCGCCGACCAGCACGCCGAGCCGTTCGAAGCCGAAGGCGTAAAGCATCCGGGCAACGGTACGCTCCCTGCGATGGGTCGACGGACGGTCCTCGCGCCCCTGTTGCTCTCACTCGTCCTGACCGGCTGTGGCGGCGGGCCCGACGAGACCTCGTCCCGCGCCCCGGCCACGACCGCGGCCCCGGCCGACGGCCCCACCACCACCGCCGGCGGTCCCCGCTCGGCGGCGCGGTGGGAGACGGTCACCACCTTCAACGGCTCGGGCGCGTTCCAGACGCCGGAGTTCACCATCCTCCCCAACGCCATCCAGTGGCGGGTCCGCTTCACCTGCACAACGGGCACCCTGCGCATCGAGTCGAACCCGCCGCCCCGCCGGCCCGGGCCCGTCGTCGACGCCGCCTGCCCCAAGGAGGACGTCGGCTATTCCATCGTCACCGGCCCGGTGCGCATGCAGATCCAGGCGACGGGGCCGTGGAAGGCGGTCGTCGACCAGCAGGTGGACACTCCCCTCGATGAGCCGCTGCTGCCCGGCATGACGCCCGACCGGGTCATCGCCCAGGGCTCGTTCTACAAGGTGGAGATCCGTGGCGAGGGCACGGCCAAGCTCTACCGCCTGCCCGACGGCAAGCGCATACTCCGCTTCGAGAACTTCGAGACCGGCGAGAACACCGACCTATTCGTGTGGCTGTCGGAGGCGCCCAGGCCCACGACCAGCGCCCAGGCGGTGGGGACGCCCCATGTCGAGATCTCCAACCTGAAGTCGACGATCGGCACCCAGAACTACGAGATCCCGGCGTCGATTCCGACGGAGAAGATCAAGAGCGTGGTCATCTGGTGCCAGCCGGTGCAGATCGCCTACGCCGCCGTCGCCCTGGCGTAGGCACTGATTACGCTGCCGGTACGCGGTGATTACGCACGCCGGGCGACACTCGGGTGTTGTCCAGGAACCGGGGGGTACGAGGGTGAAGGGATCAGGGGAACGGCCGACGCGATCGCGCCGCTGGCGCATGAGCGTCGCCGGCCTGGCGTGCGTGGCGCTAAGCGCCGGCATGGCGGCCTGTGGCGACGACGGCGGGAAGGCCATGGCCGCCGTCACCCACGCCGAGCGCACCGCCGGCTCGTGGAAGACCTGGGTGCTGTCCTCGGGCAGTGAGATCCAGGTGCCGGCGCCACCGGCCGCCGACTCGGCCCAGGCCAAGGCCGACCAGAAGGCGGTGGAGGACGCCGCCGACCGGCGGTCGTCCGCCACCCAGGCCATGGTCGACAAGTGGAGCGGGCCGTTCCCGATCAAGCCGTGGACCGAGATCATGTTCCGGGCCATCGAGAAGTCGGCCAAGAACCCGCCCCTGTCGACCCGGAACCAGGCCCTGATCCACGTGGCCATTTCCGACGCCGTCGTCTCGGCCTACCACTGGAAGTACCAGTACAACGTGAAGGCGCCGGACGGCGTCGACACGCTGGTCCCGGCGTCACCGGATCCCTCCTACCCGTCGGAGCACGCGGCGATCGCGGGGGCGGCGTCGAAGGTGATCGCCTTCCTGTACCCGGGTGAGGCGGCGCTGCGCCTCGACGAGATGGCCGACGAGGCCGCCCAGGCGCGGGTCGACGCCGGCACCAACACGCCGAGCGACGTCGAGGCCGGCCTGGCCCTCGGGCGGGCGGTGGCCGACAGGGTCATCGCCTACGCCAAGACCGACGGCGCCGGCACCCCGTGGAACGGCCGGCGCCCGGCCGGGATCGGTACCGGGCCCGCGTTCTGGAACCCGCCGCCCGGCTCGACGTCGCCCCCGACCGACCCGGAGGCCGGCAAGTGGAAGGCGTGGGTGCTGGCGTCGAACAACCAGTTCCGCCCGCCGCCGCCCCCGGCGTACAACAGCGCCGCGTTCAGGGCGGCGGCCCAGGAGCTCCTCGACCTGAAGAAGAACCTCACCGACGAGCAGAAGCGCATCGCCAAGTTCTGGGAGGGCCAAGCGGGAACGACGCAGCCGGGAGGGATCGCCCTCGGCGTGGCCATGGCGGACATCGAGAAGGCGACCGCCGAGGGTGACGTGGCCAGCCGCTGGACCATCCCCCAGGCGGCGCGGGCCATGGCCATGCTGAACGTCGTCATGGCCGACGGGGGCATCTCCGTCTGGGACGCCAAGTACACCTACTGGTACCCCCGGCCCGTCAACGGCATCCGGGACTCCGGAATCGACCGGACCTGGGAGCCGTTCGTGCCCACTCCGCTGTTCCCCGCCTATCCCTCCGGCAGCGCCGGCTACGCCGGCGGGGTCGAGGGCATCATGACCCACCTCTTCCCAGCCCGGGCCGAGGAGTTCAAGCACCGGGCGGAGGAGCAGGCCTTCTCGCGGCTCCTGGCCGGCATCCACTGGCGCTTCGACGAAGTGAGCATCGACGGTGGCCGGGAGATCGCCAAGCTGGTGATCGACAGGGTCAAGGGCGACACCGTGGGCGGCGGCCAGACCTGAGCCGCCGGCGCCGGCCGGAGGCATGAAACTCCGGCCCGGACTCTCGGAGTGACCTCGCCGGCCGGGGCTATCGCCCCGGCCGGCGCTACGATGAGTGTTTTCACCGGGTCTGAGGGAGAGGGACCGTGCCTCGGTTCGGCAAGGACAAGAACGCCAGGAACGAAGAGCTCGACCGGCAGGCGGCGGAAGAGGTCGAGCGGCTCACTCGCCGCGGCATGGGCGGCGGCGCGCCCGGCATGCCCGGCATGGGCGGCGGCCCGCCCCGGCTCGGGCCGCCCTCCCCCCTCGAGATGATGGCCGCCGAGGTGGCCGACCGGCCATCGCCGGGTCGGCGCAGGGCCGAGCCCGCCCGCCGGCCGGCGGCCCGCCCGCAGCAGGCGTTCACGCCCATGCCCTCCGGGCAAGTGGGGTCCAGCTTCGGGCCCGGGGGACTGAACCCCGGCCCCAGGGGCGGCGTCTCGGCGCCGCCTCCGCCGGCCTTCGGCGGCGGCGCCTACGACGAGGACTACGGCGGCCACGTCACCGGCCCGCCGGTCTACAACGCCGAGCCGGACGAGGACGAGGAGATGTCCATCACCGAGATGGCGCTCATGGACCACGCCGCCCGCACCGGCCACAACCCCGAAGACCTCGTGATGATGTACGACGCGGGCACGGCCGAGGAGATGCGCGACCAGGCCATGCGCCGGTTCTACGAGCGCCAGGCCGGTCGCGGGCCCGCCGGCGGCAGCAACGACCCCTTCGCCCCCGCCGGCAAGCGGCGGGGGCCGGCCGGCCCCGCCTCCGCGCCGCGGCGGGAGGATCCTGCCGCCGCCGGCGGCGCGCTGGCCCAGCGCCTGGCTGCTCGCCGGCGCCGCGAGGAGGAGCAGGCCCGTCAGGCCGGAGCCGCCGCCGCTCCTGAACCGGCGCCGGCGGCCCGGTCGACCCGTCCCGCGACCCCGTCCGCCGCTTCCGGCGCCGCCCGGCCGGCGCCGGCCGATCGCCAGGTGGACGAAGGAGCGCTGGCCCGGGTCCTCGCCCGCCGGCGGGCCGCCCTCGGCGTCGACGCCCCGGCGCCGGCGGCAGAACCGGAGCCGACGGACCAGCCCGAGCCCTCGGGCCGGCGCCACGCCGCGGCCCGAGGGCCCCTGCGGGCCGTCCCCGAGGCCGACGACGAGGGGTCGACCGTCGCCGACGCGGCCGAGGCCCCGCCCACCAGGGCCAGGAAGGCGCCGGCCAAGAAGGCGGCCACGGCGCCGGCCAAGCGAGCGACCAAGAAGGCGGCCGCCGGGGCCAAGGCGCCGGCGAAGAAGGCGCCGGCGGCCAAGAAGGCCGCGGCGGCGAAGAAGGCGCCGGCGGCCAAGAAGGCCGGCGCCACCCTGGCCACGCCGGCGCCGGCCAAGAAGGCGGCGGCCAAGAAGACCACCACCAAGGCGGCGGGCAAGGCCAAGACCGTCTTCTGCATCGAGTGCGGCGAGAAGAACCCGGTCATCGCCAAGTTCTGCTTCAACTGCGGCACGCGGCTGGCGGCGCCGGAGGGCTGACCCGCACCGATCCGGCTGCGGTGACGGTCGTACCCGACCGCCAGTGCAGCCGGGACGGCGAGGTGTTCACGGGCGCCGGCCCATGAAGGCCACGAGGCGGTCGTGCAGCGGATCGTCGTCCGACGTGGGGATCTCGGGGCCGAACACGCCGGTGGCTCGCAGCTCGGGACTCAGCAGGCCGTGGGAGATGTCGAGGGCCTCGGCGGCCAGGTCCGGCTCGATGGTGGCGTCCTGGCCGGTGGCCCGGGCCAGGTCCCAGCCGTGGACGACGATGTCGAGGAAGTGGATGCTCACCGCCGCCGGCGCCGGGATGTCGCCGAAGGGCATGTGCACCTTGCGCTGCATGACGCCGGGCTCGGCCCAGGCGGCCAGCACCGAGTCGGCCGAGGCGATGTAGTTCGTGCCCGGGTCGGGGAGGGTGTGGTCGTCCATGTCGCCGGTGGCGTCGGCCTGGCCGCCGCGGGCCACCTCGGCGAACATGAGGTTGCCGCCGATGATGTGGTTGAGCAGCAGGCGGACGTCCCAGTCACGGCACGGCGTCGGCAGGCGAAGCTGCTCGGGGCGGACACCGACGACGATGCGGCCGGTGTTCAGGAGGGCGCGGCGGTACTGGATGGAGTCCAAGACCGCTGGAGGTTAGGCCGCGGCGCCGCCCTCGGCGAGGCGCTTCTGGCGCCGGGCCTCCTGCGACTTGGCCACCTTGTCGATGCGGGACATGCGGTGCACCAGCCGCTCCCGCGCCTGCTCGGCCTCCGGCGACAGCCCCTCGAGCGCCTCGAGCCGCCAGTGGCGCAGGATCACCGGCGCCAGGATCTGGTCGTGGTGGATGCTGAGGTTGTAGATGCCCGCCTCGGCGATGGCCTTGGCGTGGTTGGAGAAGTCGTCGATGCCGGCGCCCGGCATCTCGAAGTGCTTCACCTGTCGCTCCATGGCCAGCACCATGGTCGAGGGGTCGACGGAGAGGGCGGCGATGGCGATGTCCTTGTAGAACAGGTAGTGCATGTTCTCATCGGCGGCGACGCGTTTCATGACGTCGTTCCCGGCCTTGTCCTCCATCAGCTTGCCGGTGTTCCAGTGGGAGATGCGGGTGGCCAGCTCCTGGAGGGCGACGTAGACGAACCCGTCGGCGGAACCACCGATGGGCTGGTGGAAGCCGTGCTCGGCGTGCTGCATGCGCCCCCGCTCCATGACCTTGGGGTCGAGGGCCCCGGTGACGGTGAGGAAGTCGCGGATGACGATGGAGTGGCGGCCCTCCTCGGCCGTCCACCGCCGGTTCCACGCTCCCCAGGCATGGTCGAGACCGAACAGCCGGGTGATGTCGGTCGTGTAGTACGGCAGGTTGTCCTCGGTGAGGAGGTTGACGAACAGGGCCCGCTTCACCGCGTCGGGGATGGGACGGAACTCGGGGTCGTAGTCGTCGCGGGGATCGTGCTTGATGACCTCGTCCCATGGGACCAACTCGTGGGGGAACCACTCCTTGGACGCGGCGAGGTGGCGCTCGAGCAGCCGCTCGGCCTCGGGCGCCAGTTCGTGAAGAAGGTCGATCTCGTTCACGGTTCCTCCCCGCGCGACGGCTGCTTCATCGCCGCAGAGTCCCAGTCTACCTACCGGTCGGTAGGCTGATCCAGTCGAGCTTCGACCGCCTCAGAAGACCACGACCGAACGGAGAACTTCCCCCCGCTGCATCTTGGCAAACGCCTCCTCGACCTGGTCGAGGGCCACCGTCTCGGTGACGAAGCGGTCCAGGGGGAAGCGCCCGGACAGGTACAGGTCGATGAGGAGCGGGAAGTCACGGGTGGGAAGGCAGTCGCCGTACCAGGACGGCTTGAGCGCCCCGCCCCGGCCGAAGAACTCGATCATCGGCACCTCGAGGGTCATGGTGGGCGACGGCACGCCCACCTGCACCAGCGTGCCGGCGAGGTCCCGGGAGAAGAAGGCCTGCTTGAACACCTCCGGGTGGCCCACGGCCTCGATGACCACGTCGGCCCCGAAGCCGCCGGTGAGCTCCTTGATCGCCTCCACCGGGTCCCCCTCGGAGGCGTTCACCACGTCGCTGGCGCCGAACTCCTTGGCCAACTCCAGCTTGCGGGCATCGAGGTCGACGGCGATGACCTTGCGGGCGCCGGCCAGCGCCGACGCGGCGATGGCGGCGTCGCCCACCCCACCGCAACCGAACACGGCCACGGTGTCGCCCCGGCTGACGCCCCCGGTGTTCACGGCCGCGCCGAAGCCGGCCATCACCCCGCAGCCGATGAGACCGGCGGCCGCGGCGCCGGCCGCCGGGTCCACCTTCACCGCCTGGCCGGCGGCCACCAGGCTCAACTCGCTGAAGGCTCCGATGCCGAGCGCGGGGCTCAGCGGCGCGCCGTCGAGGGTCATCCTCTGGGCCGCGTTGGCGCTGTCGAAGCAGTACCAGGGCCGGCCCCGCAGGCACGAGCGGCACCGTCCGCAGGGCGCCCGCCAGGCGAGAACGACGAAGTCGCCGGGAGCGACGTTGCTCACACCGTCGCCAACCGCCTCGATGACACCCGCCGCCTCGTGGCCGAGCAGGAACGGGTAGTCGTCGTTGATGGCCCCTTCCCGGTAGTGGAGGTCGGTGTGGCAGACGCCGCACGCCTGGATCCGCACCAGCGCCTCCCCTGGGCCCGGGTCCGGCACGACGATCGTCTCGACGGTGACCGGCTCACCCGTGGCCCTCGACACGACAGCGCGCACCTCATTGGCCATGGTGGTCCTCCTTCGTCCCGAGCAGCGCCCGGATCTCGTCGTCGGTGGTCTGGGTGAAGTCGTCGTACCACTGGCCCACGGCGTGGAACGACGCCGGCATGCTCGCGCACACCACCTCGTCGGCTTCCCCGGCCAGCTGCCGGCAAGTCGCGCTCGCGCCGACGGGGACGGCGACGACGATCCGCCCTGCGTGTCGGGCCCGCAGCGCGGCCACCGCCGCCCGCATGGTCGAGCCGGTGGCCAGGCCGTCGTCGACGACCACCACCGAGCGGTCGGCGACGTCGAGCGGCGGGCGTCCGGCCCGGTAGGCCCGTTCCCGCCGGGCGACCTCGGCGGCCTCCCGAGCGGCGACGGCCTCGATGACCGAGGGCGGAATGGACAGAGCGTCCACCACGGCGTGGTGGAGCACGATGACACCGCCGGCGGCGACCGCTCCCATCGCCAGCTCGGGCTGCCGGGGGACGCCGAGCTTGCGGGCGAGGAACACGTCGAGCGGAGCGTGCAGCGCCCCCGCCACCTCGTGCGCAACCGGTACGCCACCTCGCGGCAGGCCCAGGACCATCAGTCCCTCGGCGCCGGCCAGATGCCCGAGCCCGGCGGCGAGGACCCGGCCGGCGTCGGCGCGATCCCGGAAGGCCATGACCAGCCAGTGTGCCCGAACGGGCGACGATGCCTGATGCCCGACGCCGTGGGGCGGAACACCAGCTGCCGGTGGAGCTGCTGGGTGCCGGCGCCTCCCTCGCCGGCGCGTCCGCCCACCCCGGTGGCGTCGTGCACGGGGCGTGCGGCGCCGACGCGGCGGGCGCGGCGCCGGCTGCGGAGGGGCCGAGTCAGAGGGGGCTTCGCAGCCGGCGCACGAGCAGCCGTCCGCCCTCGGAGCGCACCTCGTAGCGGGGCTGGTGGCCGGTGGCCGGGCCGTGCACGACGTGGCCGTCGGCCACCCGGAACACGCTGCCGTGCCAGGGGCACGTCACGCAGCCCTGGGCGTCGAAATCACCCTCGTCGAGCGGACCGCCGGCGTGCCCGCACACATTGGAGATGGCGGCGATGACGCCGGCCGGCGTCTTGGCCAGCAGCACGTCGTCGCCGCCGACCGCTACCACCATCGGCTTCCCGTCGGCGAGGGCCAGATCGTCGGCCACCTGGACCCAGTCTTCGCCGCCGTGCTTCCACGCGTTGCGGTCGGGGCCGACGCCTTGGCGGTAGACGAGGTGACCGCCCAGGTAGCCGCCGGCGCTCGCCGCCGCCGCGCCCAGGAAACCGAGGACCACCCCGGCGCCGCGGCTGCGCCGGCGGGCCAGCCACGACCAGCTGTAGAACCACAGTGCGACCACGTTGGCCACCGCGTGCACGGTGCCGATCCGGCGCTCCTCTCCGAGGGTGTCGGACCAGTCGGAAAGGCCGGAGGCAGCGGTGGGCACCGCGCTGAGGATGCCCAGGCCGATGAGGCGCCGCGATGCGGCGGCGCTGCGCTCGCCCCCCACCAGGTCGAGCATGAACGAGCTGGTCCAGAAGCCGATGGGGAGGTCGGTCAGAACCGGGTGGAGTGGGTGGCCCGTCCACGTCCCGCTGAGGAAATCCTTGACCGGGCCCTGCCCGATGACCTCGGCGACCTTGGAGGACACCGGCTTGGCAACCTTGTCGACACCCTCCGCGGTCGCCAGCTGGTGGAGGAGCTGGCGGAGGCTTTCGGGGCCTTCCACTACTCCGCCGGCGCCACGGGCAGCGACGTCATGTCCGCCAGCGGGTACACCTTGTAGTGGGAGAAGTTGTACACGGGCGACTGGGCCAGCAGCATCTCCAGCTCGTCGTTGCTGGAGACCTCGTAGATCCAGGCCCCACCGTGGCTGCCCACGATGTGGTAGCGGCCGATGACCTTGCCCTGCTCCTCGAGGGGACCGGCATGGTCGCGCATGCGCAGCACTGCCTTCATCACCTCCCCGGAGAGCCTGCCGATGTCGATGTTCCAGATGACCAGGAACTTCATTGCCGCCTCCCGTGGGTCATTCGCCGACGCGTTCGCCGCTCCCGTCGATCATATGGATGTCTTCGGGCCCCTCCTTCTCGAGCAGCTTCCGGGCCTCGTCGACAGCCGCCTTGTCGTCGACCGCCACGGCGACCATGGCCTTTCCGTCCCGCAGCACGCCCTGGTACTTCAGGTCGAACTCCTCGAGGCTCAGGCCGCTGATCCCTCCGACCATGCCGCCGATGACGCCGCCGGCGATCCCCCCGCCCAGCAGGCCGGCCCAGATCCCGGTGCCGACGACGGGGCCGATGCCGGGGATGACGAAGGCGGCGGCGCCGGCGGCGGCGCCCAGGGCCGCGCCCGCCCCGCCCGCGGCGCCGGCCCGCTTGGCGATCTCACCGGTGGCCTCCATGTCGCGCAGGCGCGTGTCGGGGTCGCTGGCCGCCTCTTCCTGCTCAGGGCCCAAGATCGAGATCTTGTTGGCCTCGATGCCGGCCTGGCTCAGTTGGAGGGCCACGTCGTTGGCCTTGTCCAGGTCGGCGAAGGTGGCGACGATGTTCCGTCCGATGATCTGGGTCATCAGTGCTCCGTTTCCAAAGTCCGCTGGATGCATCGCCGAGCGCTCGGCGTTCCGGGAGGGAAACGGTGCACTAGATCGGCTGGGGGTCGGGGATGGGCGGCTGCGGCGTGGGAGGCTCAGGCAGCGGCTCGGGATCGGGCAGGGGGTCCTGGGGGACCTCGATCGGAGGGTACGGATCGGGCTGGGACATGTTCTCGCGGCTACCCGCCGAGCCTGGTCGGGAAACGCCGCGGTTGTCCGCCGGCACCCCGGGGCAGATTGCCAGTGATGGCAACCCGGCTGCGAAGGGTGGACTGTTCGGCGCCCGGTATCCGCCGGCGCAAGGTCGGCCGCGGCTTCGTGTACCTGGACCCTTCTGGGACCCGGATCACCGACCCGCAGGTGCTGGAGCGGGCGAAGTCCCTCGTCATCCCACCGGCGTGGACAGACGTGTGGATTTGCGACGATCCGCGGGGTCACATCCAGGCCACCGGTGTCGACGCCCGGGGCCGGCGCCAGTACCGCTACCACGACGTCTGGCGGGAACGGCGCGACCGGGAGAAGTTCGACCACATGCTCGAGTTCGCCCGCGCCCTTCCCAAGCTCCGCCACAACGCGGCCCAGCACCTGGGCGAGGAGGGCCTGACCCGGGAGCGGGTGTTGGCGTGCGCGGCCCGGCTGCTCGACCTGGGGTTCTTCCGCATCGGCACCGAGGGCTATGCCGAGGAGAACCAGACCTACGGCCTGGCCACCATGCACAAGCGGCACGTGAAGCTGGAGGCGCCGAGCACCGTCACCTTCGACTACATGGCCAAGGGCAGCAAGCGCCGCATCCAGTCGGTGGTCGACCCCGAGGTGTACGCGGTGGTCGAGGCCCTCAAGCGCCGGCGGGGCGGCAAGCCCGAGCTGCTGGCCTGGAAGCGGGGGCGGGAGTGGGTCGACGTCCGCTCCGCCGACATCAACCTGTACGTCAAGGAAGTCACCGGCGGTGACTTCACGGCCAAGGACTTCCGGACCTGGAACGCCACCGTCCTGGCCGCCGTCGCCCTGGCCGTCTCCACCGGCGCCACCAGCCCCACGGCCCGCAAGCGGGCCGTGGCCCGGGCCATGAAGGAGGTGGCTCACTACCTCGGGAACACGCCGGCGGTGTGCCGTTCGTCCTACGTCGATCCCCGGATCGTCGACCAGTACCTCGGGGGCACCACCATCGCGCCGGCACTGGAGCAGGCCCTCGTCACTGCCCCTGCCGACGCGACGGAGGCAGGTACGCTCTTGACTCAAGGGCCCATCGAGGAAGCCGTCCTCGACCTGCTGGAGGACAACGTGACGCTACGGGTGGAGGTGGCCAGTTGAGCCAGCCGTTCGTGCCGGCGCACGGCGCCACGCTGACGGAGATCATCGCCACCCTCGAGGCGGCCGGGTTCAAGGGGCAGATGGCGGCTCGCGCCGACGGGATGCTCCAGTGCCTGACCTGCCGCGAGGAGAGCCCGGCCAACGACTTCCCCCTCGGGGCCATGCGCCGCACCGAGGGCGCATCGGACCCCGACGACATGCTGGCCATCGTGGGGCTCACCTGCCCCAAGTGCGCAACGCAGGGCACCGCGGTCCTGGGCTACGGCCCCGAGGCCGACCCTGACGACGCCGAGGTCGTCGTCCGCCTCGGCGTCCTCGGCGGCTCGACCTAGCGCTGAGGTCCGGGCGCCACGCCCAGCTGCTGCATCAGCGCCAGCTGGTCGCTCTGGCTCCAGTCGTTGACGATCCGGCCGTCGGCGATCTGGTGGATGGTGATGCCCTCGACGGTGACGGGCTTGCCCGTCGGCGGGATCCCGAAGAAGTTGCCGGTGTGGGTGGCCTTGCCCGTCCACCGGTTGACCACCTTGTCGCCCTCGACGACGAAGTCGTCGATCACGCAGTGCCAGTCGGGGAAGCCGGCCCGGAAGGCACTGATGTGCGGCTTGAGCCGGGCGGCCAGGTGGGGGGTGAACAGCTCGTCGACCACGTCGACGTGGCCGGCGTTCCACGCCTCCTCGAGATACCGGGTGACCAGATCCTTGCCGTCGCCGTCAGCCATGGTTTCGCCTCCCTCGACCCGCCAGCGGGTCTCGACCCTACCCCTCCTCCGCTACTACGGATTCCGTGGCACCGTGCAGAGCACAGCAGGGAGGGTCATGGACACGCAGCTCCTGAAAGGGGTGCTCGACCTGGCCGTGCCGGCCGTGGTGCGCGACGAGGACGGCTACGGGTACGACATCGGCCGCCGCCTGCGCACCGCCGGCCTGGAGGACGTCGGGGGACGCCTCGGTGTACCGCGCCACGCCGGCCGGGCGCGACCTCTTCGAGGCGTGGACCAAGAAGTGGCGAGGCTTCGCCGAAGCGATGGACGTCCTGACCGACACTCCAAGGAAGACGATGAGCCACGGTGACCGGTTGTCGAGCACGAAGGCCGTCCGGCTACGGGGGAAGGCGTTGATGACCCGGGCGCCGTGGCTGTGTCGCTCGCAGCCCCTGCCCGCCCCCGCTCCGACGCTTCCGACCACCACCACGCCGGCGCCCGGCTGACGCCGCTACATGCCATTCGCACGTATTGCCGGGCACGTCCCCTCGCGGTAGGACATCAAAGGGGATACGTCGAGGGAACTGGGGGCACCGGGGTGCGCAGGACTCGAGAGTGGCTGGCCCTTGTCACACTGGTGCCGGTGCTGGCCCTGTCGTCGGCGGCGCCGGCCTTCGGACGTCACAACTTCTCCATGCTTCGGGTGAACCCCGAACTTGGTGTTCCCGGCGGCGACGTCTCGGTGGCGGGGTTCTCCTATCCCATGAACGCCAAGGTGTCGATCCGCTTCAACTCCCTGGACGGACCGGTCCTTGCCGAGCTGGAGCCGAACTCCAACCAGGACATAGCCGGCACCGTGAAGATCCCCGCCGGCACCCCCACCGGCAGGTACGTGCTCTACGCCGTGCAGTACGACCCGGCCGGCAAGGTCAACCGCATTCCGGGCCGGGCGGCGATGACCGTGGTCACGCCCGGCGGAGCGCCCCCAGCCATCCCCACCGGCCTTGAGGTCGACGCTCGGCCCTCCGAGCTGGTGAGGGAGGAAGGGGCCGGCGCCGGCGAGCTGGCGCTGGTCGCGCTGGGCGCATTCGGCGCCGTCGCCCTGCTGACCCTGCTCGTGACCCGCATCGCCGTCTCCCGCCGGCCGCAGAGGAGCGGGTCATGAAGCGGAGGATCGCCACCGTCGTCATCGCCGCCGGCCTCCTGGCCACGCCGGTCGCCGTCGCCGCCGAGCCGGTCCGCGTCACCAGCGCGGTCAACGCCACCCGTGACGACGTCGACCCCAACCGGACCTATGCCACGCCTGCCCTCGCCGTCGACCCGGAGAACCCCGACCACGTCGCCGCCGTCGCCGTCGAGATCCGCAGCCGCACCTGCGGCTTCTTGCGGTCCACCAACGGCGGGCGCACCTGGACCAGGCCCGACGCCTCCCCGATGCTCGGCGCCTACCCGTTCTGTTTCCAGACCGAGACGGGGCCGGCCCAGGCGGTGGTCGCCTTTGGTCGCAACGGCACCCTCTACTACGGCTACGCCGGCTGGGACACCGCCGACAGCATCAGCGACTGGCCCATGGGCCAGGGCGGCGGCTGGCGGGGCAACGTCAGCGTGCTGGTCGCCAAGTCGACCGACTTCGGTGACTCCTGGCAGACGACGGTGGTCCGCGACGCCCGGGGCCTCCAGGGCGACGCCCAGGAGAACAACCGCCCGGTGTCCACCCTGTTGGTCGACACCCGCGGCCCCGAAGACGTCGTCTACGTGGGCTGGGCCGCCACCAAGCGGGATCGCAACAGGCCCATGATGGCGGTGTCGGGGGACGCAGGCCGCACCTGGTCCGATCCCATCGACCTGACCGGCGGCTACTTCGAGGACGAGGCAGTCCGTCAGGGCATCGCCCGTGCGATGCGGACCGACCGCACGCCGGCGGTCAACGCCATCGACTTCAGCTGGCCCGAGTTCACCCTCGACTCCCGGGGCACCCTCTATTCCATCTGGGCGGCCCGCACCTTCCGCGGCCCCCAGCTCGACCAGAGCGGCGCCTACCTCTCCCGCTCCACCGACGGCGGGAGGACCTTCGCGGTGCGGGAGATCTCGCCCATCCCCGACACCCTCTATTACCCGGAGTGGCCTGGACGCCCGAGGGCGGCCCCCAGGGGACCCTGCACCTGGTCTATGAGAAGGAAGGCGTGCCGGGGGCCCGGTGGGTGGACGACATCTTCTACCGGCGCTCGGTCGACGGTGGCGACACCTGGAGCCAGCCCGTGACCCTCAACGACGACGGCCGTCCCGAGGATCTCGTCGGCCAGTTCCACCCCGACATCGCCGTGGCCCCCAATGGCCGCATCGACGTGGCCTGGTGGGACTTCCGCAACGACAACGGCAACTTCGCCAACGACGTCTACCTGACCTCGTCGTCGGACAACGGCGCCACCTGGTCGCCCAACGTCCGGGTGACCGACCGGTCGATCCCCCGGAGGGTCGGTGTCTGGTACGGCAACGCCGACATCCGGCAGGCGCCGGGGCTGGCGGCCACCGACGACTTCACCGTCGTCGCGTGGGACGACACCCGAAGCAACGAGGGGCCCGACGAGGCCCAGGACATCTACACCGGGGTGGTGCAGTTCAACGTGTTGGCCGCCAACACCCCCAAGGCCGCCCAGTACGCGCTGGCCGCCGCCGGCGGCGTGGCCGTGTTCGGCTTCGTCCTCTTGGCCCTGTCGGGATCACGCCGGCGGCGTGGTCCGGTCGCCGGCGCCACGGCCGCCCCGGCAACCCCCAAGCGGGTGCCGGCCGGTTAGCTCCTCTCCCGCCTACCGTCACGGGTGTGCGGGCCCGGGTGTGGATGGCTGCGGTGGCGCTGCTGTGCTGCACCGGCGCGTCCTCCGATGAGGCCGTCGAGGCCAACCTCGAGGTCGTCGGCCGGTGGCGCCTCGAAGCGGCCGGCGTCTACGACGACCTGACGGTGGTCGGGACCACCATGGTCGTGGCCGTCGAGGGGTGCGACGGCTCCGTCCAGATCGTCGACGGGGGGGACCCCGCCAAACCGAAGGTGGTGGCCTCGATCCCACTGCCGGTCGGCGCCACCGCGATCGACCTCGACTCGGTGAACGTCGTCTCCGAGGGCTTCACCGGAGACCTGCTGACCGTGGCGTTCGCGCCGTGCGCCGGCGGCGCGCCGACGAGCGTCGGCCACTTCGACATCACCGATCCGGCGAACCCTCGCTCGGTGGGCCAGCGGGACGGCGGCACTTCGATGTCGATCGCCCAGCGCCCCGACGGACGGGTCCTGGCCGTGCGGGCCACCGCGGGCGGCGTGGCGATCGACGACCTGGGCGACCCTCGCAACCCCTTCGAGTACGCCACGTGGGCGCCACCGACGCCGACCGGCGGGTGCGGGCCGACCGCCGCCGAGCTCTACGAGGACGGGGAGCGGGCCGTGGCCGTGGTCGCCGGCGGCGTGTACGACCTCGACCTCATCGAACCGACCCGCCCGAGTGCGTCGGAGTCCGCAGCCGGCGCCGGCGGCCGCCACGTGGGCATCCTGGCGCTGGGGAACCGCACCATCGCCGTCGTGGCCGAGGACGGGACCTGCCCGCCGTCCGATCCCCGCCTGCGGGTGCTGAGGCTCGGGCGCGGCGAGGCACCCGCCGACGAGGTGCCGCTCCGGTACGCCGGGGTCGGCGCGCCGGGCCGGCTCGTCGCCAGCGGCGGCTACGCCTATGTCACCTGGGGTGGCGCCGGGCTGCGGGTCGTGGACTTCGCCGAGGTACGGCCCAGGACGGTGGCCCAATTCGTCCCCGTCGAGGCGGCCGTCGTCGCCGTGGGCCTCCTCCCCCAGCACGTGGTCGTGAGCGACGCCAACCAGGGTCTGATCGTGCTCGAGCGGCCCGACGAAGGGGGCGGGCGGGCCACCTTCTGGACCCAGTTCGTCGATCTCCTGCCCTACCTGGGCGGCGCCGTCTTCCTGACCGCTGCTCTTCTGGTCCCCAAGATGCTGGCCAGCCGGGCCGGAGCCACCGTCCGCATGCCGGTCCCGGGCGCCGAGCCGCTCCGGCGCCGGCGCCGGGCCTAAGCGGCCGCCAGCACCACCCGGGCCAGGCGGTCGGCGGTGGCCTGGTCGTCGGCCACGATGAGGTCGACCCGGCCCCCGTTGCGCACCACCCGGGCGCTGCCCTTCGACCCGGTGACCCGTCCCTCGGCGTCGGCGGCCCGGGACGACCCCGACCAGCCGCGGGCCCACCGGGTGAGGGCGTCGGCCAGCCGGCCGGCCTCGGCCGGGGTGTCGGCCTGCCAGCGGTTGGCCAGCCCCAACGCCGCCCCGCAGCGCACGGCGCTGTAGGTGTCGCCGTTCCAACCGGTGGCCGCAGCACGGGCGTCGCCGGTGCTGAGGTGCCGGGAGAGGATCTGGATCATGTCGAACTGACCGAGCGTGCCGGTGTCGACCGCGCCGCAGCCGGTGGCCGCGGCCAGGTCGGGCAGCGCCGGCGCCGACCACGTCTGCCCCGAGGCGTAGGTCTCCGGGTGCAGGATGTGCTCGGTGGACGTGGGCGGGTTCCGGTAGGCCTTGTCCACCTCGGCGAAGCCGCCGGCCCGGTGGCGGCTCTGCACGAACGCCAGCCCGCTCTGGTAGGGGAAGAACAGCGACTCCAGCAGGTACTGCGGCGCCCGGGCGTAGGCGGCGATGGCGTCGGCGGACCCGGACAGGATGGCCTGCTGGCGCTCGCGGGCGCTCAGGTGCCGCTCCTGCCACATCTGGGCCGTAAGCTCGGCGTCGCCCTCGATGAGGGCGCTGAAGGCGGCCGCCTCCTCGGTACGGCTGTGCTCGTCGAGCACCTTGGTCCTGGAGCCGAAGTCGAAGTGCTGGTCGGTGAGGGCGTGCACCAGCTCATGGGCCAGGGTGGCCTTGGTGGCCGGGTCCATGCCGTCGCCGCTGCCGCCACCGACGTAGAGCTCCTTGGCCTCGTCGTCGTAGAACCCCAGCACCCCCCCGGCCAGGATGGAATCGATCGTCTTGGCGTAGTCGACGTCCGTGTCGATCAGCTGCAGCAGCTTGAGCACCGCCTCGTTCGCCGTCAGCTCGTCGCGGTTCTTGGCGATCTCCTCGGCGTTGAGCTGTCGCACCTTCTGGGCCAGCGCGTCCTTGCTCACCACCCTGACCGGAAGCGAGCCCTTCCAGGCCAGGCCGCGGATGGACGCCACCTGGCCCTTGATCTCCTCGACGATCCTCGACTGGGCCGGCGTGAGCTCGCTGACCGGGGTGGCGGGCACGGTGGTCGAGGGGCCGGGGGCGACCGTGGTCGTCGTCGTGATGGCCTTCTCCACCTTGTCGCGGGCGTCGCGGACGCGGACGATGCCGAGCCCGGCCACGATCAGCACCGCGACCAGGGCCACGAGGACGCCGATCGCCGTCTTGGCGTTGTCGTCGAGGGGCGGCCTCGGCGGTGGCGCGTCGAGGTCGTCCATCGGGACCAACGCTAACGCCGCCGGCCCGGTTATCGAGGGCGGGACGGGAAGGCCAGGATCGTCAGCGTCCCGACGATCACCAGGACCCCGGTGACCCCGTAGAGCAGGCCCTTGACCGCCTTGCGCCGGCCCGGGTCGCGCACGTAGTCGTCGACGATCCACCGCAGACCGTTCAACCCGTGGCTCAGGGCCAGCACCAGCAGCGCCCAGTCGAACAGGCGCCACAGCGGGTTGTGCCAGCGCTCGGCCACGAAGTCGTAGTCGGTCTCCACCACGTCGTTGACGATGTGGGTGATCGAGAAGTGGATGAGGGCCAGGAACACCAGGGCCAGGCCCGACAGGCGCATGAACGCCCACGACAGGGCCTCGGGGCTGCGCTTGCGCCGGCCGCGGCCCGAGCGGCCCCCGGGGCGGGGTGGCGGCGCCTCGACCGTCTTCACAGGAGCCGCCCCTCGATGAACGGCCACATGATGACCACGCCGCCGGGGACGCCGATCGCCACGGTGAGGGCGACGACAGCCTGCAGGAGCCGGCGCTGGTTGCGCACCGCCTCGGGGAACATGTCGACGGCCACGATCCGCACGCCGTTGAAGGTATGGAACAGCAGGGCGAAGAACAGCCCCACCTCGAACAGCCGCAGCAGGACGTTGCCGTACAGGCGGTGGACCTGGTCGTAGGTCTCGGGCCAGCGCAGCAGCGACACGTCGACGATGTGGAGCAGCAGGAACAGGAAGACCAGGAACCCGGTGACGCGGTGGCCGAGGAAGGCCCACTGGCCGGCCTTGCCCTTGTACCTGGTGCTCGCAGGGGTCACCGGCTCACCGAGTCGTCGGGCCGGCGCCGGCGGTACCAGCGGTCGCCCCACATGGTGGAGCCGGCGACGTAGACGGCGAAGCCGGTGATGATCAGGGTGACGGTGCCCAGGGCTATGGCGAACAGGACCTGGGGGGTCGTCATCCTCCGATGCTACGGGCGCCCCGGAAATAGGGCCACAAACACTCGGGAAGGGCGACGCTCCCGTCGGGCTGGCGATGGGTCTCCACCACCGCGGCCCAGACCCGGGGAACGGCGAGGCCGGAGCCGTTGAGGGTATGGGCCACGGCGGTGCCCCCGCCCTCGGCCGGCCGGTAGCGGATGTTGGCCCGGCGGGCCTGGTAGTCGCTGAACCAGGAGACCGACGACGCCTCCAGCCACATGTCGCAGCCCGGGGCGTAGACCTCGATGTCGAAGGTGCGGGCCGCGGAGGCACCGAGGTCGCCGGCGCACAGGTCCACGACCCGGTAGGCCAGGCCGAGCGCCTGAAGCGACCCTTCGGCCCGGGCCAGGATGTCGGCGTGCACGTCGGCGGCCTGGGCCGGCGCGGCGTAGGCCAGCAGCTCCACCTTGTCGAACTCGTGCACCCGCAGCAGGCCCCGGGTGTCGCGGCCGGCGGCGCCCGCCTCCCGGCGGAAGCAGGGCGTGTAAGCCATGACCTTCATCGGCAGGTCGGCCTCGTTCAGGATCTCGTCGCGGCCCAGGGAGGTGAGGGGCACCTCGGCGGTGGGGATGGCCCACAGGTCGTCGCGCTCGAGGTGGTACCCCTCGTCGGCGAACTTCGGCAGGTGGCCGGTGGAGACCATGGTGTCGGTGCGGACCAGGCTGGGCGGGCGGATCTCCTCGTAGGCGTCGCTGTTGCGGTCCAGGGCCAGCTGGCACAGGGCCCGTACCAGGGTCGCCCCGCCGCCCCGGAACACCGGGAACATGGACCCGGAAAGCTTCGCCCCCCGCTCCAGGTCGAGGATGCCGAGGCCGGCGCCGACGTCCCAGTGGGGCACCTTCTGGTGGTCGCCGTAGGTGCTGGCGTCGTAGCCCTCGACCCGCAGGACGACGTTGTCGGCCTCGTCGGCACCGTCTGGGCAGTCGTCGGCCGGGAGGTTGGGGGTGCGCAGGAGTATCTCGCGGAGGTCGGCACCGGCGCTGGTGGCCTCGGCCTCGATCTTGCGCTCCTCCTCGCCGAGGGCCCGGCTCTGATCGGCCTTGGCCTCGGCCGTGGCGGTGTCACCGGCTTTGCGGGCCTGGCCGACCTCCTTGGACAGGGCGCGGATCCGGGCCCGCATGCCCTCGACCTTGGCCTTGAGCGCCCGCTCCTCGGCCTCCAGGGCGGCGGCACGCTCGATCTCGGACAGGTCCAGGCCCCGGCGGGCCAGGCCCGCTTTCACCGCCTCGAGATCGGTTCGCAGCCGCTTGGGATCGAGCATGAAAGGGGACGGTAGCGTGCCGCCGGTGGCCGCTCTCGTCGTTTCCGGGCTGGTGGTGCGCTACCCGGCCGGCGTGGTGGCCGTCGACGGGCTGTCGTTCTCGGCCGAGGCCGGCGAGGTACTGGCCCTGCTGGGCCCGAACGGGGCCGGGAAGACGACCACGGTGGAGACGCTGGAGGGCTACAAGTCACCCACTTCGGGGACCGTACGGGTGCTCGGGCTCGACCCGGTGGCCGACCACGCCCGGCTCACGCCCCGCATCGGCGTGATGCTCCAGAAGGGCGGCGTGTACCCGGGCATCCGTCCCGTGGAGGCGCTGCGGCTGTTCGCCGCCTTCTACGAGTCGCCCGAGGAGCCGGCGTCACTGTTGGACCGTCTGGGGCTGGCGAAAGTGGCCCGCACGCCGTGGCGCCGGCTCTCCGGGGGCGAGCAGCAGCGGCTGTCGCTGGCCCTGGCCCTGGTCGGGCGGCCGGAGGTCGCCTTCCTGGACGAGCCGACCGCCGGCGTCGACGTGGCCGGGCGCCAGGTCATCCGGGAGGTGATCGCCGAACTGCGAGCCCGGGGGTGCTGTGTGCTCCTCGCCACCCACGAGCTCGACGAGGCCGAGCGGGTGGCCGACCGGGTGGTGATCGTCGACCACGGCCGCCTGCTGGCCGAGGGGACGCCGGCGGAGCTCATGTCCTCGACCGCCCGCACGACGATCGAGTTCGGGGCGCCGGCGGGCCTTGACGTGGCCGGGCTTTCGGCCGCGCTCGGCGCGCCGGTCATCGAGACGAGGCCGGGCGAGTACTCGGCGGCCGCCGAGCCGGCGCCGGCCACCGTGGCCAAGCTGACGGCGTGGCTGGCCGAGCACGACCTGCCCCTGGGCGACCTCCGGGCCGGTCGCCAGTCGCTGGAGGACGTGTTCCTGCGCCTGACGAGCGGCTCGTGAGGAAGGTCCTGGCCCAGACCCGAGTCGAGCTGGCGCTGACGCTGCGGCGCGGGGAGTCGGTGCTGCTGTCCCTCGGCATCCCGGTGACGCTGCTGGTGTTCTTCTCCTTCGTCGACGTGCTGCCCACCGGCACCGACGACCCGGTCGACTTCCTGGCCCCCGGCGTGCTGGCCCTGGCCGTGATGTCGACGGCCATGGTCGGCCTGGGCATCGCCACCGGCTTCGAGCGCCAGTACGGGGTGCTCAAGCGGCTGGGGTCGACGCCCCTGGGCCGGCCGGCGCTGCTGGCGGCCAAGACCCTGGCCATCCTCGCCGTAGAGGCGCTCCAGGTCGTCGTGCTGGCCGGCGTGGCCCTGGTCCTGGGCTGGCGGCCGTCCGGCTCGGTCGCCGCCTTCGTGCCGGCGATGCTGCTGGCCACCGCGGGCTTCGCCGGCCTCGGCATGCTCTTGGCCGGACGGCTGCGGGGCGAGGCGGTGCTGGCCGCGGCCAACGGGCTCTATCTGGTCCTGCTCCTCCTGGGCGGGATGGTCATCCCCCTGGCCGAGCTGCCCGGACCTCTCCGTGCCCTGTCCCGGGCGCTACCCGCCGCCGCGCTGTCCGACGTGCTCCACGCCGCGTCCAACGCCGCCGCCGTGCCCGGACGGGCCTGGCTCGTCCTCGCCGCCTGGGCGGTGGCCGCTCCGGTGGCGGCGGCGGCAACCTTCCGCTGGGAGTAGCTGCTCGGTACAGTCGGATCCCGGCGATGACGGCGCGGTGGCCCATCGACAGTCGGTTCCGCTCGGCACTGCCCCCGGGCCAGGAAGGCTGTCGCCGGCCTCTTCCTCGCCGGAGTGCCGACCGTCACCTGGCTGGCCTCCGAGGCGGGGGCCGGCAGGGCTGGGCCCCACCTCCCAGACCGTCGGTGTCGACGTCGGCGGGCCTGACTACCGGACGTTCGGCGAGCGGGCTGCGGTCGTCACGCCCAACGGCATCGGGATCACAGAGGGCGCCGAGCCCCCTCCCCGCCGAGATTCCCCACCCCCGAACTCCGGCTACGGCGTCACCGGTGCCGATCGGGTCGGTGATCCCCGTCGCGGGCGTGGTGGGTGCCATCGGGCTGGGCTTCCTCGCCCTGGTGTCGACCGGACGGGGCCGGCCGGGCAGGAGAAGCTGAGCCTTCAGCGGGAGATCATCCGGCCCACCGCGCCCATCAGCTCGTGGACCTGGTCGTCGGGGTCGCTCGGGCCGCCGTGGCCCCCGACCAGGCAGTGGCGCACGTGGTCGTCGAGCAGGCCGAGGGCCACCCGGTCAAGGGCGGCCTGGATGGCGTTGATCTGGGTGAGGACGTCGATGCAGTAGCGGTCCTCCTCCACCATGCGGGCGATGCCCCGGACCTGGCCCTCGATGCGGGCCAGGCGGTCCTTCAGCTGGTCCTTGGTGGCCGTGTACCCGCGGGCCTGCGCCATGAACATCGTCCTCTCTGGTGACCTCTTGACAAGTATACCCATACCGGGTACTACTATCTATACCCCCAGGGGGTATGAGGCGAGGAGGCCCGAGATGCACGGACACCACGACCACGGCGCGATGTTCAAGAAGCGGTTCTGGTTCAGCCTGGTCCTTACCGTTCCCGTCGTCCTCTACAGCCACATGCTGATGACCCTCACCGGCTGGACGCCGCCGGCGTTCACCGGTGACCACTGGGTGGGACCGGTCCTGGGCACCCTGACCTTCCTGTACGGCGGGCCGGTGTTCCTGCGGGCGGGCTGGGGCGAGCTGCGCCGTCGCCGGCCCGGGATGATGCTGCTCATCTCCATGGGCCTGCTGGTGGCCTTCGGGGCCTCCGCCGCCACCACGCTCGGCCTCCTCGACGCCGACCTGTGGGCGGAGCTGACCACCCTGGTCACGGTCATGCTCCTCGGCCACTGGCTCGAGATGCGGGCCCTCGGGCAGGCCCAGGGGGCGCTGGCCGCCCTCGGGGCCCTCCTCCCCGACGTCGCCGAGCGGGTCGGCGGCGGCGGCGAGCTCGAGACCGTGCCCGTGGGCGACCTCCGCCCCGGTGACGTCGTGCTTGTCCGCCCTGGCGGTCGCATCCCCGCCGACGGGGAGATCGTCGAGGGGACCGCCGGGGTCGACGAGTCCATGGTCACCGGAGAGTCCCGCCCCGCCGGCAAGGGCGCCGGCGACCGGGTGGTGGCCGGCACCGTCGCCACCGACTCGGCCCTGCGCATCCGGCTGGACAAGGTCGGCGACGACACGGCCCTGGCCGGTATCCAGCGCCTGGTGGCCGAGGCCGAGGCGTCGAAGTCGCGGGCTCAGGCCCTGGCCGACAGGGCCGCCGCCCTGCTGTTCCACGTCGCCCTCCTGGCTGGCGCCTTGACCTTCACGGCCTGGGCGGCGCTCGGGAACGCCGACGACGCCTTCCTGCGCACCGTCACCGTGCTGGTCATCGCCTGCCCCCATGCCCTGGGCCTGGCCATCCCGTTGGTCGTAAGCCTGTCCACTGCCGTCTCCGCCCGAGCCGGCATCCTGGTCAAGGACCGCCTGGCCCTGGAGCGGATGCGGACCATCGACGCCGTGCTGTTCGACAAGACGGGCACCCTCACCAAGGGCGCCCACGCGGTCACGGGTGTGGCGCCGGCCCCCGGCTTCGACGAGGCCGGCGTGCTGGCCCTGGCCGGCGCCGTCGAGGCCGACTCCGAGCACCCCCTGGGCCGGGCCATCGTGGCCGCCGCCGGCCCCTCCGCGCTGCGGGCCGAGGGGTTCCGGCCCGTCCCCGGCCGGGGCGTGGAGGCCACGGTCGACGGCGTGCCCGTGGCCGTGGGGGGGCCGGCGCTGCTCCGCCAGCGGGGGCTGGGGACGCCGGCCGAACTTGCCGACCGCCTGGCCGAGTGGTCGTCCCGAGGGGCGGCTGTGCTCCACGTGGTCCGGGACGGACGGATCGCCGGTGCCCTGGCCCTGGAGGACGAGATCCGCCCCGAGTCATCCCAAGCGGTGGACGAGCTGCACCGGCTCGGCATCAAGGTGGTCATGATCACCGGCGACGCCCGCCCCGTGGCCGAGGCCGTCGGCTCCACGCTCGGGATCGACGAAATCATGGCCGAGGTCCTTCCCGAGGACAAGGCCGCCGCGGTGGCCGCCCTGCAGGATCGGGGGCTCAAGGTCGCCATGGTGGGCGACGGCGTCAACGACGCGCCGGCGCTGGCCCGGGCCGACGTCGGCATCGCCATCGGCGCCGGCACCGACGTCGCCATGGAGTCCGCCGGCGTGGTGCTGGCCTCCTCGGACCCCCGGGCGGTGGTCGGCGTGATCACCCTGTCCCGGGCCGCCTACCGCAAGATGCTGCAGAACCTGGCGTGGGGCGCCGGCTACAACCTGGCCGCCATCCCCCTCGCCGCCGGCGTCCTGGCCTGGGCCGGCCTGACGCTGTCGCCCGCCGTCGGGGCCGTCCTGATGAGCGTGTCCACGGTGGTCGTGGCCCTCAACGCCCAGTTGCTGCGCCGGGTCGACCTGCGCCGGCCGGGCTCCTCAGGGGGCTCCCGGCCGCCGGCGCCGGCGCCGGCCCTGGCCCACAGCCACCACTAGAGGCTACGTGCCGGCGGCCTCCTCGGCGGCCCCGCCGCCGGGGGGGCGCTGTTCCATCCATGACCGGACGGCCCGGAAGCCGTCGGTGTCCCGGATGCGGTCGAAGTTGTTGTCGCTGTCGATCAGGGCGGTGTCACGGAAGCCGTGCTCCACGGCCCGGTCGAGCCAGGTCAGGGCGTGCTCCGTCTCGCCGGCCAGGGCCCAGCTGCAGGCGGCGTTGTAGGCGACGAGCGGGCCGGGCTCGGTCTGGAACAGGACGTCGCCCACCCGGGCGGCATCCCGGTAGCGGCCGGCGTGGTGGAGCCCCAGATGGAGGGCGCGGTACCCGTTGGTCCTCGGCGGCCCGCCGGCGACGACCGGCACGGTGCGCAGCTCTTCCAGCAGGCGGTCGAGGAGGCCGGCGGCGCTGACCATGCGGGCGGCGATGGTGGCGCCCACCACGTCGTCGCACTGGATGAAGGCCGGCGCCAGGTGTTCGCCCTGCTTGCCCTCGGCCAGCGCCACCATGCGCTGGACCAGGGCCGTGGTCTTGGCCTGGCCACCCCGCAGTCTGTCCAGGGCCGCCCGGGCCTCCTGCGGCTGGTTCTCGGCCAGCCGGGCCCACGCCAGCACCTCGGCCGCCGTCACCTCCACCGGGAACGACGCCGGGTTGGCGCCGGCCGATTCCGCCAGCTCCGCCGCCTCGGCGTTGCGGCCCTGGAGCAGGGCGGCCCGGGCCTGGTTGAGCTTCTCGATCTGGGGGCCGTCGCGCTCGGACCGCAGAGCGTTGAGGCTCTGGCCACCGAACAGGAAGGCGATGATGGCCATGAAGGGCGCCCCGATGGCGAAGGCCAGCAACCCGAGAGCGACGGCGCCGGCCAGCGACAGGACCTGGGCGTTGCGCAGCCCGAAGAGGTCGGCGGCGACGTGACCACCGTCGAGGGGCAGGATCGGCAGCAGGTTGAAGATGCCCCACAGGACGTTCACGTAGATGAGGATCTCGATTCCCGTCGAGACCAGGTCCGGCCCGGACACCACCTGGGAGAGCAGCAGGCCGACGGCGGCGGCGAGGAAGCCGGCCGCCGGCCCGGCGAGGGTCACGACCAGCGACTTGCCCTTGGGCTGCACCGGCCCCAGGGTGTAGCCCCCGAAGCCGGTCAGGGTGACGGTGGGCCTGGCCCCGAAGGAGAGCTGGGCGGTGGCGTGGCCCAGCTCATGGACGAGGATCGACAGCCCGCCCACCACCAGGAAGACGGCGATCTCCACGCCCTGGTAGCCGTAGGCCCAGCCCAGCAGGCCCATGACCAGGAAGAAGATGGGCTGCACCCGCACCGGGATCCCGCTGACGCGGAAGTGGAGGTCCTTCATCGAAGGTGAGGCTAAACGCGAAAGAACCGGTCTGCCCGATGGGCAGACCGGTTCTCGCGGTATGCGGTTCTCGACTTCGGGGGGCAGAGCCCCCCGAGTGGTTTTGACTTCGGGGGGTACTCGGGGGGCAGAGCCCCCCGAGTGGGTTTTGACTTCAGAGGAGAGCCCCCCGAGTGGTTTTGACTTCGGGGGCCACTCGGGGGGGCAGAGCCCCCCCGAGTGGTGGGCTTTTGACTTCGGGGGGTACTCGGGGGGCAGAGCCCCCCGAGTGGTGGGCTTTTGACTTCGGGGGGTACTCGGGGGGCAGAGCCCCCCCGAGTGGTGGGGTTTTGACTTCGGAGGGTACTCGGGGGGCAGAGCCCCCCGAGTGGTGGGGGGTACTCGGGGGGCAGAGCCCCCC
>Ga0247719_1000350_pt1 | contig 29971 bp, 26 predicted proteins | sample 41E_DmetaG_FD_189046 | JGI IMG/M metagenome (GOLD analysis project Ga0247719, IMG submission 189046) | Soil microbial communities from hillslope of Landscape Evolution Observatory, University of Arizona, Oracle, AZ, United States - 4-1-E_D | ecosystem: Engineered > Artificial ecosystem >...
GTCGAGGTGCTGCTGGCGCTCGAGCTGGGGGAGCCGCCCGCCTTCGACGGGATCAAATGCACCGACTGCGGCAACCGCTTCCGCACCGAGAACGACCACGTCGAGCCCCACGTCGCCCACGGCCCCGCATCGACCGGCAACCTGAAGCCCCGGTGCCGGCCGTGTCACCAAGCGAAGACCGAACGGGACCGCAAGGCGGGAAAGCTCAGGCCGCCCGAGCCGTGACGAACAACGGGTCGGCGGTCGGAGCCGGTCGCTAGGCGATCTTTTCGAGCGCGTCCGAGGCCCGGTTGTCCTCGAGCAGGTCGACGACGGCGTCCTCGACCGCGCCCTGGATCGACGGCTCCCCGAACACCTCGACCGTACCGAGCGATTCGACGATGCCGGCGATCGTCCACCCCGAACGGTAGCGATCGAACACGCGCGGGTCGATGTACGAGGCGCGGCACACCGCGGGCGTGTTGCCGAGGTAATGCGACACCTCCTTGACCGCGCGCGCCTCGGCTCGTTTGCGGCCGGTCGCGGTTGCGGCCGCCCCTCCCGAGACCGAGATCGCCACCGCCGCAAGGACGGTCGCGTTCCACGTGCGGAAATCCTTGGCGGTGAAGTTTCCGCCGGCGACCGTCTTGATGAAGTCGTTGATGTCGTCGGAGCGAACGTCGAGCCAGCGGCCGTCGTGCTTGAACGCCAGCAGCTCGTCGGATCCGCCGCGGCGCTTCTTGAGCAGCGAGACGACCTCGTACACCGACGGATCCACGAGCGAGTGCACGCGCCGCTTGCCGGCCTTGGCGCGGTAGTCGAAGACGATCTCGCGCCCCTCGAGCCTCACATGCGACTTCTTCATCGTTGCGAGGCCGTAGGTATCGTTCTGTTCGGCGTACGACTCGGTCCCGATGCGGAAGAAGCCGTGGTCGAGGAGGCGGGTCGCGCACGCCAGCGCGCGCTCGCGCGGCATGCCGTCGAGGTCCAGATATTCGGCGCACGCCGTGCGGACCCGGGGGAGCGAGCGTGCGAAGTCGAGCATGCGGTCGAACTTCTCCTGGTCCCGGCGCCGGCGCCACGACTGGTGATAGAGGTACTGCTTGCGTCCGGCCGCGTCGGTTCCGACCGCCTGGATGTGTCCGTTGGGGAACGGGCAGATCCACACGTTCGTCCACGCGGGCGGAATGGCGAGTTCGGAGATTCGCCCAAGCACCTCCGGCTCGTCGATCTTCTCGCCGGTTTCACCGTCGACGTACTCGAACCCGCGGCCGCGCCGCCGGCGTTCGATTCCGGTCGTCGAGCAGTCGGCGCGGCGCAGTCTGGGCATTGTCCTCCTCGTACCCGGTACTCTCGGACCCCGAAACGTTGAACGGCACCGATCGAGGAGGCGAGCATGTCGCAAGGTGGCGGGCAGAGGCCCGACCGGAACCTGGGGATGGAGCTCGTCCGGGTCACGGAGGCGGCCGCCCTGGCGGCGGCGCGGTGGATGGGCCGTGGCGACAAGGAGGCCGCAGACAAAGCGGCGGTCGATGCCATGCGGCTGATGCTCGACACCGTCCCGATGGACGGGACGGTCGTCATCGGCGAGGGCGAAAAAGACAACGCGCCGATGCTCTACAACGGCGAGAACATCGGCAACGGCGACGCGCCGGTCGTCGACGTCGCGGTCGACCCGGTCGACGGCACGACGCTCACCGCCAAAGGGATGAACGGCGCGCTCAGCGTTGTGGCGCTGGCAGAGCGGGGAACGATGTTCGATCCCGGCCCCTGCTACTACATGGAGAAGATCGCGGCCGGTGAGGAAGCGGCCGACGTGGTCGAGATCGAAGCCGGGATCACCGAGAACCTCAAGCGCGTTGCGAAGGTGAAGGGCGGTGACGTCGAGGATCTGACCGTGATGATCCTCGATCGTCCGCGCCACGACGACATGGTCGCCGAGATCCGCGGGGCGGGTGCGCGCATCAGATTCATCACCGACGGTGACGTCGCCGGCGCGATCGCGGCGGCGCGCGATAGAAGCGGTGTAGATCTGCTGCTCGGCATCGGCGGGACCCCGGAAGGTGTCATCGCCGCGGCTGCAATCAAATCGCTCGGCGGCGTTCTTCAGGGACGTCTGTGTCCTCAGAGCGAAGACGAGCGGCGCGCCGTGACCGATGCGGGGTTCGACCTCGATCGGGTGTTGACGGCGAACGATCTCGTCTCGGGCGACGACGTATTCTTCGCCGCGACCGGCATAACCGACGGCGACCTTCTCCACGGCGTCCGTTACCGCGGCGAGAGTGCGGTGACGCAGTCGCTCGTGATGCGATCGCGCACCGGAACGGTCCGGACGATGGAGGCCTTCCACCGCCGCAAGAAGCTGAAGGCGCTCTCCAGCATCCAGTACTAGCCGAGAACGGCGCGAACGCCGGCAAGCGCACGCTCGATGTCGGCGCGACTCACATCCAGGTGCGTGACCGCGCGGACGAGATCGCGCCCCACCGTGCTGAACACAACGCCGTGCTCGTCCTTCATGCGCGCCGCGAACGAATCCGAGTCGAGGCCGGTCCCGCCGACGTCGAAGAACACGATGTTTGTCTGAACCGCGTCGAGGTCGAGCGCGATACCGGGAAGGTCGGCCACGCCTTCCGCAAGCACCCGTGCGTTGGCGTGATCGTCGGCGAGGCGTTCGACGTGGTGACGCAGCGCGTGCAGCGCGGCCGCGGCGATCACGCCCGCCTGCCGCATCGCGCCGCCCATCCGCTGCTTATGACGCCACGCCTCGGTGATGAAGTCATCCGATCCCGCCAGCGCCGCGCCCACCGGCGCGCCGAGCCCCTTCGAGAAGTCGATCCACACCGAGTCGAAGCCGCGGGCGAAGTCGGCCGCCTTGACACCGGTCGCGCCCACCGCGTTCATGAGCCGGGCGCCGTCCATGTGTGCGACGAGGCCGTTGCGCGCGGCCGCGGCACAAACCGCACTTACCGTCTCGAGCGGCCAGCATGCGCCGCCGCCCATGTTCGTCGTCTGTTCGACCGAGACCGCGCGGGTGCGCGGCGAATAGCGGCTCGCCGGTCGCACCGCGGCATCGACCTGTTCCGCCGTGAAGATGCCGCGCGGTCCGGGGAGCGGGGTCAGGACGGCCCCGGCCAGTGCGGCCGGGCCTCCGCCCTCGGCGACGATTGGATGCGCGGTGGGATGCAGCAGGATCTCGTCGCCGGGGCGGCAGTGGACGAGGAAGGAGATCGCGTTGGACATCGTCCCGGACGGGAGAAACATCGCCCGGTCCTTCCCGAGAAGAGCCGCCACTTCTTCTTGCAACGCGTTGACCGTCGGGTCCTCGCCGCGCTGCTCGTCGCCGACCTCGGCCGCCGCCATCGTGGCGCGCATCGCGGGTGTCGGTTTGGTCGCGGTATCGCTGAACAGATCGATCACGTCCCGAGCCTACGTTGTGGGCCGCGACTCCACGTCGGCGCGCGCGCCGGCCGACGGAGATCAACCTCCGCCGGGATATCGGATGTTCCGGACGCGCACGCCCTCGATTGCGGCATCGACGAAATCGTCGGTCGAGTTTTGCAGGGAGACCGTCATCTTCCCCTCCTGACACCATTCTGCGAAGCGGTCCCGACCGATGCGGCTGAGTCGAACCACGGTTCCGTCTTCCGTGGTGCGAAGTTCGCCGTCGGGCCCGGCCACGGGCGCTTCGCAATTACGCGGGATCAAAACGAACCAGTTCCTCCCGTAATCCGCATAGATGACGATCTGCGGGCCTTCGTGGCCGCCGGTCCTCGGCAGTTCGAGCGGGCGCTCTGCGTTCAGCTCGAGCCATCCATGTTGTGACTGCGTTCCCGAGAGCAGCGCCGCCCAGCTGCGTTTGTCGTCTTCGTTCAGATGGTCCTGCGCCGTTCGTACCGCGACGTACCAGTCGCCGAAGCGGTAGATGAGATACGTGAAGCCGGCCTCGAGCTCGTCGCTCCCCCTCCATTCCTCGACCGTTCCGTCGCGTCCGGGATAGGAAGCAAGCGGCCCCTCGTGCGCGAAGACGGTCGGCGCGCCGTAGCGAAAGTCGATGGTGCGGTCGATGCCACCGAGTCCGCCCGCGGTGAAGATCTGCGCACCGTAGTCTTCGATGCCTAGGCCCGGTGGGAACGTGAGCTCGGCGGTCGTGCCGTCCACGAACGTGAGCGGCATGACGTAGGAGTCTCCTTCTTGCCGCTCCGCCGGATAAAACAGTCCGGGGGAGTCGCCGTCGTAAGGAAGTTCGTCTGGCGCGCCGGAGGTCTCCTCGGACTGCTCTATTTCTTCGAATACGTTTCCCGGATTGCGGAACTGGATGGCCTCGACTACCTCGAGCGCATCTCGCCGCGGCTCGTTCATGCCGATCATGAATCCGCCGGTTGGATCGCACCACGCGACGAAGTCCACTCCCACATCTGCGCCGTCCTCGATTACCTGAAGGGTTCCTCCCCGGTGCTGCTCGCGCCGTGCGCCGCCGATCTCGACGCACGTGTCGGTGATGGTGTAGCCGCCGAACAACAGCTGGGTTGCCGGCGGGCCCGGCCCCGTCGTCCACATCTCCACCGGGGGACGCGCTCGCAAGGAGAGGAAGCCGGCCGCGGTTTCGAAGCCCCGTACGTTTTCGGCAATGATCCGCACCCTCTCCTCCGTGGGAGGTTTGTCGTCATATGCCGTTGCGTTCACCGTCCACGGCCCGAAATGGAGGAAGAGATCGTCACCCGTTACCTCAGGGACCGCCTCCCATTCGTACACCGGACGACCTCGAGCATCCGCATGCTCTTTGATCGGCCGCCGGCCGGGAGGGGGCGTCGAGTTCCTCTCTTGTGGGAAATGAACCGCGGTTGCCCACCCGTCCGGCAGGACCATGTCCGGTCGTCCGGAGCGGTAGTCACCTTCCGGCTGGATCCGTAGTTCGTGGAGAGGGAGATCACGGTCGTAGACGATTTCGACGGTGGTGCCGTCGGGGAATGCGACCGGAAGGACGAAGCCGTCGGCCTCCGATTCCGGCCGGGGCCACGAGAGTGCTTCTCCGCCGCCGGACGGGCCGCTGCCCTCTTGGATCGGGCCCGCAGAACCACAGGCGCCGACAAGGATGAACGCCGTCATTGACGCAAACGACCGCAGCTGCATATCCGTTCGACGTCTGGCGACGGCCGCTCGTTCTTCGGAGCTTCACGAATTCATCGCCGCGTGCTGGTCGGCCGCCCACGCGGCGAGCAGGCCGCGGTAGTGCGCGACGAAGTGGTCGTGCTCGTGGGGCGGGAAGCTGTCTCGGACCGTCGACACGAGGAGGTCGTCGAACTCGCTACTTTCCACATACTCGACCATCACTTCGTCGATGTGTCCCAGATGCGACGCGCAGAACTCGTGGTAGCGCTCGGTCTCGAAGTACTCGTCGGCGATCTGCGCGTAGAGGTCGAGCTTCTCCTCGTACGAGAGGTCGGTGCGGTCTCCGATCGCGAAGTAACGACGGGCATCTCCCTCTATTCGCATCGGACGCGCGGTTGCGGCGCAGAAGACCGACCACTTCGCCAAGGTCTTGATTGCCCACGGGAAGTAGTAGTGGAGGCTGATGAGCGATGTGTCAGGGCACGCGTTTGCGTAATCGATCGGAAAAACACCGTCGCCCTTCACGATCATCTCGCACGAGTTGTATTCCCACAGAAAGAATGCGTTGACGAGCCGGCTGATCGTCACCACCTCGCGCCCCGTGGCCGGCTCGAGAAAACCATGACGCACCTCGTAGCGTTCGTGCAGCGGCCGCCCGGGATCGTAAGACATCACCATCGTTTCGGCGCCGATCGACAGACTCCGGGCGAACACGTCGAAGTCCTCGATCGCGGCCTGGAGGTGCATGAGGCGCTCACCCGACTCGTCGTAGCGCCGGTGCAGTTCGTCGTCGTCTTTGATGCGCGTCACGCCGACCCACGCGCCGCCGTCGAACGGCTTCATGTACAACGGGTAACCGACCTCGCGCGCCACCTCCTCGAGCGAGAACTGCCGGTTGTACTTGCCGGCGGTGTAGGGGAAGCGCGGGTTGTCGACCGGTTTCTTGGTCGGGAGCATCCACGTCTTCGGCACCTTGAGACCGAGCCGCATCATGGCGCAATAGGCGGCGTGCTTCTCCATCGACTGAAAAGTGAACGGGTTGTTCAGGAGGTAGACGTCGTCCATGAGCGCGACCTTCTTCAGCCATTCGCGCGGAATGTAGTACCAGTGGGCGAGGCGGTCGATGACGACTGTGTAGCGCGGCTCGTCGGCAAGGTCGAACGGCTCGATCGTGATGCGGTCGGTGGAGAATCGGTGCGCTTCGCCCGCATGCTCCACGACCGGATTCGCCCGCCGCATGATCGCCTCGAATGCTGTGGGCCAATCCTCTTCGGTTCCGAGCAACATCCCGATGATGTGATCTCGTCCCATCGGTCTTCTTTACACGAATCGGGGCAGATGGTGTGCGAGCTGGGCGCGCCACGACGGCCAGTCGTGGGGGACGTCGTGGCCCCACAGGTCGACCTCGTGACGAAGCCCCTTGTCGGCCAGAACCGATGCGAACGCGAGTGTCCCGTCGAGCGCGCCGGTCGTGTCCTCCCACTGTCCGCGGCCGCACACGAGCAACAGCGAGACCCGCGACCGCAGCCACTCGAGGTGGTCGCCGGAGAGGTTCTTCACGTAGTCCATCGGGTTGTTGAAATAAAAGGATTCGCCGCGCTCGCCGCCGCCCAGCGCGGCCAGGTCGTAGACACCGCTAAAGCAGAGCGCGAGCGGGAAGAGGTCGGCGCGCCGGAGGGCGACATTGGCGGCGTGGTAGGCCCCGAACGAACACCCGGTGACCATGATCTCCTGGTAGCCGCCGCTGTCGTCGTGAATCCACGGTGCCACCTGATCGACGATCCAGTCTTCGAACAGCTCGTGCCGGCGCGCCTTGGCCTCGAGCGGCAGGGGTGCATCCCAGGACCCTGCGTCGAACGAGTCGACGCAGTAGACCTTCACCCGTCCGTCCTCGATCAGATTTGCTACGGCTCCGATCATGCCGTTCGATTCGAAATCCCAGCGGTGTCCTTGTTGCGACGGAAATACGAGGAGCGGCCGCCCGTAGTGGCCGAATGCGATGACTCCTCCGTCGGCGCCGATCGCCGGGGAGTAAAGCATCGTCTCGTTTCGTTTCACGTCCACACCTTTTGTAACAGCGCGACGAGGTGCGGATCGAAGACGTCGCGCCACGCGATCCAGTTGTGTGCATCCGAACGCTCCTTAAGCGACACGTCGTAATCCTGGGCGGCGAGGGCGACGGCAACCGCTCCGTTGTTTGCAAGGTTCTCCTCAACGCTCCCGCACGTCATCGTGACCGGGATCGGGTGCGCCCAGTCCTCGGCCGTAAGTACCGTCCCGACGAAGCGCGAGATCCTGCGGAAGCGCACGAAGCCCGACTCCTGCCGATCGAAGCGCTGACGAAAGAAAGACCCCGACTGAAGGAACAGCGCGCCGAACGCGGCCGGGTGGGCGCGATGGGCATGGAGCATCGCGAGCGCGCCGAGGCTCGCCCCCATTCCCACCCGCGCCGCGCGCCCGGGCGGCGCCGGTGCGGCCTTCGCAAGGGCGGGGAGGATTTCGTGCGACAGGGCGCGCGAGTACGCTGCCGACGCGGAGTAGATCTGGTTCCGGTCGACCTGCGGCGGGAGGAGCGCGGCGCGCATAGGAGGAACCCTGCCGTCCTCCACCGCGAGGGCGAGGAATCGGAGAAGGCCCGAATACGCGTCGTACTCCGGGCCGTCGTGAACCACGAGGATCGGGCGCGCCGTACTTCGCGCGCCGCCGGGAGACGTCCACACCGCGACGGGGAGCCGTGCCGGGAGTGTGATCGAGCGGATCTCGATCTCGTCGATTTCTCCGGGATCGCGCGGTTCCCGCTCGACCCAGTTGGGGGCGTGGTAGCCGGGGAACTCGATCACCGACTTCTCGCCGAACGGCCCGCGCGCCCGCAGGGGGTTCGACGGGTCGCACACGACCTCCGTCGATCGGTCCGCGCGCTCGAGCGCGAACTGATACTCCATCCGGTCGACCCCGAGGCGCGGGAACGTCGCCCACCATTCCGCACCGGCGCGCTCGAAGAGCGGCTCGTCGCGCGGGCGACGGACCTCCTGCAGGAGGCGCACGCTCGTGAGTTCCCGATCGGGGTCTGCCAACCTGAACGTGACGCAGTCCTCGGCGACCGCGACCCCGGCGGTCGCGGCCTGAGTCACTTCCGGGGCTCCCACGTGAAGAATCTGAGCGCGAGCAGCGCTCCGGCCACTCCCCAGAACGCGATGACCGCGAGGTGCTGCAGCTCGAAGCCCGAGCCCGTCTCGAACGGGTTGTACGCCGACTGCATCGCCTCGGCGAAATGACGCACGGGGAACAGATAACCGACGACGTCCACCCACGGCGCCGCGTCCTCGAGCGGGATGAAGACGTTCGAGAAGAACAGGAGCGGCAGGATGCTTGCGTTGACGACTGCCGGGGCGGCATCCGCGTTCGGCACGATCGCGGTGACCGCCAGACCGAGCGCGGCGAACGCCGCCGACGCGACGACGAGCGTGAGCACGACGGCAGGCAGCGTGTTCGTCGGAACGTCGACGCCGTACACGAGCGCACCGACCGCCGTCACCACGACTGTGAGGATCAACCCGATCCCGATCGCGCTGCCGATCCTGCCGCCGAGGTACGCCCACGGCGGCAACGGCGTCCCGCGTATGCGTTTGAGGACTCCTTGATCGCGCGCGAACGCGACGCCGATGGCGATGTTCGTGTAGCACGCGCTGATCACCGAGAACGTCACGATGGCCGGGATGAAGAAGGTCGATCCGCTCGCCGACTCGCCGGTGGGAAGCGTGACCTCCTCGTTCCCGAACAGCACGTTGAAGATGAACAAGAACATGAGCGGGAACACGACGGTGAAGAACGCGGCCGGCGGGTTTCGCCAGAAGGCTCGCTGCTCGAACCCGATCTGACGAAGAACGACCGCGGCCGCGCTCACGTCGGACTCTCTTCCTGCGCGGCCGTCAGCTCCAGGTACACGTCCTCGAGCGACGCGGTAGAGACGCGGAGGCCGTCGAGGTCGCGGCCGGACGACAGCGCCCACGCGGTCAACGCGTGGAGGACCTCGACGGGCCGGTCGGTGCGGATCTCGACGGCTCCTTCGGCACTGCTCGCGTCAACGTCGAGGTCCGGTGGGACCTCGCCGCGATAGGTGATCCTAGTTGCGGTGTCGCGCGCGGTGAGCTCCGACGGCGCGCCGGTGACGACGATCTCGCCGGCGACGATGATCGCGGCGCGGTCCGCCAGTAGTTGCGCTTCCTCCATGTAATGCGTGGTCAGAAAGATCGTCTTTCCGAGTGACTTGAGGTTGCGGATGGTCTCCCACGCACCGCGGCGGGCGCCGGGGTCGAATCCCGTGGTCGGCTCGTCGAGGAACAGGAGATCGGGGTCGCCGGCGAGTCCGATGCCGACGTCGAGCCTGCGCTTCTGCCCTCCCGACAACCGGGATACGAGCACGTTCCGCTGCTCCTCCAGGCCGATGATGTCGAGGATCTCGTCCACCGGCCGGGGGCGCGGGTAATAGCCGGCGTAGAGCTTGATGGTCTCGGCGACCGTGAGGTACGGCTCGACGCCTGTCTCCTGAAGGACGATCCCGATGCGCTCCTTTAACGCGCGCTCCGCATGTGCCGGGTCGTAGCCGAGGACCGTTACATCTCCGCCCGTTCGCGACCGGTGGCCTTCGAGAATCTCGACCGTGGTCGTCTTCCCGGCGCCGTTGGGGCCGAGGAGGGCGAACACCTCGCCCCGCTCGACCGTGATGTCGATGCCGCGCACGGCTTCGGCGCGCCCGTAGAACTTTCGCAGACCGCGCACGACGATGGCCTCCTCGGTCATGGCGGCGAGCATAGCGGGACACCTTTCGCCGTCCACCAACCCGGCGCGCCGTCGGCAAACGAACGCTTCTCGAACGCAATCGAGCACCGGGAGTGATGATGCGAAGACTGGTACGGAAGAACGTGCGTAAGGGAATGGCGGCGGTTGCCGTCGCCGGATTGTTGCTGGGCGCATGTGGGGGATCGAGCGATAGCGCCACCGCCGACACCTCTGGCGCAAACGAGCAGGAGGCGCCGAACGAAGCGAGCGGGACCGAGGTATCGCTCCGGAACGTGAAGTTCGAGCCGGGCGAGATAACCATTGCCGCCGGCGACACGGTCACGTGGACCAACGAAGACACCGTCCTGCACACGGTTACTTCCGGAACGGGGCAAGAGCAGGGTGTACCCGGCGTCAGCGAGAACACCGATGCCGAGCCGGACGGGCTTTTCGATCACGAGATGCCCGAGGGAGAGACGTTCTCGTTCACGTTCGAGAAGGCCGGCACCTTCGAGTACTTCTGCGCGATCCACCCCGGGATGACCGGGTCCGTCGTCGTCGAGTGACGAACGAAAGACGGTCGGGAGCCATCCGGTTCCCATTTGGCTGCGAATACACCACGTCAAGAGGGTTCAACACTTTGGAAGGAGTGTCATGAGAGGAAAGAGTCTTTCGCTTCGCCTCATCGGCGCCCTGCTCGCGCTTGCGCTTTTGGGCGCAGCGTGCGGAGGCGGCAGTGAGACAGGTGCGGGTGGCGACACCGGCACCACGGGGTCATCGGGGAGTTCCGAGGACGCCACCGGGATGGAGAGCACCGAGGCGGTTGCCGTCGACGCCGGCGCACCTGCGCTCGCACAGGCGCTCACCAACCTGCTCGACAGTCACGTGTACCTCGCCGGCATTGCGATCGTCGAGGGCGTAACGAACGGCATCGACTCGCCTCAGTTCACCACTGCGGCGAAGGAGCTGGACCAGAACTCGGTCGCACTGGGCGACGCCATCGGCAGCGTCTACGGCGACGAGGCACGCGACGCGTTCCTTCCCCTGTGGAGGAAGCACATCGGATTCTTCGTCGACTACACGGTGGCGAAGGCCGAGGGCGACAAGCAGGGTGAGAAGCAGGCGAAGAAGAACCTGGACGGATACCGTCAGGACTTCGGCGAGCTGATCGAAGGCGCCACCGAGGGTGCGCTTCCCGCAGACGCGGTCGCCGAGGCCCTCAAGGCCCACGTCGAGAGCCTGTTCAAGGCGATCGATTCGGTTATCGCCGGCGACGGCAAGGCATTCGACCTCCTTCGTGAGGCGGCTGCGCACATGCCCGAGACGGCCACTGCCCTTGCCGGCGGCATCGCGCAGTCGAGGCCCGAGGACTTCCCCGGCGCCGCCGACGGCCCTGCGTCGCAGGTCCAGGTCACGCTCACGCACCTGCTCGACGACCACGTCTACCTCGCCGGCATCGCGATCTCGATGGGCGTTGCCAACGGCCTCGACTCACCCGAGTTCGAAGCCGCCGCGGGTGCGCTCGACAAGAACTCGGTGCAGCTGGCCGACACGGTCGACAGCGTCTACCCGGGCTCGAAGGACGCGTTCCTTCCCCTGTGGAGGAAGCACATCGGATTCTTCGTCGACTACACCGTGGCGAAGGCCGAGGGCGACAGCCAGGGCGCGAAGAAGGCCGTCAAGAACCTCGACGGCTACCGTCAGGACTTCGGCGAGCTGATCGAAGGCGCCACCGAGGGAATCCTTCCCGCCGATGCGGTTGCCGAGGCGCTGGTCGAGCACGTCAACACGCTCGCCTCTGCGGTCGACGGAGTCGTCGCCGGCGACATGAAGAAGGCGCTCGACTCGCTCGAGAAGGCGGCAGCGCACAACACGGCACTCGGCGGTGCGCTCGCCGGTGCGATCGTCCAGCAGTTCCCCGAGAAGTTCGGCAGCTAGACACGCGCAAGTTGTGAGCGGCCCCCCTACCGCTCCTCCCCGGCGGGCGCCCCTTCATCGGGGCGCCCGCTGCGCGTTCGGCGGGCGCGCATAATGGACGGGATGAAGGTCGCGCTCGGCTCCGACGAACGGACGCTCCTCACCGACGCGCTCGCCGACGACCTCCGGGCCCGGGGCCACGACGTGATACTCGTCGGTCCTCCCGCCGGCGAGGAGTCGCAGTGGGCCGAGGTCGGCCACCGGGTCGGCGAGCTGGTGGCGTCGGGGGAGGCGGCCACCGCGGTCGTCTGCTGCTGGACCGGGACGGGGGCCTCGATCGCCGCCAACAAGGTTCCCGGCGTCCGTGCCGCGCTCTGCACCGACGCGGATACCGCCGAGGGAGCGCGCAAGTGGAACGACGCAAACGTCCTCGTGCTGAGCCTCCGGCTCACGTCTCCCCCGGTCGCGTCGGAGATGCTCGACCGCTGGTTCACCACCGAAGTCGATCCCTCCGAGGCCGCGAACGTGGCCCGGCTGGAGGGGGCGTGACCGAAGGCCCGGTGGTGCTTCTCGACGGAGACCTGCTCGCGCGCGGGCGCCTCCAGGAGGCGACGCACGCAAGGGGCCTGGACCTGCGGATCATCGGATCGGCCGCCGGCGCGGGCGAGCTGCGGGACCTCGATCCGTCGATGGTCGTCGTAGATCTCGACAACGGGCGGGAGCGCGCCCTCGCGCTCGTCGAGGAGGCCCGTCTCGCGGGACTCGATGCGCCGGTGATCGGCTTCTTCTCGCATGTCGATCGCGCGCTCGAGGCGGCGGCGGACGCGGCCGGCGTGCGGGCGATCCGCCGGGGACGGTTCTGGGCGACATTGCCGGAGGTGCTCGAGGGAGAATGATCGGCGCCTCGGCCGCGCGGGACGTGAAGGAGACCGAGCGGCGCCGTCGAACTCTTCTCAACGACGTTCGACATCGTCCGTGTACGCATCACCAGGGGGGGACAACGATGTTTCGGAACGAGACCGGGCGCCCGGCGCGCCGCGGCGGTGCACTGCTGACCGTGGGATTGATGATCGCCGGCCTCGCGCAGCCGAGCTCGGCCGGTTCCGGCGCGCCGGCACGCCCGGGCCTCCCCAGCATCAAGAACCTCAGCTACGACCCCGAGCCCAAGTACGGCACCATCCCGGCGCGGCCCGATCCCGAGGCGGTTCCCAAGCCGAATCCCGGCGGGGCCTGGAACGCATACGACCTGAACGTGTACGAGACGATCTGGTTCCCGACGCGGCAGGCCGGTGACGAGAGCGGGAAGGATGCCCCCGGCGGGGCGATCGCGCACGGCGTGTGCCCGGGCATCCACGGCTGCCCGAATCACTCGCTCGAGTTCATCAAATTCTGGACGAAGTCGATGAACTCCCTCGTCAAGCCGTTCGGCGGGGTCGCGCGCGCGTACCCGTTCGAAAACGTGGGCGATGCGGTGCGCACCGGCGTCTTGTCGACTCCATCCGGCAAGGCGTTCAACCTGCAGGCGACGATCCCCGGGGCGGTTCATCCCGAACGGATGGTCATCGTCTCGGGCCACTACGACCAGACCGATTCCGGACCTGCGTCCGCGTGGGACTCGGCGGAGGGCCACGCAACCGTGTTCCGGATCGCCAAGCTGATGACGGATTACTGGCGCAAGACGGGGACCCAGCCGGCGGTGACCGTCAAGTTCTCGGCGTGGGCGGGGGAGGAATCGGGGACGAACGGCTCGGCGGCGTACGTGCGCGACCAGATCCTCCCGTTCCCCACCCGCAAGGTTCTCGGCTACTTCAACCTCGATCCGTGCGGGGGTGCGTATCCCGCCTACTACCGGGGAAACCCGGCCTACCAGGTGAAGATGGTCATGCACCTGTCCAACCCCAACACGTCGATCGTTCCCGGCGCGAGCGCCTCGATAGAGAAGTTCAACAAGCAGGCGCGCAAGGTGCTGGGCGACGTGATGAACCGCCTCGACGACAACCTCACCGACGTGCCGGGGTCGCCGGAGATCTTCATCTCCGACGAGGAGGCCGAGAAGAAAGGCGTCGCCTCGCAGGAGAGCATGGTCGTCCCTGCGCTGGGCGGCCTGTCGTTGTTCTCCAGCGACTACAGGAACTTCGAAGCGATCGGCACACCAATCATGAACCTGTTTCCCGACATGTTCGGGCCCCACCGCACCTCTGCCCATCGGGGGTGGCATGCGGACGGCATCGCAACGCTGCACACCCCGCAGGACAACCTCCTCACGCTCAACGCCCTGACCGGCATCGACCAGTCGGGTCTCACCGCATCGCAGGGCTGGTACAAGGGTCTCGAATTCTGCGCCCACATGAACGCGTGGTTCATGTTGCAGAAGAACATGGGCGGCGCGACCAAGATCGCGAACGGCCCGCTGGCGTTCTACGAAGTGCTCCACAACGGCCCGGCTCCGCTCAAGGCAAAGAAGGCACTCACGTTCGACGCATCGGGAAGCCGCGGGTGGATGGGGCGACGCCTCGTTTCGGACGACGATCTCCAGTACTCGTGGAACTTCGGCGACGGCACGTCCGCAACCGGACGTGTGGTGAAGCATTCGTTCCCGGCAGAGCGCGCCTACAAAGTGACGTTGACGGTGCGGGGCGCGGGCGGAACCGACACGACGTCGATGTTCGTAAACCTGGGTTCCTAGCCGCCGCGCCGACTGCGTCGCATCCTCTTAGCAATCACTCGTAAAGTGGTTGCTCATGAAATACCGGGTCGACGATCTCGCCGCCCGCGCCGCGGTCAGCGTGGATACCGTTCGCTATTACCAGGCGAAGGGCCTCCTTCCGCCTCCGGAGCGGGACGGGAGGATCTCGTGGTACTCGGACGAGCACCTCCAGCGGCTGGAACGGATCCGGGCGCTCAAGGACAACGGGTTCACGCTCGCCTCGATCGCCCGCTTGCTGTCGGGGGAGCATCCCGCCGACGAGGCGCTCGTCGCGGCCGTCGTCTCGTCCGACGACGCGCTTTCCGGCACCTCGGAGATGTCGCTCGAAGAGCTGTCGCAGCGCACCGGGGTCTCCCCGGCGCTCCTCGAGGCGATCGAACGGGAGGGGCTCCTCGCGCCGCGCGACATCGGTGGAGCCAAGCGCTACTCCAACGATGATGCCGACGCCGTGCAGGCGGGGCTGGCGCTCCTCGAAGCGGGGCTTCCTCTGGGCGAGCTGCTGGCACTTGCCCGCACCCACGACGCCGCGATGCGCGACGTGGCGGCGGAGGCGGTGGATCTCTTCGCACGGTTCGTGCGAGATCCGATTCGGGCACAGACGACATCCGAGTCGGAGGCCGCCGAACGTCTGGTGACGGCGTTCCGGACGATGCTTCCTGCGGTCACCTCTCTCGTCGCTCGTCACTTTCGCCGCGTCCTGCTCGACGTCGCGCGCGAACGCATCGAGGGAGAGCTCGAGGACGTCACATGACGCGCCGCTCTCATCTACCGGACTCCGCAAGCAAGGCCGCGACGGTGCGGCGAATGTTCGACGACATCGCGCCTCGCTACGACCTAGTCAATCGGATAATGACCTTCGGCCTCGACGTCGGGTGGCGACGGCGCGCCGTTCGCTCGCTGGGCCTGCCGCGGGATTCGGTTGTGGTCGACGTCGCCTGTGGGACGGGTGACTTTTGCCGCGAAGCGCAGCGGGCCGGCTTCGTTGCCTTCGGGATCGATTTTTCCTTCGGAATGCTGGCGGCGGCAAAGACGACTGCACCGTTGATCCAGGCGGATGCCCTTCATTTGCCCGTAAGCACCGGCTCGTGTGACGGGATCACCTGTGGGTTCGCGCTTCGCAACGTAAGCGACATCGGTGCACTGTTTGCCGAGTTCGCACGCGTCGTGCGTCCCGGCGGAGCGATCGCGGTGCTCGAGGTTGCGGAGCCCGAGTCGCGTCCACTGCGGGCCGGTCACCGGATTTACTTTCACAAGGTCGTCCCCCTCGTCGGCGGGCTCCTCTCGGACCGGGACGCGTATTCCTATCTACCGGAGTCGACGGTGTACCTTCCGCCGCGTCCTCAACTCGTCGAGCTGGTGAGCGCGGCCGGATTTGTCGACGTCCGCTCCGATCTGGTCGGCTTGGGTGCGGCGCAGATCATCACGGGAACGCGCGCATGACGGAGCTTCGCGTCCGGACGGTGCCGGCGGACGCCGCTCCCGATCTGCTGCGGGATCTTGCCCGCCCCGACGGCATTGCATGGCTGCATCACGGCGACGGCTTCGTCGCCTGGGGGGAGGCGGCGCGCCTAGAGGTGCGGGGGGCGGACCGCTTCGACGTGGGGCGCGCGTGGCTGTCGAAGTTGGCCGCTCGCGCCGAGGTAGACGACGCAGTCGACGTGCCGGGGACGGGACTCGTCGCATTCGGCGCGTTCTCGTTCGACGAGCATTCCCCAGGATCTACCCTCGTCGTTCCCGCCGCGCTCGTGGGGCGGCGGAACGGGCGGTCGTGGATGACCCGCATCGGAGAGCCGCCTCCGCCGGTGGGGGAGACGGTGAACGGCCGAATCCGTTACGCCGGATCGACGTTGCCGGACGTGCAGTGGCTCGACGCGGTCGACTCCGCGGCACGTTCGGTGCGCGCGCGGAAAGCAGAGAAGGTCGTGCTGGCGCGCGACGTGCACGTCTGGACCCGGGACTCACTCGACCCGCGCCCTATCGCGCGCCGGCTCGCGGGCCGGTTTCCCGAGTGCTACACGTTTGTGATCGACGGATTGGTCGGCGCCACCCCCGAATTGCTCGTCCGGCGAGTCGGCTCGAGCCTCGAGTCGCTCGTGCTCGCGGGATCGGCGAGGCGTGGAAAGACCAGAGCGGAAGACGAGGAGCTGGGCAGGCGGCTCCTCCTATCGACGAAGGACTCGGACGAGCATCGACCTGCCGTCGAGCAAGTGAGGCGGGTGCTGGGGCCGCTGACCCGCGACCTCAAGGTGACGAGCGAGCCGTTTCTCCTGCGCCTCGCAAACGTTCAGCACCTCGCGACCTCGTTCGTCGGAGACCTCACCGGCGACGAAGACGCTCTCGAAATCGCCGCCTCGCTTCATCCGACACCCGCGGTGTGCGGCTCGCCCACCGACATAGCCGCTCACATGATCCGAGAACTCGAGGGGATGGACCGCGGGCGCTACGCCGGTCCCGTCGGATGGATGGATGCGCGCGGCGACGGCGAGTGGGGAATCGCGCTCAGGTGTGCGCAGTTCGACGGAACGAAGGGGCGCTTGTTCGCCGGCGCCGGAATCGTTGCTGGCTCGCTGCCGGAGGCCGAGCTCGAGGAGACGAGGATCAAGCTGCGAGCGATGCAGAACGCGCTCGACGCCTGAGGGCGCTCGCGGCCGGCGGCAGCCGGCGCCGCGTCCGCACGTTCCATCGAGGCGGGTGCAACTCGAGGCGGGCCACACGTGTCTCACCGGATGATGGGGACCCGGGACGACGACTTTCGAGCGTTTTACACGGCCGAGGCCGAGCGGCTGCATCGTCTTGCGCTCCTGATGACGCGGGATCGCGAGCGGGCGGCCGATGCCGCCCAGGAAGCGTTCGTACGAACCTACCGAGCCTGGGCGCGTGTTTCCGACCCGGCCCGTTATGTACGAACCACACTCGTCAACATCGTCCGAAACGACTACCGGAGATGGCTGGTCTCCCGGCGCGTTCACGCAGGGGCGCCGCCTGCGGCGGCGCGGCGCGAGGACGACGTCGACGAGGCGCTGCGAGTGGCCACCGCGCTCTCGGCCCTTCCCGCCGTTCGGCGCGCGGCGGTACTTCTCCGCTACTACGAAGACCTTCCCCTCGAGATGGTGGCGCGCATCCTCGACCGCCCATTGGGCACCGTGAAGTCGGATTTGCACCGCGCTCTCAAGGCCCTCAGGCCGATGCTCGACGATTCCTCGCCGACCGTCATGAAGGAGATCACGTGAACGACGAGTATCGCCTGCGCAAGTTCCTCAAGCGTGCCGACGGATCCCCCCCACCTTCGGCGCCCGACTGGTCCTCGGTCGCGGCGCGGGGGCGGCGAAGTCTCAGGATCCGCCGGATCGTCCTGGCGGTTGCGACTCTCACGGCCGTCGCCGGGTCGGCCTTGATCGCAGCGCGGATCACCGGCGATGTCCGCCCGCCCGCGGATAGGCCGGGCCCGTATCCGTCGCCGTCGCCGGGCGAGGTCAATCGCCGCTGTCCGGAGGCAGGCGTCGTTTCGCCGGGGCCGCTGGGGGTCGTGGTGTTCCGCTCCGACGAGGACCTGCGGGTGGTCGACGTCGCCGCTGCGGAGGAGCGGGTCCTCGCGCGCGCGATCCCCTTTGAGGAGACGACGAACCCGGTTCGAGTAAGCCCCGACGGGCGCTGGGTGTCGTTCGGCCCGGGCCGGTTCGTCCCCGTTGCCGGCGGCGAGGTATGTGCGCCGTTCGGCCGGCGCCTCTCCGAGGTGGCGTGGCTCCCGGAGGGGAATTTCGTTGCGACGACGCGGCGGGGCGGGTTCGTCCGAGGAAACGTGCGTGGCGTGGTGAGCGAGCTACTCCCGGCGGGATGGGGCGCGTCGGGCTACGCGCTCGACCCCGGCACGGGTGTGGCCGCGGTCACGCGCCTGGTGCGCGCCGGCGACGGGCGGGTGCGCGAGGTGGGTCTCTATCTGGTCGATACCGCAACCGGAGAATCGTCCGAGCTCGTCGACATCCCGCCGCGTCGCGCGGTCGAGCCCCGCGTTGCCGCGTGGGCCGGCGCGGGGACCCGCATGCTCTACTGGAATGCCCCCGCGCTTGCCGCGTCGCTCGCAGCCGACGGTGCGCCGCTGATGGTCGTCGACACGACGACGGGCGGGACGAGCCGGGTTGCCGACGGGATGCTGATGTCGGATGCGCAGATCGCATCCTGCCGCGACGGCGACGCCACCGTGGTGTCGGTGGGCGGCGGCCGCGAGATCACGTACGGGAAGGAACTTGCCGCGGTCCGGCCGCCGTCGTACCTTGCCGTCCCGCTCCGGTCGGCGCCGCCTGGAAATGCATTCTGGCCCGACTGCTTCGACGGCTACGTCGCCGCGACCGTAACGAAGGACCAACCCGAGCGACGGTTTGGCACCGCGCCGCGTCGCATCGAAATCTTCCCGCTCGATCCCGCGTCCCCTGCGCCCCCTGCGGCGATCGATCACGGCGACGGCGCGGCTTACGAGTTCGCGCGCTTCTCGCGTCGCCACCGTGGAGAGGACCAGGTGTTGCTTTACGTGCGACGCGTACGCCGCCCGACCGGCCCCGCCCAATTATGGATCTCGCTTCCCGGTGGTCGGCGCCGCGCACTGGCGGATCTCGGACGTGTGGGTTCTTACTACGGCGACTACGGCTACGACGGCCGGCTCTTCTGGTATCAGCCGTAAAGCGCCCGGCGCGCCGCATCCCAGCACGCGCGGTGGACCTCGACGTTGGCGGCGCGGTCGGTGCGGGCCTCGATGATCCTTACACCGTCGCCCCTCACTGCTTCGGCGAGATCATCCGGCGCGCCGAGCAGAACGTGCTCCGCGCCGTACACGCGCGCGAGGGCTGCGAAATCGACCCCGTGCGGCGTCCCGAACACGCGCTCGAAGTGCTCGGGCGCATCCGCTTGTGGGAGGAACGAAAAGATGCCGCCGCCGCCGTTGTTCACCACGACGATCGCCAGGTCGACGGGCTCGTTGCGAGCGAGCAACAAACCGTTCTGATCGTGCAAGAGCGTGAGATCGCCGATGAGGGCGGCGGTGGGTCCCGGATGTGCGAGCGCAACTCCCACCGCCGACGACACGACCCCGTCGATGCCGTTGGCGCCGCGGTTTCCAAACACCGCGATGCCCGCCCGGGGTCGCATGAACCAGTCGAGGTCGCGCACCGGCATGCTCGCACCGACGAACAGCGCGGCCCCGTCGCCGAGTATGGCCGCGAGATCGCGCGCGATGCGCGGCTCGCTTAGTCCGGACGCATCGAGAACGCCGTCGATCGCCGCGCCGACGCGCGCATCGGCATCGAGCCACTCCCCAGTCCAGGTCGTGTTGCCGCGGCCGGGGTCGATCTCGGAAAGGACAAGCCCGGGATCGCATCTGAAGATGTGCCCGATGCCCCGCTCGGGATCTAGCCACGCGCCGTCCGGGTCGAGAAGGACCTGCTCGACGTCGTGGTCCAACCACGCCGCGAGCGGACGCGACAGTCCCGTTTTGCCGATGCGAATGACGAGATCGGGAGGGTGCTCCTCCCCAAAGCCGGTGCGCAGCAGCGCCTCGGTCGTCGAGATCGCGAGCGGGCCGGTTCGGAGTCCGGACGCGGGCTCCCCCAGAATCGGATAGCCGGCGCGCCGCGCAAATTCCAACACCGGCTCCGGCGCGCTCGGTGCTCCGGCGCCGGCGAGGACGATGCCGCGCTCGGCGCGCACCACCAGCTCCGACAGCATCTCGGCCATCGCCGGCGTCGGCGCGCACACCGGCGACGCGGTGGCGGTCCATGCGCCGCCGCCGCTCCGGCCGCCGACGTCGTACGGGTACTCCCCGTCGCCCGGCACGAGCGGCTCGCGCAGCGGGACGTTCAAATGCACCGGACCGGGCGGGCTGCCGGTCGCTTCGGCCCACGCGCGCGACGCGAGCGAGCGCCAGTATCGAGGCGCGCCGGGAATCGCCTCCGGCACGCCCGTGTCGCAAAACCATCTCACCGCATCGCCGTAGAGCTTCACCTGGTCGATCGTCTGGTTGGCGCCGGTGCCGCGCAGCTCCGGGGGACGGTCGGCGGTCAGCACGAGGAGCGGGATGCGATCGTTCGACGCCTCCACGACCGCGGGGTGGAAGTTCGCGGTCGCGGTTCCCGAGGTCGACAGCAGTGCGCACGGCGCGCCGGTCGCGCGCGCGATACCGAGCGCGGTGAACGCGGCGGATCGCTCGTCTATCTGCACGTGAAGCGCGATGCGATCGTCACCCGCGAGGGCGAGCGAGAGGGGCGCGGAGCGCGAGCCCGGCGACAGCACTGCATGACGCAGGCCGTGGCGGGCGAACTCGTCGACGATCACCAGCCCGAACGCGTGCGATGGATTCGTCGCCTTCACGCCGCCGCGTCCGCCTCTGCGGCGCGCGCGAGGAGCACATCGGCGTCGTCCGGCGCCCACCGCTCGAGGAGGGCTTCCGACGGAACGATCGCTCGCACGGGGATGGTTCCCCCCACGGGGACGAGCGGCTCGTCGGTGACGTCGCCGGCCAGCAACGGGATGGTTCCGAGGCCGCACGCGTACGGCAGTTCGGGTAATGCCGCGGCGAGCGCCGCGCCCATCGCGATCCCGATCGATGTCTCGACGGCACTGGATACGACGACCGGCAGCCCGCATGCTTCGGCCACGCGGAGACATCTGCGCACGCCGCCGAGCGGCTGCACTTTCAGCACCGCGATGTCGGCCGCGTCCGCGACCGCGACCGCAACCGGATCTGCCGCGGTGCGGATCGACTCGTCGGCGGCGATGGGTACGTCGCTACGCCTGCGAACCGCCGCCAGCTCGTCGAGCGTGCGGCACGGCTGCTCGACGTACTCGAGGTCGTAACGGTCGAGGGCCCTGATAAGCCTGACTGCAGTATCGACGTCCCACGCACCGTTCGCGTCGATCCGTATCCGGCCGCTGCGCCCGAGCGCGTCCCGCACCGCCGCCACCCGGGCCTCGTCGTCGCCGTCCGCAACCTTGACCTTGGCCGTCGTGCATCCCGACGCGGCCGCGAGTTCGTAAGCCTCCTCCGGGCCCACGGCAGGAACGGTCACGTTCACGGGAATCGTGTTGCGGACCGGAGTCGGGAAGCCGTCGATCGCCGCCTCGCGCGCCGCCGCCAGCCACCTCGCCGCCACGGCCGGCGGATATTCCGGAAACGGGGAGAACTCCCCCCAGCCGGCGGGGCCCGACAGGAGCACGCCGGCCCGCTCGGTCACGCTGCGAAACCGCGTTCGCAGCGGAATCCGGAACGGTCGCATCACGATTGCCATAGACCCGCCGCGAGCAGCAGAGCAAAGACGAGTTGCAGGCGCGCGGTCGAGGTCAGCACCGGGATCAACCCGGTCCCGCGCGCGTTCGACGGCCTGACGAGGGGGAGCGCAAGCGGGAGTGCCGCGAGAGGAAGCATTGCCCATGCAGAACGAACATCTCCGGCGATCACCGGCACGAACACAAAAGCTCCGAGCACCAGGAAGCGCAGCAAGGATCTGGTGCGCGCGTCCCCGAGCCGAACGGCCAAGGTCCGCTTGGCGGCCGCAGCATCACTTTCGATGTCCCGCAGGTTGTTGACGACCAGGATGGCGGTGGCGAGAAGGCCGACCGGGATCGCGGCGATGACCGACGCCCGCACCACCCTCTCGTCGTGGACGTATGACGACCCGACGGTGGCAACCAGACCGAAGAAGACGAACACGAACACCTCTCCCAGGCCGGCCGACGCGTAGGGTTTGGGGCCGCCCGAATAGCCGAGAAGAGCAACGAACGCGGCGACGCCGACGAGCAGGAGGCGAAGGTCGACGGCGACGGCAAGCGCGCTCCCGGCGACCGCCGCGATCGCGAGCGCGATTCCGATGCCGACTTTCATCTCGTTCGGCGCGATCAACCCCGACGCCACCGCGCGCCGCGGGCCGACCCTGGCCTCCGTGTCGACGCCGCGCGCGGCGTCGAAGAGATCGTTTGCGTAGTTCACGGCGACTTGGAGAGCGAGCGCCACGAGCAGGGCGGCGGCGGCGCGCCACGCGATGAATCTTTCGGCCGCGGCGGTTCCCACCACGACCGGGGCGACCGCGGCAGACAACGTCTTCGGCCGTGCCGCCTCGACCCAGACGTTCACGCTCACGACCTACGGCCGTTTGGGAAACCGCGAGAAGTCCGGCGCGCGCTTCTCCACGTATGCATCGCGCCCCTCTTGAGCTTCCTCGGTCATGTAGAAAAGGAGCGTTGCATCGCCCGCGAGTTGCTGGATTCCCGCGAGGCCGTCGTCGGCGGCGTTGAATCCCGCCTTCAGCATCCGAAGCGCAAGGGGGGAGTGTTCGAGGATCTTGTCGCACCACGAGACGGTCTCGTTCTCGAGGCGGTCGAGGGGGACTACCGCGTTTACGAGTCCCATCTCGAGCGCCTCCCGCGCGTCGTACTGGCGACAGAGGTACCAGATCTCGCGCGCCTTCTTGAGCCCGACGGTACGGGCAAGGAGCCCCGCGCCGTAGCCGCCGTCGAAGGATCCGACCTTGGGACCGGTTTGGCCGAAGCGCGCGTTTTCGGCCGCGATCGTCAGGTCGCACACCAGATGAAGGACGTGTCCCCCACCAATGGCGTAGCCGGCCACCATCGCGATCACCGGCTTCGGGAGCCGGCGGATCTGGATCTGCAGGTCGAGCACGTTGAGCCGCCCGATCCCCTTGTCGTCGACGTAGCCGTCGCTGCCCCGCACGCGCTGGTCACCACCCGAGCAAAAGGCCTGGTCGCCGGCGCCGGTAAAGATGATCACGCCGATTCCCGGATCGTCGCGCGCCGCGTCGAAGGCGTCTCTCAACTCGAACAGCGTTTTCGGGCGGAACGCATTGCGTACCTCCGGCCGGTTGATCGTGATCTTGGCGATGCCGCCGGCGGTGTCGTAAAGGATGTCCTCGTGGTCTCCGGAGCGGGTCCAATTCATCAAGTCATCACTCCTGAGTGATTGCTCGTACGGTTACGGGGTGAGCGTAGCAGCATGCCGAGACTGATAGCCGTGCGCCTCCCGCCCGGTGAGGGCTTCGTCCGCGCGCTCGAAACGGTCTGGGACGAGGGCGACGCGATCCTGCCCCTCGATCCCGGGGCTCCGGAGCAGGCCGTGCACCGCACCCTGCTCGACCTCCGCCCGCATCTCCTCATCGATGCCCACGGCCACGCCGAGGTGGCATCGCCGGCGGCGGTTCCGGAGGGGACCGCCGCGGTGATCGCGACTTCCGGGACCGCGGGACGCCCGAAGGGGGTCGTGTTGTCGCACGCGGCGATGGAGGCGGCGGCGCGGATGAGCGCGGCGCGCCTCGAAGAGCGCGCCGACGATCGCTGGCTGTGCGCGCTCCCGCTCCATCACGTCGCCGGGCTCATGATCCTCGTCCGGTCGCGCCTGATCGGGACCCCTCCGGCCGTACACCCGGAGCTTGATCCGGTTCGGATCGCGCGCGAGGAGGACGTCACCCTCGTGTCGGTGGTTCCGACGATGTTGGCGCGTCTCCTCGATCGCGGCGTCGACCTGTCCGGCTTGCGCGCGGTGCTGGTGGGAGGTGCCCGCGTCCCGCCGCCGCTTCTCGAACGGGCCCGGAGCGCGGGAGTTCCCCTCGTGCGCACCTACGGGATGACGGAGACCTGCGGCGGCGTCGTCTACGACGGCGTTCCGCTCGACGGTGTCGAGGTGTCTCTTTCCGATGACGACGAGGTCCTGGTGCGGGGGCCGATGCTCTTCTCGGGCTACCGGCGGGGCGGCGCCATCACGGGGGCAGTCCCCGGGGGCGGCTGGTTCCGCACCCGCGATCTCGGGCGGTTCGAGCCGGACGGGCACCTCACGGTATTGGGGCGCGCCGACGATGTCATCGTCACCGGCGGCGAAAAGGTCGTGCCCGGCGAGGTCGAGGCAATTCTCCTTCGGCATCCGGCGGTTGCGGACGTCGAAGTGGTGGGACGTCCCGACCCGCAGTGGGGAGAGAAGGTGGTCGCCCGGGTCGTCCCCCACGGGGAGCCTCCAACGCTCGACGAACTGCGCGCCGAGGTAAAAAAAAGCCTTCCGGGCTACGCGGCGCCCCGCGAGCTCGAGATCGTCGACGCCCTCGGGCGCTCGGCCATGGGGAAGATCCGCCGCTGATTCCCCCACCCCCTTCGGAGAAGATTGTGGATTTCAGAGGTCGCGGTGGTCGCGCGCGCGACCTGCGCGACCTCATCACCCACCAATTTTGCACAAGGGGTACGGTGTTCTCGGCGCGCGTCGGCGTTTTGTCGCGGCCGCGGGGGGAACGCTCGCAAGAGGGGGACCCCGCTAGTCCGGAAGGAGTCCGAAGATGGGACGACCGAAGCTTTCCGCCAAGACCGTTGCAGGCGCCGTGGGCGCCGGCGCGATGTACTTCTTCGATCCCGACCGGGGCCGCGCCCGGCGCGCCAAGGTGCGCGACAAGGCGTTCTCGTTGACCCGCAAGGCATCGCGCCGCGTCGATCGCAGCGGAAGGGCTGTGTCGTCGAGGCTTGCCGGCGCTCGGGGCAAAGTCGCCAAGGGACCGGAGGTGCCACCGCCGAACGACGAGACGCTCTCCGACAAGATCCGAAGCGAGGTGCTGCGCCACGACTCCTATCCCGGGATCGTCGTGAACTGTGAAGACGGCGTCGCGACGCTGCGCGGCTCGCTCGAGGAACTGGGTGCCATCGATGCTCTCGAGCAGGAGGTACGGAAGGTCACCGGGGTGCTCGATGTGCGCAATCTCGTCCACCTGCCCGGAGAGCAACCCGCTACGCCCTGACGGCTACGCGGCGGCGCGCAGCACCTCCAGCGCATCTTCGAGACTCTCAACCGCGCGGGCGCGCGCGTCTCCATCGCCGACCTCTTCGATCTGACCGTCCGGGACGAAGAAGATGTCGGCGCCGACGCGGTCGGCGGCGGCGGTCTTGCCGCGGAGGCCTCCGACGGGGTCGACGGCGCCGTCCACGTTGATCGATCCGCTGGCGGCGATCGTGCGCCCCCCCGCCAAATCGGCTTCGTCCAGCAGATCGGCGACTGCGAGGGCGTAGGCGAGCCCCGCGGAGGGGCCTCCTATCGCGTGGTCCCGGAATTCGATCTGGAAGGGGAGGTCGATCCGGAGGTCGCTCGTCCCGAGGGACACTCCGATGCCGGCGATTCCCTCCACCAGCTCCGGCATCCGTTCACTGGTTATCTTCTCGACCACCTTGCGCCCGCCGCGTTCGACCTCGATCCCGAACCTCGTCCCCGCGGGACGTGCCCGAATCTCGCTCTGAACGTCCTGGGCGGTAGTGATACTGCGACCGTCGATGGCCACGATCACATCACCGGGCTCGAGTGCGGCCGCCGCCGGGCTTCCCGGGACGAGATCCAGCACCTCCGCCCCGGATCCCTCCACGCTGACGCTGAGACCCGCGGCACGCGCGCCGGCCGCCGCGGCAATCTGCCGGCTCTGCTCGAAGATCTCCCGCTGCTCCGCCGCGAACTGCTCCGGATCAATGCCCTCCGGCACGACATCCGAGGCGGGGATGACTTCCTTGTCTGCACTCACTGCCGCGACGAGCGCGCCGAGCGCGCTCGGTTGCTCGAGACGCACGGATACGAGGACGTATTCCCCGTTGATGCGGTCGACGGGCACTCCCTCGATCGAGATGTCGTCGACGACGTCGATAGCCGGTCCCGGTTCCAGGACCACGAGCGGTGGGTGGTAGAGCGCGCCTGCAGCCAGGGCCATGATCAAGATGACCGGCGCCCAGATGAGCGGGTTGACGCGGCGCGCGTGGGGCTCGGGACGAGTGCCGAGCGTCTGCTGAAGCTCGATAGCGCGTACGACATCCGACATCGAGAGGATGCCCACGAGGCGCCCATCGTCGACCACGAGCGCCCGCCGCGGTTCCTCTTGCACGTGCTCGAATGCGTTCTTCATGTCCGTATCGGGTGGGAGAACGGGAACTTCGTCGATCCCGAGCATCACGTCGGCGACGCGCCGGGAGCGCCGCTCGTCGGCAGCCGTTTGCCCGGCGCGCCGTAGCGGCATCAACCCCACCGCCCTTCCGTCTTCCACGACCGGATAAGAAGAATGGGCGCGCCCCGACATCGCCCGGTCGACGAAGTCGTCGAGCGTCATCTGCGGGGAGACGGTGACGGGTTCGGGCGTCATGAGGTCGCGAATCCGCCTCCCCGACAGAACCTGCTGGAGGACGGCGACCGCGGCCTCGCTCTGTGCCGCCTGCACCAGGAACCAACCGAGGAAGACGAGCCACATCCCACCGGCGCCGGCGCCGCCGGTGAAGAAGTTGAGGAGCCCGACCGCGGCCAGGACCCCGCCGAAGATCTTTCCGGCGCGCGCCGCGGACGCGGTCGCCGCCGAGAACGAACGCTGGTGGCGCCACAGGATCGATCGCAGCACGCGGCCGCCGTCGAGCGGCAGCGCCGGAATCATGTTGAACAGCACGAGGATCGTGTTGATGCGAGCGAGGTAGTCGACCACCCCCTGGAGCTCGGTCGGCGCCGAGAAAATGTTGCCGAGAAACGCAAGCGCGCCGAAGAACGCCGCGAGCGCAACCGAGACCGCGGGCCCCGCGATCGCGATGCGGAACTCGGCGCCTGACGAGGGAAACATCCCGCGGAACGCGGCAACGCCGCCGAACAACCACAGCGTGATCCCCTCGATTCGCATCCCCTCCTTGAGCGCCTGCAGCGCGTGCCCGAGCTCGTGCAGAAGGATCGAGACGAAGAAAAGAACGACGGTGACGGCGGCCATCGTGACGTACGTTCCGGTGCCGAGACCGGGGTAGGTCGAGGGGAACAGCCCGCGGGCGAGCGACCACAAGAGGAGCCCGAATACGAACACCCACGACCAGTGGGCGCCGATGGGGATTCCTTTGATCTTTACGAACGTGAAGCTAGAGTGCACGGCCGCCACCGTACCCAGGCTGAGCCGATATGTGGATCATGCGGCGGATGCGGCGCGCCGTCAGGCGGCGCGGCCGTCGGCGCAATTACGGCACCGAAATGCCCTGCTCGGGCCGTGGGCGTGCCGCCTGACCTCCACGAACGCTCCGGTTGCCACCTCCCGCACCTTTCCACACCAGGCGCAGCGTGCCTTCATGCCCTCGGGATATTTGCCCTCGATGACGCTCACGCGGGCGCGGTGAGCCTCGGGCTCCGTAGGTCGTCTCATCTCACCGGGCACAACCCTTCTGGCCACTCCTTTGTTCCCCCACAGGCGGCGCGCCGGGAGCTTCCCGGGCGCGACCATGTCCCCATGCGGGCAGACCAGAGGGGCGTTCGGGCGATGAGGCTGCGCTTTCGGGTGCGCGGGATCGTCCAGGGGGTCGGTTTTCGCCCCGCCGTCTACGGGCTGGCGACCGAGGCCCGCCTCGGGGGGTTCGTCCTCAACGATGCCGACGGCGTGCTGATCGAGGTGGAGGGCCCGCCCGAACGGGTGGCGGGGTTCGCGGCCGCGCTCGAGGCCGGCCCCCCGCCGCTTGCGGTGGTGGAGTCAATCGAAACGGTCGAGGTGCCGTCGGAGGGCGCCACGACCTTCGAGATCCGAAAGAGCAAGGGCGGAGCGACGCTTCGGTCGCCGATCTCACCCGACGTTGCCACCTGCGACGCGTGCCTCGCCGAGCTGTCCGACCCTTCCGATCGACGCTTCGGATATGCGTTCACCAACTGCACGAACTGCGGGCCGCGCTTCACGATCACTTCGGGCATCCCGTACGACCGACCGAACACCACCATGGCGGGGTTCGCGATGTGCCTTCGGTGTCGCGGCGAGTACGAAGATCCGGCCGACCGGAGGTTTCATGCGCAGCCGATCGCGTGCCCGGAGTGCGGCCCCGCGCTCCGGCTCGTCGGCCGCGACGGGGCGGAACTAGAAGGCGACCCGCTTACCGCTGCGGCCGCCCTGATCTCCGCCGGACGCATCGTCGCGGTCAAGGGGCTCGGCGGCTACCACCTCGCGTGCGACGCATCGAGCGAGGCGGCGGTGGCGGAGTTGCGCCGCCGCAAGGGACGCGAGGAGAAGCCTCTGGCGGTGATGGTGGAAGACGTCGATCGAGCACAGGAAGTGGTCGTCGTCGATGCCGATTCGCTGGAGGTCCTCGCCTCGCGCCGGCGGCCGATCGTGCTGCTTCCGCGCCGGTCCGGCGCACGGATCGCCCCCTCGGTCGCTCCCGGGAATCGCTTCCTCGGCACGATGCTCCCGTACACGCCGCTTCACCACCTCTTGCTCCGCGCGGTCGGGCGACCCGTGGTGCTTACGTCGGGGAACCTTTCCGACGAGCCGATCGCGTACCGCGACGCCGACGCGCTCGCGTCCCTCGGTGGGATCGCCGACGCGTTCTTGATCCACGACCGCCCCATCCATGCCCGCTGCGACGACTCCGTCGTCCGGGTCGTGGACGGGCGCGAGTATCCGATTCGCCGGTCGCGCGGCTACGCGCCCGAGCCTCTGCTGATAGAGCCTGCGCTCCCGCGCCCGATCGTGGCCGCGGGCGCCGAGCTCAAGAACACTTTTTGCGTCGCCAAGGGCAACCGGGCGTTCGTGTCGCACCACATCGGCGACCTCGAGACGTGGGAGTCGATGACGGCGTTCCTCGACGGGATCGAGCACTTCAAGAAGATCTTCGACGTCGCGCCCGCGCTGGTGGCGCACGATCTTCACCCCGAGTACCTGTCGACGAAATGGGCGGTCGCGCTGGACGGCGTGGAGAAGATCGGGGTGCAGCATCACCATGCGCACATCGCCTCGTGCCTTGCCGACAACAGGAGAACGGAGCGGGTTATCGGGCTCGCGCTCGACGGGACCGGTTTCGGAGACGACGGCTCCCTGTGGGGATGCGAGGTGCTGGCGTGCGATGCCCGCTCGTACACGCGCCATCTCCACCTGCAACCGGTTCCCCTGCCGGGAGGGGCGGCCGCGGTGCGGGAGCCGTGGCGAATGGCCGCGGTTTACCTCGATGCTGCGTTCGGCGCCGCCGGTATTCCCGACCTCGACGTCGTCCGTGATGCGGGCGACGCGTGGGAAGCGGTGCTGCAGATGGCGCGCCGGGGGCTCAACGCACCGCTGAGCTCCGGGGCGGGGCGTCTGTTCGATGCGGCCGCGGCGGTATGCGGGCTACGTTTCCGCGTGAGCTACGAGGGACAGGCCGCGGCAGAGTTCGAGCAACACGCCGACCCCCGAGCGGACCTGGTCTACCCGTGCCCCATCGAGGGGGACGAGATCGTCGGCAGCGCCCTGATCGGGGCGGTGGCCGACGACGTGGCTCGGGGCCGTTCGCTTCCGGAGGTGGCGGCGGGCTTCCATAACGGTCTGGCCGCGGCGCTGGTCGTCGCGTGTGAGGAGGTGAGGGAGCGGGAAGGCCTGGGGACCGTGGCCCTGTCGGGGGGGACGTGGCAGAACCTGCTGCTCATGGAGCGGGTGAGGGCGGGGCTCGGTGCCCGCGGCTTCGAGGTTCTCGTTCACCAGCGGGTTCCCGCGAACGACG
>Ga0247719_1000353_pt1 | contig 29810 bp, 36 predicted proteins | sample 41E_DmetaG_FD_189046 | JGI IMG/M metagenome (GOLD analysis project Ga0247719, IMG submission 189046) | Soil microbial communities from hillslope of Landscape Evolution Observatory, University of Arizona, Oracle, AZ, United States - 4-1-E_D | ecosystem: Engineered > Artificial ecosystem >...
GTGTGGGGCGCCGGCGCAGTTCGGCCAGCGCGTCAGCGACAGCTCGAAAAACGGCGCGCAGGCGCTGCGGACCGCGGCCGCAGGGATTCGCCACCGGCCCCCGGATCCGCCTGACGCCGACCCTGATCCTCGCAAGCCGTTCGGCACACCCCAGCGGCCGCGGGCATCGTGAGTCCACCGCCGGAGCACCGTTTTTCCGCGCGTCCGGCCGAGGCGCCGGCGCGCCACACCGCCGCGCGCGGCACGGCACAGCGTCGGATCACTCGCCGAGGCGCCGGCGTCCCACACCGCCGCGCGCGGCACGGCACAGCGTCGGATCACTCGCCGAGGCGCCGGCGCGCCACACCGCCGTCGCGGCGAGTCGCGCGTCGAATCACTCGCCGCGGCGGGACGTTCGAGGCGGGCGCCGCGCGCGGCGGGCACAGCGTTCGCCGACGGCGTGCGCGGGCGGCGGACCTGCCTGAGGCTTTTCCGCGCGTCCGTCCGGCAACGCCGGCGCAGGAATCCTACTCGCGCAGCAGGCGCAGGGCGTTGGCGATGACGAGCAGCGACGCCCCCATGTCGGCGGCGACCGCCATCCACAGGGTCGCGGCGCCCGCGACAGCCATCAGCAGGAACGCTCCCTTCAGCGCCAGCGAGAAGGCGATGTTCGCGCGGATGTTGCGGGCGGTCGCGCGGCTGAGACGGACCGCGTAGGAGATCTTCGGCAGCTCGTCGGCCATCAGCGCGACGTCGGCCGCCTCGAGCGCGACGGCGCTGCCGGCGGCGCCCATCGCGATGCCGACGTCGGCGCTGGCGAGGGCCGGCGCGTCGTTCACGCCGTCGCCGACCATCGCGAGCGTGCCGTACTCCGCCCGCAGCGCGGCGACCGCGTCGGCCTTGTCGGCCGGCAGCAGCTCCGCCCGCACCTCGTCGATCCCGAGCGCGCGTCCGAGCGTTGCGGCGACCTGCCGGTGGTCGCCGGTGAGCATCGCGATCCGCTGGATCCCGTTGGCGCGCAGCAGCTCGAGGGCCTCCTGTGCCGCCTCGCGCGGCTGGTCCGCCACGATGAGGGCGCCGAGCGCCTCGCCTGCCGCAGCGACGAACACGGGTGCCCCACCGCGATCGGGCAGCGCGGCGGCCTCTTCGACGTCGGGGGACCGGATCCCGCGCTCTGCGAGGAACCGGTGGCTGCCGACGAGCACGGGCGCGCCGGCGAGCACGGCTTCGGCGCCGCGGCCCGGCACCGCCTGGAAGCCTTCCACAGGCCGCAGCGGCACACCCTCGGCGCGGGCGCGCTTCACGATGGCCTGGCCGATCGGGTGTTCCGACCGGGTTTCGACCGATGCGGCGACCGCCAGCACCTCCTCGGGTGATCGCCCGGCAAACGGCACCACGTCGAGAACGTGCAGCGTGCCGCGCGTCAGCGTGCCGGTCTTGTCGAACGCCACGCAGCGGACCGTGGCGAGCTGCTCGAGCCGCGCGCCCCCCTTGATGAGCACTCCCTTGCGCGCCGCGGCGGCGAGCGCCGAGACGATCGACACCGGCGTCGAGATCACGAGCGCGCAGGGGCACGAAATCACGAGCAGCACCAGCGACCGGTAGAACCAGGTGTCCCACGCGCCGCCGAACGCCGCAGGGGGGACGAGCGCGACGAGCACGGCGACGGCGAGCACGATGGGCGTGTAGATGCGCGCGAAGCGGTCCACGAACGTCTGGCTGGGCGCGCGCTGCGCCTGCGCCCGCTCGACGATGTGGATGATGCGCGCGATCGTGGAGTCGCCGCGCAGCCTGGTGACTTCGACGTCGAGGGCGCCGCGGCCGTTGATCGTGCCCGCGAACACCTCGTGGCCGGGCTGCTTCTCCACCGGCAGCGATTCGCCGGTGACCGGCGCCTGATTGACGTGGCTCGTGCCCGCGACCACCAGGCCGTCCACCGGGATCTTGTCGCCGGGACGCACGAGCACCACGTCTCCGATCCGCACATCGTCGATCGGCAGGCGCTGCTCGATGCCGCCGCGCCGGACGAGCGCGTCGGCCGGGGCGAGCTCCATCAGCGCGCGGATCGCGCCGCGCGCGCGCTCCATCGCGCGGGTCTCGAGCATCTGCGCCAGCGCGAACAGGAAGACGACAGAAGCGGCCTCCGTCCACTCGCGCAGCAGGACGGCGCCGATCACCGCCACGACCATGAGGACGTTGATGTCGAGCACGCGCGACCGGATGCTCGCCAGCGCCCGGCGTCCGACCGGCACGCCCCCCAGCGCGGCGGCGGCGGCGAACCAGGGCCACGCCGGCCAGCCGGGCGCCGCGAACTGCACCACCAGTCCGATCCCCAGCGCCGCGCCCGAGCCGAAGACGAGGCGCTTGCGCCAGGTGTCCCCCGTCGACTCGACGGGATGCTCGTGCTCCAGCCACGCCCGCATGCCGGTCTGTGCGACCGCCTCCGAGATGGCGGACGTCGAGAGCCGCGCGGCGTCGTACTTCACCCGCAGCCGCTGCGCCAGGACGTCTGCGTCCATCCCTTCGAGGCCCTGCAGGCGTGCGAGCCGCCGCTCGAGGATGGCGACTTCCTCGTGGCAGTCCATTCCCTCGATCCGGAAGGTCGATTCCGCGTGGAGCTCGCACACCGCGCAGGTGGTGCTCATGCCCCCTCCTGGACGTGCGTCCGCGCCTGATGAAGGAGTTCGAGGATGTGGTGATCGTCGACGGCGTAATAGGCGAGGCGTCCTTCACGCCGTACCCGCACGAGGCGCATGTTGCGCAGGAGCCGCAACTGGTGCGAGGCGGCCGACTCGCTGATGCGGACCCTCTCGGCGAGGTCGTGGACGCACAGCTCGCCGCCGCCGAGGGCGTCGAGAATGCGGATCCGCGTCGGGTCTCCGAGCACGCGGAACGTGTCGGCTACTGATTGAACGTGATCAGGGGAAATCATATGAACGGATGAACAACTGTTCATATGTTACGCCCGCCGCGGCCCCGCGGCAAATGCGGCTCAGCCTTGACAGCTTTTTCAGCCAGTCAGTAGACTCCGTGTTTGGCCGCTAATCAGCGCGCTGTCTACACCTTACGCCACACATGCAGTCGGGCGGAGCCGCCTTTCGAGGGGCCGCCGAGTGGCCTGGAGTCACCGTGATCGAGGTTCAGCACCTAACGAAGCGCTACGGCCGGGTAACCGCCGTAGACGATGTCAGTTTCAGGGTCGAGCGGGGGGAGATCCTCGGCTTTCTCGGTCCGAACGGCGCCGGAAAGACGACCACCATGCGCATCCTGACGGGCTACATGCCCGCCACGGAGGGACGCGCCATGGTCGCCGGGTACGACCTGTTCGACAGGCCGATCGAGGCGAAGCGCCGGATCGGGTACCTGCCCGAGACGCCGCCCCTCTACCCCGACATGACCGTTCGCGAATACGTGGACTTCGTCGCCCGCATCAAGGGCGTGCCGTCCCGCGAACGGAAGGACCGGGTCGACGCCGTGATGAGGCGCACGCACGTGGCCGACATGGCCGAGCGCCACTGCGCGAAGCTGTCGAAGGGCTACAGGCAGCGCGTCGGGCTCGCGCAGGCCCTGATCCACAACCCCGAGGTGCTCATCCTCGACGAGCCGACGGCGGGCCTCGACCCGAAGCAGATCATCGAGACGCGCGACCTGATCCGCAGCCTCGCGGGGGATCACACGATCGTCCTCAGCACGCACATCCTCCCGGAGGTCTCGCAGACCTGCCAGCGCGTCGTCATCATCAACAAGGGGCGCGTCGTCGCCGTCGATACGCCGGAGAATCTCACGGCTCGGCTCCGCGGCGCAGAGACGATGTTCGTGCAGGTCGACGCCGAGGGGGCCGACGCCGGGCCCGTGCTGTCGGCGCTGCCGGGCGTGACGCGCGTCATCGCGGCCGACCAGCGCGGCACGGTCACGAGCTTCGAGGTCGAGAGCGACCGCGGCACCGACATCCGGCGCGAGCTCGCGCGGGCGATCGTCACCCGCGGCTGGGGGCTCCTGGAGCTCCGTCCGATGCGCATGAGCCTGGAGGAGGTCTTCCTCCAGGTGACCACCGAGGAACGTCCCGAGGAGGCCCCGGCGGAGCCGGCCGCACCGCTTCCGCAGGACACACAGGACACGACGGATACAGGCGGTGTCACTCATGGCTAACATCCTTGCCATCGCCCGAAAGGAGCTTCGGTCGTATTTCGCGTCGCCGATCGGCTACGTGATCGTCGGACTGTTCGCGCTGCTGTTCGGGTGGTTCTTCTACATGTATCTCTCGCACTTCGTGCGGATCAGCGAGCAGATGATGATGAGCGGCCGCACGCCGAACCTGAACCAGGACATGATCCGCGGCGTGCTGCTGAACTCCGCGGTGATCATCCTGTTCGTGATGCCGATGATCACGATGCGCACCTACGCCGAGGAGAAGCGATCGGGCACGATCGAGCTCCTTCTCACCTCACCCGTCACCGACGTCCAGATCATCCTGGGGAAGTTCTTCGGCGCGATGGGGCTCTACGCCGTGATGCTCGGCGTCACGGTGCTCTACATGCTCATCCTGTTCTGGTATGGCAACCCCGAATGGAAGCCGCTCGTGGCGGGCTACCTGGGGCTCCTGCTGATGGGGGGCTGCTTCGTGTCGGTGGGCCTGCTGATCTCGAGCGTCACGAAGAACCAGATCGTGGCGGCCGTGATGACGTTCGCCGTCTTCCTGATGCTGTGGGTGATCAACTGGATCGGCGAGTCGTCCGGTCCGACGACGCGGGAGATCGTCACGTACCTGTCGATCACGGATCACTTCGACGACTTCGCTCGCGGCGTCATCGACACGAAGCACATCGTCTACTACCTCAGCTTCATCACGTTCGGGCTGTTCCTGACGGCGAAGTCGGTCGACAGCGAAAGGTGGCGGGGGTAGGCCATGCTGAGACGCATTCTTGGACTCCTCGGCTGGCTCGGCGTCGCGCTGGTGTTCGCCGCCGTGGCGATGCGCTTCCTGAAGCCGGAACTGCCGCAGTGGCACAACGGGCTGGCGATCGCCGGCCTCGTGTGCACGCTGCTCTACATCCTGAGCCAGTGGCGCGAGGTCGTCCGCTCGTTCTCCGGCCGCGAGGCGCGGTACGGCTCGCTCGCGGTCGCGAGCATCGCGGTGGTGCTCGCGATCCTCGTCGGCATCAACTACCTGGCGAACCGCCGGAACAAGCGGTGGGACCTCACGGCCGCCAAGCAGTTCACGCTGTCGGAGCAGACGAAGAAGGTGCTCCAGGGGCTCGACAAGCCGGTCGTCGTACGGGTGTTCGACCGGTCGGAGAACTTCGACCGGTTCCGCCAGCGGCTCGACGAGTACCGGTACGTCTCCGACAGGATCACGGTGGAGTACATCGACGTCGACCGGCGGCCCGCCCTGGCGAACCAGTACCAGGTGCAGATGACCGGCACGGTCGTGTTCGAGTACGACGGCCGCACCGAGCGCGTCACCTCCGACGGCGAACAGGAACTGACGAACGGCCTGATCAAGGTCGTGCAGGGCACGCAGCACAAGGTCTACTTCGTGCAGGGCCACGGCGAGAAGAGCATCACCGGAGGCGATCGCGCCAGCTATTCGACGATCGTGTCGGCGCTGCAGTCCGACAACTTCGCGCACGACACGCTGGTGCTCGCGCAGCAGAAGGAAGTGCCGGCGGATGCCACCGTGCTGATCGTCGCCGGCCCCACGGCCGACTTCCTCGAGCCCGAGATCGAGATGCTGCGCGCGTACATGGCGCGCGGCGGGAAGCTCTTCCTCCTGCTCGATCCGCCCGACAAGCCGGGCGCCCCCGACTTGACGAACCTGATCGCCTTCGCGGCCGAGTGGGGGATCAACGTCGGCACGAACGTGGTCGTCGACGCCAGCGGCATAGGGCAGGTGCTTGGCACCGGACCGGAAGTGCCCATCGCGGCCAAGTACAACCCGCACCCGATCACCGACCGGTTCAACCTTCTGACCGCCTACTCGCTGGCGCGAACCGTCACGGCCAACCCCGAGGGGGCGAACAACAGGTTCGCGCAGAACCTCGTCGAGACGAGCCCGAGCAGCTGGGCCGAGAGCAACATCAAGGAGCTGATGACCTCCGGGCGTGTGGCGAGAGAGACGGAGCAGGGAGATCTCGCCGGGCCGGTCTCGCTGGCGGCGGCGGTGTCGGCCCCTGCGGAACAGGCCCCGGCCGGGGCCGAGAACCCGGAGGCGAATGCGGAGACCCGCAAGCCCGAGGCGCGGCTCGTGGTCATGGGCGACTCCGACTTCGCCTCGAACCGCTGGCTGGGCATCTCGGGCAACCGCGACCTGTTCATGAACGCCGTCAACTGGCTCGCGCAGCAGGAGAACATGATCGCGATCCGTCCGAAGGATCCCGAGGATCGCCGGATCACGCTGACGGCCGACCAGGACCGGCGGATCTTCTGGATCACGGTGCTGATCATCCCCGGCCTGATCCTCGCGGCCGGCGTGCACACCTGGTGGCGGAGGCGGTAGCGCGCCATGCGGGGACTGCGGTCGTTTCTCGGGCTGTTCGCGATCCTGGTGGCGCTCGGCGCCTATCTCTACTTCGTCGAATCGAAGCGGACGCCAGGCGCACCGGCCGAAAAGCGCGACAAGGTGTTCGCCGTGGAGGCGGACCAGATCGAGGAGCTCACGATCAGGTCCGAGTCAGGCGACCGGACGACGCTGCGCAGGGCCGGAGGCGCCTGGCAGATCGTGGAACCGCTGACGGCGGAGGCCGACGAAACCGAGGCAGCGGGGATCGCGCGCGGCCTGTCCACCCTCGAACAGGAACGGATCATCGAGGAGGAGCCGTCGAGCCTCGAGGAATTCGGGCTCGCCGAGCCGCGCATCGAGATCGCCTTCAAGGCGGCGGGAACGGAACATCGCCTGCTCATCGGCAGCAAGACGCCGACCGGCGGCGATCTCTATGCGAAGACGGACGACAGCCCGCGCGTTTTCCTCGTGGCGTCGTGGCACGAGTCGACCTTCGACCGCGGCACGTTCGAGCTGCGCGACAAGACGGCCCTCAAGTTCGATCGTGACGCCGCGGACTCGCTCGAGATCGTGACGGGCGGCCGCACCATCCGGTTCGCGAAGGCGAACGGTGAATGGCAGATCGCGCAGCCGCCGGTGAGCCGTCCCGACGCGCCGGCGATCGAGGGGCTCCTCGCCCGGCTCAGGAACCTCCAGATGAAGAAGGTGGTCACGCCCGAGCAGGCCGCGAAGCACGGGCTCGACAGCCCGGCGGCGACCGTCCACATCGGCAGCGGGTCGTCGCGGGCCACGCTGCTCGTCGGCGCCGAGGCGGGCGAAGGAGAGGTGTACGCGAGGGACGCGGCGCGGCCGGCCATCTTCACGATCGAGGCGTCGCTGCTCGACGACCTGAAGCGCGACGCCGCCGAGTACCGCCAGAAGGACATCTTCGACGCCCGCGTCTTCAACACCACGCGCGTGGAGGTCGCGCGCGCGGGGCAGACGCTCGTGTTCGAGAAGACGGACGGCACCTGGCGGCAGACGGCGCCCGAGGCGAAGGAGGCGGACGGCAGCAAAATCGACGCGCTGCTGTCGGCCCTCACCATCGCGCGTGCCGAGTCGTTCGTCGAGCGCCAGCCGCAGGGCGCCGCCACCGAGGCGAGCGTCGCGCTGAAGTTCGACGACGGGCGGAAGGAGGAGCGCGTGACGTTCTTCCGCTCCGGCGGTGATGCCTACGCGGTGCGCAGCGACGCCCAGGGTGCCGCCCGGATCGAAGCCTCCGTGCTGGACGGGATCCTCAAGGCGCTCGACGAGGTCCGCTGAGCGGACACCGCACCGAGATGCCCCGACTGATCCTCGCCAATCTCGTTACGGCGCTTGCCGTCGTGGCCGGCGCGGGCTGCGTGACGCATCAGCCGGCGCTGGCGACGACGGCGCCGCGCCCGGCGGCGAAGCCGTCATCGGCGGTCCGTGCGCTCCAGTCGCAGCTCGACGCGGTATTCAACGCGCCCATCATGGCGCATGCCGCCTGGGGCGTGGACGTCCGGTCGCTCGATCGCGGCGACGTGCTCTTCTCGCTGAACGCCGACAAGCTCGCGATGCCGGCGTCGAACATGAAGATCCTGACCCTTGCCGCGGCGGCGCAGGTGCTCGGGTGGGACTTCCGTTTCGCCACCGTCCTCGAAACCTCCGCCGCGGTCGAGAACGGCGTCCTGCGGGGCGACCTGATCATCCGCGGCAACGGCGACCCGACGATCAGCACACGCGGCAACCGCGGCCAGGCGGTGTTCGACGAATGGGCGGCCGCATTGAGAGCCGCCGGCATCACGTCCATCCACGGCCGGATCGTCGCAGACGATCAGGCCTTCGACGACGAGGGCGTCGGCCCCGGATGGTCGTGGGATTACCTCGAGGCCGGGTACGCCGCGCCCGTCGGTGCGCTCCAGTACAACGAGAACACGGCGGACCTGACCGTCGCCGCAGGCGCCGTCCCCGGAGACCCGGCGATCGTGGAGCTGGCGCCCGGCAGCGGCCTGGTCGTGGTGAACCGCGCCGTCACCGGAGAACCGTCGCCCTCGGGCAGTCGGGGCGCCATCGACGTCCGCCGCCGCATCGACCGGCCGGAGCTGGAGATCTCGGGCACCATCCCCGCCGGCGCGCCGGTGATCCGCCGCACGGTGGCCGTGATCAATCCGACGCTGTTCTTCGTGGAGAGCGCGAGGAACGCGCTCGTCGCCCGCGGCATCGACGTCGTGGGCGCGGCAGTCGACGGCGACGAGATCGCCGCAGAACTGCCGGGGGGGAGCGAACGGCGCGTCCTCGCGACGACGATGTCACCACCGCTGCGCGAAATGGCGGGGGTGCTGATGAAAGTCAGCCAGAACCAGTACGCCGAGACGTTCCTGAAGGCGGCCGGCGCCACGCGTGGGGGCCTCGGCACGACGGCGGCCGGACGCCGCGTCGCCGCCGAAACCTTCACCGCCTGGGGCATACCCGCCACGACCTACGTGATGTCGGACGGTTCGGGCTTGTCCCGGTACAACTACATCGCCCCCTCGACCATCACGGCGATCCTCGCGAGGATGTACGCGGATCCCGTGCACCGCGACGCGTTCGTCAGCACGCTCCCCGTCGCGGGACGTGACGGCACGCTCTCGACGCGGATGCGCCGGAGCCCCGCGGAAGGGAACGCCGCGGCGAAAACCGGCTCGATCGCGAACGTCCGCTCGCTGTCGGGCTACGTGCGCACGCGTGGCGGCGAAACCCTCGTCTTCGCCATCGTCGCCAACGACTTCGTCGTCCCCGCCGCCACGGTGAACTGGATCACCGATCTCGCGGTCGAAATCCTCGCCAACGCCTCCCGCTAGAATGAGCGTGTGAGGACGCGTTTTTCCGCCGTGCTGGTCGTGCTGGCGCTCGTCGCCGGCGCGGCGGGCCTCTGGTATTACTACCGCGGAGCCACCCCGGTACCGGACGAGAACGAATCGGACGAGGTCGCCGACGGCGACTGGCTCGCGAACCTCCACGATCAGAACCCGCGCGTCGCCGAGGAAGCTGCCCGGCAGGTGAAGGAGCTGGGCGCCGAGGCGCTGCCGGACATCCAGGCAGTGCTGCGCGAGCCCGCGGCTTCCCCGCCGGTGACGAAGGCTGCGCTGAAGGCCGCGGGTATTCTCGGGCCGGCGGCGGCGCCGCTCGTGGCCGAGGTCGCCGAGCTGCTGCCGGACCCGGCCTATACCGCCGAGGCCGCGGTCGCGCTCAGTTTCATGGGCCGCGACGCGTTCGTGCCGCTCCGCCGCGCGCTCGACAGCGAGGATCCCGTCGTGCGGCGCGAAGCGCTGCGCTCGATCGGCAAGCTGCGGGAGCGCGCGCCTCTCGACGCCCGCGCTGTGGTTCCATTGCTCGTCGCCGGCCTGTCGGACCGTGATCCCGGCGTCCGAACCGTCGCCGCCACGTATCTCGGCATCGTCGGGGAACACCCGGACGCCGCTGTGCCGGCGCTGATCAACGCGTTGAAGGACGAGACGCCGGAAGTCCGGAGCGCGGCGGCATCGGCGCTCGGCTCGTTCCCGAGCGCGGCGGCGACGGCGATCCCGGCCCTGCGGCGCGCCACGGGCGACAAGGACGCTGACGTGGCCCGCGAGGCTGGCGTCTCGCTGGTGAAGCTACAGAGCGGCGGGTCGAAGTAGGCCGAGCAGGTACTCGCGGATCTCGTGCGGGTCACCCTGGAGGCCGCCCCCCTGCGCCAGGTCAGGACGGCCGCCCCCCTTGCCGCCGAACCGCGCGATCACCTGTCTGAGCGCGGCAGCGCAGTCGGTCGGCGACTCCTCGCTGCGGGCGATCACGATCGCCGACGGGGCGGGAGTCGAAAACAGCGCGGCAACATGCCCCGGCCGCGCGGCCACGGCCGATGCCACCAGCTTCAGGCCGTTCTGATCCCAGCCCTCCAGCGCGGCGACGACCGCGCCGCCCGCAGCAGCATCTGCGAGCGCGGCCGCCTCGTGAACGGCTGCCTTCGCGTGCGCCTCCTTGAGCCGGCGCCGCGCCTCCCTGGCCTCCCCCTGCAGCCGCTCGACCGCCGCCGGCAGCTCGTTCGTGTGCACCGACAACAGCCTCGTGGCCGCTGCGGAGACGTCGCGCAGCCGCCGGTGCGCCAGGAGCGCCCTGACGCCGCACACGAACTCGATGCGCGACCCGCCGCGGAACCGCTCCCAACCCGCGATCGCAATGATGCCGACCGCACCGGTGCGGCCGACATGCGTGCCGCCGCACGCCGACAGGTCGTAGCCATCCACGTCGATCAGCCGGAGCAGGCCTTCGCGCGCCGGCTCCTTGCGCAACGGCAGCGACGCCGCCTGGGAGGCGTCGACGAACTGGATGCCGACAGCACGATCCTCCCAGACGACGCGATTGGCGTCATCCTCGGCGCGGGTAATCTCGTCGGCCGGCAGCTCGCGCGACAGGTCGATCGTGGACGTTTCGCTTCCGAGGTGGAAGCTCTCTGTCCGCGCGCCGAGCAGGTGGTCGAAGGCCGCCGAGAGGATGTGCTGCCCCGTATGCTGCTGCATGTGGTCGAAACGGCGCGTCCAGTCGAGGCGTCCGCTGATCACGCCTCCCTCGTCGAGCCGCCGATCGACGACATGGACGACGTCCCCGTCTTCTGTTTCCTCGACGCCGAGGACTCGGGCATCGCCCAGCGATCCGGTGTCGAACGGCTGCCCGCCTGAAGTGGGATAGAAGGCGGTTCGATCGAGGCGGATCGCGTATCTGCCGTCGGCCGCCTCTTCGACGGCGCGGACGGTCGCCTCGAACTCGGTGAGATACGGATCGTGGTAGTAGAGCCGTTCGGTCATCGTGTCATCCGGCGGCGAGCAACGGATCGTCCACACCTGCTTCGGCAAAGCCTTTCGCGCGCAAGCGGCAACTGTCGCACACGCCACAGGGCCGGCCGTCTGGGGCCGGCTTGTAGCAACTGTGCGTCAGGCCGTAATCGAGACCGAGCTCCAGGCCGAGGGCGACGATCTGTGCCTTGGTGAGGTGCAGCAGCGGCGCGAGGATGCGGAGCCGCCTGCCTTCGACGCCCGCGCGCGTGGCGAGCGCCGCGACCCGCTCGAAAGCCTCGAGGTACTCGGGCCGGCAATCGGGATAGCCGGAGTAATCGAGCGCGTTGACACCGATGACGATCGCTTCGGCGCCCGTGACCTCGGCCCAGGCAAGCGCCAGCGACAGGAAGACGGTGTTCCGCGCGGGTACGTAGGTGGAGGGGATCTCGCTGCCGTCGAGCCGCCGCGCCACGGGGATGTCACCATCGCCGACCAGCGACGAGCCGCCGAACGTCGCGAGGTCGACGTCGAGCTCCACGTGCCGCCGCACCCCGAGCGCCGCGGCGACGCGCCTCGCGGCGTCCACTTCCCGGGCGTGCACCTGCCCGTAGCGGATGGTGAGCGCGAAAAGCTCGTAGCCGTCGCGCCGCACCGCGGCTGCCGCGGTGTACGAATCGAGTCCTCCGCTCAGGAGAACGACCGCCTTCATACGCCCCGCGTCGCCGGGTCCCAGATGTACTTGTGCGCCTGGAGCTGGAGCCGCACCTCGAGGCGGTCCTCCAGGATCCATCGCGCGAGCTCTTTCGGATCCAGCACGCCGTGCACCGGCGAGAACAGCACGGCGCGGACGCGGCCGACCAGCCCATGCTTCGCGACCACGTCCCGCGCGAACTCGTAGTCGGCTCGGTCCTTGATCACGAACTTCGCTTCGTCGGTGCGCGTGAGCCGCTCGAGGTTCGACCAGTCGTTCCGATGCGATTCGCCGCTGCCGGGACACTTCACGTCCATGACGCGGACGACGCCGGACGGCACCTGGCCGATGTTGACGTGGCCGCCCGTCTCGAGCATGACGGTCAACCCCTCGTCCAGCAGCCGCTGCATCAGCGGATAGACATCCTTCTGGAGCAGGGGCTCGCCGCCGGTGATCTCGACCACCGGGCAATCGTACGCCCTGACCTGCCGGACGATCTCCTCGAGCTCCATCTTGCGCCCCTCGTGGAATGCGTACGGCGTATCGCACCACGAGCAGCGCAGATCGCAGGCGGTCAGCCGCACGAAGACGCACGGCCGCCCGACGTGGGTCGACTCCCCCTGGATCGAATGGAAGATCTCGTTGACCGTCAGCACTTCGCCTGTTCCTGGCAACTCCAAACTACCAACTCCCAACTCCAAACGCCAAATCCGCGACCTGCGCTCCGCGGGCTATGCGACGTTGAGATTTTGGAGTTGGCGGTTTGGAGTTGGCAGTTTGGCGTTTGGCGTTTGAGGTTTGGAGTTTGCAGTTTGGAGTTGACTAGAATCACCCTATGCCGAAGCCTGTCCTGTTCTGGAAGCCCACGTGAACGACCTGCCGCAACGCCAGAAGTTTTCTGGAGCAGCAGGGCGTCGAGGTCGAGGAGCGCGACATCAACAAGGAGCCGCCGGATCGCGCCTTTCTCGAGCGGCACATCGGCGAGGAGAACTTCCTCGACTACGTCAGCAGGCGGAGCCCGGTGTTCAAGACCCGCCCGCTGCCGAAATCGAAGAAGGAGGCGATCGACCTGATGATGCAGCAGCCGAATCTCATCAGGCGGCCCATCCTCGTGCGCGGTTCGAAGGCGGTGTTCGGCTTTGACAAAGACCGGTACGGCGCCTGAGGTCCGCATCGGCACCTCCGGGTGGAGCTATCCGGGCGGCGAGGGGACGTGGAACGGCGTCTTCTACCCGGCCGCCGGCACACGCCCGCGGGGGAGCGGCAGGTTCGACGAGCTCCGCTTCTATGCCGAGCACTTCGACACCGTCGAGGTGAACTCCACGTTCTACCGCATCCCGTCGGTCTCGACGGCGCAGAGCTGGGCCCGGCGGACGCCGCCAGGCTTCGAGTTCTCGCTCAAGCTGTTCCAGAAGTTCACCCACCCGGGGATGTTCCACAAGGCGACGGGAGCCGATCCGCTGGACCTCGGCCAGAAGGACGTCGACGAGTTCCGCGCCGCCCTCGATCCGCTGGCTTCCGCCGGCAAGCTGGGAGCGCTCCTCGCGCAGTTTCCCGCCAGCTTCAAGAACGAACCGGATGCGCGCGGATACCTGGAGTGGCTGCTCGAGCGCTTTCGTGAGTATCCGGTCGCCGTGGAGCTTCGCCACCGGAGCTGGAGCGATCAGCCGCAGGAAACGCTGCGGCTGCTCGCGGCGTTCGGCGCCGCCTGGACACAGATCGACGAGCCGAAGTTCCGCTTCTCGATCCGCCAGAACCTTCTGCCCAACGTGAAGACCTTCTACTACCTGCGCCTGCACGGACGGAACGCCGCGCAGTGGTGGAAGCACGAGAAGTCGGAGGACCGCTACAACTACCTGTACTCGGCCGCGGAGCTCGAGCCGTTCGCCGAGGCGGTGAAGGAGGCGACCAAACGCGAAGTCAGAAAGGCCTACCTGTACGCGAACAACCACTTCTCGGCGAAGTCCGTGGCGAACGCCGCGATCCTGAAGCACCAGCTCGGGCAGGACGTGCCGGGGGAATATCCGCCCGAGATGGTCGTGCGGTATCCCGACCTTCAGGGGATCGTGAAGATCCTTCCGCCTACTCCTTCACGGAAGCCTTCTTGAGCATGTCCCCCTTCTGCAGCCGGTCGGCGACCGCCATGCCGGTGATCACCCTGCCGAAAACGGTGTAGCGGCCGTCCAGATCCGGGCGGTTCGCCAGCGTGATGTAGAAGTGGCTGTCGGCCATCTTCGGATCCGTGCCCGCGTAGCCCATCGCCACCGCACCCCGCACGTGGCGCCGCTTCTTCGTGATCTCCGCCACGCCGATCGGCTTGCCGAAGCCCGAACGTCCCCACCAGTCGATCATCTGCATGTTGCGCGACTGCGGGTCGCCGATCTGCACGACGAATTTCGGCTCGGCACGGTGAAATCGCTGCCCGTTGTAGAAGTTCTTCCTGATCAGCTCCAGCACGCGCGCGACGGTCTTCGGCGCCTCTTCCGGGTAGGTCTCGAACTCGATCACCCCCTTGGCGGTATCGAGCACGACGATCGCTCCGGCACCGGGCGATTTCTGCTGCGCCGAAGGAATCGCCGCCGCGGCGAGGAGCGCTCCGCCACACACGGCGGCCACGGCAGCGGCACGGATGGTTGAGCGTGTCATCGTTTCTTCCCCACCTTCTCGACCCCGATCCTGGGACAGAGATCCGAGATGACGCAGTCGCCGCACAGCGGGTACACCGGCCGGCAGACGTTCTGCCCCCAGGTCACCAGGTACAGGTTGATCACGGGCCACCACTTCCGGTGAGCGGCGGCGTAGAGCGCGTGCTCGGTTTCGTCTGGCGTGCGCGTTCTCGTCCACCCCAGGCGGTTCGAGATCCGGTGCACGTGCGTGTCTACGCAGATGTTATCCGCACTGCGGTGCGCGAGGATCAGCACGAGGTTGGCGGTCTTCCGCCCCACCCCCGGCAGCGTCAGCAGCTCCGCCATCGTCGAGGGCACGCGCCCGCCGAAGCGGGTCAGGATCTGCTCGCAGGTCTGCTTCACGAAAACCGCCTTGTTGCGGTAGAAGCTGACCGGGTAGATGAGCCGTTCGATCTGCCTCACCGTCAGCTTCGCCATCGCGGCCGGCGTCCGGGCCACTTTGAACAGGCGCTCCGACGCCTCGGCGGTCACCGCGTCCTTCGTCTGCGCCGACAGCAGCGTCGCGATCAGGACCTGAAACGGGTCCTCCTCCTGCTCCTGGGCGATCTTCTCCACGGCCGGCTCGTCGAGGCCGTCGATGGCCTTCGCGAGCCTGCGCATCACGGCCGCCACGCGGCCACGGGGGATCAGCGGCTGGGGCAGTCTAGCCACGGATCAACACGGATTAACACGGATTAACGGATTAACACGGATTGGCACCGGGGTTCATGGGATCGGTGTCACCGGAGGCGCTCCGGCGAGCACGGCGAGGACGTTGTCGACGGCGAGCTGTGCCATCGCGGTTCGGGTTTCTCTCGTGGCGCTCCCGAGGTGCGGCGCCAGCACGACGTTCTCCATCCCGAGCAGCGCCTCGTGGACCTCAGGCTCACGCTCGTACACGTCGAGGCCGGCGCCGGCGATCAGCCGTTCCTTCAGCGCCCACGCGAGCGCCTCTTCGTCGACCACGGTGCCGCGTGACGTGTTGATCAGGATGGCGCTCCGCTTCATCCGTGCCAGTGCCTTCCTGTCGATCAGATGGCGGGTGGCGGGGCCGCCTGGCACGTGGATCGAGATGACGTCCGAGGTGACGAGGAGCTCATCCAGCGAAAGCGTGGCCTCGGATGCGGTCGAGCGGCCGCCCTCCCGTCGCGCGAAGACTGCCGTCATTCCGAACGCCGGCGCGATCGCGGCCACGGCGCGGCCGATCCGTCCGGCGCCGATGAGGCCGAGCTGCTTCCCTCGCAGCTCGGTGCCGAGCATGAAATCGAGCGCCCAGCCGCGCCACGCGCGGCGGCGGACGAGGCGGTCCCCCTCGGCGATGCGGCGTGCCGCCGCGAGAATGAGCCCCCACGTGAACTCCGCCGTCGCATGCGTCAGGACGTCAGGCGTGTTGGTCACGACGATGCCACGCGCGCGCGCCGCCGGCACGTCGATGTTGTCGTAGCCGACGGCGACGTTCGCGATCACGCGCAGCTCGGGGGCGGCCGCGATCACCTCGGCGGTGATCTTCTCGGTCAACTGGCAGATCAGCGCCTGGGCGCCGGCGAGCCGCCGCTTCAGCTCGTCGGCGGACATCGGCGACGGCCCCTCGTTCACATCCACGTCGTGTGCGGCTTCGAGCGCGGAAAACGCGGAGGACGGGATGCGGCGCGTGAGCAGGACCTTCAAGGCTGGAGCGGAAGTGAACGCCGTCCGGACGGCGACGAAAAATCTCTCAGAAGCCGTGTGACTGGCAGAACCCGCAGTGGTTGCAGCGCACGGCAGGCTCGATCAGACACGGGCCGCCCGAGTCGGGCAGTGAGCTGTACCGATAATGACTGGGGTCGGCCACCAGCATCAGCGGCCGCGACGCGGCGGCGTCGTGCGGTCCGGCGTGCGGTTTGCCAGCGAGCTGCCGCGCCACCGCGTCCCGCACCAGTTCCCGCAGCGCCTGCTCGTTCATACGTCGTCCCTGTAGTCCACTTCGTCGATGATACCGATGATCGCGGCGTCGACCGCGGCCGCCTTCCTGCCCAGGGCGTCACCCGCCGCCTTTCCTTCGATCACCAGCAGCACGCGCTCGCCGACGCCGGCGCCCACCGAGTCGATCGCCAGCACCGCGGCGCCGCGTGGCTGGTCGTCGAGCGTCATCGGCTGCACGAGCAGGAGCTTGGCTCCCTCGAGCTTCCGGTTCTTCTGCGTGGAGACGACGGTGCCGACGACGCGACCGATCTGCATGATGTCTGGTGGACGGAGCTCAGCGTCCTGCCGGCGGCCCGTCCGTCTTCCCCGATGCGCGTGCCTTCGGCTTTGCGCCGTCGCGCGTCGTGGCCGAGGCGCCCGGGTCGCTCCCCTGCGGCACCTTCGGTGGCGCGGCGTTCAGCGTCTCGACGTCCCAGTGGTCGACGATCCCCACGATCGCCGCATCGGTCGGAGGCTCGGCCGGGTAGAAGGGGAACGCCGCCTCGCGGCCGCGGACGAAGAAGACGTTCTCGCCCACCCCCGCGCCGACGGAATCGAGCGCGACGAGGGTCCGGCCGAACGGCTCCCCCGAAACGGCGATCGGCTGGAGCACGAGCAGCTTCGTACCGGTGAAATTGGCGTCCTTGATGGTCGCCACCACCTCGCCGATGACGCGCGCGAGCTGCACGATCAGTCTCCCGCGTCGCGGACCTGGATCGTGTCGACGATCCCGACGATGGCGGCATCGACCGGGCAGTCTTTCATGCCGGAGGCCATGCGGGCGGAACTGCCGCTGACGATCAGCACGGTTTCGCCGAAGCCCGCGTCCACGGTGTCGACGGCGACGAGGTAGCTGCCTTCGGCCTTGCCGTGGGGGTCCATCGGCCGCGCGATCAGCAGCTTGTTGCTCACGAGCCGCTCGTCCTTGCGCGTCGCGACGACGGTCCCCACGATTTTGGCGAGAATCATGTCGGTGCTGGTGCCGGATGCCGAACGCGGCGTTCGGCCGACGGCACGGCTACTTGGCGTTGCCCGAGGTCTTGCCGATCGGCAGCGCGTCCTCGAGGTTCGCGTGCGGACGCGGAATGACGTGAACCGAGACGAGCTCGCCGACGCGCCGCGCCGCGGCGGCGCCGGCGTCCGTCGCGGCCTTCACCGCCGCAACGTCGCCGCGCACGATCGCCGTCACGTAGCCGGCGCCGATCTTCTCCCAGCCGACCAGCGTCACCTTGGCGGCCTTGACCATCGCGTCGGCCGCCTCGATCATCGCGACCAGACCCTTGGTCTCGACCATGCCCAGTGCCTCACCCATTGCTCCTCCAACCGCCGGCCTCGCGGGCGCGGCCTACTTCAGATGCCTGACTGCGTCTTCTATTAAAGCCGTGAGTTCGCCGTATGTTAGCCGAATTTCGTCGTCGGGACCTACCCCGGCGGCGACGAGCCGCTCGCCGCGCGACGCGGGGGCGAACACCGCCTGGCACGCGGCCTGGTCCGCGCCCTCGGGGGGCGGATCCGTGCAGATCGGCGCAGGAGCGGCGATGCCGTACATCCCGCGGAGTCCCTGGAGCCGCGCGACCTCGTCTCGCGACAGCAGGCGCTCGCCGCCGAGCATCCGGGCCACGAAGCTGATCTTCGCGAAGTGCTCGATCGTCTCCATCTTGTAGTACGCCGCGAAGACGTCGCTGCCGAGCGTCAACGCGCCGTGATTCGCCAGCAGCATCCCGTCGTGCGCCTTGACGTACTTCCGCACCGCCTCGGGCAGCTCGCGCGTGGACGGCGTCGCGTACTCCGCGATCGGCACGCTTCCGAGCGTCGTCACCACCTCCGCCAGCACGGCCCGGTCGAGCGGGATCCCCGCGACGGCGAACGCGGTGGCGATCGGCGGATGCGCGTGCACCACGGCGTTGACGTCGGGGCGCTGCCGGTAGACCTCGAGGTGCATCTGCATCTCGGACGACGGGTCGCGGTCGCCCGCGAGCTTCCGCCCGTCGAGATCCGTGATGCACATCATCGCGGGATCCATGAACCCCTTGCAGACGCTCTTCGGCGTCATCAGGAGCCGCGCCGCGTCGAGGCGGACGCTGATGTTGCCGTCGTTCGACGCGGTATAGCCGCGGGCGTACATGCGCCGCCCCACTTCGACGATGTCGGCGCGGAGCTGTGCTTCGGTCGCCATCACCGCGGCCTGGCGTACTCCTGCCGGCACTTCTCGGAGCAGAAGTAGCGGGTGGCGGATCCGCTGCCCGAGGTGAGCGCCGTCGTGGGCGACACGAAGATGCCGCAGACCGGATCGCGCACCAGACCCAGGCTCTTCTGCTGGCTGCCGGGCGGCTGATAGCCCATCCCCTCGAGCACACCCTTCGTCAGACGCCAGAAGAGGCGCAGCAGCAGGAGGGCGAGGACCAGCCAGACGAGAAGGCGGACCATGCGATCAGTTCGAGGGGCCGGATCCTCTCGTGCTGCCGCGGCCGGCGTCCGGGTGAGCGGCGCGGATCCCGTCGAGCCCCTGCCTGGCTCGCGCCGCCTCCGGGCTGTTGGGCGCGACCGCGATCACCTGTTCCCAGGCGCGCGCCGCGCCCTCCAGATCCTGCTTGCCCCACGCGCGGACGACGCCGATGTTCAACAGCGTTTTCGAGTGCTTCGGATCGATCTGCAGCGAGCGGTCGAACTGCTGAAGCGCGCGGTCGACCTGGTTCGTGTAGTAGTAGGCGATCCCGAGATCCGTGCTCACGTTGGGGTCGTTCGGGTCGATCTCGAGGGCTGCGGTGTACCAGCGCGCGGCTTCGTCGTACCGCTCGGCGTCGAAGTACAGGTTGCCGAGCTGCACGCGCGGCTCCGCGTTGCGGGGGTCCTTCTCGGCTTCCGCCTTCAACTGCGCGGCCCGGTTCTCGTCGAGGGCAGGCGCCGCCGGCTGGCCCTGGGCGCCGGCGGGCCCCGCCTGCTGCACCTGCGGCGCCGCGGCGGCCCTCGGCCCCTGCTGGCTCCCGATGATCCAGCCGCCCATGACGCCGAGCAACAGCCCGGCCACGCCCATCACGATCGATTCCTTGTGCATTCGCCCCCGCTGTGCCTGAGAACCTCTATTCTAGCGTCCGGACGAACCAGTCCACCAACGCCTGGTGCAGCTCGGGAGCGCGCAGCAGCATGTTGGTGCCGTGGCCGGCGCCGCTGAGGGTCAGCAACTGGCGGCCGCCCGCCGCCTTCTGGAGCTCGAGCGCCGACCGCCGGGCGTACGGATCATCGTCGCTGGCGACGAGCAGCATGGGCTTGCCGCCGTATTTCCGCGCCGCCCCATCGATCCGCAGGCCCCGGTAGTCCAGCGAGGGTGACAGCAGGGCGAGGCTCGGCACGCCGCCCTCCGCCGCGTGGAGCAGCGCGAGGTTCGCCCCCAGTGAGGCGCCGAGCAGGCCGATGCGCCCGGGCAGCACGTCGCCGCGCGACAGCAGGAAGCGCTGGGCGGCTCGCACGTCGCGCAGCATCGCGGCGTACCCCGCGTCGTCGGCCGGCGTGCCGCGGAGGCGCGACTCGCCGTGGCCGCGCAGATCAATGGCGAGTGCGCCGATCCCGGCGGAGGCGAGACGGGAGGCAAGCGTGTCCCAGTCGCGCTTCGAGCGGTTCAGCATGTGCAGCAGGATCACCGCGGGGGCAGGACGTCGCGAGGGCTCGTACCACGTGGCGGCCAGCGCCACCCCGTCGTCGGCAACGAACGACACGCTGCGCGAGTCGCGGCGGCCGAAGAGCTGAACGGCCGCGGCCGGCGCCGCGGCGCCGGCGAGCAGGGACGCGAGCACGAGACAGGCGAGGCTCGCGCGCATCCCTCAACTGCCGCGAACGGCGGCGAGGTAGTCGCGGACGGCCTGCGGCAGCCCGACGAACAGCGCGTGGCTGATGAGCGCGTGCCCGATCGAGACCTCCGCCAGGTGCGGCAGCGTGCGGAACAGCACGAGATTGCGCAGATCGAGGTCGTGGCCGGCGTTCACGCCGAGATCGTGCCGACGGGCCGCCTGCGCCGCAGCGGCGTACCGCGCGAAGCTGGCGGCGGCGGCATCCGGCGACTGCTCGAAGGCGCGTGCGAACGGCTCCGTGTACAGCTCGACGCGGTCGGCGCCGACGGAGGCGGCCCAATCGATCGCGTCCCGCTCTGCCTCGACGAAGAGACTCGTGCGGACGCCGCGCGCCCGCAGATCCGCGACGACGCCGCGGAGCTCGTCGAGCGGCGTATCGGCCGGCCAGCCGGCCTGGCTGGTGATCTCGCCCGGCCTGACCGGCACGAGCGTGCACTGGTGCGGCCGTACCTCGCGCACGAGGGCCAGGAGATCCGGCCGCGGGTCCCCTTCGATGTTGAACTCGACCTCGTGACGATACGGCGCGAGCAGCTCCGCCAGCTCGCGGACGTCGCGCCCCGTGATGTGCCGCTCGTCGGCCCGCGGATGCACGGTGATGCCGCGCGCGCCGGCCTCCAGGATGACGCGTGTCGCGTCGAGTACCGACGGGACGGCGCCGCCGCGCGAGTTCCGGAGCGTCGCGACCTTGTTGACGTTCACGCTCAGGCGGACGACCGTGCCGCTCATCCCAGGTGCTCTTTGACGGCGCCGGCGATCTCCGCCGCCCACGCCTGGATCTCCTGTTGATCCCTGCCTTCGAGCATGATGCGGAGCAGCGGCTCGGTGCCCGAGTACCGCACGAGCAGGCGCCCCTGTCCCGCGAGCCGCTCCTCGACGCGCCGCAGCACGGCCGCCACGGGCGGCGACGTCGCGAGATCCCGTTTCTCGCGGACGCGGACGTTCACGAGCACCTGCGGATAGGTGACGAGCTCGGAGGCGAGATCGGCCAGCTCGCGGCCGGTGTCGGCCATCACGCGCAGCACGTTGAGCGCCGTGGCGATGCCGTCGCCCGTGAACAGGTGGTCGGAGAAGATGATGTGCCCCGACTGCTCGCCGCCGAGCGACAGCCCGCGCTTGAGCATCTCCTCCATCACGTACTTGTCGCCCACGGCGCAGCGCACCAGCTCGATGCGGGCGTCGCGGAGCGCGAGCTCGAGGCCGATGTTGCTCATCACGGTGGCGACCACGGCGTTGCCCTGGAGCCGGCCCTGCGCCTTCATCTGCCGCGCGCACATCAGGAGCACGGCATCGCCGTCGACGACTCGGCCGCCGGCGTCGACGAAGATCGCCCGGTCGCCGTCGCCGTCGAATGCGACACCCATCCGGCAGCCCTTCTCGCGCACCGCGGCGGCGAGCAGCTCCGGGTGGGTGGACCCGCAATTCAGGTTGATGTTTCGGCCGTCGGGCGTGGCGCCGACGAGCACGACGTCGAAGCCGAGATCCCGGAACAGCCGCGGCGCCACGGTCGTCGTCGCGCCGTTGGCCGTGTCGACGGCGATCCGCATCCCCGCCAGCCGCTCCGGCGTCGGCAGGGCGAGCCGCACGTGTGCGAGGTACGCGTCGGCGACCTCGGCGCGCTCGGCGTCGGTGGCGGCGCCGCCGTCGACGCTCCACGACGTGTCGTCCATCACCGCCTCGACCTGGCGCTCGTGCGCCTCGGTGAACTTCTCACCGCGCCCCGAGAAGACCTTGATGCCGTTGTCCTGAAACGGGTTGTGCGACGCCGAAATGACGATGCCGGCGTCGAACGCCATCGCGCGGGCGATGTAGGCGACCGCCGGCGTGGGGATGACGCCGCCGCTCGTGAGCCGCCCCCCCTCGGAGCGGATGCCCCGCGCCAGTTCCGCTTCGATCCACTCGCCCGACTCGCGCGTGTCGCGGCCGGCGACGAACCGGAGCGGCTGGCCGGCGTAGTCGCGGTCCGGATGCGCCTCGCGCATCGTGCGGACGAGCGCCGCGCCGAGCCGCGCGACGGTCGCCGGGTCGAGCGGGTGCTCGCCGGCGTAACCGCGAACACCATCGGTACCGAACAATCTGGGCATGGTTACTTGATCGTGACGTGAACGGACGCGGGTTCGGCCGCGCTGACGCCGAAGTTCTGCGTGGGATCGAACTGGACCCGAAGATTGTACTGACCGGGTCCGAGGCCGGCAAGATCGACGAACGCGTCGATCGCTTCCGACCGGACGCGATCGACCGCGTCGCGCTGCCCGCGGACGGTGACGCGCACGACGAGCGGTTCGATCCGCGCCGTATAGCCGGTGCCGAGATTCCGCCAGCGCACCGGCACGTCGGCCAGCTCGCGTTCGATCGGCGCCGGCAGCACGTCCACCGTGACGGTGGCCCGCTCCGCCTGCACGAGGCGGACGGCGGAATCCGAGACGCCGACCGTCACCGTATCCCGCACCGTCTCGCGCGCGCCGGCGACCGACACCGGTTCCGTCGTCGCGGACGTCAGGTCCTTGACGTGGCTCTCGGGTCCCACCACCTCCACGGTCGGCGGATCCGACGTGACGCGGCCGGTCACGAATCCGGGCGCCGGGTCCCCCTCGACGGCCGCGACGATCGGCAGCGTCCGCCGCAGCGAGGGCTCGAGCTCCAGCGCCACCGTGGCGGGGGTCACGTGCAGCACCTGCACGCCGTACGGCACGCGCACCGAGTCGGGCCGCATGTGGAAGAGGCGCGAGCCGGGGCGCGCCGCGGAGAGGTCGAGCACCGCGACGACTTCGCCCGGCTCCATGCGGCTGAGGAGCGCCGACGAGCCCATCACCCGCACGTCGACCGTCGTGGGCGGGTCCCCCACGATCTCCAGCGTGGCCGGCTTGTTGCGCAGTTCGAGCGGCACCCGCATGGCGCGTTCGACCTCGCTCTCGCCGGCGACGGTGAACCAGAGCGCCGTGGCGAGCAGCAATGCCATCGCCTTCAGTCCGATGTTGCGGAAGGGGTGGTACGCCATCAGACGTCGTAGGCGCGCGCGCCCGCGTGGCGCCGCACGGGGCGGCGCAGCAGGACGAGCGCCCGCAGGCGCTCGCGCAGTTGATCCGCCGAGAGCCCGCGTTCGATCCTGCCGTCGAGCGCGAGCGAGATCATCCCGGTTTCCTCGGAGACGACGACGGCGACCGCGTCGCACTCTTCGGTGAGCCCGAGCGCCGCGCGGTGGCGCGTACCGAGGTCACGGCTCAACCGCGGGTTCACCGTGAGCGGCAGGAAGCAGGCGGCCGCGGCGACCCGGCTCTCCTGCAGGATCGCGGCGCCGTCGTGCAGCGGCGACCCTGGCTGAAAGATCGTGACGAGCAGGTCGTAGGTGAGCGTCGCGTCGAGCGGGATGCCGCTCTCGATGTAGTTCCGCAGGCCGATCTCGCGCTCGACCGCGATGATCGCCCCCACCTTCTGCGACGACAGCATCGTCGCGGCGACGACGAGCTCTTCGATCGTCTCGTTGGCTGCCTCCTGGCGGTTGAAGTACCGGAAGAAGGGGGCCTGACCGAAATGGGCGAGCGCGCGGCGGATGTCGGACTGGAAGATCACGATCGCCGCGAAGGCGACGTAGACCAGCATGTTGCGGATCATCCAGTTCACGGTCTGCAGCGGGGCGAGCCGCGACACGTAGAACAGGATGACGATCAGCATCGAGCCGACCGCCATCTGCACGGCGCGGGTTCCCCTGATCAGCTTCAGGAACTCGTAGATCAGGAACGCGACGATGAGGATGTCGAGGACGTCCCACCAGGTCAGGGCAGGCCTGTAGCGGAGCAATTCCTCGAAATATGCCGCCATGTGGGGCTTAGCTTATCAGGGGTGCGGCGGGGTGCGGGGCGCAACGCCTTGCGAGCTATCGCTCCGGCTCTTTCAACCCAAGCGCGGACCAGAGCCAGCTCGTCTCGTAAGGCGGCTGGCCGGCGAGCCGTCCGCGTTCGGTGTGGTTGTCGAACGTCCGCAGCAGTTCGATCAGCTTCGGTCGGAGCTTCTTCGATGCCGCCGCCTCGCGTGGGGTGTGGCCGTCGAGCGCGGGGACAGGCTCGTCCATCCACCGCTGGTAGTGCCGGTCCTGCCACTCCTTGACGAGATCGGCGGCGATCTCGGGCGGCACCTCCTGCTGAGGGCTTTCGCGGGGCCGCTCCCGGAGCTGCGCCATCGCGCTCTCGACGGACGTGTGCGACGTGCCGCGGTGCCTGATCGCCGCGCCGGCGATCGACTCGAGGAGCGACCGCCCCCGCTCGCCGCGCGGGCGCGACGTGGTCTCGAGACGGAGGCGGTCGCCGTCGATCAGCAGCCTGCCGAGTACGCGCGACATCTCGTCGGTCTCCTCCAGCCAGGTGTAGCTGCCCTCCTCGTCGGCCTCCAGGTCGGCGCAGGCCTTCAACGCCGCCTGCAGCGCGGGAGCGTCGAGGATCTGAAAGTCCGTGGCCGTGAAGTTGATCTCGTCCCCTTCGGCGGTCACAAGCGTCGGCGGCTCGCGCAGGACGACCAAATCGAGCCAGAGCCAGTTGAAGACCGCCGCGTGGCGCCGGAAGAAATCGCCGACCGTCGCGCCGGGCGCCCGTTTCTTGAAGCGGCGCTGGTACTTCCTGAACTCGCGGAGGATCGTGTCCTTCCCGCTGCGGGGATAGAGATAGACGCCGCCCTCGAAGCGGGGGACGCCGGTGCTGTCGGCGACGACGCGAGCGCCCAGCAGGTCCCACGTCGCGAGTTGAGTGCTCCCGCTGTGTTCGGTGACGAAGACCACCTCACGGGTAAACAGGTCCTTCAGCTTCACGCCCTCGCCGGGCATCACCGCCGTGATCTCGTACAGCGCCATGTGGGATGCGGCCATGCGCTCGAGAAAGCCGCGCTCGGCCGCCGACAGCGTGTATCCCTTCTGCTCGAGGAACATGTCCACTACACGCCGGCCGTCGTCGATGTCCACGTCGAACAGAAAAAAGGAGTTGAACTTGGCCTCGACGTCCTCCGTGCCGATGATCCCCGCGACATCTTCGTCGGGCAGATGGTCCAGCCGGTCGGACCAGAAGAGGACATCGGCGATCTCCCAGTCCCCCTCGAACTGCGGCCGCGCGGCGAACTGGTGCAGCCGCGCCATTGCCGAGCGGCGTACCGCCATGTCGTCCACGAGCGTGAGCGGCGGCCGGTCTGCGGCGAGGCAGCACTTCTTGTACTTGCGGCCGCTGCCGCAGGGGCACGGATCGTTGCGGCCGGCGTCAGGCATCGAGCTGCGCCTCGACCGCGGCGGCGTAGGTGCGAACGTTCGAGGCGGCGTGCTGGAGGGCGTCGTGGATGCGGGCGGGGTCGATCTCGTCGTACTCGTGGACGAGTCGGTTCCGGAGCCCGGCGGACGGCGCGAGGCGCTCGGCGAAGGCGCGATCCAGCACGCCGATGTCCGCGAGCTTCACGAACGACGCGTAGTAATCGGAGGGCGGCGGCAGGCCGCGGTCGGTGATCAGGTGGAAGTTCACGTCGATCATGCGTCCGATGACGCGTTCGAGCAGCCGTTCAGCGACGGCTTGCGCCATCCGATCGCGCAGGAACTCGTCGCGCGGCGCGCGCGCGAGCGCCTCGAGCGTGCCGAGATCGCCGAGGATGAGCGCCAGTTTTCGTGTGATGAGGTCCCGGTCGGGTGTCACGGCGCGGCTCCGATCTGCCGGCGTACGTACTCGCGTTCCATGTCCAGAAAGCGGCGATGATCCTGGTACCGTCTGAACGCGTACACCTTCAGTTCGGCAAACGCCCGGGGCGAGCCGTACAGCAGTCGTGCGGTGTCCATGACCTGCTTCAGGAACAGCGGATCGGCGCGGTTGATGATGGCGAGGTCGACCTCCTGTCCGGGAAAGCACTGCTGGAGATCCGCTGCCAGCTCTCCATACGCGTGGAACGGTTCAGGGTGGCGCTCCACCAGCACGGCAAGATCGAGGTCGCTGCGCGCGTGGGTGCGTCCCGTCACCGAGGAGCCGAACTGGAGGATCAGCCGGATGCCGCGCGCGCGCGCGACGGCTTCGAGGGTGGGCGTCGGGGCCACGGCTTCATCATAGCGGAGCCTGAGCGGGAACCCCGGGGGCTGTCGCGAGGACTCTCGAGGTGGACGGCTGGACAGGCTGCCGCGGCCCGGGCACACTACCGGCATGCTCGCCCGTGAGTTCTGGAAGGCGGTCACAGTGGACGAGTCGAACGTCCTCGAGCGGTTCTTCGCCCTTCTCGAAGGCCAGGGGGTCCGGTACTGCCTTATCGACGGTCAGGCGGTGAACGCCTATGCGGATCCGGTCGTCAGCCTCGATCTGAACATCGTCCTCGCGGGCGATGCGATGGAGCGGCTGGAGCCCGTTCTCGCCGAGCGGTTCCGCATCGAGCGGTTCCCTCACAGCCTGAACGTCTCGGACGCCGGCAGCGCTCTGCGGATCCAGATCCAGCTCGATCCGCGGTATGCCGACTTCGTGACGCGCGCCTCCCTTCGCGCGGTGCTGGGGCATGAGCTGCCCGTCGCGGCCGTCGAGGACGTGCTGCAGGGCAAGGTGTGGGCGGCGCAGGATCCTGCGCGGCGCGCGAGCAAGCGTCTGAAGGATCTCTCGGACATCGCGCGACTCATCGAGGCGCAGCCAAGGCTGCGCGAGCGGGTTCCCGCCGACATTCTCGATCGACTCTGTTGACGTTGTCAGGGGACCACATGGATCGCGGCCGCCGCATCTGGGCGCGCACCGCGCCGCGGATTGAGCACGCAGTAATCGCAGGCAGCGGAGCGTCTGCTGCGGGAAGCACTGGCGGCGCAGGCACGCGAAGACGCCGAATGCCGGGACCGCGACTTGATCGACCGCCATGCCGACGCGTTGAATGCCGAAGCGGCGAGTCATCCCAGGGCCGGACCGGCGCCCGCGACATCCTTCACGAGCCCGATACCGCCGGCCCCGGGGGCTGATCACCGCATCGTCGTCCCGCGCAACGACGCCGGTATCGCCCACTCCACGCGCCCTTCCCTGTCGATGATGCGAACGACCAGTTCCACCGCAGAATCCCCGGACTCGATCAGGGGCGATCCATCTGCACGCGCCAGCGGAAACACAGCCCAGAAACGGTCGTAGTCGTAGTTGCGGCGCATGACCCCCGAAAGCGCCTTGACCTCGCGCAGGCGCGGGTCCACCCTGCCCCGCACCGCCGCCACGGGCCGGCCCTTGGGCTGCAGCAGCGCCTCCCAATCGTTCGGAATCACGCCGGACCCCTCGCGCGGATCGATCTCGATCATCACGACGGTGCCGCCGATCCCCTCAGCCTCGGCCACCAGAGCCCGCGTTTCATCGTCCGAAAGACGGCTGCGCAACTGCGCGACACGTGCCGTGGCGCGAATCGCCTCTGGCGTCAGCCACGTCGCGGCGAGCTTGTAGTTGTACGACCGCTCCGTCTTCAGCAGCCGCGTGTCGAAGATGCCGCCGACACGCCCCCGCTGGTACACACTCCTGCCCACCGCCTCCGCCTGCTGCATCGACCACCGCAGGTACTCGTCGCCTCCCTGGGCACCACTCCCGGCCGGCACTGGCGCCACGACGACAAAGGCTCCCGCGAAGAGCACGCCGACGACAGCCCGCAGCGCGTCGAGCGCCATCAGAGCTTCCGCCGCAGGATGGCCACCACCTCGTCGCCCCCAATCGACGTCTTCGCGACGGTCATCCCGACGAACTCGAATCCCGACTCCCCGGCCTCCGCGAGCTCCTTCTGCAGCGTCGATGTCTTCTTCGTCGCCAGCAGCCGGTACTCGTACTTCGTGACGGTCTTGAGGTCCGCCGGGCGTTCGAGGATCGCGACGACCTCCTTGCCGCCGAACGCGCTCTTGAACACGGTCTGGCCGCGGTACTCGAACCCCACGTCCCCCGCCTCCTGCAGTTCCTTCTGCATCGTCGACGTCCGGTTCGTCGCCAGCAGGCGGTAGTCGAAGCGCCCGGGTGCCGGTGACCTATGCATCACAACCACGACTTCGGACCCGCCGAACGAGGTGTCCCCTCCCATGACGTCCCCGAACCTGAAGCCGGCTTCGGCGGCCTCCTGCATTTCCTTCTGCATGGTCGACGTCTTGCTGGTGGCGAGCACCCGGTATTCGATGGGACCGGCGCCCTGCGCCAGCGTGGACGCTGGCGCGGCAGCAACGGAAAAGGCAACACAGGTCGCGACGATTGCGCACTTCAGGTTCATACGTCCTCGCCTCGTTGAAAGGATGGGCGATTGTCGAACAGTGGTCGTGCCTAGTCAAGCGCACGGACCCCCGCAGAAGCTGTAGGCCTATCAGCTCGCCGACCTGTGCCTCGAGTGGGCGGACGGCCGCGAGCCTCACGCCGGCGACCCGCCGCACGCCGGCTTCATCGAACACACCTGCCGCACGCGCGGGATCCCCGCCGATTTCTATCTGAGGTTCGCAAATCGCGAAACGGCAGGCCCAAAGCCCAAGGCCTGAAGCCGAAGGCTAGGGCTTTAGGCTTTGGAGGCGATCGCAGACGCGCACGACGTCGATCATCGCCCGCACGTTGTGCACGCGTACGATGTGCGCGCCGGCGAGCACGGACGCGGCGACGGCGGCGGCCGTGCCCCAGTCGCGCTCGAGCGGCGGGCGGTCGCCGAGCGCCTCCCTCAGAAACGACTTCCGCGAGGGTCCCGAGAGGAGCGGGCGATCGAGTGCGGCCAGCGCGTCGAGGTGCGCGAGCAGCGTGTAGCTGTGCTCCGCCCGCTTGGCGAAGCCGAACCCGGGATCCAGGATGACGGCGTCCCGCGCCACGCCGGCATCCACCGCGCGCTTCATCGCGTCGGCGAGCTCCTGCGTGACCTCCGCCACCACGTGCTCGTAGACCGCGCGCTCGTACATCTCGCGCGACCGGCCGCGCGTGTGCATCAGGATCAGCGCGGCCCCGGTCTCGGCCGCGGCGGCGCCGAGCTCCGCGTCGTACTGCAGGCCGCTGACGTCGTTGACGATCGCGGCGCCGCGCGCCGCCGCCTCGCGCGCGACGACGCCGCGATACGTGTCGATGGAGATCAGCGCCGGCGTCCGTCCCGCCAGCCCCTCGATCACCGGCAGCACGCGGCGCATCTCTTCGTCCCCCCCGGCGGGGTCCGCGCCCGGCCGCGTCGACTCGCCGCCGACGTCCAGGATGTCGGCTCCCGCCTCAGCCATCCGCAGCCCCGCCTCAATGGCGCGCGCGGGATCCAGGTGCACGCCGCCGTCCGAGAACGAGTCCGGCGTGACGTTGAGAATCCCCATCACGAGCGTCCGCTCGCCGAGCTCGAGCGTCCGCCCGCCGGGGAGCGGAATGCGATAGCGCTTGCGCGTCAGCATCAAACGAAAAGGGCCGGCTGAAGCCGGCCCCTACCGAGATATTAGACCTACCC